>Ga0070739_10000124_pt1 | contig 166881 bp, 142 predicted proteins | sample Coa_R1_7_FD_66445 | JGI IMG/M metagenome (GOLD analysis project Ga0070739, IMG submission 66445) | Surface soil microbial communities from Centralia Pennsylvania, which are recovering from an underground coalmine fire - Coalmine... | ecosystem: Environmental > Terrestrial > Soil >...
GCCCCTACCAGAACTCAGCCGAACGCACCCAGGAGCTTCGCTCCTGGGTCCACCAGTACAACTGGCACCGGCCTCATGCTAGCTTGGGTCTGTCACCGCCCATCAGCCGTTCCGGCCTTGAACGGAACAACCTATTGCGCCTCCACACCTAGCCCACCACCGCTGGGGCGCCGAGCCGAAAACCGGTCCCCCGTCCGCCGCGTCCAGTGGACTATCCTGTGGCGCAAACGTCGCAATCGCGCTCGGGCTTGTGGTGGTTGCCGCGACCGTCTATCAGGGTCGCAGGCAGCGGGCCGACGCCAATCGTGGAAACGCCTCCCCCGCAGATGTCGCAGCACATGTGCAGTCCGCCCACGCCCCGCCTGACGCTTGGTGGCCTTGGGCCGCCGGGGGCATTATTCTGGCCGCGACCTTGATCTTGGCCGCCTCGGGGCCCGCGCGCCAAAATTGGGGCATAATCGCTGGTGCCGGGGCGCAGCTGCTGGCGGTGGCGCTGCCGGTGTAGAAATTCGAGGGCCCAATGGACTACGCAGCGTGGGTTAACGTTGTGCTCGCGGCGGCCCTCGTCGGCGTAACCGCATGGTACGCGCGAGACGCCGGAAAAATGCGCAAAGCCGCTGAGGCGCAGGCTGATGCGACGCGGCGGACCCTCGACCTGTTAACGAAGCAATCGGAAGAACAGGCCGGGGTCCGCAAGACTATTGTCAAGACCGCGATCGAAACTGCGCGTGTGAACCTCAATTACTGGAAGGAACAGAAAATCGCTGATCTCGCCGCCCTGCGCATACTGCCGCAACCTGTCCAGCTCACGCCTCCCGAGTCGGCGTCAGCGGTGCGCCACGCCAGGGCCATCTCCGTAGACGGTTCGGAGCAGCTGTCCAGCGCGTTCGACTCCTTTCGGCTAGCCGAGTGGGAGATCACCATGCTCGCGCTGCTGAAAGAGGATTCTGTCCAGATAGTAGAGCGCTTGCGCACTGGCTTCCATCAATACCTCGACGAGGCGGGCACCTCACTTGACCGTGCGCAAAGGTGCCTGTATCTGCACTCCAGCGCGCCTGCTGACGGCTCCCCCACGGACGGGCTATGTGGCGGTGACTACCCGAAGGTCGGGGCCGATAGACGTCCCTAGGCTCAGCACCCTGCGGCAGCGAAGGGGAGCGCGCCGATGGGAATTATGCGCAGGGTTAGGCCGTGCGAGCTCACGCAGCGGTCGCACATCAACATGTGTGTTTTCGATAGCCGCTGGGAGGCGAGCGAGGCGTTCGAGCTTGACCGGAATAGGGGGCTTGTGTCCGCGTGGGCCAAGAACGATCACCTGGGTTTTGAAGTCACCTGTTCGTTCAAGAGCGTCATCCGGAAATTCCGCCCGATTATTTGGTCCGCCTTTCCAACGGCAGGATGCTGGTGCTCGAAGTGAAGAGACAGGACAGCGAGGAGCAGCGCGTGAAACGCGAATTCCTGGCGGAATGGGTGCGGGGTTAATGGCCACTGCGGCTTCGGTGCCTGGGCCGCCGGCGTGTCGCATCAACCCGGCGACATTCGCGAAATCCTCGCCCGCCGCGGTTCTGTGGGCGGTGGGAAGCTGCAGGAGCGTAGGCGGTGAACACACCCGGTGCGGGCCTGGAGGGAATCGGGGCGCGAGCCACGATAATGGTTGACCCCTCGCTGCTCCTCTCGCCTCGAACGGCCCTTGAGGCGGAAGTCGCTATTAGGGGCGCTGCAGGCCGGATCGTGGTGCCTCGGGCGTTTGTCCGTCTCGCTCGATCGGGCGAGCTGTCCGAGCGGACGCGCCGATTCTATGGTCGCGGTCAAGGCTCGGAAGGCGGCCTGTCTCCTGTGGCTCTGGAGCGGTTCGCTGATTTCGCGGGACCTGAGCTTGGGCCCCAGGAGGGCGAAGTTGCCGCTCGGCTTAGGCGCCATGCTGAATTGGGGGAGGTGCTGCTGGAGGAGTGGGCGTTCCTGAACCAGCGTTCCTGGATCGCGTCGCGCGTCAAACGTCCGTTCGCCCATTTTGTTAAGGCGGGGGCGGTGGCCGTTGAGGCGGGGAGGCGAGTGTTCGAGCGCGAAGCTCTTCGGGTCCTTCGCAGGGAGCCGGATCAGGGCGAGCTGTCAGCGTTAATGCGGCTGAGGGCGTTATCCAAGTGGCTCGCAGTGGCCGGTGTAAGCGCTGCTCCGCTCGTGCACGAAATGGGCTTACAGATTGCCGTGCGCGCTGTGGCCGGGTTTTTCCTCCTATACGACCCGTAGGGGCTGCACTGGGGAGCGCGCTTGGGGCATGTGACGCGATTATCACGCAAGCCCGCCTTCCATCGCCAGATTTCAACGGATCACGCGGCGGCAGCTAGTTAGGATCACGCGGGTGTGGCGCTTCGGAAACAGTTGGAGCCCGTAGCGATTAGCGTCGATCCGCACCCTCGAAATTGTCGCAGTAGAGGTCGAGGGTTCGAGTCCCCTCGTGCCTACCGTTCGTTTCGGTGACTTTACTGGGCTTTGGGAAATGGGGGCGGATCAGGCTGTCCCCGTTTCGCGGTGCGCGGGGGCGGTTGCGGGGGCGAGGGGGAAGCGCCTACACTGGCCGGTTGCTTTCGACTCGGGGACACACAATGAAATCCGTCCGCTTCGCAGCCGCCGCCCGCTTCGCAGTTCCCGTCCGCTTCGCTGTTCCCGCCCGCTTCGCCGTCGCCGGCCTGTTGGCCGCCGGCCTCACGCTGGCCGCGCAGACGCCGCAAACGGCGGCGGCGCCGTCGCAATATCCGGCGCTGCCGACGGAGTTTCCGGCGCACTTCCAGCCGCCGCAGCCCAACCGCCCGTACGTCGAGCGCATCGCGGCCATCCCCATGCGCGACGGGACGAAGCTCAACACCGTGATCCTCATCCCGAAGGGGGCGACGCACGCGGGCATCGTGCTCGACCGCACGCCCTACAACGCCGACGGCCGCGCCAGCCGGGAGGGGTACGATCCCATCCTGGAGGCCGGCTACATTCACGTGATCCAGGACGTGCGCGGCAAGTACGGCTCGGAGGGCGATTACATCATGAACCGCTACGTGCTCGGGCCGCTGAACCCGACGGGGGTCTCCGACGCCACTGACTGCTCGGACACGATCAGCTGGCTCGCCAACCCGGCGAATCTGCCGGAAGGGAACGGGCGCGTCGCCACCATCGGCATTTCCTACGACGGCTATGAAGCCGCCATGTCGCTCGTGCACCCCAACCCGCACCTGAAGGCCGCCATCCCCGAAAACCCGATGGTGGACGGCTGGCGCGGCGACGACTGGTTTCATTACGGCGCGTTTCGCGAGCAGATGATTCCTTATATCTACCAGCAGGATTCGAGCCGCGACAGCCGGTATCGCTGGTGGCAGGACGAAAGCGACGACTACACGATGTGGCTGAAGGCCGGCAACCCGAGCGTCGTCGCCCGCGCGCACGACATGGAGCAGCTTGGATTCTGGCGCAAGCTCGTCGAGCATCCCGCCTACGACGAGTTTTGGCGGGATCAGGCGGTGGACAAGATCTTGGCGCAGGAGCCGCTGACGGTGCCCACCTTGCTGGTCGGCGGCGAGTGGGATCAGGAGGATATTTACGGGGCGCTGGCGATCTATCGCGCGCTGTACGCGACGCCGGCGAACCGCGCGAACCTCTATCTCGTCTTGGGCCCGTGGTACCACGGCGAGGAGGCGCGGCCGACGGGCGACCGGCTGGGCGCGATCCGGTGGGGCTCGGATACCTCGGCGTACTTCACCGAGCACATCTTGCTGCCGTTCTTGGCGCAGCATATCGGCGACGGCGCCGACGCGCATTTGGCGCACGTCAACGCCTTTCTGGCCGGCGCCGATCATTGGGAACAGCTCGCCAGCTGGCCCGCCTGCCCGGGCGACTGCGCAGTGCACGAGGAAGCGCTTTACCTGCAAGGGAACCACGGCCTGGCGTTCCATCCGCCGGCGGCGGACGGGGAAGGCTACGATCAGTACGTCTCGGATCCCGCCAACCCCGTGCCCTACCGGCCGCGGCCCACGCCGCGCGCGGAGACGCCCACGTGGCCGGAGTGGCTGGTGGGCGATCAGCGCGAGGTTTCCGGGCGGCCGGACGTGGAAGTTTACGAGACACCGGTGCTGACGCAGGCGGTGCGCATCAGCGGGCGTCCCGCCGTCCATTTGGCCGCCGCGACCAGCGGCACGGATGCGGATTGGGTGGTCAAGCTGATTGACGTGTATCCCAGCCGCGACCTGAAAGAGCCGGACATGGACGGCTATGAGCTGGCCGTCGCCATGGATATTTTCCGCGGGCGCTATCGCACGAGCTGGTCGCATCCGGAGGCGCTGACGCCGAATGTGCCGCTGGTCTATCAGTTCCACCTGCCGGCGGCCAATTACGTCTTCCTGCCCGGCCATCGGATCATGGTGCAGATCCAGTCGAGTTGGTTCCCGCTCTACGACCGCAATCCGCAGACGTTCGTGGCGAATATTTTCCAGGCGACGCCGGCGGATTATGTGAAGGCCACGCAGCGGATCTACCATACGCCGGAGCACGCCACCTACCTGGAATTGCCCGTCGCGCAAGGGCGGTGAGCGGGCGCGGGGCGCGGGCTTCCGGGCGGAGAGCGAGCGGCGGGCGGGCTCCAAACTAGAGCCCCGGCTTGCCGCGGCAGGCGGACGGGGAACGGACGCCGGGCGCGGGCAGGGGGCATGGAGGCAGAGCGGAGGCGGAGGATGACGGGCGGCGCGAAGCGGGCGGCAGCGATCGGGTTGGCGCTAGGGCTGGCGGCGGTGGCGGCGGCGCAGGCGCGGCCGATCGTGCTGCGCACGAGCACGGCGCTCGACGGGCGCGGCCATGTTTTGCACGACGCCGCCATCGTGATCGAGCACGGCAAGATCCTGCGCGTCGGCGAGGCAGGGGACGGCGGCGGGCGCGTATACGATCTGCGCGGGCTGACGGTGATGCCCGGCTGGATTGACGTCCACGAGCATATTTCCTGGCACTTCGGGCCGGATGGGAAGCTGGCGGGCGCGGGGGTGGGCAAGGGGGAGACGCCCGAACAGGCCTATTTGGCGATGGCGGCGAACGCCTGGGCGACGCTCGAGGCGGGCTTCACGACGATCCAGAGCGTGGGGGCGCCGGCGGATGGGCCGCTGCGCGACGCCATCGCGCGCGGGGAAATTCCGGGGCCGCGGATTCTCACCGCGCTGCGGCCGCTGGTGGGGCGGGGCGAGAAGACGGGGACGCCGGAGCAGATTCGCCGCTTCGTGGACGAAGACAAGGCGATGGGCGCGGATTTGATCAAGATTTTCGCCTCGTCGAGCATCCGCGACGGCGGCCGGCCGACGCTTTCGCCCGCGCAGTTGACCGCCGCCTGCCAGGAGGCCAAACGCGACGGCTTGCGCACGCTGGTGCACGCCTATGGGCCGGCGGTGGAGGAGGCGGTCGAGGCCGGCTGCGGGGAGATCGAGCACGGCATGCTGATGCCGCTCGGAGATCTGCGGCTGATGGCGGCGCGGCATGTGTATTTCGATCCGCAAGCGGGGCTGGTGTTCCAGAACTACTTCGACAACGAGGCGCGCTATCTGGGCAGCGGCGGCTACACGAGCGCCGGCTTCGCGGCGATGCGGCGCGTCTGGCCGCAGGATCTGGCGATGATCCGGGCGGCACTGGCGACGCCGGGCCTGCAGATCGTTTTCGGCACGGACGCGGTGGCGGGCGCCTTCGGTCACCAGGCGGAGGAGTTCGTGGCGCGGGTCGAGAAGGTGGGCATGAGCCCGATGCGGGCGCTGGAGTCGGCGCAGGGGGTGGCGGCGGCATCGCTCGGCATGGAGGATCAGATCGGCGCGCTGGCGCCCGGACTCGATGCCGACATCATCGCCGTCGAGGGCGATCCACTGCGCGACATCACGGCGGTGCGGCGGGTGGCGTTCGTGATGAAGGGCGGCGTGATCTATAAGAATTGGGCGGGACAGGCGGGCAGCGGGGAATAGTGGGCGGGGCCGCGAGGGTTCAAAGCCGGAGATCGAGGATCGGGGGTCGGGAGCGGGCGAGACGGCCCCAAGGCGGCCGCTCTGCAGCGGGACGGAGCGCGGCGCCAGCGCGCGAAAGCCGGCCCCAAGCGCGGATTCATGCCGCGTTCAGGCTGCGCGTGCTAGGCTCCCGCTCGGAGGATTGTAGAAGCAGCGAGGATGAGCGCGGGGCGGGTTCGTGCCGCCGGGTTGGGCACGCGCCGCGGGCGCGCGCGAGCAGCGGCGGAGGCAGGGCGAGGGCGGAGGCAGACACGCTGGCGCCGGCCGCGACGGCCGCGGCCGCGGAGGGCGGGATTGCGGATGCAGTCGAAGAGGCGGTGAAAAGATCATGAGGAGGCGCATGCACGTGGGCTTATGCGCGGGGGCGCTGGTCTGGCTGGCGGCGGGAGCGGGCAGCGCGCCGCCGTTGCGGCTGCGCGCGGAGATTCCGCTGCCGGCGGTGCAAGGGCGCATCGATCATTTCGATGCGGACGTGCCGGGGCATCGGGTGTTCATGTCGGCGCTGGGGAACAACACCGTCGAGGTCTTCGATACCGCTGCCGGCAAACTGACGGCCACGCTGCGCGGGGTGCGGCGGCCGCAAGGGGTGACCTACGCGCCGCGCTCGCACCGCCTATTCGTCGCCAGCGCCGCGGACGGAACGTGCCGGATCTTCGACGGCCGCACGCTGCGCCTGCTCAAGACGATACGATTCTCGAGCGACGCCGACGACACGCGGTACGACGCGGCGTCGAATCGGGTTGTCGTCGGGTACGGAGAAGCAGGCGACGCGGGGCTCGCGATTTTGGACGGCAGCACGGGGGCGCTCGCGGCGAAGATCGCGCTGCCGGACCATCCCGAGTCGTTCCAGCTCGATGCCGGCGGGGCGCGGGTGTACGTGAACATTCCGGACGCGGGCAACATCGTCGCGGTCGTGGATCGCGAGCGGCGCCGGATCGCGGCGACGTGGACGCTGGGGGGCGCGCGGGACAATTTTCCGATGGCGCTGGACGCGGCCGATCACCGGCTGTTCGTGATCTGCCGCAATCCCGCGGAGATGCTGGCGCTCGACACCGCGTCGGGCCGCATCGTCGCGCGCGTGCCCTGCGCCGGCGACGCCGATGACGCTTGGTATGACGCCGCGCGGCGGCGCATCTACGTCACCGGCGGCTCCGGCTTCCTCACCGTGATCCAGCAGAGCGGCGCGGATGGCTATGCCCGGCTGGTGCAAATCGCCACCCGCCCCGGCGCGCGCACGTCGCTCTTCGTGCCGCAATGGCGGGAGCTATTTCTGGGACTGCGGCGCGAGGGCGGGCATCCGGCGGAGCTGCGCGTCTATACCGCGCAGCCCTGAGGAAGACGCGATCGCGGCGGCCGGCATGATCGTCCCGAAGGCGCCGACGTGCGCGCGACCTGGGGCGCGGGACTGCTGTTCAACGACGGGCGGCGGAAGACGTCGTTCAAGCTGTTCTTCGGGACCACGAGGGACGAGGGGCATCGCTGGTTCTTGACGCTGGGACCGACATTCTAAACGCCGAGCGCGCCCCCAACTCGCCGCGAAGAGACTCGCCGACTGACTCTGCCGAGGATCGGGCATGCCCCGGCAGGCACCGTTCAGGCGATCTTAAGCCTGCGCCGGGCATACTGCAGGCGACGGTGGGACTGCCACCGCGGAGATCAAAATGAAAAATTTCGGCGTGACGATTCCGTGCATGGCCGCATTTCTGTGCATTGCGGCGCTGCCGAGCGCGGCTGCGACTTCAGCCCAGGCCGGCAAGGCGAAGAGCTTCGCGCAGCGGCTGGTCGAGAGCACGATGGCCCAGCATCCGGATGCGACCGAGGTCGGCATCGCGGCGCGCACCGCGCGCGGCTGCCGCGGCATCGCCTCGACCGACCCCGGCGACGTGGGCGAGCGCTGCGAAGCGGAAGACGTGCGGGCGATGACCAGCGGCCGCGCGACCGTGGCCAAGGAGAAGGACGGGTACGATGTTTCGCTGCCGCTGCACGACGCCGCGGGCGCGGTGGTCGGAGCGGTGGGCATCGAGTTTAAGCTGTCCGCGGCCAAGACGCGGGCGGATGCGCTGAAGGAGGCGCGCGCGATCGAGCAGGAGATGGCGGCGAAAATCTCCTCGAAGGCGCAACTGACCAGCCGCTAGGCGGGAGGGCTGAGGTCGCGGCGCCGGTTTAACATGCGCGACCTCAAGTACGCCCTGCGGCGGCTGGCGATATTGCCGCCTTGACGGCCGCGGGGCGCGGCGGCGTGATGCGCTTGAGCGGTTTTGGAACCGGCACACATTGGCGCAGGGCCGGCCTGCTTGCGGCGGGCGGGAGCTCCGCGGCGGGCGGAAGACGCGCCGGCGAGGATCGCTCCGGGCGATGAGCGGCGCGGGGCGGGCGGCGCCGCAAGCGGCGCCGTCCGCGACCGCCGCGCCGCCGCTAGTGTTTGTCCTCGCCGGCTGGAGTCACCGGGCGGCGGAGCCAAGGCGTGAAGGTGATGTTCGCGCCGCCGGCGGTGGAGCAGTTGGGCGCGCCCGGTCCTCCGGGGCAGCCCCAATAATTTTCGGTGGCGTCGATCGTGCCGGTGCAGATGCTGGCGCCGTCGAGGGCGCAGACATCGGCCACGCCGATCTTGCCGGGGGCGAAATCGTTGAGGTGCAGATCCACCTCGGCAGGCGTGTTGACGGCGATCGCCACCGCCTCCTGGCGAATCACATTGCCGGCGATCACGGTGCCATGGACGGGCGAGCCGCCGCCGCTATTGATGTTGATGCCGACCGGGCCGGGCGTGGCGGTGTCGCCCTGGTCGGCGAGGTTGCGGGCGATGAAGTTGCCGATGATCTGGTTGCCATCCATGTCATCGGCGGGCAGGCCGAAGGCCGGGCCCACGTGCGTGTGCAAGGCGACGCCGGCGAGGCCGTTGTGAATGAGGCGGTTGTGGATGATCACATTGCCGGTGACATGGCCGCGGCCCATGCCGTCGGTGAAGAGCCCGACGCCGGAGCCGCCGATCTGCACGCCGTTGTCCTGGGAAAGGTTCTCGGCCACGGTGTTGTGGTCCACGCCGAAGTGCGGCGCGAAGGGCGGGCTGGTCATGTTCATCGGCGGATGGGAGGCGAGCACGATGCCGCACTCGAGCGGATTGTCCTTGACCGTGTTGCGCGCCAGCAGGTTGCCGCGGCTTTCACCGGTCTCATCGCTGACGAGGATGCCGTCGGCATTGCCCGCGATCTCGTTGTCGCTGACGATCGAGTCCATGACGCCGACGAGATGGATCGCCCCGCCGCAGTCGCCGGTCTCGTCGGTTTCGTAGATGCCGCTGCCGGGCTGATTGGGACAGCCGGCCGGCGCGCCGGTGAAGGCGGCGCCGGGCACGGTGTCGTTGTTCAGCACGCGGTTGCCGCGCAAGGTGACGTCAGCGGCGCTGACCACGAGAATGCCCTCGTAGAGCGCGTGCTCGACGGTGAAGCCGGCGATGGTAACGTTGGCGAGGCCGGCGTTGTCGAAGCCATCCACGAAAACGCCGTGCGCCAGGTTGGCGGCATCAATGACGGTCGCCTCGGCATCGGCCCCGAGCAACGAGAGGGGGATGGCGATCGTGACCTGCTCGTGATAGGTCCCGGGCGTGACATAGACGATGTCGCCGGGATGCGCGTGATTCACCGCCGCTTGGATGGTCGTATAACAGCCCATCGCGCCGCCCGGGTTCACGCATAGCGTCGCCGCCGGCGAGGCCGCCGCCGTGAGAAACACGAAGGCCGCTGCCGCGGCCAGGCCGAAGCCGAAAGTTCGAAATTTCATGATTGCCCCCTCCTCAGGTGAATACCTGAGGAGGGCAGTGTACTCCGGCCGATGCTGGAAAAACAATATCGCCGAATGAGCAAAGTTTTGCAGAAGGCCGCAGCCGGGAGCGCCGGGAGCGCGTCGGCCAGCCGTGGGCTGCATGCCGGGGCTGTTGGCGGGGGGGGGTGCGAAGGCGGCAGAGGCGAGATGGGGGCAGTCCGCTGCTCTATATCTCTATGCTCTGGGTTCTGGGCTTGGCCAGGCGGGCCAAGTTGCGGGACGAAGCGGGGGGCGGTAGAGTGGCGGTTCGAGGATGGGAGCGACGATGCGTTTTTGGCGGCTGATGATGATCGCGGCAGTGTGCGGGGGGCTGGGCGCAGCGGCGCCGGCGCGGGGAGCGGCGGGGCCGGCGGCGGGGTTTCCGCCAAAGCTGCCGGCGGCGGATTTGGTACTGCGCGGCGGGGTGGTGGCGACGCTCGATCCGCTGCAACCGCGGGTGGCGGCGCTGGCGATACGCGGCGGGCGGATCGAGGCGATGGGCAGCGACGCGGCGATCGCGCGAACCATCGGTGCGAACACGCGCGTCGTCAACCTGCATGGGGCGTTCGTGACGCCGGGCTTCATCGAGGGTCATGGGCACCTGATGGGCACCGGCGAAGCCGCCATGGAACTGAAGCTGGGGCGGGCGCCGAATTGGGACGCGATCGTGGCGATGGTGCGGGCGGCGGCGGCGAAGGCCAAGCCGGGGGAGTGGATTCTGGGCGCGGGCTGGCAGCAAAGCAAATGGAATCGCACGCCGCAGCCGAACGTGGACGGACTGCCGCTGCCGGCGAGCCTCGACGCCGCCTCGCCGCATAACCCGGTGATGCTGGAGCACGCGAGCGGCCACGGCATCTACGTGAACGCGGCGGCGCTGCGGCTGGCCGGCATCACGCGGACGACGCCCGATCCGCCCGGCGGCACGATCGTGCGCGACGCGCAGGGCAACGCGATCGGCATGCTGCGCGACACCGCCATGGGTCCCGTGCGCCGCGCCTACGAACGCTATCTGCGGACGCTGCCGGCCGGCGAGCGCGAGGCGCGGCGCGAGCGGGCATTGCGGCTGGCGGTGGAGAACGAGGTGAGCCAAGGCATCACGACGTTCGTGGATATGGGCGAGGACTTCGCCACCATCGCCTGGCTCAAGCGACAGGCGGCGCGCGGGCTGCCGCTGCGGCTCTATATTAATGTTGGGGTGGCGCCGGCGGCCACGCTCGCCGCCAACTTGCCCGCGGTGCGGACGATCGGCTACGCCGACGATCATTTCACGGTGCGCGGCGTCGGCGAGGTCACCGCCGACGGGGCGCTGGGCACGCGCAGCGCGTGGTTTCTCGCGCCCTATCGCGACGCGCCGACCGTCACCGGCAAGAACGTGGTGGCGATGAGCACGATCCGGCAGATCGCCGAACTCGCCGCCGAGGACGGCTATCAGCTTTCGGTCCACGCCATCGGCGACCGCGCGAACCGCGAAACGCTCGACCTGTTCCAGCAGATCTTCACCGCCGATCCGGCGGCGCACGCGCTGCGCTGGCGCATCGAGCACGCGCAACACTTGAGTCCCGCGGATATTCCCCGCTTCGCGCAATTGGGCGTGATCGCGTCGATGCAGTCCATTCACGCCTGTTCGGATGCGCCGTTCGTGGCGCCGCGGCTGGGCGAGCAGCGGGCGCGCGAAGGCGCGTACGTCTGGCATTCGCTGATCGCCAGCGGCGCGCTCGTGCTCGACGGCACCGACACCCCGGTCGAGGACACCAACCCCATCGCGAACTTCTTTTGCGGCGTGACGCGGCGCGAGGGCGACGGCAGCTATTTCTTTCCGGCGCAGGCCAAGACGCGGCTCGAAGAGCTGCGCTCCTATACGTGGAACAACGCCTATGCGATCTTCGCCGAGGGCGATCTCGGCTCACTGGCGCCGGGCAAGCGCGCCGACCTCGACGTGTTCTCGGGCGATCTGCTGACGCTGCCGGCGGACGAAATCCTGCGCACGCGCGTGCTCTATACCATCATCGGCGGCAAGATCGTCTATCAGAGGCCGGGGGCGGCGCAGTGGCGGAGCGGGCAGCTCTTTCCGCCGATGCCGGAGTTCAATCACGTGAATTGAGCCCGGCGATCCGGGACGGAGCTAGCGGAGGCGGAGGCGGAGGAAGACCTGGACGCCGAGGGGATGCTGGCCGTACACGGCGCGGACGGGAGCAGGGACGAGATAGGCCGCGAAACTGGCGCCCAGCGCCGAGCGCAAATGGGGCAGCGACGGAATCTCGTGGGCATAGCCGAGGGTGAGGGCGTTGATCCAAAAGCCGGGCTGCTCCGGCTGCGCGAGCGCCTGCTGGACGGTGAGGCCGCGGGTGAAGAGCTCGTCGTTATTCAGGCGCTCGATGCGGCCGAAGAGATCGTGCACGCGGGCGAAGTGCCAGGCGGCCTCGGCGGTATAGGCGTCGCTGTTGCGCGGCGCGGGGGCGGTGAAATGGTTGCGGCCCCAGATCAGCGAGGCCGCCCACCAGTCGCGATCGGGAGAGGCGTCGTGGGAGCACGCGTAGGTGACCGAGGCGGTGGCGCGCACGACGTCGTTGACGGCCGTGGCTTCGGGGCGGCGCAGGCGGCCGACGGAGGCTTGCGCGACGATGCGCGCCGACGGACTCCAGCTCAGGCGCGAGGCCCAAGAGTCCACGGGCGGCAGCGGCAGATTCCAGCGATTTTCGCCGGGCTCTTGGCCGTTGAAGGCGCTCGCCTCCCAGCGCCAGGCGCGCCACGAGAGAGCGCCGGTGACGACGCTGCGGGCGATGTGGGTGGAATCCTCCCAGTGGTGGGCGAGGGGCGCGGCGAATTCGAAGCCGGTGCTGGAGACGCGGTGCGGATAGGCGACCGGGCCGAGCGCGATATCGCCGACCGGCCCGCCATAGATCGTGAACGAGGAGCGCGGTGAAAGCGGGCGCGTATATTCGAGCGCCAGCTCCATGAAAAAGTTGTGGGGATGCTGCGCGTCCACGAGAACGCGGCCGAAGGCAGTCTCGCCGGTTTGGAAGAGCAACGGATAGCGGCGTTCGGTGACCGTGGCCGGCTCCAGGCTCAGCATGGTGCGGAACGCGAAGATGCCGCCGGCGAGAGCGCGGCTGGCGCGGAACATGCCCCAGTTGGTGGAGAACAATTTATCGCCGCCGCGCGGCCCGCTTTGCTGCGTATCCACGAGGAACGCTTCGCCCATGAGCATGGTCTGCCAGCCGTGAGTCTCGCCCATAAGCATGTCGAGCGGCGCGGCGGCGGGCGCGAGGCTGGTGCCCGAGGCTTCGCGGGCCGTTTCATACGCGGCCGAGCCCGGCAGCGCGGCTGCCGCTTGCGGCATCTGCATCGGCATCGCGTGCGCCTGCCGGGGGCGCGCGGCGGCGCGGCCAGCACTTCGCGATTCGGCTGACGCGCCCGCGACGGCGGCCTTGGCGGCACGCGACGCTGGACGGCGCGCCGCGAGCACCGGACGGAACGGCACCAGCAGCCCCAGAAGCGCGGCAAGGGATTTTAGCGGCAGCGACAAGATTTCCTTTCAGTTTACCTGCCCGGCGCGCTGCCGCGCGGCTTGCGCCGTAGGCGTACAAGCGGGGACGATCGCGGTGCAACGCCAAGGCGGCGGGCCCGCGCGTGCGGGCGATGGGCACCGCTGCCATTGGAGGCCGCTCCGAGACGCGAGCGCCCTGCCCGGCCGCGCAAGTACCACGATGGTTAAGAGCGGCGCGTTGACCGATGCCCGGCCAAGGCGTGAAACTGTCGATCTTCCCCCGTACTGCCAAGATTCGCGCGATGCCAGGCAAGAAAAAAGCGGCGCGGGAAGCGCAACGGCACCGGCAGCAGGATGGCGGCGCGCAAGCGTCCATTCAAGGAAGAATCAGACCGGCGGGTAGCCCGGTGACGCAGGGCTCCGGAGCTTCGCGCTTGAGCCAGGCTGGGTCGCTCGGGATAGCGCCGCTCGCGCTGGCGTGGGCTGCGCCGCTGCCCGTCGCGCCGGCGCGGTGGCTGGCGGCGGGCGGCGGTATCGCGCTCGGGGCTTTGATGCTGGCGGCGTGGCTGGAACGGGCTGGGCGCCGGCGAGCGGAGCGGCGGCTGGAGGCTGCCATGCAAGAGCTGCGATCGGCCGGCTTTCAGGCGCAAATGCTGCTGGAGGCGACCGAGGACGGCATTTACGCGCTCGATCCCGAAGGCCATTGCATCTGGGCAAATCCGGCCACGGCGCGGATTCTCGGCTACCCCAGCGCCGCGGTTCTGGTCGGGCGCCAGATGCACGACGTCATTCATCACACGCGCGCGGACGGCTCGCCATTTCCGATCGAGGAATGCACCGGGCTGCAGATGCTGAAGGAGCGGCAACGCGTCATGCAGGCGGAAGAACTGCTATGGCGAGCCGACGGCACGAGCTTCTACGCCGACGTGCGCGTCAATCCCATGGTGCGCGAGGGGGAGATGGTGGGCGCGGTGGTGGTCTTCCGCGATCTCACGGAGCGCATGCGTCTCGAGAGCCAGTACCGGCAAGCGCAAAAGATGGAGGCGGTGGGGCGGCTGGCGGCCGGCATTGCGCACGATTTCAATAATCTGCTGAGTGTGATCACGGGCTACACGGAGTTGCTGCTACAGCGGCCGGCGCTGGCGGCGAACGACGAGCAGCGCTTGCGGGCCATCGAACGCGCGAGCGGCCGCGCCGCCGAACTGACGCGGCAGTTGCTGGCCTTCAGCCGCAAGCAGGCGGTTCAGGCCACGGTGCTGGATTTGAACGACGTCGTGCGCGGCGCAGAACCCATGCTGCTGCGCGTGCTGGGCGAAGACCTGGTTTTCGAAGTGGAGCTCGAACCCAATCTGGCGCCGATCAAGGCCGACGAGGGACAGCTCGAGCAAGTGCTGATGAATTTGGCGGTGAATGCGCGCGACGCGATGCCGGAAGGGGGACGACTGCGGATCCAAACCGCCGGCGCGGTTCTCGATGCGGCGGCGGCCGAGGCGTTGAACGTTGCGCCAGGCAGCTACGCCACGTTAGCGGTGGCCGACACCGGGGTCGGCATGGATGCGGAGACGATCCGGCACATCTTCGAGCCGTTCTTCACGACCAAGCCGGTGGGCAAGGGAAGCGGGTTGGGGCTCTCCATGGTCTTCGGCATCGTCAGGCAAAGCGGTGGTGCGATCAAGGTGGAGAGCGAACCGGGCCGGGGGACGGCGATGAAGGTCTTCTTGCCGGTGTACAACACCGCGGGCGAGGAAACGACGGCGCCGGCCGCACCGGATGCCGCAGGGGCTGCCGCCGATCAGCCGAGCGCAAGCCGCGCCTAGCGGCAGCGCCATCTCCATGCCATTCCTGCTCCGGGTTTCAGTACTCGTAGTCGAGCGAGAACTCGACGACGCGCGCGCCGGAACCGGCGATGGGCGCGCCGAAGCTCGGCAGCGGCGACGGGCCGAGGCCGAAATCGGGATTGAGCGCGGCAACATTCGGGTGATTGAAGAGATTGAAGGCTTCGGCGACGACATCGAGATGCGCGAACTCCCCGTGGGGAAAGTACTTGAGCACGCGCAAATCGAGATTCGCGGAGGCCGGCAGGCGGAGGGTATTGCGGCCGAATCCGGACGGGCGGGCGGCCAGCGGGAAGGCGAGCGAGCGGTTGGCATCCACGCCGACCAAGGGGTTGACGGGCGTACCGCCGGCGATCCATAGAATGGGCGCAATCTCGATGTGATCGAAGGTGTTTTCGAACCAGCCGTGAACGGGCTGCGGCCCGGAATCCTCATCGGGGCCGATGGGCAAGTCCCAAAGCGCGTCGAAGGCAAACCGCTGGCGCTGATCCTGCAAGGAATAGCCGCGTTCGGCGCGCAGGTTGTAAGGATCTTGGGGCTGTTCGTCGAAGCTCGAAGCGTCGTCGAGCGTTTTCGACCAAGTATAGGTGGCGAGCCATTCGAAGTCGTTCGCCATGCGCCGATTGAAGGTGAGGGTGAGGCCGTTGTAGGAGGCGCTCGCGGCATTTTCGAGCTGATAGACGGCGTCGAACGCGGGATCGAGACGGGCGGGGCCGAATGCGGCGGCGCCGGCGAGCGGCGCGAGATTCACGTTGCGCGTGCGCGGCAACTTGACGCCATGGACGAAGAGGTAATCGGCGGCGACGGAGGTATCGTGGCCGAGCCAGCGCTCGACACCGGCGCTGAGGTGCTGGCTATAAGGCGTGGCGAAATGGGGATCGGGACGGAAGATGGAAGGCGCCAGGCCGGGCCACGGCGCGGCGAGCGGCGCACCCAAGGTGGAGCGAAAGATGGCGGCGGCCAAGGGGCCTTCGGCGACTTGCTGCGATCCCGCGGCGCCGTTGAATACCAAAGCCCGATTCAGGTTGGCGAGGATATAGCGGTCGTAAAAGATGCCATAGCCGGCCCGCAAGATCCAGCGCGGGGCGGGACTGAAGGCGAGGCCGAGGCGCGGGCTGAAGTTATCGGCATCGGCGGCGAAGGGCGAGGGCAGCGACTCGAAATCGTAACGCAGGCCGGCGTCGGCGGTCAGGGTGGGGGTGAGCGTCCAGTGGTCCTGCACGAACGCGCCGTAGGCCGTGACGCCGTAGGCGGCGCCGGGAGCGCCGAAGCTCTGGCGGAAGGAGTCGGGATTGGCGGCAAAGAAGTCGGCCAGCGTGGCGAAGCGGTAAAGGCCGCCGAAGCCGTCGCGCATGACCGCGTGCTCGTGAACATGATTGACCGTGGCGCCGAGCGTCCAGAGATGTGGGCCGGCGGAACGCAGGTAGGTGTAGGTCGCTTGCCAATGATTTTCGCGGCGGTAGCCGTTGCCGGCGTAAGGGCGGCCGAAGTCCAATAAGCCGGCGATGGCGATCTCCGGGCCGGCGGTTTGGTTGGTCGCCAGCGTGACGCGGCGCGTCGCCGCTTGGAAACGCAGATCACCGACGGCGTCGGCGCCGTACGTCGTCACCAGCGCGCCGGCCAGGCTCTGATCGGCGACGAAGCTATTGCCGAAGCCGCTCGGATCGAAGAGGCCGCCGGTGCCGAAGGCGCTGCCCGCCACGCGGTTGTTGGTGAGAGCGTAGCGCAGCATCAAGGAGCGGCGCGGGTCGAGCTGGTCGTCAAGCTTGCCGGACAGTTCGGTTTCGGCGCGCGCGATCGGGACCAGGCCGGTGGCGAGCTGCCGCACCGGCAAGCCGGGAAAGGCGCCGGCGGCCAAGCCGGCATCGATCGCCGCGACGGCGGCGGGATCGAGATCGTCGCCGGTCTCGCCACGATTGTGCTCCTGCTCGAGGGCGGCGTAATAGAAGACGCGGTTCTTGCGGAGCGGGCCGCCGATGGCGAAGCCGACGCGGGCGCGGCGGAAGGGCGGCTTGCGCGGCTGGGCGGCGAAGGGATCGCGGGCATTGAGCGCGGAGTCCTGCGCGAAGATGAAGGCGTCGCCGTGGATGATGTTGCCGCCGCTGCGGGTGACGACATTGATCGAGCCGCCGGAAGCGCCGCCGTATTGGGCGGAGAGCCCATTGTTCACGACTTGATATTCCTGCACGATTTCCGGCGAGAGCTCGGTGCGGCTGGCGCCGGTGAATTCGTCGTTGTTGTCGAGGCCGTCAATGGAGATGCTGTTGCTGCGCGGCCGCACGCCGCCGACGCTGAAGCCGCTCGAGGGCAGCGCGGCATGAGGGCTGCCGGCGGGCGCGGCCGGCGCGGCACTGACGCCGGGCTCGATGAGCGCGAAGTCGAGCGCGTTGCGGCTGTGCACCGGCAGCTCTTCGATGCGCTCGCGATCGACGCGCGAGACGAGCGAGGTTTGCGAGAGATCCAAGCCGGGCGGCGTGCCGGTCACGGTGACTTCCGAATGCAGCGACGCGGGCTGCAAGGGGACCGTCAGGCGCAAGTCGGCGCCGAGCTCCAGGACCAGGCCGGAGCGCGTATAGGGGGCGAAGCCGGGATGGCGAACGCTCAGGCTGTAGGTTCCCACCGGCAAGTCGCCAGCGCGGAACACGCCGCGCGAATCGGCGGTGGTTTGGCGCACGACATGAGTGGCGCTTTGCGTGATCTGGACGGCGGCGCCGGCGATGCCGCCGCCCGAGGCGTCGAGCACGCGCCCCTCGATCACACCACCCACAGCCGACGATTGCGCCGCGCACGGAAGGCCGCACGCGAGCATACAAAGACAGGCGATCAGCGATTTCATCAACTCCTCCCGCGTAGTCCGGTGGAACGGGAATGCGCCTGCGCGCAACGCGCGGAAGGCGCACGAAGGCGCGACGCGGAAGCTGGTCTAGACCCGCTGGGGCGGAGGCGGCGAGATGTCGGGACTGACAGGAAGCCAAGGACCGCGCCGCTCGCTTCGCGGAGAGCGCTGGGAGACGGGAGCGGTCCGCGCTGGGCGCAAAGGCCGGGCGGCGGCGGCGCGCGCGAGCCAAAAGCCGGCGGTGGCCAGCACGGCCAGGGCGCAAAGATTCAATTCCGCGTCACGGGGGGTGAAGCGGTCGTGGCGATCGAACGCCTGCGAGAGCGGCGCGAACAACAGCACCAGCACGGCGCCCGCCAATAGAACGCGCACAATCGGTGACCGCCGCATGACCGCAGTGTAGCACCCGCGCGCGGCAGGCAATGGTAGTGTAAGAGTCGCCATGGAAAAGGCGAGCGCGACGAAAACTAGCACGGCATTTCCCAAGGCCCGGCGAGCCGGGGCCGAGCGGCGGCGATGGGGATGGGCGGCGCTGGCGGCCAGCATGGTCTGTGTGCCGGCCGCGGCCCGCGCCGGAGGCCGCGGCGCCGCGGGAAGCGCGCCGGCCGGCGTCATGGCGCGCGTCGTCGTGAGTCGCGGTCAATTGGGACGAGCGATCCCGCGCGACTTCGTGGGGTTAAGCCTGGAGGTCTCGACGGGAGGGCAGGGAATCGGCGCCTTTCACGGCGGGAGCGCGGCGGGGGCGGCGGCAGGCGGAGGCGAGCGGGAATGGAGCGAGCAATATGCGCTCGGGCATCCCGGGGCGCCGAACGCGGGCTTTTTTCGCTTTATGCGCAATTTGGGGCCGGGCGTGCTGCGGCTGGGGGGCAATAGCCAGGACAACACCTGCTGGGCGCAGGCGCCGCATCCGGCGGAGTGCCAGGCGACGCTGACCGCGGCCGATCTGCGGCTTTTCGCGGCGGCGGCGCGGGCGAGCGGCTGGCGGCTGATTCTGGGCCTGAATCTCAAACAGGACGACCCAGCCTGGGCGGAGCGGGAGGTGGCCGACGGGGTGGCGAAGACGATTCCCGCCGCCGCCATTTGGGCGCTGGAGATCGGCAATGAGCCGGATTTGTTCGCCCGCGGCGCGCGGCCGCGGGGCTATTCGCCGCAGGACCATGTGGGCGAGTTTCTCGCTTACCTGCGAGCGCTGCGGGCAAATCCGGCGACGCGCGCCTACGCGGTGGCGGGGCCTGCGACCTGCTGCCGCTGGCGCAACCCGCGCGACCTCGGCGTATTTCTCGACGGCGTGGGAGCGAACCACCTGGCGCTGGCGACGGTGCACAACTACGCCGGCACGGTGTGCGGCGGACGGGCACTGACGGTCGCGCAGCTGCTCGATCCGGCGCGGCGGGCGCGCTTCGCCGCCGCCGCCCAGGCGCTGGCGGCCGCCGCGCGCGCGCGCGGCGTTCCCCTGGCCATGGCGGAGACGAACTCGGCCTCCTGCGGCGGCATGCCCGGCGTCAGCGATGCGTTCGCTGCCACGGTGTGGGCCATGGATTATATGTTCACGCTCGCGCGCGACGGCTATCGCACCGTCAACTTCCACATCAGCTACCGCCCGGGCGGCGGAAGCTCCTACGACGCGGTGCGCACGTTCGGCGAGCGCGGCGGCGGCGGCTGGCGTTACCGCAATCAGGCCGAGCCGCTGTACTACGCGATGTATCTGTTCGCGCGCCACGCTTCCGGCGCGCGGCTGGCGCCGGCACGGGTGGAGGCCAGCACGAACGTCAGCGCCTTCGCCGTGAGCCAATGCGCCGGCTGCGGCGTGCGGGTTTTCGTCATCAATGCCGATGCCCAAGCAAGCGGGCGCATCGTCGTCGCCGGGGCGGGCGGCGCGGCGGCGCGGCTGCTGTTCCTGCGCGCGCCGAGCCTGAGCGCGACCGCCGGAGCCGTCAGCCTTGGGGGAGCGAAATTCGACGACCAGGGGCGGCTGGGGAGGGTGCGCGCGACCGAGATCCGGCCGGATGCGGGGGGCGATTACACCTTTGACCTGCCCACCGCCGCGATCGCGCTGCTGGAAACCGAGCCTGGCACCACGCGGCGCTGAATTCGGCGCCACGGGGTTTGAGGCTGCGGGTTTTGGGCCCGCGACTGGCCTGGAACCGGGACAGGAGTGGAATTCTGGTGCAAGGCTTCGGGGGCGGAGCGTTCTACCGTTCTACTAAAGTTGTGGGAAAGCATTCCTTAGCGCTACTTACGTTGGGCGCCCTCTGCGCTGTGGCTGTGCCCGGATGGGCGCAAGCGCCGAACGCGGCGTCCGACGCGCCTCCGATGATCGAGTTGACGTCGAGCCGCGACCTCAAGGCGCTATGGCTGCCAGCGCCCGCGCCCGGCGGGGAGAGCCAGCCGCAATCGCAGGAACAGCAGCAGAAGCCCACGGAAGGGCAGCAGGCGGGGAAGGTTCCGTCGCTGCAAGGGCTGGGCTTTCCTGCGAGCGAGATTCACGGCAGCACGGCCGAGCAGGCGCTGCTCGACAAGCGCTCGCACATGCTGCAGATTCATCAGAAGCTCGGGTTGATCACCACCATTCCGATGTTCGCGGCGCTTTTCACAGGGCCGGGGGCCAAGGGGCATCGGGGACTGCCCGGCAGCCCTTCGCGACGCGATCTGCACGCGGCGCTGGGATTCACGGCCGCCGGCATGTATTTCGCCACGGCATATTTCGCGCTGCGCGCGCCGAAGGTCGCGGGCACGCGGTCCTACGGCTTGATCCGGCTGCACAAGGCGCTGGTTTGGATTCACCTGCCCGGCATGATCTTGACGCCGATCTTGGGGACGATCGCGTTCCGGCAATTGAGCCGGGGCGAGCGGGTGCACGGAATCGCCCGCTACCATTCCTGGGTGGCAGTGACGACCGCGGGCGCCTACGGGCTGGCATTGCTCTCGGTGACGTTCAAGTGATGGAGATGCGATGACGAAGGCACGGCTTTTCGCCATTCTCGTGATCTTCGTGCTGCCGGCGTGGCTGCGCGCCGATCAGACCTGGACGCTGGCAAGCTCGACGCTGACTTACCACATCTCTCATCCTCTGCACGAGGCGGACGGCGTGAGCCATGCGGCGCGAGGGGAGGGGATTTGCACCAAGGGCACGTGCAATTTCTTGATCGCGGTGCCGGTGAAGACCTTCAACTCCGGCAACAGCAACCGCGACCTGCACATGCTGGAGGTGGTGCGCGGCGGGCAGTATCCGCTGGCGGTGGTGCGGTTCCGGCTGCCCGCGGCGGAACTGCAGCAGCCGGTCATTCGGGCCGATCTGGAAGTTCAGCTGGCGGGACGGACGGCGGAATACAAGCAGGTGGCGTTTCATCGCGCCGATCAGGGCAAGGACGTTCGCGTGACCGGCACGATCCCCCTGAAGCTTTTGGATTTCAAGATCAAGCCGCCCTCATTGCTGGCGATTCCCATCAGAAACGACGTGCCGGTGCGCGTGGACACGGTCTGGCGGCTGCAATCGTAAGGCGTCGCGGGCAGCAGGAGGGCCGGCGCCGAGAAATCTAGGCGAAGACGGTCGCGCGCTGGGGAATGTAGGCGCAGCTTGGGTCGGCGGCGAACATATCGCCTTCGAGCGCGAAGGCGCGCGCGCGCGAGCCGCCGCAAATTTGCCGGAACTCGCAGTCGCCGCACTTGCCTTTGAGATTGGCCGCATCGCGCAGGGCGCGGAAGACGGGCGAGTCGCTGTAGATCTCACCCAGCGGGCGCCGGCGGATATTGCCGGCCGGCACCGGCAAGAAACCGCTGGGAAAGACCTCGCCGGTATGGGAGATGAAGACGAAGCCCTTGCCATCATTGATGGCGCGGGGCGCGCGTTCGCGGGCGCCGGCGCCGAGCCATGGCGGCGTGGCGGGCACCGGCAGGCCCGCCTGGCGGTCGCGCAACCGCCGCTGCACAACGTAGCGGCGATAGTGCATGCCCTCGGTCGTCTTAACGTCGAAGGCGACGCGGCGCGAAAAGTCATAGAGCCTGCCGAAGACGGTTTCGATCTCGTCGGCCGAGAGCAAATCGCGCCGCCGGGCACGGCCGGTGGGCACGAGGAAGAAGACGCTCCAGAGCACGGGATCGAGCGCTTCGACGAGCGCGGTCAGGGCGTCCCAGTCGTCGTAGTTCCAGCGGCTCATCGTCGAATTGATCTGCAGCGGCAGGCCGGCTTCGTGAATCCAGCGCACCGCCGCGAGCGTGCGCGCATACGAGCCGGGCACGCCGCGGAACTGGTCGTGAATGCCGGCCGACGCGCCATCGATGCTCAAAGCGAGGCGCGCAAGTCCCGAGGCGGCCAAGCGCGCGACGACATCGCGCGTCAGCAAGGGCGTGGCGCTGGGCGAGAGCGAGACGCGCACGCCGCCGGCCACGCAATATTCGATCAGGTGAAAGATGTCCGGCCGCTTGAGGGGATCGCCGCCCGTGAGCACGAAAACGGGAACTTGCAAGGTGCGGATCTCATCGATCAGCTTCTCTCCGGCGGTCGTGTCGAGCTCCAGCGGCGAGCGGAGCGCTTGCGCGCTGGCGCGGCAATGCACACAGGCCAAGTCGCAGGCGCGGGTCACTTCCCAGATGGCGATGAATGGGCGGTCGGCGGCGCGGGCGCCGTCGGCGGCGTGAGAATCGTTCATGAGGCAACTCCTCGGGCTTGGGTGTCGGCGGCGGCGAGCGCCTCCAAGGGCACGCCCTCGACCTTGTGCATCAGCGGCGGCAGGCCGCCGCGCAGCAGCACGTGCCAATAGAGCCAAGGCAAGCCGTACTTTTTCAGCAGCCACATATCCCGCCGCTCGCGAAATGTGTTGAGAAAGGGAAGCTAGGGCGCCGGCGCGCCCGAGTAGTCGAGCTCGCACAGCAACATGCGGCCGTAGCCGGTGACGATGGGACAGGCGATATAGCCGTTGTAGCCCATTGCCGGCGGGCGCCGCGCGCGCGAGAGAGCCAACGCGGAACGGGGTGCAACGCGATCGCCGGCGGCATCTTGCATCACGTCGACGTGCGCCTTGCCCGTTTGGGAGGCGTGGTGGTTGAGGTGGATGGGCTCATGGCGGGCTCGGGACTTTTTTCCGTTCGCCTCATGCGGTTGCACGCAAGATGCCGAAGCACGTGCGCCGGATGCGGCAGATGCAAACCAGCGAACGATTGCCCACCTGTTGGGGAAGTTGCCCCAAGTTTGAGCCTCATGACGCAGGCGTTGCGCACGGGCCCGAGGGGCCGCGGCGGTGGCGTCCGGCGTGCAAGAGGTCAAGGCGGGAGGCCTATTTGGCAGCGCAACCGGCAGCAGCCGCATCGGCCACGTGCTTTCGCAACATCTTGGTCTTGTCGGATCTTTCCCCGGCCGCCGAAGCTGCATTAGGCTACGCCGCGACCTGGGCGCGCCGATTCAATGCGGCCATTCACGTGGCGCATCTCATTCGGCCCTTGAGCATCGTGCTCGCGAAGGGCGCTTATGGACCGCTGGTCGAGAGTCGATGGCGGCGCGCGCGCGCGGGCTTGGATTCCATTGCCGCGAGCGAGATGTTGCGTGATATTCCGCACTCCATTTATCTCGAAGCGGAACAAATGGAGCAAGGGGTTGTGGACTTGATTCGGGAAGAGAGGGCAGATTTAGTGGTAATGGCCAGCGAGGGCAGGCGGGGATTTTCCAAGCTGGTGGCCGGCTCGGCAGCCGAGTCGATTATACGTTCGGCGCTTTGCCCGGTGCTCATCATCGGGCCGGCAGCGGACCGCAAGCCGCCGCATGATCCGCGTCACATCCTTATCGCGACGGATTTCGGACCGGCTGCCGAACGCGCCGCGGCCTGGGCGGTGCAGGTGGCCCGAGTCTGGGGAGCGACGGTGCACATGCTCAACGTTTTGTCCGTTCCCGACGGCGACTGCGCATACTGGCTCAGCGAAGTCGAAGTCACCGAGGCGCGGCTGCGCGACGAGATCAGGACGGCCCAGGGCGCCGATCTGGACAGCGAGCCGATCGTCAAGTTCGGCGAAGCCGGGTCCGAGATCCTCGGCGTCGCACGGAGTATTGATGCGGATCTGATCGTGCTGGGAGCGCGGCGGGGGCCCAAGTACTCGCTGGGCTCCGCGGGCGCGGTCGCGTACCGAGTGCTGAGCGAGGCGCGCTGTCCAGTGTTGACGGTGGGCGAGGCGGCCTGACCCGCTGGGAGCGAGGAATGTCGCATTCCTTGCGCAGCTTTCTCCTCCCGCAAGCGATCACGGTCCTCGGAGCTTCCCGCCGCCGCGGGACTCTGGGCGGCGAACTGTTTCACAATCTCATCAACTGCGGCTTTCCGGGGCCAATTTATCCGGTGAACCCCAACGCGGAGGCGGTGCACGGGGTGGCGGCGTACCCGGATTTGCTCGCAGTGCCGGGGCCGGTGGAATTGGCGGTCGTCGCCGTGCCGGCGGCGGGAGTGGTGGCGGCGGCCGAGCAGTGCGAACGCAAGCGAGTGCGCGCCCTGCTGGTGATCTCCGCGGGATTCGCCGAAGCCGGCTACCCGGAGCGGCAGCGCGCGCTGGTGGAAGTGTGCCGGCGCAGCGGCATGCGCCTGATTGGACCCAATTGTCTGGGCATCGTCAATACCGACCCCGACAGCCCGCTGAACGCGACCTTCGCGCCGCGGACACCGCCGCCCGGGAACATCGGCTTCCTGTCGCAGAGCGGAGCACTGGGGCTGGCGATCATCGAATACGCGCAACGGCTCGAGCTCGGACTTTCGAGCTTTGTCTCGGTCGGCAACAAGGCCGACGTCTCGAGCAACGATCTTTTGGAGTATTGGGAAGCGGATGCGGCCACGTCGGTCATCCTCCTGTATCTGGAATCGTTCGGCAATCCCCGCAAATTCGCGCGGCTGGCGCCGCGGGTGGCGCGCCGCAAGCCGATCGTGGCGGTCAAGAGCGGACGCAGCGGCGCCGGCGCGCGCGCGACCGCCTCGCACACCGGCGCGCTGCTCGCCGCCTCCGATGCCGTCGTCGAGGCTCTCTTCCGCCAAGCCGGCGTGATTCGCACCGATACGCTAGAGGAGCTTTTCGACGTCGCCATGGTGCTCGCCAACCAGCCGCTGGCGCGCGGCCGCCGCGTGGGGATTTTGAGCAATGCGGGCGGGCCGGGCATTCTCTGCGCCGACGCCTGTGAAGCGGCCGGGCTGAGCGTGCCGCTCCTGCCGCAAGCGACGCAACGGCGGCTGCGCGAGATCCTCGGGCCGAATGCGGGTGTAGCGAATCCCGTGGATATGATCGCCTCGGCGTCACCGGAAAACTACCGGCGCGTGATCGGCGCGCTGGGCGAGAGCGGCGCTTGCGACGCGCTGGTGGCGATCTTTGTTCCTCCGCTGGTGACCGGCGGCGAGGAGGTGGCGCAGGCGATTGGGGAAGGCGCTGCCGGCCTGCCCGCGGAGTTGCCGGCGGTTGCGGTGTTCATGTCGAGCCAAGGCATGCCGGCGGAGTTGGCGGGGCGCGGGTTAGCGGCGAACTCCCCGCCCGGCGCCCGCGCCGGCGCCGCGGCCGCGCGCCCGCGGCTGCGCGTTCCGGCTTTCACGTTCCCCGAGGCGGCGGCGCGCGCGCTGGCGCGGGTGGCCGATTACGCGGAGTGGCGCGAGCAACCGGCCGAGGAGCCGGTGCGGCCGTGCGGCATCGCGCGCGAACGCGCCGCCGCCATTTTGGCTGCCGCCGAGGCGCGAGCGGCGGAGTGGCTGACCGCCGACGATCTGCGCGAATTGCTGGCCTGTTACGGGCTGACTTTGCCCTGGCAAGCCGTCGCGCGCACGGGCGACGACGCCGCGCAACTCGCCGCGCAGCAAGAGGGTGCGCTGGCGCTCAAAGGCCTCGCGCCGGGAGCGACCCACAAGAGCGACCTCGGACTGGTGAAGTTGGGGCTCGCCGGCGCCGGCGCGGTACGCCAGGCGGCCGGTGAAATGGCCGAACGCGCGCACCAGGGCGGACTGGAGTTGACCGGCTTCTTGGTGCAGGCCATGGCCGAGCCAGGCGTGGAGATGATGGGCGGCTTCGTGCAGGATCCGATCTTCGGACCGGTGCTCGTCTGCGGCCTCGGCGGCAAGGCGGTCGAGCTGTTGCGCGACATCAGCTTGCGCCTGGCCCCGATCGGGGCGCGGGACGCGGCGGCCATGGTCCGCGCGCTACGGACCTTTCCGCTGCTGACGGGGTTCCGCGGCGCACCCCCGGTGGACCTGGCGGCGCTCGAGGATGCGCTGGTGCGGCTGGGTGCGCTCGCGGCGGATTTTCCGGCGATCGTGGAGATGGATTGCAACCCCATCGTGGTTCACACGCGCGGGGCGAGCATCGTGGACGCGCGGGCCCGGCTGCGCAAGAGCGCCGGCGGCGAAGGCAGGCCGGCGGCGGCGGAGCGCTATGACGTTCCGGTTGCCTCCGGCTAGCCCGCACGGCGGCGATCGGCGTCGCCATGGGACAGACCGGGACAGACGCGGCGCGCGAGGCGGCGGATTTAGTCCTGCTCGCGACAATTTCGCCACCATCGTCGCGGCGATGGCCGAAGGGCGCGGGACCTTTTCGAACATTCGGCGTTTTCTGACTTATGCGCTCACGATCAATATCGCCGAGCTGGCGCCCTTTCTCGCCTGGGCCACCACCCGCGGCCATTTTCCACTGGCGCTGGGCGTTTTGCAGGTGTTGGCCGTGGATCTCAGCACGGGCATCATGCCAGCGCTGGCTCTGGGGGCCGAGCCGCTCAGCGGCGCCGAACTCAGCCACCCGCCGCGGCAGTTGCGCTTGATCGACGCGCGCCTGCTCTGGCGCGCTTTCGGCGTGCTGGGGCCGGTGGAGGCGGCGATGCAACTGCTCGCGTACGCGGTGACGCTGCGCTCGCTGGGCTGGCACTATGGCGGTTCTCCGCCGGACGCCGCCGCGCAACTGGCGGGCTCGGGCGCGGCGTTTCTGGCGATCCTGGCCGGGCAGATGGCGACCGCTTTTTCTTGCCGCAGCGCGACCGAGCCTCCCTGGCGCACCTTGCGCACGATGGGGCGCAATCGGGCCTTGCTCTGGGCTGCCGCCGCCTCGAGCGCGCTGACGCTGGCACAGCTGCTCGGACAGCGGCCGCCGCATGGCGCCGGATTGTGGGTGGCGCTCGCGGCATTTCCGGTGATGCTGATCGCCGACGCGATTTATAAAGTTTCTGAGTGGACGGGACGCGGCGGCGCCGCAACCCGTCCGGTCGCGCCCGGCGCCAACCCACTCTGGAGCGTTGATATGGTGAAGTAAGGGGAAAAAGGGGTAATGCCATCCAGCGAGGCGGCGGATTGGGTCGGCTGCGAGGCCGAGGCTTGGGCTGGCAAAGCTTGCTTGGGCGCGCTGGCGACATTGGTGAAGGACGGGGTGTTCTTGGCCGACGGCCGCGGCGGCATGCGCTACGTAAGCGCACGGGCGCAGGCGCTGGGCGGCTTCCGGGGCGCCGAGGCACTGGGCGATGGCTGGCTGGACCTGATTCATCCCGAGGATCGCAGCCGCGCCCAAACGTCATGGCGTGCCGCGATCGCCGGGCAAGAAGAATGGCGGGAGGAGCTGCGCTGGAGCCGCAAGGACGGGCGCGCGCGTGCCGTATGGCAGGCGCGGCGGCTGCCGCCCGGCGGTCCCATCCAAGGCTGGGTCGGCACCATCACCGCGACGCAGGAGCTCTCGAACGAAAACGCGCAGATGCTCATCGAGTTGGTTGAGCACAGCGGCGACGTGATCGAAATGGCGGCTCTCGATGGGACAGTGACCTTCCTCAACCGCGCCGGCCTCGAGCTGCTCGGCTGGCAGCGTCTCGAACCGGGCACGACGCTGGCCGACTTCTTGCCGCCCGAACGGCGCGCGCGCACGCTGGCGGCGATCCGCGCCCGGCAATTGCACGGCGAGGGCTGGGAGGGCGAGATCGATTTTTACAATCACGAGACCCAGGAGCGCATTCCGGTGCATACCAAAGCGTTCGCAATCCGCGACGGCGAAGGGCGGCCGATCGCGCGTGCTTTCATTGCGCGCGACATGCGGCAGTGGCGCCGCGCCGAAGCGCGCCTGCAGCAAGCTGAGCGGTTGGCGGCCATGGGCCGTATCGCCGCGACCATGGCTCACGAAATCAACAATCCCCTGGCAACCGCGGTCAATCTCGCTTACGTCTTGCGCCACGAGCCGGGGCTGCCCGCGCCGGCGCAGGAGCGCGCCGATCAATTGGCGGCGGAGTTGGGACGCGTCGCCAGCGTGGCCAAGCACACTCTGGCTTTCTACCGCGATTCGCCGCAGATCGCGCTCGTGCCTTTGGCGGAGGTGCTGAGCGGCGTTCTCGGTTCGTTCGCGCATCGCATTTCCCAAAACGGGGTGCGGGTGTGTTCGGATTTGGACGCCGACGTGCGCGTGCCGGGATCGCTGAACGAACTGCGCCAGGTATTCATCAATTTGATCGGCAACGCCCTCGACTTCATGCCGTCGGGCGGGGAATTGCAAGTGCGATTGCGCCCCGGCCGGTCCTGGCGTCCCGGCGAAGTGCGAGGGGCGCGCATCAGCGTGGCGGATACCGGTCCGGGCCTGGAACGGGGAGACCGGCAACGAATCTTCGAGCCCTTCTTCACCACTAAGGCCGATGCCGGCGTCGGCCTGGGATTATGGATCAGCCGCGAGGTCGTTGAAAAGCATCACGGAACAATCCAGGCGAGAAACAAGCTGGGCGGCGGCGCCTGCTTCCACGTCTTTCTGCCCGGCGAGATCGACGCCCCTCAGGGCGAGGCGAGCTCTTCGAGTTTTGTCCGCAATTCCTCCGGTTCGATGGGCTTGGGCAGCAGGGAAAAATCGTAGCCTTGCCGGCGCGCCCGATCGAGCAAGTCCACGCTGCCAGTTTGGCCGGAAATGATCAGGACTTGTACCTGCGGCATCTCGCAGCGGAGGGCGATGGCGGCGTCAATACCATTGAGATTGGGCATGAGCACGTCCATCAGGACGATGTCGGGACGAAACGCGCGCGCCGCCTCCAGGCCGACGCGGCCATCGTAGGCGCCGCGCGCCTCGTAGCCCCAAAGACCAAGCATCTGGACGGTGACATCCGTCAACGTACGTTCGTCGTCGATCACGAGCACCTTGGTCCGTGTGCAAGGCGCTGAGGCGCCGACGGGGTGGGAGCGGGAGGATGCGGGGAAGGGGGCGTCTGGCTGGGACGGAGAAAGCGTCCAGGGCTGAGTTTCGGGCAGGAATCTAGCCCTCGAGGGCGTGACCATATGGCTGAGGTTTTCGATTGGCCTCTAGGTTCTACGATGCCGGGAAAAGCTTTTCTGCTGCAAGCGCCGGCGCCGGCGCCAGGGCTGCAGCGCCGGAATGCGCCCAGGACCCCGGTTCCACCAGGCTGTCCGGTTTCTACCGCTCGCGTAAGGCGATCCAGCTATGCGGTTCGGCGGCGAGGGGAAAGACTTCCTCGCTTCTCCCGGCCATCGGAGAGGGCCCGATCGAAGCGGGCGCGCATCGTCCCAAATCAACAGCACCGGTCACTAAGTTCTCGAGCCGGTGGAAGCGGCCGGTGATCGTGATCGCAGCCGGATGCGGCAAGAAGGACTCGACGATGAACGTGCCGTTGTTATAAGGGAAAATGCTAATCCCGCTGGGACCATCGAGGCGCACCGGCAACGCGGCGGCGAGAGGTTTCTTGATGGCCGCGAGCACGGGCGCCGGGAGACGGTATAGATCGGCGGGGTTCTCGGGCATCACCCAAACGTAGAGCGTGCCGCGGGAGTATTGATCCATCAGCAGCAATGGAACCGCGAAGCCATGATCCAGGCCGTGCACCAGCGACCAGGATTCGTTGGTGAAAAAGCTGATCAGCGGAAACATCGCCGGGCCGCCATCGGCGTTATGCCAGGCGCCTACGGCGTCGTCGGGGTCGGACGGGTAGGAGTCCACCGGCAATTCCCGGCCGGTGCAACGCATCTCGGTGATTTGCGAGATTCGCCGGTCCGGAGGCAAGTCGCGGGCTTCGCGCTGGAGCGCGCACAGTAGGCCGGAGGTGATCACCACGTTCGCACCGGCACGCAGCGCGGACTCCATCTCCAGTACGAGGCGGGGATCGGCCGCCGCGGACTGGGCCAGCAGAATCGTGTCGCCGGGCGATAAAGAATCAGGGAAGCTGGGAGTTAGATCGAGCGGAAGGCCGAGCATACCCAGGTAGTTGGCCAAAAAATCCTCGCCATCGGATTGGAGAGGCTTATAGGCGGCAAGGCCGATGGGGTCTCCCAGCTCAGCGACGACGGGATCCGCGACAGCGAGGGCATAACCGGCGGCCGCCGCCGCGATCGGGGGCGGCGGGTTGAAGCGGCCGGGGGACGATGCCGGAGGCGGCGCAAACGCCTGGTGCAACAGCGCGCCGTAATTGAAGCTGGTCGGCAGCGTCTGCCAAGCCGCGCGCGCCCCGGGCGCGGCCGGACGCAACAGGTCGGCCCAGTTGAAGAGCGTGATTTCCGGCGCTTTGGCGAAGACCGTATCCCAAAGCTGCTCGGCGTAGCGATCGAGATAACGGGTGCCGTAAGTATCGACCCAACCGCCGCCGTTGCGCCCCGGCGCGATATTCGAAAAATACCGGAAAATCTCAAAGCTCTCGTAGGGCTGAAGCTGCTGGGCTGTGATCTCGGGATCGCGGGTCTCGGTGCCGGTGTAGATGCCGTCGAAAATCTTGGGTTCTTGCGCGAGGTCGTAGCCCAGTCCTTGGAAATGCTCGTACCAGTTGGGAAATTTGACGATTACGCGCACGCGGGGATTGGCGGCCTGGGCCGCGCCTTCGACCAGGTCGCGCGCGACTTCATCCATCATTTGCAGGCGGAAGGCGGTCCAGCTCCGGTCGCCCTTGGCGGCGATGTCGGCGTCGGTTTTGGAGTTGCTGAAGAAGAAGTCGTCGAGGATGATTTCGTCGAAGTGGCGCGCGGTCAGGGCGGAGATGTGCCGCACGAACTCGCGCGTACGCGGGTCGGAATAGTCGAGGGAATGAAATTGGCCGGCGCGCGTCGGGCCTTGAAAGGCGATGCCGCCGGCGGTGGCTACGCCGCGCGCTTGGAAGAAGCTCTTGACCCGTTCGATCAGGGGTTCGCCGGCGGTTTCGCCGCTGCGAAAGGTTTCGATATAGACCTTATCCACGTGAACGTTGCAACGGATCGCCTGCCAGGAGCGAGCCAGCCAATCGGCGTCGGCCATGCGCTCGACGACGCCCACGGGAATGTACACCGCGACATGGAAGTTGCGCATCGGCGCGGGCGCCGGCCGGCCGCCGCACGCGGCCCGGGCAGCGAGGGGGAGGCAGGAGGCGAGAACAGCGGCCAACAGCGCCGGCGCGGCGCTCGGCAGGAAACGGATCATGAATTCTCCGAGAAAGAAGAAGCCATTGTATGCCAGCCGCGCGTGCGGAACGGGCGGACTGCGCGGTCATGGCGGCGCGGTATGATGGAAGCATCGGCGCGGAAAACAGCCATGGGCACGCGCAAGATTGTGCACATCGACATGGACGCGTTCTATGCGTCGGTCGAGCAGCGCGACGATCCGCGCTTGCGCGGAAGGCCGGTGATTGTGGCCTGGAAGGGCCCGCGCTCGGTCGTCTGCGCGGCCTCTTACGAGGCGCGGCGCTGCGGCGTGCATTCGGCCATGCCGGCGCTGCGCGCCGCACGGCTGTGCCCGGAAGCGGTTTTCATTCCGCCCGACTTTGGCCGCTATAGCGCGGTTTCGCGGCGCACGCGCCAGATCTTCCACCTGCACACCGACCGTATCGAACCGCTTTCCCTGGACGAAGCGTATCTCGACGTGACGCAGATCAAAAGCGGCCTGGGCTCGGCGACGGCCGTTGCCGAAGCCATTCGCCGCCAGATCCGGGAGGAGCTGGAGCTGACGGCCTCGGCGGGGGTGGCGCCCAACAAATTCCTGGCGAAGATTGCCTCCGACTGGCGCAAACCCGACGGCCTTTTTGTGATTCGCCCGCAGGACTTAGCCGGCTTTTTGCCGCCCTTACCCGTGGCGCGGCTGCCCGGCGTCGGCCGCGTCTTGGAGGCCAAGCTGGCGGCGCTGGAGGTGCGGACCGTGGGCGAGCTTCAGCACTGGAGCCGGGAGGCGCTACGCGGGCGCTTCGGGCAGATGGGGCAGCGCCTTTACGAGCTGGCCCGGGGCGTGGATGAGAGCCCGGTCGTGAGCGAGCGCGAGACGCGCTCGATTTCCAGCGAGGAAACGTTCGAACGCGACTTATTGCTGGCCGAAACCGAGCCCGTGATTCGCCGCCTCGCGGAGAAGACCTGGCGCGCGGCGCGCAAGGAACGCCGCATCGCACGGACCGTGGTGCTCAAGCTGAAGACCAGCGAATTTCGCATCCTGACCCGCCATCACACGCCCGCCGCGCCGCCGGCCTCGCGCGCCGAGCTGGCCGAGATCGCGCTCGCGCTGCGTGTGCGCGTTCGCCTCGGCGAGGGGCAGCGATTCCGGCTGGTCGGCGTGGGGCTCGGCAACTTTTGCGCGCCGGAACCGGCGCAGGGCGAGTTGTTCGCCGGGAGCGGCTAGACGGCTTTGGAGTGCCGTTCCCGCAGCTTCTTGGTCATGAACAGCACGCCGAAAGTTTGCGTCCATTCGGAGACGATATTGCCGACCACCTGACCCCAGCGCGCCTCCGAGTTCATGTGGATATAAGCGATCACCCAGCCGGCGCCGGTGATTAACAGAAAGATGCCGAGCGAGTGGTCGCGAAGCCAGCTTTCGAGCGGCGGCATGGCGCGGCCCCGAGGCCGGCGGCTTTCCGCCGAACCCTTCTCGTATAGGTACTTGGTCGCGATCACCATCACCAGCACGCCGCTCCAGTCCGCCACCGCATTCCCGAAAAAGGAACCCCAATGGGTCGCGGGGCTGGAGAGCGAATAGAGGATGATCCAGGCCGCCAAGATGAGAGTGGTGGCGAGGCTCAGCGAGTGTTCATAAAGAAAGGAATGCGGGTGATGGGGCGGCCTGCGGTCCATGGCGTAAATCGTAGCAGTGGCCGGTGTTGCCGAACGGAGCGGCGCCGAGCGGACGCACGCGGTAATTCAAGAGTGCCTGCGCGAAAATTTTTCCTGCCGTCTGTCAACAAACGGCTGATTTCGCTGCCAATGTGCCTTGGCCGCGAAATTGCTTTGAGAGCTGTCCGGAGGAGTGCGTGAAAGCCATGACAAAAATTGGCGTCAGTTGTCTTGCAGTGGCAGTTGCGGCGGGAGTGATCACTTGGGCGGCATGTGCATCGAAAAGCGCGGTGACCAATCCGCCGGCGTCGGGCACGGTGACGACTACCGTGAACGATCCAGCGACATGCTCGGCTAACGGCGGCAACGGCGCCTACAGCCACGTATGGGTCAGCGTGACCGATGTGCTGATTCATGCGAGCTCATCGGCCGGGCCCAATGACCCCGGCTGGATCGATTTGACACCCAGTTTGAAGGGGGGCGCGCCCATGCAGATCGACCTGCTCGGGCAGGCCAACAATCAATGTTTTCTGGCGACGCTCGGCTCTGCGACCGAGATTCAAGCCGGCCAATATCAGCAGATCCGAATCATGCTGGCGCCGGACTCGGCGGCCCCTTCGATCAACAACAACCAATGCGGCAATGCGGCCAACTGCGTGGTCTTGGCCGGTGGAACCGTCGTGCCGCTGACCCTGACCAGCGAGGCGCAGACCGGCTTGAAGATTCCTTCCGGGCAACTGGCCGGCGGCCAGTTCACCGTGGCCGCGGGGAAGACCGAGGACCTGGACATCGATTTCAATACCTGCGCGTCCATTGTCGCGACCGGCAACGGCAAGTTTCTCTTGAAGCCGGTGTTGCACGCGGGTGAAGTCTCGACCACCGCCAGCTCCATCAACGGCGCCATCGTGGATCATGCCACCGGCAAGCCGATTGCCGGCGGGACCACGCTCGTGGCGCTCGAAACCAAGGACAGTGCCGGGATCGACCGCGTGCAGATGGAGACCAAAGCCGACGCCAATGGCAACTTTGTCTTTTGCCCCGTGCCGGCCGGCACCTACGACCTAGTAGCAGTGGCCGTGGATCAAAATAATGTTGCGTATGCCGCCACGGTGACGACGGGAGTTACCAATGGGACAAGTGTCGGCAATGTGCCGCTTTACGCGGTAACCGCGCCGGCGGATACGGTCACGGGCTTGGTGACGAGCACGGGAGGGGGGGCCGCAGTCTCGGTTTTAGCTACGATTTCGGCGCTGCAGGCGGTCGGCGGCAGCGGCTCGACGCTCGTGACCGTGCCGCTGGCGCAGCAAGCCTCTTCGACGCAATCGCTGCAGACGGCGGCGAGCACGGCGACTCTTACCTGTCCCGCCAACACCGATTGTGCGCAATACGCGCTGGATCTGCCCGTGGGCCTGCCCACGGTGGGCGCCTTTGCCGCAGGCGGCACCAACTACACACCGGCGGCGGCGACAACCAGCGCCGACTACCTCGTGGACGGGTTGGCCTTCAACGTCACCTCGAAGGATGCCGATTGCGGTACCCCGCCATCGGTGCAGGCGAAGGTGACGGTGACGGCGCAAGCGCAAAACGTTACCGGTCCGGCGATCAACTTCACCAGTTGTCAGTGAACGGCGAGCGGTAAGCACGTGTCGCCGGGCGGCGGGCGTTGAACACAACGCCCGACCGCCCGGCGGCACGCCTGGCGACGCTCGCTGCGGCCGCTCTCATCGGCCGATGAGAGCGGCTGCGCCAGACGAAGCGGCCACCGTCTGCCAACGCGGTGCGCCGTCCTCGCGAGCGTCTGCTATGTTCGGACATGCCGTTGCGGGTCGCCGTCGAGCCGCCGTTTGATTTCGAACTGTCGCTGCGGTTCGTATGCGAGCCGCCGCGGGCGGCGGCGCATCTGATGACGGCCCCGGCGAGCGCTGCGGACGTCTGCTGCGGCCGCGAGTACCGCCGCGTGCTCGCACTGCCTTTGCGCCCGGTTCTGGCGCTCATCCGCAATCAGGGGACCGTCGATCGGCCGCGCATTGAGGCGCGAACGGTTCCCAGAGATTTAAGCGCGACGGAACGCCAAGAGGTAGGGCGCCAAGTTCGCCACATACTCTCCGGCGAGGTCCGGTTAGCGGAGTTTTACGGCCTTGCGGCGCGCGATCCCGTGCTGCAGCGACTTGCCGAGCGCTTCCACGGTCTCAAAGTGATCCGCACGCCTTCGCTCTACGAGTGCCTGGTCGGCACCGTCCTCGAACAGCAGTTGAATTTTCATTTCGCCTCGACGGTAAAACGCCGCCTGCTCGAAAAATTCGGCGTGCGCGTGGCCTACGGGGAGCGCGAACATTTAGGCTTTCCGCGTCCTGAGGATCTCGCGAAGCTGCATTCGGGCGATCTGCGGCCGCTGCAAATTTCCGAGCGCAAGGCGAGCTATTTGATTGGCATCGCCGCGGCTACGGCGGGCGGCAGCCTGAACGAAAGCCGGTTGCGCGAGCTGCCGCTGGCGGCGGCGGCGGAGCGTTTGCAAGTTCTGCGCGGGGTCGGGCGCTGGACGGCGGAATACGCCCTGCTCCGTGGCGTCGGGCATGGTGACGCGCTGCCGGCCGATGACGTGGGGCTGCAAAAGACCGTGGGCGAGCTGTACGATTTGCGCGGTTACGCCTCGGCGCTGGCCATCCGGCGGCGATGGCGCGCGCTCGCGCCATGGCGCGGCTATGCCGCCTTTTACTGCTGGTTCACCCAGTGGCAGAGTTAACGCGGGCAGGCGATCAGCGCCCCCGAACCAGGGATTAGGATTGGGGTCGCACCTTGGCCCGGCGCCGCGCGTTCGCGCTGGGGGTTTCGAAGCAGCCAGCGAGCCGGGGCGCACAGGGTATAATCAGCCCGTCTCATGGGCCCATCGGCCAATCTTGCGCCAACGCCGGAGTGTCCGATTTGTCAAGACACCGGCTGGCGGATGCTGCCTGCGGATCGGGAAGGCGAACCGGAACGGGCCGCGCCCTGCACATGCCGCAAAGACCGGCGGACGGCGCGCTGGCTGGAGTTGGCCGGCATCCCCCCCCGCTACCGCCATTGCACGCTCGAAGACTTTGATCCGCAGCCGTATACCGGCTCGCCCGAGAGTTTGACTTGGGCGCTGATCAAGGCGCGGCGGTTCGTGGAAAATTACCCCGCCGATCGCACCGGCTTGCTCTTGATCGGGCCGTGTGGGGTAGGCAAGACTCACCTGGCCGTGGCGATTTTGCGACAGTTGATCGAGCAGCGTGGCGTGGCCGGCCGTTTCGCCGACTATCGCGAGCTGCTGAAGGGTATGCAAGCGACCTACGATCCCGGCAACTCTCAGTCGGAGGCGGCGTTCCTGCGCCCCTACCTGGAAGCCGAGGTCCTGGTTCTGGACGATTTGGGGGTCGGGCGGGCCACCGAATGGGCGATGGAGACGCTCCACTACCTGCTCAATTCCCGCTACAGCAATGAACGCACGACGGTCCTGACGACCAATCTGGACGACGGCGATCCGACAAAGAAGGAGCTGACCACGGCGGTGGGCGAGCGGCTGCGCTCGCGTCTCTTCGAGATGTGCCAGACGGTCGCCATCACCGGCGATGATTACCGGCGGCGGCTGCGCGCGAGGGACTTCTTAGCTCGGGACTAATTCCCCGCCAGGGGCCGGCTCAACGCCGGCGGCGTAGGGTGGACGGCCCCCTGGCAGAGGGGCGCCGAGGCTCCAGCGGCGTACCGGGCGCCAGCGGGAAGGGAGGGAAGGCGGCGGTTTGACAGTCAAGCTCTTCGCCTATATCATGAGGAGTGCGCCGTTGATCGCCTTGCGTCATCGTCCTCCCTTGCACGCCAAGTGGTTTTAGGGTCGGATTCGCCGAACGGCGGTCGGGTATTGCCCACCCGTCCCATGGAAGATTTCGAACAACTACTAGACTCTTACGAACAGCAGACTCAGGCCGTCGAAGGCCAAGTTCTGAAAGGCACCGTCCTCAAGCTGGCCGGCGAAGAAGTTTTCGTCGACATCGGCCGCAAATCGGAAGGAGTGGTGGCCTTGCGCGAATTCATGGACCTGGCCGGCCAGGTGCAGGTCCGTCCCGGCGATGTCATTGACGTCGTCGTCGAGCGCGAGGAGGGCGAGCGAGGGCTGCGGCTCTCGCACGAAAAGGCCGTCCGCCTGCGCCTGTGGGACGACCTGGAGAAGGCGCATCGCGAGGGCACCATCATTCAGGGCCACATCACCGAGCGCATCAAGGGCGGCGTCGCGTGCGACATCGGGGTCAAGGCGTTTCTGCCGGGGTCGCAACTGGATCTGCGCCCGCCGCGCAACCTCGACGCCTTTCTCGGCCAAGAGGTTCGCGTCCGCATCATCAAGCTTAACAAGAAGCGCGGCAACGTCGTGGTCTCGCGCAAGGTGGTGCTCGAGGACGAGCAAGCGCAGCGTCGCGCCAAGACGCTCGAGACCCTGCATGAAGGCGATGTAATTGCCGGCGTGGTCAAGAACGTCACCGAATATGGCGTGTTCGTGGACGTGGGCGGGCTCGACGGCTTGCTGCACGTCAGCGATTTGTCCTGGGGCCGGGTCGCCCATCCCAACGAGATCGTGCAGCCGGGCGACGAGATCACGGTCAAGGTGCTGAAATTCGATCGCGCTAAGATGCGCGTCTCGCTCGGCTTCAAGCAATTAGTGCCCGATCCCTGGTCCGATGCCGCCGAGCGCTATCCGATCGGCGCGCGCGTGCGCGGCAAGGTGGTCAGCATTACCGATTACGGTTGTTTCGTCGAATTGGAGCAAGGCATCGAGGGTCTCATCCACGTTTCCGAGATGTCTTGGTCCAAGCGCACCAAGCACCCCAGCAAGCTGGTGAAAGCGGGGGATGAGCTGGAAGTCGTCGTGCTCGACGTCAACCCCGCCGAGCGACGCATGTCTCTCTCCCTGCGCCAGGCGCAGCCGAACCCCTGGGATACCCTGCACGAGCGCTACGCGCCCGGCGCGGTGGTGGAGGGGCGGGTGCGCAACCTGACCGATTTCGGCGCTTTCGTGGAGATCGAGGACGGCATCGACGGCCTGGTGCACATCAGCGATTTCTCCTGGACCAAGCGCATCAAACACCCCTCCGAAGTGGTCAAGAAGGGGGACAAGGTGCGGGCCAAGATTCTGGGTATCGACGCCGAGAATCGCCGCCTTTCGCTCGGCATCCGCCAGTTGGAGCCCGACGCCTGGGAAAGCTTCTTCGAGCACCGGCAGTTGGGCGATATTTTGCCCGGTCGGGTGGTCCGGCTGGCCTCGTTTGGGGCGTTCGTGGAACTGGAGGGGGGCATCGAGGCCCTCTGCCACAATTCCGAGATCAATCCCGACGTCACGGGCGGCGCGCCGCTGGAGATCGGGCGCGAGTACGAGTTCAAGATCATCAAGCTCAATCCGGCGGACAAGAAGATCGGCCTCAGCTTGCGCGCCCCGCTGCATGGCGCCGAGCGGGAGACGATCGAGGCTTATCGTCATTCCCCCTCCGGAGCGCGCACGACCATCGAAGAGATGGTGACCCTCAAGCGCGCTGGCAACGGCGACGCCAATCCGTAACGCGTGACCGGCAACCTTTCCCTGCGCTGCCGCCTCTAAACGGGGACGCAAGGAGAGGGCGCATGGCCTCGCACACGACTCGCGATCACGCCGAAATTCAACGCTGGGCGGCCGAACATGACGCATGTCCCGCCGTCGTCAGCCGCACCGACGGCATGCTGCGGTTCGAGTTCGATCCGGAGCGGGCCTCCAGCCTGACGCAAGTGGATTGGGACGATTTTTTCCAGGTCTTTGATGAAAAAGGCCTTGAGCTGGTGTACGACGACAAGCCCGGGAGCCGTTTTCACAAGTTTGTCTATCCGGAAACGGTCGCCGCCAAGGCCGAGCATCGCCCGCGCAGCAAGCCGGCGCGAGCCGCCAAGCGCATGAGCATCGTTCCCGCACAGGGCCAGCAGGCGGGCGGCCAAAGCGCCGGTTCGCGCGCCGGGCGAACGACGCGCGCCCAAAGCGCCGGCCCAGGGGCGCGCTCGCGCCGCAGCCGAGTTCCGGCGCAGGGCCGCCGCCAGACGGCCGTCGAAACCGCTCCCCGCGCCAAGAAGACGAGCAGGTCCGAGAGCAGTCGAGCCGGCGCCAAATCCCGGACATCGCGCCACGGCAAGCGGGCCGCCTAGCCTGCCACCCCGGTTCGCCAAGCCTCCGCCCTGCACCGGGCCCGCCCTCGCGGTGCGCAACCTGATTGCCCTTGGCCGCGCTCTGCGCTACAGTTCTGCTTTACGCTCATGACCAAAGCGGACCTGATTGAAGAGGTGTCGCGCACCGTTTCTATGACCCGGCGCGACAGCGAGGTGATCGTCGAAACCATCTTCGACAGCATCATCAAGTCGCTGCGCGCCGGCGACAAGATCGAGATTCGCGGTTTCGGTAGCTTCCGCACGCGCCAGCGCCGGGCGCGCATGGGACGCAATCCCAAAACCGGCGAACAAGTGGCCGTGCCGGCGCGCAAGGTGCCTTTCTTCAAGCCGAGCAAGGAACTCAAGGACGGCATCAACTCGCAGAACGACTCGGCGCCCTCCGCAGCCGCACCGCCGACCCCGCTTGGCCCACAATAGCGGGCTGGGAGCCGATAAAGGCGCCACTTTCCTCTTGCGCCCCAGGTTGCATTTTCACTAACATTTCGCCCGAGAGAGTGCCAGAAGAGTCCCATGGCGCTGACTAGCAATCGAATCGGCAAGATCGGGGAGCGCATTCGCGATTTCCGGCTCCAGCGGGGTCTGTCGCAGGGCGACATCGAACAGCGCACCGGGCTTTTGCGCTGCTATCTTTCCCGCGTCGAAAACGGCCACACCACGCCCTCTCTCCAGACTCTCAACAAAATTGCGCGTGCGTTGGAGATGCCCTTGGCCAATTTCTTCGCTGAGCCGGCCGGTTCGGGCGACGGCGCGCTGCCGACGCTTACGGATGAAGCGGTAACCTTTTTGACCCAGGTGCGGCGGTACGCTTCGGCCCTCAATGACGCGGATCGCCAGGCGATTTTGGCCATGATCAAGCGCATGGCCTATATGGAAACGCCGCACACCTAACGCCAGATCAGAATCCGTTCAAGCCCGGGAGCCCACGGCGCGGAAAGCTTCTGCGGCTGCGGCGAGCGTCAAGTCGACTTCCTGGTCTCCGTGGGCGAGGCTGACGAATGCCGCCTCGAACTGCGCCGGCGGGAGCAGCACGCCGCGCGCCGTCATGGCGCGATGGAACGCGGCGAAGGCCCGGGTATCGGAGCGATTGGCGCAGGTGAAATCCCGGACCGGTTCCTCCGCGAAGAACACGGTAAACATGCTGCCGACCGACTGCACTTGCACGGCGAGGCCGGCGCTTCGCGCCGCCTCGCGCAATCCCGCCGCCAGGCGGGTGCTCGTGGCCTCCAGGCGCTGATAAGCCGGGCGGTCGGCGCGCAGCGTCTCCAGCGTGGCCAGCCCCGCCGCCATGGAGAGCGGATTGCCGGAGAGAGTCCCCGCCTGATACACCGGTCCCAACGGGCTGATGTGCCGCATAATCTCCGCGCGCCCACCGAAGGCGCCAATGGGCAGGCCGCCGCCGATGACTTTGCCTAAAGTGAAGAGGTCGGCCTCAAGCTGAAAACGCTCGGTCGCGCCCCCGTAGGCGAGACGGCTGCCGGTCATGACCTCGTCCAAGATCAACAGCGCTCCGGCGTTGGCCGCCAATGCACGCAGGCCCTGGAGAAAGCCCGGCACGGGCGGAATACAGCCCATGTTGCCGGCCACCGGCTCGACGATGACGGCGGCAATCTTGGCGCCCTCTTGGTCGAAGACCGCTTGCGCGGCGTGCAAATCGTTGTAGGGCAGTACGATCGTGGCGGCGACGGCAGCGGCGGGGACGCCCGCGGAGCTGGCCGTGCCAAACGTCGCCAGCCCGGAGCCGGCTTCGACCAGGAGCGCGTCCGCATGCCCGTGATAGCCGCCGGCGAACTTCAAGATCAGGTCGCGGCCGGTATAGCCGCGCGCCAGGCGCAGGACGGACATGACGGCTTCAGTGCCGGAGTTGACGAACCGAAGCATCTCAATCGCCGGATAGGCCTCATGGATTCGCTCCGCGAGTGCCAACTCTTCGGGGGACGACAGGCCAAAGCTGGTGCCGTGGGCGGCGGCAGCTTGCACGGCGGCCGTGACCGCAGGATGGGCATGGCCGAGCAGCATGGCGCCCCAAGAGCCGATATAGTCCACGTATCGGCTGCCATCCACGTCGTAGAGGTACGCGCCGGCGCCCCGAGCAATCCAACGCGGCTCTCCCTGGACCGCACGAAACGCCCGCACGGGAGAGTTGACCCCAGCGGGCAACAGCGCTTCGGCCCGCGCTTGCAGGCGGCGAGAGGCGCTGAGAGGAGGTTTTGCTTGACTCATCGCGCGACGAGCACTTCGGCTAGTGTCGGCAGCAACTGCCGGTAGAGACGCCGCTTCAGGCCGAGATAGCCCTGGGAGCCGGCGAAGAGATCGCGCATGAGCGCCTGGAAGCGCCGGCTCGCCGCCGTGAAGCCCAGCATGCGATCAATGACCGTGGCGCCGAGGAACCGGCCGCGATAAAAACGCGGCGCGATCCGCGCCGCCCACTCCAGTTCCGGTACGAAGTCGCTGCGCAGCGCCGCCTCGTATCGCTCGGGCCGGTTCGCCAGCAAGGCCTCGGCGAGCAGTTCGCCCGAACGCAGGGCGTAGTATAGGCCCTCGCCGGTGATCGGATCCACCAGGCCGGCGGCATCGCCGGCCAATGCCCACCCGGGACCGGCGAACCGCAGGTGCCTAAGTGTCTCGAGGCGCGGCGCCGGCAGCAGGTGGGCGTAGAAGCGACTGTCCCGGATGCTGAGGCCGGCGGCAGCAAGCCAGGATTCCAGCCGCCGCCGCAGCGCCCCGTTTCCGCCTTCGGGCACGGCGCCGCAGATGCCGGCGGAGATGTGGTCGCGGCGCGGAAAGGTCCAGATATAGCCGTCGAGATCCGGCTCGAATTTGACTTGCAGCCGGGGGCTCGTCCCCGGCACGTAATAGCCCAGGGCGGTCATGAAATCGGCGGAAGTCAGTTGCGGGGCGAAGGCCGCACGGAAGGGGTTGCGCGCTCCGGCGGCAATGACGGCAAAATCGGCGCGGCCGGCGGCGCCGGCGGCGGTTTTGAAGCGCCAGCCCTGCGCCGCATCCCGGTCCAAAGCGACCACCCGGTCGCGAATGAGTTCGGCGCCGGCCTGGCGGGCGCGGTCGAGCAATAGACCGTTTAGCTGCAACCGGGGCATGACGGCGATAGGTCGGTCGAGCCGCAACGTCACGGAACGGCCGTCGCGGCCGATCAGCTCGCATTCCGCGAGCAGGTGCTGGCGGCATGCTTCCCGCAGAAACGGGTAGCGGCGCAACGCCTTATCGGTCAGACCGCCGCCGCAAGGTTTCTCCCAAGCGAGCTTCTCGTCGAACAGGGTGACCGACCGGCCCGCCGCTGCCAGGCGCTCCGCTGCGAGCGCGCCCGCCGGGCCGCCGCCGATCACGAGAACCACGTCGCCCACTTTCGCATGATAGCCCGCTTGCGTGCGTGCAAACGGCGGAGGCGATAGACTGCAGCGAGCGCGATTGCAACGCTTCCAGCGCAAATATGGCGAAAAGGCGATGGGCGGTGACGGCGCGGGGCTTGGGAACGGCCGCCGGTCTCTTGATTGCCGCTAGCGCGGCGTTGCGACCGCAGCCGGCCGCTTCGGCCAGGCCGGCCGGGGCGGAACGCTCGCTCTTCGTCAAGATCAATGCCGCGCGGGGCCGCGCGGGGCTGCCCGCGTTGACATGGGACGACCGCTTGCAGCAAGCGGCGGAGCGCCACGCCGCGGCCATGGCGGCACGCGGAAAGCTCAGCCATCAGCTTGCGGGCGAAGCGCCGCTGGCAGCGCGTATCGCCTCGGCAGGCGAGGTCGCGCCGGCGGAGTTGGCGGAAAATGTCGCCGTCGGCCCCAGCGCCGCAGCCGTGCATGAGCAGTTGATGGCCTCGCCGCCGCATCGTGCGAATATTCTCAGCGCTAGGTTGAATGCCGTCGGCATCGGAGCCGTAGCGAGCGGCGGCGCACTTTGGGTAACGGAGGATTTTGCCCGCCAGCCGCCCGCGCGCGATGCTGCCGGCATGGCCGATTGGATCGCGGCGCGCATGGCAGAAGCCCGGCGAGCGCGCCGGCTGGCGCCCTTGCTGCGGAGCCGTTTGCCGGCTGGCAACGCGCGGCTCTTTGGACCCGCACGCGGCGCTGGCCCTCTTTCCGCAGGCCGCGGCCGCTACCGTCTTCTCCACCTTCGGCACCACGCCCTTGCCCCCTGGCCTGCTCGTCCATTTGCGCGAAGCGTCAGCGTGCGCCTTGACCGTCTGTTTTGCGCGCAACGATCCTTACCCCGGCGGGGTCTACTGGGCCGCCGTCGTGTTCTTCCGCTAGCCGGCGCCAAGCGAGAGCCATCGCGGGAGGTTGGCCTTGAGTGTTCCCCGACGCCGCCGTCGCAAGCGGCCCTTATAATTGAGAGTACGCCGCTCCCGGCCAACCGCGGGCTGCATGTCTTTCGCCCTCCTTCGCACGCTGGTTCCTTACCTGCGGCGCTATCGCCGGCAGTATGCGCTCGGCTTTACGGTGCTGCTGGTCAACGTCGCCGTTTTCACCACCATTCCGTACATTTTGAAGCTGGCGATCGACGGCCTGAGCCGCGGCCTGACGCGCGGCCATCTCGCCGACTTGTGCTTGCTATTGGTGGCGGCGGTGCTGGCGCGCGGCCTGCTGCAATATTGGCAGCGCTTGATCCTGATCACCACGTCTCGTGACATCGAGTACGACCTGCGGAACGACTTGTTGTGGCACCTGGAGAAGCTGTCCATGAGCTTCTTTCAGGAATACCGCACCGGCGACCTGATGGCACGCTCCACCAACGACCTCAACGCCGTCCGCAACATGCTGGGGCCCGGGATCATGTACTCGGCCAACGCCGTGGTGCTGGTGGTCGTGGTGCTGGCGATTCTCTTGCGGCTGGACTGGCGACTGACGCTCATCGCTTTCATCCCGGCGCCGGCGATCTCGCTGTGCGTGCAGTGGTTCGGCAAGCGCATCCACGACCGCTTCGAGCGCATTCAGGCGATGTTCTCGACCTTGGCCACCCGTGTCGAAGAAAACTTGACCGGATTGCGCGTGGTGCGCGCCTTCGCCCGCGAGCCGCAAGAAACGGAAGCGTTCGAGAGACTGAACGCCGACTACGTTCGCCGCAATCTGCGCCTGGTGAAGCTGTCGGGGAGCTTCGATCCGCTGCTGCAGTTTCTGCTGGGCATCGCTTTCGTGCTGGTGCTGTGGTTCGGGGGGCGGGCGGTGCTGGAGCATCAGATCTCGCTCGGCAGCTTCGTGGCGTTCAACGCCTACATGATGCAGATGTCGTTTCCGATGATCGCGCTGGGGTTTGTGATCAATATCGTCCAGCGTGGCACGGCGTCGCTCGAGCGCATCCAACAGATCTTTCGCACCCAGCCGGCCATCGCCGACGGGCCGGGAACCGATTTTACGATTCGCGAACTCGAGGGCACCATCGAGTTTTGCCATTTGACCTTCTCCTACAACGGCGGGCCGCCCGTCCTGAAGGACATCAATCTGCGCATCCCGGCGGGCAGCACGGTGGCGCTGGTGGGCCACACTGGCGCTGGCAAGTCCACGCTGGCCTCGCTGCTGCCGCGCTTTTATGATGCCGCGCCGGGTATGGTGCGGGTGGATGGACGAGACATCGCGACCATTCCGGTTGAGGTGCTGCGCCGCTCCATCGGCATGGTGCCGCAGGAGGCGTTTCTATTCAGCGACACGCTGCGCGCCAATATCGCCTTCGGCGTCGCCGACGCCACCGACGAGCAAGTCGAGGCGGCGGCTAACGTCGCCAGCCTCGCCGTGGACGTCGCCGATTTTCCCGAGGGGTACCGCACGCGCGTGGGCGAGCGCGGACTAACGCTCTCCGGCGGCCAAAAGCAGCGCACCGCGCTGGCCCGGGCGGTACTGCGCGATCCAAAGATTCTGATCCTGGACGATGCGCTCTCGAGCGTCGATACCTTGACCGAAGAGCGCATCCTCGAGCGCTTGCAAGAGGTCACGCGCGGGCGCACGACGCTTTTGATCAGCCATCGCATCTCGACCATCCGCGGCGCCGACCACATCGTCGTGCTGCAAGACGGCGCTATCGTGGAGCAGGGGACGCATGCCGAGTTGATCGGTTTAGGCGGCGTGTACGCCGAGTTGTACGAGAAGCAACTGCTCGAGGAGGAGTTGGAGAAGGTCTAGGGCGGCATGGCGCGGCAAGAGGAAGAAGTACTCGGCAAAGCCTACGACGGCCGGCTCATGCGGCGGCTCTTGGGCTACGTGCGCCCCTATTGGCCGCAGGTGCTGCTGGCCACCTTGGCGGCGGTGCTCCATTCCGTGACCCAGGTGGTGGGTCCCTTCCTCAACAAAGTCGTCATCGACCAGTACCTGTTTCCCACCCACGCCCCCGGCGCGCACTCGTTCCTGTCGCGTTACTTGCCGGCCGACGCCATGCGCGGCCTCACCGCCGTGGGGGTGCTCTACATCCTGATGCTGGTGATCGGCTTCGGGCTCGATTTCGCGCAGACCTACGCCATGCAATGGGTGGGCCAGCATTCCATGTACGATTTGCGGCGCGACCTGTTCCGGCATTTGCAGCGCCTGCAGGTGGCGTTTTTCGATAAAAATCCCGTGGGGCGGCTGGTGACGCGCGTCACCAATGACGTCGAGACCATCAATGACATGATCTCGTCGGCGCTGGTGGCGTTTTTCGACGACAGCTTCGTGCTGGCGCTGATCGTCATCATCATGTTCCGCTTCAATTGGAAGCTTTCCCTGATCGCGCTGTCGGTCGTGCCGCTGATCGCGATCGGCACCGGCATTTTCCGGCGCGCCGTGCGGGAGAGCTACCGGCGCGTGCGGCTGGCGGTAGCCGGCATCAACACGTTCTTGCAAGAACACATCAGCGGCATGGCTTTGGTGCAGGTGTTCAACCGCGAGCGCGTGGCCTTCGACGAATTCCGCGCCATCAACAACGAACACCGCAACGCCTGGGCTGACGCCGTGTTCGCCTATGCGCTGTATTATCCGATGGTCGAAATTCTCAGCACCTTCGCCGTGGCCATGATTTTGTGGTTCGGCGGCCTGCGGGTGCTGCACAACACGCTGACCATCGGCATCGTCGTCGCGTTCATCCAGTACGCGCAGCGCTTCTTCCGGCCGATCCAGGATCTGAGCGACAAATACAACATCCTGCAAACCGCCATGGCCGGCTCCGAGCGCATCTTCAAATTGCTCGACGCCCCGGTCACTTTGGCTTCGCCGCCGCATCCGGTGCCGATGCCGGTGGGCGTGGGACGCATCGAGTTCGAGCACGTCTGGTTCGCCTACAACGGCGAGAATTGGGTGCTGCGCGACGTCAGCTTCGTGGCCGAGCCGGGCACGACGCTGGCGATCGTCGGCCATACCGGCGCCGGCAAGACGACCATCACCAGCCTGCTGCTGCGCTTCTATGACGTGCAGCGGGGACGCATTCTGCTGAACGGCGTGGATATTCGCGACCTCGACTTACACGAGCTGCGCCGGCGATTTGCGGTGGTCCTGCAAGATCCCTATTTGATCAGCGGCACGATCGCCGACAACATCCGCTTCGGCGATGCGAGCTTGACCGAAGAGGCCATCTGGCGCGCCGTGGAGCAAGTGGACCTGGGCGAGTTCGTGCGCGCCCAGCCGGATGGCCTGCAAATGATGCTGCGGGAGCGCGGCGCCGGCCTCTCCACAGGGCAAAAGCAACTGGTGAGTTTCGCCCGCGCCTTGGCGCCGAATCCGCCTTTCTTGATCCTCGACGAGGCCACCTCCAGCGTGGATACCGAAACCGAGCTCAAGATCCGGCACGCGCTCACGCGCATGGTCGCGGGCCGCACCAGCATCATCATCGCGCATCGGCTCTCGACGATTCAGACCGCGGATTTGATCCTGGTGCTGCACAAGGGCGTGCTCCGCGAACAGGGGACCCACCAGGAGCTGCTGCGCCAGCACGGCATTTATTGGCGGCTCTACCGTCTGCAATACCGCGACCAGGCGGGGGCGCCCGCGCCGGTCCCCGCCGCCGGCTTGGCTTCGGAAGCTCCCAGCCTCGGCTAGCCGCGGTTCCGCGCCCCCGGCGAGCTGTCACGCGCCACGCCACGGCTCAGCGCGCCGCGTGGGCGAAAAAGCGAATGATGCTGGCAATGCCCCGGTAGTAGTTCGCGATCGGCAACTTCTCGTTGGGAGCATGGGCGCCGCAATCGGCCAGCGCGAACCCCATCATGACCGTGGGCGCGTGCAAGACTCCGGAGAACATCGCCACGATCGGGATTGAGCCTCCCGAGCGCACGAACACCGGCGGTTTGCCGAAAACCTCGTGCAAAGCGGCCGCAGCCGCCTGCACGAAGCGATCATCCGGATCCACGACCACGGGATCGGCCGTGTTCAACAGCTTCGTCGTCACCGTCACCCCTTTGGGCGCCAGCGCCTGCACGTGCCGTTCGAAAGCGGCGTAGATGTCGGCGGGCCTTTGATCCGGAACCAGGCGCATGCTGATCTTGGCGGCGGCGCGGGCGGGAATCACGGTCTTCGCCCCCTGGCCGGTAAAACCGCCGGGAATCCCATGCACTTCCAGCGTCGGCCGCACCCAGGTGCGCTCCAAGGCGGAATAGCCGACTTCGCCGGTCAACGCCTCGGCGCGAACTTCCCCGCGGCGGTATTCTTCCTCGTTGAACGGCAAGCGCAACCAACTCGAGCGCTCGGCCACCGACGGCGTGCGGACTTGATCGTAGAAGCCGGGAATGGAGATTTTGCCGTCCGCTTGCTTCAACTCCGCAATGATGCGCGCCAGCGCCTCCAGCGGGTTGGGCGCCACCCCGCCATATAGGCCCGAGTGCAGGTCGCTGGCGGCGCCGATCGCGTGCACTTCCGCATAAACCATGCCGCGCAGCCCCACGTCGATAGTGGGCAAATCGGGAGCGAACATTGTCGTGTCGCAGACCAGCACCGCATCGCTGGTCAACTCGCCGGCATGATCGCGCACGAACTGCTCGATGCCCGCGCCGCCGACCTCCTCCTCGCCTTCGATTAAGACGCGCAGGTTCACCGGAAGGCCGGATTCGGTCTTCAACCAGGCCTCGGCCGCTTTAAGAAATCCAAACATTTGGCCTTTATCGTCGGCAGCGCCGCGCGCGTAAATCTGCTCGTCCCGCAGCGTTGGGTCAAAGGGCTGGCTCAACCATTCCGGCAACGGATCGGGCGGCTGCACGTCGTAATGGCCATAGCAGAGGATGGTGGGCGCATTGGCAGCGTGCAGCCAGTCGCCATAGACCAAAGGAGGACCGCTGGTGGCGATCATCCGGCAGTTCTCGAGGCCGGCTGCTTCCATCTGGGCACGCACGAAAACCGCCGCGCGATCCATGTCCGCGCGATGTTCTGGCAGGGTACTAATGCTGGGAATGCGAAGAAACTCGATCAGTTCGTCGAGGAAGCGCGTTTGGCAGCTTTGGACGTAGGACAGGATCGGATCGAGCACGGGGCAGTATAAAACAGCCCGCGGCGATTTGGCATCTTCGCGGAAGGAAACGGCCGCGTTCTGCCGTCATGGGCGCCCCTCATGGTTCATTTGGTGATCGCCGCGCATCCCGACGATGAGACCGCGGGACTGGGCGGCTGGCTGGCGGCGCACGCGCGCCGGCATCGATTCGCGATTTGTTTTTTGACCGACGGCGCCCCCCGGGATGTTCGCTACCGCGCCCCGGACTTCCGTGGTCGCCTCGCCGCCTATCAGCTCGCGCGCCGGCGGGAAGCGTGCCGCGCGGCGGGCGTGTATGGATTGCGGCCGTCGCAACTGTTCTTCGCGCCGTTTCCAGACCAAGAACTGCATCGACATCTTCGCGCGGCCGCGGGCTGCCTTTCCCGGCTTGCGGTGCGGTTGCGGCCCCGCAGGATCTGGGCGCCCGCGTACGAAGGCGGCCATCCCGATCACGACTCCGCCAATTTTCTCGCCGCCGCGGCTTTCGGGCGGGGCGCGGTGTGGGAGTACGCGCTCTATACCGCCCTGGGCACGCAGGTTCGCTTCTTGCAGCCCCAGGGAGGCGCTTGGCGGCATTGGCGGCTTTCCGCGGCCACCCGCCAGTCGAAGCGGCGAGCGTTGGCCTGTTACCATTCGCAACGAATGACCCTCGCGCCCTTCGACGCGCCGTGCGAGCATGTGCGGCCGCTTCCCCGCCATGATTATTCCCGGCCGGGAGGCCAAGGCGTGCCCGTCTGGACGCTCTGGGGATGGCCGGTAGCGGCCGCCGAGCCCTGCGCTGCCTTTCAACGCTTTTTGCACTCCGTTTCACCGCGGCGGGCCGCAAGTCCGAATTCCCGAAACACCGAGGCCGAGATTGCGCCGGTTGCGTGTTCTTAACGTCGCGTATCCGCTGACGCAGGTTTCGCCGGATGCGTGCGGCGGGACCGAGCAACTCCTTTCCACGCTGCTCGAGGAATTTTCCCGGTCTCCCCATCGCCATTCGCTGGATTGCGCCACCGTGGCGGCGGCGGGAAGCCGGGTGCCCGGGCGGCTGATCGCAACCAATGCCGGATACTGGGCGCACCCGTTGCGGGCCGAGCACCTGGTGCATGCCGCGGGCCAGGCGGAATTCGACGCTCGGCACAATGCCGCCGTGGAAGCCGAGCTTGCGCGCGGCGGCTACGATTTGGTTCACAACCAGGGCGGAAGCTGGTATCGCCGCGCGCACCTGACGCGGCTGCCGGTGCTGTTCACTCTGCATCTTCCCGCCTCGCACTATCCTCCGGATTTCCTCGACCATTTGCCCGCCAACGTGTGGCTGCAAGCCGTGAGCCGCACGCAGCACGGCCACTATGCCGCCCATCCTCGCTGTGCCGGTTGGATCGGCAATGGGGTCAATTTGCGCTGGTTTACGCCCAGCGACGACGCATCCGGCGAACACTTCTTGTTTCTCGGGCGCATCTGCCCGGAGAAAGCGCCGCACTGGGCGATCCACGCCGCGCGCCGCCTGCGCCGGCCCCTGATCTTGGCCGGCGCGTTGCATCCGTTTCCGGAGCATGTGGCGTATTTTCGCCGCTGCATCGCGCCGCAGCTGGGGGGCGACATTCGCTGGCTGCAAGCGCCCAACGCGTCCGAGCGCCGCGAGGTCTTGCGGCAATGCCGCGCCGTTTTGATTCCCGCGCAGGCGGAGGAGACCAGCTCGCTGGTGGCGATGGAGGCGGCGGCCTGCGGACGAGCCGTCGTGGCCTGCGCGCGCGGCGCACTGCCGGAAATCGTCAGCCACGGCGAAACCGGTCTGCTCGCCGATTCGCTCGAGGAGCTGTGCGAGGCCGCCGGGCTGGCGTCGGCGATCGAGCCGGGCGCGTGCCGCCGCCGCGCCGAGCGGGAATTCGACGCGGCGCGCACCGCCGCCGAATATGCCGCGCTCTACCGCCGCCTCGCCTGGGGCGCACAGCCGCAGCAAAGCGCCGGCGTGGCGTGACGCCGATCCGCCGCGCGCGCGCGCTGTGCCATTCTAAGCGCCGTGCCTGTCTCATTGCGCATCGTTCTCGTCCAGCCGCGCAATCCGCTCAACATCGGCGCCGCCGCCCGCGCCATGGCGAATTTCGGCTTCGACGATCTGGCCGTGGTGGCGCCCTACGACGAGGCTTGGCGGCAGGCGCGCTCGGCGCGCGCGGGCGCTGCCGTGCTGGCGAAGGCGCGGCAATTCGAGAGCGTTGCCGCCGCCGTCGCAGAATGCGCCATGGTGGTGGGCACGACCGCCGGCACCAACCGCACGCCGCCGCTGCCGCTCGAGCCATGGGCGGAAGTCGCGGCAAGCCTGCCGCCGCAGCCTTGTGCGCTGCTCTTCGGCTCGGAGAAGACCGGCCTGCGCGTCGAAGACCTGAGCTATTGCCGGCGGCTGGCGCGCTTGCCCACAGTGGAAGCGGCGCCGTCCTTGAACTTGGGACAGGCCGTGGCGCTTTGTTGCTATGAGCTGCGGCGCGCCGGCTCCCTTTCGGTTCCGCCGCCCGGCCCACCCCCTCCCTTGGCGGCGCTCGGCGAGCGCGAGCGGCTGGTGGAGCATTGGACGCCGCTGCTTGAGCATCTCGGCGTTTTTCGCCCTCTGCATCGCGCCAGTCAGACCCGCCGCTTGCGCGCGATGCTGGCGCGCTGGCAGCTCTCCTCCCCCGACGTTCGGCTCTTGCTGGGCGTGGCACGGGAACTGCGGCGCGTGCTGCGCTTGGGATCCCAGCGGCCAACCTAAACCCGGCTGCCAGCCTCGAATTCAAAGAGGGAAATATCATGCGCAGTCTCTTCTTGTCGGCGGCTTTGATCGCTGGTCTGACCGGATTCGGCCTGACCGGGGTAGCGCCGGCTCAGGCACCGGTGCAGAATCCGAGCCAGAACCAAACCGGCCAACCACTTACCGTTCAGCAGCAACAGCAAATCCGGCAGCTCGGCTACCAGACCGGTTATCAGCAGGGCCATGCCGATGCGATGAAGGGCATTCCCTTCGACTACATCAGTCATCCCGAGTACGCGAACGGCAATCAGGGATACAGCCCCGATTCCGGCGTCTCGCTGCAGACCTACCGCTTCAACTATCGTGCCGGCTTCGAAAGCGGTTACGATGACGGCTATTACGGGCGTCCCGAGAATCCCCAGGCCCAACCCGCGGGCACCTACGGCAGCCAGCCTGCGGCGAATCCCTCGGCGCCTCTGGCCGGCCAGCGGCAGACCGGCACCGTTCCCGCCGGCACCGTGCTGCACTTGAAGCTCGACGATTCCCTGAGCTCGAACAGCAGCACCTCCGGCGAGCCCTTCACGGCGACGGTAACCCAGCCGGTGGTGGGTCCCAATGGTGAAGAGTTGATTCCGACCGGAAGCGTCGTCATGGGTCAGGTCGGCTCGGTCACGAAATCCGGAGGCTTGACCGGCAATTCGACTCTGCAACTGCAATTTCAGCAACTGCGGCTGCCCGACGGCCACTCAGCTTCGCTGTCGGCCAGCGTTTCCGGCGTCAACCCGCAAGGCGGAGTCGGGCAGGTCATTCAAGGCAAGCCTAGCGCCAACAGCGAGGGCGGCGTGCAGCAGTCGCGCACGCGCAGCACCGTGGGCAACGTGGCGGCAGGCGGCGCCGTCGGCGCGCTGCTGGGTGCGATCATCGGCGGCGGCAAAGGGGCGGCGATCGGCACCGCTGCCGGCGCCGGCCTCGGGGTGGTTTTGGCCAGCCGCAGCGGCTCGCTCGATCTGCCCGCAGGCACGCCCATGACCATCACGCTGAACGCGCCTTTGTACTTGCAGTAAGATTCCGAGGCATGCCGCCTCGCTATTTCGGCGCGATCGATCAAGGCACCACCAGCACGCGGTTTCTGATCTTCGATCGCGCCGGAGGCGTGGTCGCCTGCGCCCAGCGCGAGCACCGGCAGTTCTACCCCCAGCCAGGCTGGGTCGAGCACGATCCCGAAGAGATCTGGCGCAACACTCAGGCGGTGATCGCGGAGGCGCTTCGCGGCGCGGGATTAAGCGGCGGCGATTTGCGCGCGATCGGCATCGCCAACCAGCGGGAAACCACGCTGTTGTGGCGCCGCGACACCGGCGAGCCCGTGTGTCCCGCGATCGTCTGGCAAGACATGAGGGTGGAACCCATGGTGGCCGACCTGGCGCACGGCGAGGCGGGGTTAGATCGCTTCCGCGCCCAGACCGGTTTGCCGCTCGCGACCTATTTCAGCGCGCTCAAGCTGCGCTGGATGCTCGATCATGTGCCCGGAGCGCGCCAGGCCGCGGCCGGCGGCGGCTTGCTTTTTGGCACGGTGGATACCTTCCTGCTCTGGCGTCTCACTGGCGGACCGGCCGGAGGCGTCCACGCCACCGATGTCACGAACGCCAGCAGGACGCAATTGATGAGTCTGCGGGCGCTCGCCTGGGACGAGGGCATTCTCGCCGAGCTGGCGATCCCGGCGGCGCTGCTGCCGCCGATCCGCTCGAGCGCGGAGGTCTATGGAGAAGCGGTGGTCGCGCCGATCCAAGGCGTTCCCATCGCCGGCATATTAGGCGATCAGCAAGCCGCCTTGGTGGGACAGGGCTGCTGGCAGTCCGGCGATGCCAAGAATACCTACGGCACCGGCTGCTTCCTGTTGCTCCATACTGGCTCCCAACCGGTGGCCTCGACGCATGGACTTATCACGACGGTCGCGTATCGCTGGGGCGCGCAGCCGGCGCAGTACGCGCTCGAAGGCAGCGTCGCCATTGCCGGCGCGCTCGTGCAATGGCTGCGCGACAACCTCGGCCTCATCGGCGCCAGCGCCGAAATCGAGGACTTGGCGCGCACGGTCGCGGATAACGGCGGCGTCTATTTCGTGCCCGCGTTCTCGGGCTTGTACGCCCCCTACTGGAAGGCTTCCGCGCGGGGCGTCATTTGCGGCTTGACCCGCGCCGCCAATCGCGGCCATATCGCCCGCGCCGCTTTGGAAGCCGCGGCGTTTCAGACCTGCGATGTCGTCGAGGCCATGGAACAAGAGGCCTCATTGGCGCTGGCGCGCTTGCGCGTCGATGGCGGCATGGTCGAAAACGATCTGCTGATGCAGTTCCAAGCCGATTTGCTCGGCCGGCCGGTAGAACGCGCCGCCATGAAGGAGACCACAGCGCTGGGCGCGGCGCTTGCCGCCGCTGTCGGCGCCGGGTGCACGGGCGACCCGCAGGAGCTCGGCTGGACCGGCGCCGTGGGCCGACAATGGCTGCCGGCAATGGCGGCGGGGCAGCGCGTCGCCCTTCGCCGCTCTTGGGCCCGCGCTGTCAGCCGCTCCTTGGGTTGGATAGACTGACAAGCGACAAGCCTGCCATCTCCTCAAGGGCGCTCCTGCATCCTTCGGGGTCGCCGAAACCCGTGCCAACCCGACTACCTCCATCGCTCTACTCCCACCTAAGGTGATCCCTTGGATTACGCCCTTTTTGGGGGGATTGATGTGATTCCCCGAATACCGGGAGCATCATGCAGAGGTTGAGCCATGGACATTTTGCAAAATTCCCACAACCATTCCATCTTGCTGCGTTTGACGCCGCGTGAACGCCATGTGGTCAACGGTGTCATGCGCGCGCAAACCGTCAAGGAGATCGCAAAGGATCTGGGCATTTCGTATGAGACCGCCAAGGACGCCTTGAAGAACGTTTACCTCAAGGCCGAGGTCCATTCCGCGCGCGCGCTGATGCTGAAGGTTCTTGATTACCGTCAGCCGCGACAGGACTGGCCGGTCGAGGCGCTCAATTACTTCTCGACCGCCTTCCCCAGCCGCGAGGCCGTTTGGAACGAGGTGCGCCGCTTGGTGCAAGAGGCCTGCCCTGGCGCGGCCGTCTGGGTGGCCATGTTGGAAGAGAATCGGCGCGTGAAGCTCTTCGGCAACTTGACGGCGCGCGTGGAACTCGGCGCCGCGGCCTTCCAGGCGTTGTCGTCCCGCCAGGTTTGGGTGGGCAAGTCGGAGGCTCTTTTCGGCGGCCAGATCTATCCCCCGCTTTGCCCGTGCGTCGCCGCTCCATTTCAGTTCGAAGGCGACGAGATGCTCTTGGCGGTGCTACGGCCGCAACGGGCGCTGGCATTTTCCGAAACCGAAACATCGTCGATTCGCTTGATCGCTCTGTTGACGGAGGCCAAGAGCCGCGCCGGCGCGGCCGCCGCTGCTTTCGCCGGCCAGCGCCTTGCGCGCGCCTCCATCGCCTGACCGCGCTCCGCGCGCTCCTACCGCTGTTCCCCAAGTGGGCAGATACCGGCCCGTTCGAGCGCCGAATCCGGCCCCATCGCCTCAATGTCTGCGTGCCGGCGTGGGGCCGTCGCCGCGTTGGCATACTGGCAGGCCGCCGGCGCGCTGGCGCGCCAGCAGGAGGAAGTCCGGGCGCCGCCCTGTCGCACTGCGCGCCGACGCTCGCCTTATCGTGCCGCGCGCGCGGGCCTTTGCAGTAAACTCTCAGTGATTCGCGGTCAAGGAGATGGGAATGCCAAGGCGAGCGGCGGTGATTGGTTCGTTGATTCTTTTCCTGTCGGTGTTCGGTCTTGCGCAGGGGATGGATGCCCCTGCGGGCAAGACTGCCGGCGAGGTATTCAAGAATATTCAAGTGCTCAAGGACATTCCCGCCGGCGAACTGCTGCCGACGATGCGTTATATCACCGTCGCGCTCGGCGTTCGCTGCAGCTTTTGCCATGTCGAAGGCAACTTCAGCCAAGACACCGAGCACAAGCAAACGGCGCGGCGCATGATGCAGATGGTCTTCGCCGCCAACAAGAGCACATTCAACGGCCGGCCCGAGATCAGTTGCTACACCTGCCATCGCGGATCCTCCCATCCGCAGGGCGTGCCGCCCATCGCCGGCGCGACGACAGCGGCGGCGCACCCGGCGGCAAGCGCACCCGCGGGCGCCCGCCCCAGCCCCGACCAGATCGTGACCCAATACGTCGCGGCGCTGGGCGGCGCGGACGCGATCGCGGCGATTCAAAGCCTCGTGAAGATCGGCACGCTGGTGACGCCGCGCGGCTCCATGAAGGTCGAGATCGACCGCAAGCTTCCCGATAAAGAGCTCATCGTCTTGCAATCGGAGCAGGGGGTGCGGCGGCAAGGCTTCGACGGCGCCACGGCCTGGGAACAGGAGGGCGACGGCGCGCCGCGCACCGAAAGCGGCGCTGGCGCGCGCGCGGCAGGCCCGCCAGCGCCGCTGGAAATCGCCTTGGCGCTGCAGCACGGGACGCAGGGGATGCGCGTCCTCGGCAGCGAAGAGGTCAACGGACGGGCGGCCTGGCGGGTGGCGGCACGCCGCCCTCAGGGCGGCTTCGAGCTGCTGGACTTCGATGCCGCAAACGGCCTGCTGCTGCGCGTCGAGACCTTCCAGCGCACGCCGCTGGGCGCACTGCCGGAAGCAACCGACTACTCCGATTATCGCGACGTACAGGGGGTCAAGCTGCCCTTCAGCGTGCGTGTGGCGGGCGCCGAGAATGCGCGCACGTTCCAATTCGACAGCATCCGCGCCAACGTCACGCTGGCCGATGAGCGATTCCGGCCCGCTGGCGCCGGCGCCGGCAGCGCGTCGCAAAAGTAACCGGCCGCGCCGCCGCTTTGGCCTCCCTGCGAGGCTCCGATGGCGGCGCGCACGGTGGCGCCGGAGGCTCGGAAAACCGTGAGTCCTAGAACATGCCGATAACGGTCCTCGCGATCGGCGCGCACGCGGCCGATATGGAGTTCACCTGTGGCCAGGCGCTGGCGTCGGCGGTGCGGCGCGGCGGGCACGCGGCGCTGCTGCACCTGACCTTGGGCGAAGCCGGCCATCCCCGGCTGTCGCGCGCCGCTTACGCCATTCAAAAAAAGCGCGAAGCGGAGACCGCCGCGCAGCGGCTCGGCGCCAGCATGCGCTACTTCGACTATCCCGACGCGTTGCTGCCCTATAACGATGAGGTCGCGCTCAAGATCTGCGATGTCATCCGCGAAGTGCGCCCCTCCGTCGTCATCACCCATTGGGGCGGCAGCAGTCACAAGGACCACCAGAACACCCACTACCTGGTCAACGACGCGATCTTCTACGCCGGCTTGCCGGCGATCGATCGGCCGGCGGGGCCGGCGCACGCGGTTCGCGAGCTGTTCTATGCGGAGAATTGGGAAGACGCCAAGCAGTTCGAACCCGATACCTACCTCGACTGCACCGATGTTTACGACACTTGGCTCTTTGCCGCGCAATCCTACGAGCTGTTTCGCGGCGGCCTCTCGTCCTTTCGCTACGCCGACTACTATGAAGCGCTGACGATCACGCGCGGCGCGCTGGGCGGCTTTCCACGGGCCATCGCTTTGCGCTCGGCGTGGGGTCGCACCCGCCGCTTGAGCGCGCTGCCGGAGTAGCGATGCTGGTGCGGCGCCGCGAATTCTTGATCGCAGCTTCCGCCGCCGCCGCGAGCGTGCCGCTGTGGCCAGCGTGGTCCGCCGAACCGGCGCCGCCCGCCGCGTCCCAGGTTGCGAGGCGGGCGTCGCTGCCCGCGCCGCGGCAATGGCACGCGGAACAAGAAACGCCGTTTCTTCCTCCCCGCCACGACCGTTACCTCTGGTCCGCCGACTTCTAGCCGCGCGGGCGGTGTCCTCCGGGCGCACGTGCCGTGCGCGAAAATGAACCATGCCCGCGCGCCGCGATTTCGAAGAGCGTTACTTCGAAGATCCCCATTTCGCGCCCGGGCTGAAGGGCGGCGACGAAGTTCGCGGCTATGGGTACTTTCCCGCCTATTTTCCGATCGTGCAGGCGCAGCTCGCCGCTCTCGCCGAGCTCGCGGAAGCAGAAACCATGCTCGACGCCGGTTGCGGCAAGGGTGCACTGGCCGAATACGCTCGCCTCAGCCTCAGGCTGACCGTGACCGGCCTCGACTACAGCGCCTACGCCGTCCGGCAGGCGCGCCGCCGCGCGGGCGGGGAGCGCACCGTGCGCGGCGACATCGCGGCGCTGCCGTTCCGCGCCGCCGGCTTCGACCTAGTTTGGTGCAACGGGGCGTTGCAGTATCTCGATGCCGACGGCGCTAGGGCAGCGCTGGTGGAATTGGCGCGCGTGGCGCGCCGGGCGGTATTCGTCTCGAGCATCGCCGCTTTCCACGAGCGCGGCGATTGGGCGCGCCACGATCCACTCACACGGCTTTATCTGCGGCCCGGCCAATGGGAGGGCATGGCGCGCGCCTGCGGGCTCGACGCCATCGCTTTGCCTTTCGAGGGTGAATCGGCGGCGCTCATCGGCGGTGGCGAGCTGCACGGCGGCATCGCCGCGCTGGCGCTGGCCTTCGCCGAGCGCGCGCTCGATTACCAGCGCCGTCTCGGTGCGCTCGATCGCGTTCCGCCCGGCCTGGACGCCTTCCGTCGCCGCGCCCGTAACCGCTAACGCGGCGGCTTGGCGCAGTGCTTGAGCCGGGGCCGCAGCGCGGGCGCGGCTATTGGACGGTCACGGTCACGATTTGCGTGCGCGTCACGGCTCCCGCCGTGGCGGTCACGGTGAGACGGTAGGTGCCCGGAGGCGTCGGCGCGCCGTTGTTTTGGATCGGGAGCACGGTGCCGCCGCCGCCGCAGCCCGCCGCCAGCAGCAGCAACAGCAGTACCGCCGGCAGCAGCCACGCGGCCCGCCGCCGGCACGCCGCCATTGCCAGTGCGAGAGCCGCCAACGCGGCGGCCAGCAGGCCGAAAAGCCAGAAATTGGGAGCGCCGGGCAGCGGCGGCAAGGCGCCGGTATTGGTGGCGACGGTCAGCGTCGCTTGCTGCGGCGTGCCGCCGCTGAGGGTCACGCTCGTGGGATTCAGCGTGCAGGTGCCGTTCGTCGGCGCGCCGGTGCAGGCGAGGGCGACGCTGCCGCTGAAGCCGGGCTGGGGCGTGACGGTTACTGTCGCCTTGACGCTTGCGCCCGCGTTGATCGAGTTTTGATCCGGGCTGACGAACATGCTGAACGTTCCCGGCGCGACCGTGAGGTTCAGGGAATGGGTCGTGCCGCCGCTCGCGCCCAGTACCTGCACGGAAACCGAGCTGGTGCTGACGCTGGAGAGACCGCTAACCGTCAGCGTGCTGGTCTGTCCCGGCGTGATGCTGGCCGGCGAAAACGCGCAGGTTACGCCGCTGCCGCAACTGAGCGCGATCGTGCCGCTGAAGCCGCCTTGGGCGGCGGCGCCGATGGTAAAGCTGGCGGTGGTACCGTTGGCGGCCACCGTCTGCACGGCGGCGGGACTGGTCAGCGTGAAATCCGCCGCGGGCGTGCCCAAGGCGGCTATGGCCCAGGCGCCACGTCCATGGGTGGCAGCGATGACGTTGCGCGAGGGATCCATCGTCAACTGCAAGACCGCGACGTTCGGCAGGCCGTTGCCGAGCTGCTGCCAGATTTCGGCGCTGCCCGCGCTGCCGCCGTCAGTGATGACGAAGACGCCCACGTCGGTGGCAACGTACACGTCATTGGGGATTTCCGGATCCACAAGGATCCAATTCACCGGCGAATCCGGCAAGTTGCCGGTGATGTCGGTCCAGGTCGCGCCGCCGTCGGCGGTCTTATAGACATGGCCAAAGCTGCTTCCGCTGACGAACCCCAGCACGCCCAGGTAGGCAGTGTTGGGATCATCCGGGCTGACGGCGATGCCGCCGAACGGTAAGCTGCCGTTGGTCGGCAGAGGCGCCGCCGTCAGATCGGTCCAGGCGGGGGATAGATCGAAAGCCTTGGTGGTGCGCTGCACGCGGCCATCGGTCGTCACGGCGTAAATGGTCGCGGCATCGCTGGGCGCGACCGCTAAGTTTTGGACGTAGTCAGGGCCGCAAGTCCCGGCAGGCGAGTTGTGGCTGGTCAAGTCGGGACTGATCGGCAGCCAGCCGTCGTCGGCGGTCGTGGCATCGGCGGGACCACTCCAGACGCGGCACGTGCCCAAGATGATCTGGGCCGGGTCGTTGGGTGTTAGCTGGTAGGGAATGTAAAACGATCCGAGTTCCGGCAGGCCGTCGGTGGTCAGGATCGGGTTGTAACTGGGATTGCACGTCGAGAGGTCGCCGCCCGGCCAGGTGCAATTGCCCGGAACGCCGGCGTTGTCCGAGCGCAGAATGATCGGCACGGAGGCGCCCCCACCGTCGGAGTTTTCCGTGAAATAGCGATTGGGCGACGTCGGATCGATGGCGGCGTACCCGCCGTCGCCGAACCAAGTTTCGCCCCATTCCTTGCCGCTGCCGGCGCCGTTGCCGGCGGTGCCGTTATCCTGCGAGCCGCCGGTGTAAATGCCGGGCCGGCTGGGGTCGGCGGCGGCCGCCATCAGTTGAATCGTGCCGAGATCGGTGTTGAGGTTGGCCCAGTCGCCGGCGCCCCCTTGCGCGTTCGTGCCGCCTCCGGAGTCGGTCGTGGCCCACACTCCGCCGTCGTTGCCGATATACCAGGTCGTGGCATTGACGAAGGCGATGGCATGCTGATCCGGGTGCACGACGCTGCAGACCGTTCCCGCCGTGCAACTGCGATAAGCCTGCGTCAGGTCGGTCCAAGTCGTGGTGGACCCTGTTGCGTTGGGCGTGGACCACACGTCGATTCCGCCGACCAGCAGCGCACCCTGCGCGCCCGGCGGCGCCGCGACATAGATATCGTAAAAGCCCTGGTCCGCCCCGCCGTTGCTGAAGAGCGGATCGCTGTTGGAGCACGCGCCGTTCGAGGCCAAGGTGCCGCAGACCGGCATCGCCACCGGCTGCCAGGTCGCGCCGCCGTCTTTGGAGGCGGCCAGGCCGGTGTCGCAGCCGGAGGTCTGGCCCGCCGCACATGGCTGCGGCGTCGCCGGCAGGCCTTGAATATCGCTCATCAGCGCATAGAGCGTGCCGTTGGTAAACGCCAGGGCGGCGCGATGAAAGAACTGCGCCATATTGACGCTAGTCCCCCCCACGAACGGCGACGGCGCGGCCACCGCCGTCCAAGTCTGGCCTTGATCGGTCGACTTGTAGATGCCATGCGAGCGCAAGGCCGCGTAATAGACCTTGTTGGCGGCATCGTAGGCCAGATCGGTGCAACTATAGTTCGTGCTTTGCGCGTCGGATACCGTGAAAGCAAGCTGCCAAGTCTGACCGCCGTCGGTGGAGCGGTAGATGCCGCGCGTGTACGAATTGGCGAGTGAAAAGGCGGCGAGATCGGTGGAGCTGCCGCCCGCAGCCAGGAGGATCTGGGGATTGACCGGATCGACCAAAATCCGGGCAAACGCCAGGCCAAGCAACGGGTGTGCGCCGGTGTCGGCACTGGATACCAACGTCCAGTTCCAGCCGCCCGTCATGTTCGGCACTCCCTTCATGATGCCGACGCCGTAATAGCTATCGATCGAGTTGTTCTGTTCGCCCGTCGCGACATAGATGGTCGCGGGATTCGTGCTCGCGTCCAGCGCCAGCGCTCCTACCGCCAAGCTGGGCGTGCCGTCGCTGATCGGCCGCCACATGGGGTTGGCGCTGAGCCCGTTGGTCGATTGCCAAACGCCGCCGTACGCCGTGCCTGCGTACACCGTATTGCCGGTGGGGTCATTGACCAGATCCACGGCTAGCGCCGTGACCCGGCCGGAGACGCGTACGAAGCCCATATCGTTCTGCGGGCTGGGCCCGAGTTCGGTCCAACTGCCGCTGGTCGAAATTGGAGGTGGTAGCGTCGTGGCGGTGCCGCGCGTGGCGGAAAACATCCGCGGCACAGGAACTGCCGCCAGCGGCACGCGCCGCCGCTGCGCCAGCGCGTCCAGGAGATGCGCCGCAATGGGCCGGCCGTCGAGGGCCTTGCGGCCGCGCAAGAACCATTCCGCGCGCCGCAGCGCGTTGTCGGGTTCGCGGTGGTATTCGCGCGCGCCATCGGCGCGCAGAATCACGCGCGGCGCCAGCCAGCCGGCGAGCGCAAGTCCAGCCAACGCAAAGGAGGCCAAAGCGAAGAGCTTCTTCATGGAATCGGTCCGGCCCGTTATCGCCGAGGTAAGTACAACTGTTTAGAACGCTAGCACCAGCTCCGGCTTGCAGCAATCTCCTGGTGGGGTACCGGCCTCTGGCCGTGTGTCCAGTCACGCCGTTCCAGCCTGGCCGGAGGCGGATGGCGGCCAGGGCACCGGCCCGCGAACGGTGCCGCAAAGGCCCACCGCGGCGGCACGCGCCGCCCTACACTCGTACCTATGGCGACTCTCGGCGAGACCACTGTGGCGATTGCCGGCGGCGGCACCGGGGGTCATCTGATTCCCGGTCTCGCCGTGGCGGCGGAACTGCGCGCGCGGGGCATCGGGCGGATTGTGTTCATCGGCACCCCGCGCGGCGTGGAAACCCGCTTGGTGCCCGCCGCCGGCTTCGATTTGCATTTGATCAACGTCAGCGGCCTCAAGAACGTAGGCTGGCGCGCGGCCGCCCGTGCCGTGATGGAGCTGCCCGCGGCCATTCTGGCCAGCCGCCGCATTTTGCGGGATGCCGGCGCCGGAGTCGTGCTTGGGATCGGCGGTTACGCGTCCGGGCCGGCGTTGGCGGCAGCCGCGCAGCTGAAGATTCCGATCGTGGTGATGGAGGTCAATGCCCATACCGGGCTGGCAAACCGGCTGGCCGCCCGCTGGGTGCGGCGCGCGGCGGTGAATTTTCCGGCGACGGCGCGCGACTTCCCGCACGCCGTCGTAACCGGCGTGCCGGTGCGCGACGCGTTTTTTCACCTGGATCCACCCCTCGCGCAGGACCCGCCGGTGATCTTGGCGTTTGGAGGGAGCCAAGGCGCGCGCGCGATCAATGAGGCGCTGCTCGCCGCCGCGCGCACCTGGAACGCCAAGGGCTGGCGCGCGACCCTGATTCATCAAACCGGGACGCGTGAATATAATCGAGTTCTCGATGCCTATCGGCAGGCGGGGCTCTCGGCGACCAGCGAATTGCGGGTGGAAGTACATCCATTCATCGAGGACATGGCCGCGGCCATGGCGCGCGCGGAGTTGGTGATCAGCCGCTCCGGCGCCAGCACCCTGGCGGAGTTGGCTGCCGCCGGCCGTCCGGCGATCCTGATTCCATTTCCCGGCGCGGCCGATCAGCATCAATTACGCAATGCCCGCGCCTATGAGCAGGCGGGCGCCGCCATCGTGATCGAGCAAGCGCAGCTTGCCGGTGAGCGGCTTGCCGCCGAGGTCGAGAGCCTGATGGCCGCGCCGGCGCGGCGCGCCGCGCTGGCCGCGGCGGCGCGCAGCTTCGCCCGCCCGCACGCGGCGGCGGCCATCGCGGACCTGGTGCTCGATGCCGCCGGCGTCGCGCCTCAGGCGGTGGAGGGCGCCCGCCGATGAGCAACCTAGTCACCTTCTCGCATGCCCGCCGCGTGCATTTCGTCGGCATCGGCGGCATCGGCATGAGCGGCATCGCCGAAGTCCTGCTGACGCTGGGCTGGCCCGTTTCCGGCTCCGATCTGCGCGCCTCGCCGGTGACCGAGCGGCTGGCCGCCTTGGGCGCCAAGATCTTCATCGGGCACGCCGCGGAAAACATCGCCGGCGCCGAGGTGGTGGTGGTTTCGAGCGCCGTGGGCGCGGATAATCCCGAGACCCGCGCCGCGCGCGAGCGGCAAATTCCCGTCATTCCCCGCGCCGAAATGCTGGCCGAGCTCATGCGCCTCAAGTTCGGCATTGCCGTGGGCGGCATGCACGGCAAGACGACGACCACTTCGATGATCGCGACGGTGCTGGCCGGCGCCGGCCTCGACCCGACCGTGGTCGTGGGCGGACGGCTGGATTCGATCGGATCGAATGCGCGCTTGGGAACTTCCGACTATTTGGTGGCCGAGGCCGACGAGAGCGACCGTTCGTTCTTGCAGCTCTCGCCGATCATTGCCGTGATCACCAATGTCGATCGCGAGCACATGGATTGCTACCGCAACCTCGACGACATTCGCCAAGCCTTCATCGCCTTCGCGCAGCGCGTGCCCTTTTACGGCGCGGTCGTGCTCTGCGGCGACGATGACAACGCGCCTCTGCTCGTGCCGCGCATTCAGCGCCGCGTGCTCAGCTACGGTGCGACGCCGGGTTGCGATCTGGCGATCTCCGGCATCGAGCTGGCGCCATTCGAGACGCGCTTCCGCCTCGAGGCCGGTGCGCGCGTGGCCCGGATGCTGGCGGCGCTGCAGGCGCGGCCGCTTGCCGCCGACCTCGGCGCATTCAGCCTGCCGCTGGCAGGCCGGCACAACGCTTTGAACGCCGCCGCCGCGATCGCGGTCGGGCTGCTGCTCGGCTGCGACATCGAGGGCATGCGCGCCTCGCTGGCTCGCTTTCACGGCGTGGACCGCCGCTTCCAGCGCAAGGGCGAGGTTGGCGGCGTGACCGTCATCGACGACTACGGTCACCATCCCACCGAGATCGCCGCTACCTTGGCGGCGGCGCGGCAATGCGGCTTTCGCCGGGTGCTGGAGTTGTTCCAGCCGCATCGCTTCACGCGCACGCAGGCGCTGCACCGCGAGTTCGTCTCGGTTCTGGCGGCGGCCGATGCCGCCGTCTTACTCGATATTTATCCCGCCAGCGAGGCGCCGATTCCTGGGGTCACCACGGAAACGCTCGTGCGCGATCTGATCGCCGCCGGCGCCAGCGCCGAATATGCGGCCACCGCCGACGACGGCGTGGCCCGCATCGTCGCCCAGGCGCGACCCGGCGACGTCATCCTGACGCAAGGCGCCGGTAACGTCTCCTCGCTGGGCGATAAGATTCTGCGCGCGTTGGCCGCTCTGCCCGCCGCGCAGGGGGTGGCGGCGCCGCATGGCTGAGCTGCGGTTGAAAAAGCGACCGTCCGAACCGGACGAGGCCGAAGCCGGTCCGGCGCGCTGGCCGGAGGAGCCGGGCCCGGCGCTCGACGACGAGCCGGAAACCCCGGATCGCGAGTTTCGCCGTCCCGCGCGCCGCGCGCGCGTTCGGCGCAGCCTGGGCGCGGCGCTGGCGCGCCGCTCGCTCCGCCTCTTGCGCTCGGCCTGGCCGGCGCTGCTCGCCTTGCTGCTGTTGCTGCTCGCCTATCGTTACGTCACCACCAGCCCCGCCTTTGCGCTCTCGGGCTCGGGCGCCATTGAGGTCTCCGGCGCCCGGCATCTGGCGGCGGCGCGGGTGGACCGGGTCTTCGCCGCCGACTTCGGCCGCAACATCTTTTTCGTTCCCTTGCAGGCGCGCGCCGACGCCCTGTTGCAAATCCCTTGGGTCCGGCGCGCTGCGGTGTTGCGGATTTGGCCCGACCGCTTGCGCGTGGAGATCGAGGAGCGCGTGCCGGTGGCATTCGCCCGCGTCGGCAGCCGCCTCGACCTGGTGGATGAAGACGGCGTTCTCTTGCCGCCGCCCCCGCGCGCCCACTACGACTTTCCGGTGCTGGCCGGGTTGGCGGGCACACCCAGCGCCACCGTTGCGGACGGAGGCGACGCTGGCGCACAGCGCCGGGCGCAGGTGCGGCGTTACCTCGATCTGCGCCAGGCCCTCGCGGACGGCGGCGTCTCGGCGGCCGCGATCTCGGAAGTGCGGCTCAACGATCCCGACGATTTGGTCGCGGTGGTCGCGGTCGCTCCGGGCGCCGCCCTGCTGGTGCATTTGGGCGACGGCGCGTACCTGGCGCGGTATAAATTGTTTCTAGCGCACATCGAGGACTGGCGGCGCAACTACCCGCGCTTGCAATCCGTGGATCTTCGTTACGACGGCCAGGCGATCCTCGATTCCGCTCCTGCGCCCGCCGTCAAGCCCGCGGTTGCTGCCCGCCGGCGCGTCGCGACGCGCCGGCGCTAGCCGTATCGCCGATGCCCAGTACACCGCCCATCGCCATCCTCGATCTCGGCACCGCCAAAACCACGGTCGTAGTTCTCGAGGAACGCGAAGGCCTCTTGCGCTATGCCGGCCGCGGCCAATGCGAGTCGCGCGGCATGCGCAAGGCGCAGGTGATCAACTTGGAGTTCGCCGCCGAAGCCATCCGCCTGGCGGTGGAGGCCGCCGAGCGCTCCAGCGGCCTGCCCATCGAGCGCGTCTTCCTCAGCCTCACCGGGGCACAGCCGCTCGGCTTATCGAGCCAGGCGGGCGTGGCGCTGACCTCGCGCAGCCGCGAGATCACCCGCGAGGATGCCCGCCGCGCGCTGGAGCTGGCGCGCGACATTCAACTGCCGGAGGGCCGTGAAATCCTGCATGTGGTGCCGCAGGAGTTCGTGCTCGACGGGCAAGGCGGGGTGCGCGATCCCGTCGGCATGCTGGCCAGCCGGCTGGAAGCCCGCGCTTTCTTGCTGACCGTCGCCAGCGCCCCCAAGCAGAACCTGGTGATCGCCGCCAATCGCGCCGGCCTGGAAGTGGAAGAGCTCGTTTTCGCGCCGCTGGCCACGGCGGATGTGCTCTTGCGCGCCGAAGACCGGCAATTGGGCGCGGTGATCGTAGATGTGGGCGCCGGTTGCACCAGCCTGATGGCCTTTGCGCAGGGCGCGCCGCGTCACGCCGCCGTGATTCCGGTCGGCGGCGAACACTTCACCAACGATCTGGCCATCGCCTTCAATACCCCGCGCGCCGACGCCGAGAAGCTCAAGTGTTTTTTCGGCGCCGCGCGCGCCGACCTGGTCAACAACGGCTCCGCCGTCGAAGTCCCCGGCGTCGGCGATCGGCCGTCGCGCACCCTGCCGCGCCGCCGCTTGTGCGAATGTCTGGAGTCGCGCGCGCGGGAGTTGGCGCAGCTGGTGCGCGACGACCTGGAGCGCGCCGGCCTGCTGCGCGCCCTCGGCGCCGGCGTCTTGCTCGCCGGCGGCGGCAGCCGCTTGGCCGGCTTCGCCGAATTGCTCGAGGCCACGCTCGAACTGCCGGTGCACAATCGCCCGCCGGTCTTGATCGACGGCATGCCCGACGACTTCCTGCAACCGGAGTTTGCCTTCGCCGTCGGCGCCGGCTACTATTCCCATCGCGTGCGCTCGCATCATCGCCCCGCCGCCCGGCCCTGGGAGCGCTGGAAAGAGCGTTTGCTCCGCGTGCTCGACGAGTCATGAAGCGCGCCGTTCACCGCGAGCGCAACAAGCGCTACTACCGCGTGTTGCACGTGCCGATTTGGATTTGGGTCTTTTTCATCTTGCCCGGCTCCCTGACCTACCGGCTTTATTTGCACGGTCCCAATCGCTGGCATTGGCTGTGGCTGGCGGTGGTGATTGCGGTCTGTGCCTGGCGCGGCGGCCGCGGCCGCTTGCCCGGCGCCGAGCCGCGTCCCTATGTGACCTATTACGGCGTCGAGCAGCCCAACTTGCCCTATCGAGTCGTCTGCTACACGGCCGCTTGGATCGATCTGCTCGTGCCCTTCGCGCTCAACCTGATCGCGCTCGTCATCGCCGCCGCCACCGGCCGCTGGATGATGGCCGCGCTCTACGACCGTTGGTACTACGTGCTCGCCGCCGCGGTGATCGCGGCGACCGCGTTGAATGGGACGCCGCGCGCGCGCCGCTCCACGCGCAACGAAGGCGCCGAGCGCGCCTGGTTCTACGTGGCGGTGTGGACGGTGGTGCCGGCGCAACTCGCCGGGTGGATCATGTGGCGCCTGGGCCGGCAACTTGGGTTTCACGCCGCCACGCTCGACGCCAGCCGCCTGGCGGTGTTCCTGATCGCGACCGCGATCTTTTTCGCTCTCGGCGCCGCCCAGCGCCTGCCGCGCACCGAGCGCTACTATGATCGCGCCGCCTTCGCGGGGATCTGACAGGTTGGCCCACGACACGAGCATGACGCCGCCGCCGGGCTGAGCCGGTTGACACTGACGCTGGCGCGCGTTTTCTGCGAACACGCTTGCGGCGGCACTCCGCCGAGTGATCAGGGGCGTTTGCGGTACCACGCCCCCGGCGGCGGAAAAGTCCCGGTGATAGGCTGAGGTGTGCTTTCCACGATCGAGCCATCGGCGGCCTCGCCGGCGCCGGGCACGCGCCCCGAAGGCGTGCCGGCCGCCGATGCGCCCCGCTACGTGCGCGCCATGTTTGGCCGCATCGCGTCGCGCTACGATCGTGCCAATCATTGGCTCTCACTCTCGGTTGACCGCTATTGGCGCTGGCGTGCCGCGCGAAGTCTGGAGCGCCTGCTCGAGAGCCCGGCCCCGCCCGTGCGACCCTTGGAGCGACGGCGCCGCGTTCTCGACCTTTGCTGCGGCACGGGCGATCTGACCCTGGCCCTGCTGGCGCGGGGCCGCGGCTGGGAAGTCATCGGCAGCGATTTCACCCACGAAATGCTGCTGCTCGCGCGCGCCAAGGCCGACCAGCGCCGGCAGTCCGGAGCCCGGTGGCTCGAAGCCGACGCCATGCGCCTGCCTTTCGCCGACTTCTCGGCCGATGCTATCGCCACGGCCTTCGGTTTTCGCAATCTCGCCGATTACCGCGCCGCACTGGCGGAGTTTTTCCGTTTGCTCAGGCCGGGCGGCGTGCTCGCCATTCTCGAGTTTTCCGAGCCCAGCTTGCCGCTGCTCGGGCCGCTCTACGCCTGGTATTTTCATCGGATCTTGCCGGCCCTCGGGGGCTGGATCACGGGCAGCGCCGATCCCTATCGCTACCTGCCCAATTCCGTGACGCGCTTTCCCACGCCGCCGCAACTGGCCGCTTGGCTCGAGCAAGCGGGGTTCGCCGGCATCCGCTTTCAGCGCTTCACCGGCGGCATCGCCGTCCTGCACACCGCCCGCAAGCCCGTGTCGAGTTGAGCGCGGAACGGCACCGCGGCATGGAGCGCTTCCGGGTACCCTGAAGTTTCATGGACTACGCGGCCCGCCTCGAACGCCTGCGCCACCGCCTCCAAGGCGAACGCACGGATGCCCTAGTCGTGACCCACTTGCCGAACCTGCGCTACTTGGTCGGTTTCACCGGCTCCAACGGTTTGCTCACCCTTACCGCCGACGGCCTGACGTTTTTCAGTGATTCGCGTTATCGCGAGCAAGCGGCACAAGAGGTGACCGGCGCGCGCGTGGTGATTCCGGCGCGCGGCGATCTGATCAGCGCGGCCGCCAAGCGGCTGGCTCGCTGCAGGCGTGTGGCGCTCGAGGCCGAGCATTTGAGTTGGGGGGATTGGCTGCGCTGGCGCGCCGCCGTTGGCTCACGCCCGCGGCTTGTGCCGGCGTACGGCTGGGTCGAACAATTGCGGGCGATCAAGGCGCCGGCCGAGATCGCCGCGATCCGCGGGGCGATCGCCCTCGCCGCCGGGGTTCTGCCGGCGGTCCTTAGGACGGTGCGGCCCGGCCTCAGCGAGCAAGGCCTGGCGGCGCGGCTCGAGTTCGCCATGCGCCGCGCTGGGGGCGACGGCGCTGCCTTCGAGACCATCGTCGCCAGCGGCGCTCGCGGTGCGCTGGTTCATGGACGCGCCAGCGCCAAACCGCTGCGCTCGGGCGAAGTCGTGATCCTCGATTACGGCGTTTGGCGCGGCGGCTACTGCAGCGACATGACCCGCACGTTCGCGCTCGGCCGCGCCTCGGCCAAGGCGCGCCGGATCTTTCGCGCCGTCCGGCAAGCGCAGGAAGCCGCCCTCGCCGCTTGCCGTCCCGATATCCCCGCCAGCCGCGTGGATGCCGCCGCCCGCGACGTGCTCGCCGGTCACGGCCTGGCAGAATATTTCGTCCATTCCACCGGTCACGGGTTAGGATTGGAAGTTCACGAGCGCCCCCGCCTGGCGCGACGCAGTAACGAGCGCCTGGCCGTGGGCAACGTGATCACTATCGAACCGGGCGTGTATCTGCCCGGCTGGGGCGGGGTTCGCATCGAGGACGTGGTGGCGATCACGCCCCGCGGCGCCGAGGTGCTGACCCCCGCATCGAGTGATTTGATGGAGGTAGCCGGCTAGGTGGATATCGACAAGATCAAGAGTTTAGTCGCGGGTCTCGCCGACCTGCTGGAGGGGCGCCGCCTGGAGGAGATCGAAGTGCAAGAAGGCGAACTCCGCCTCCGCCTCCGGCGCGGCGGCAGCGTCTCGATCGCGCCGCTGCCGGCGGCCGCGAGCAATCCGGCGCCAGCCCCCGCCGGCGCCACGCCGGCGGTCCCGGCGGCTTCGGAGCCCGCCGAGTCGTTATTCGTCATCAAATCGCCGATCGTGGGCACCTTCTATGGCGCGCCGTCGCCCGGCGCCGCCGATTTCGTCAAGGTCGGCGATCAAGTTGAAGTCGGCCAGGTGCTGTGCATCATCGAAGCGATGAAGCTGATGAACGAAATCGAAGCGGAAGTGGCGGGCGAAGTCGTGCGCAAGATGGCCACCAACGGCCAGCCCGTCGAATTCGGCGAACCCTTGTTCGAGATTCGCCCCCGCAAATGAGCGTGTCTTCCTCGCCGAATTCGATTCCGCTGTTCAAGAAAATCCTTATCGCCAATCGCGGCGAAATTGCCTTGCGCATTCTTTGCGCCTGCAAGGAACTCGGCATCAAGACCGTCGCCGTCTATTCCGAAGCCGATCGCCACGCGCTGCACGTGCGCTTCGCCGACGAAGCCATCTGCATCGGACCGCCGCGCTCCACGGATAGCTACCTCAACATCCCCGCGGTGATGAGCGCCGCCGAAATCGCCAACGTGGATGCCATCCATCCCGGCTACGGCTTCCTCTCCGAAAACGCCAGCTTCGCCGAAGTCTGCGAGAGCTGCCACGTCAAGTTCATCGGCCCGACGCCCGCCGCCATCCGCCTCATGGGCGGCAAGGATCAGGCGCGGGAAGCCGCTCAGCGCGCGGGCCTGCCCATCCTGCCCGGTTCGAACGGAGTGCTGGCGGACGAGGAGGAGGCCGCTCGCGTCGCCGCCCAGGTGGGCTATCCCGTGATCCTCAAGGCCTCCGCCGGCGGCGGTGGCCGCGGCATGCGCATCGTGCGCTCGCCGGAGGAGATCGCCGTCCATTTCGCCGCCGCGCAAAGCGAGGCCGCCAGCGCCTTCGGCAACGGCGCCCTCTATCTCGAGAAGTACATCGAACAGCCGCGGCACATCGAGTTTCAAGTCCTCGCCGATGAGCACGGCAACGTCATGCACCTGGGCGAGCGCGAATGTTCGATCCAGCGCCGTCATCAAAAGCTCATCGAAGAATCGCCCTCGCCCCGCCTCGACCCCGCCACGCGCCAGAAGATGGGCGAACGCGTTGCCCGCGCCATGAAACAGGTCGGGTATACCAATGCGGGGACGATCGAGTTCCTGATGGATGCCGGCGGCGAACTCTATTTCATCGAAATGAATACGCGGTTGCAGGTCGAGCACGGCGTCACCGAGCTCGTCACCGGCGTCGACCTCGTCAAAGCCCAGATTCGCATCGCCGCCGGCGCCAGCTTGGCGCAGGCCATCGGCTTCGACCCGGAAAGACTGATCTTTCCCCGCGGCCACGCCATCGAATGCCGCATCAACGCCGAAAATCCCGAAACCTTCGCCCCTTCCGCCGGCCACATCACCGCGTTTCACGTCCCCGGCGGCACCGGCGTGCGCGTGGATAGCGCCGCCTACAGCGAAGCTGACATTCCGCCTTATTACGACTCGCTTGTCGCCAAGCTGATGGCCCATGGCCAAGACCGCGAAGAGGCGCTGCGCCGCATGCAGCGCGCGCTCGAGATGTTCATCATCGAGGGCATCCACACCTCGATTCCCCTTCACCGCAAGATCCTTGCCGATCCCGAGTTCCGCGCCGGGGAATTCACCACGCGTTTCATGGAGCGCTTCGCCAAGCCGGCGGCGCGCCGGTCCAACCAACGGGATAATCAACAGAGGCGCGGAGCCTGAGTTCGCGATTTCCGGGCGCAGCCAAGATTTGCCGCGGGCATGGTGGGAATCACGCCGGCCGGCGGCGCCAGCCCGCGTCGCAGGTCCGGCCGTGCCCGCCAGAGCGATGCAGCTCGATCCCTTTTACCCGATTCTCGACCTCGATCTCGCCGCCGCCCGCGGCCATGATGCGGTGGCTCTCGCCCGCGGGCTGGCCGGCGCGGGAGTCAACCTCCTGCAACTGCGCGCCAAAAGCCTGCCCGCCGCGGAGTTCTGCCGCCTGGCTCGCCTCATCGCGCCTCTCGGCCCGCGCGTCATCGTGAACGACCGCGCCGACGTCGCCGTGCTCGCGGCGGCTCACGGTGTCCATGTGGGCCAGGACGATTTGCCGGCCGCCGCCGCTCGCCGCTTGCTCGGGTCCGCTGCGATCATTGGCCTCTCCACCCATTCGCTCCGCCAAGCCGAAGTCGCGTGCCGCGAGCGCGATATCTCCTACCTCGCCTTCGGGCCCATCTTTCCCACGGCCACCAAGAGGAATCCCGACCCCGTCACCGGGCTCGATGAACTTCGCCATCTTCGTCGCTTCTATTCCGGTCCGCTCGTGGCCATCGGCGGCATCACCCTCGAAAATTGCCGGTCCGTATGGCAGGCGGGCGCCGATTCCGTGGCCGTGATTGCAGGCTGGCTGGACAGCCACGATCCCTTGCGCAAGGCGCTTGCTTTTCTTGCGGAATCCCGCCAAAGTGCAGATTACGCATGAGCCTGGATCCTGAATTGGCTTCGCGGCCATCGGCGGCGATCGCCGGCGCCACGGAACCCAACGAGGGCGGCTTCGTCCGCGGGTTGGGCCTGGTGAGCTCGACCATGATCGTCATGGGCTCGATGATCGGCTCGGGCATTTTCATCGTCTCGGCCGAGATTTCGCGCCTTGTCGGCACGCCGGGCTTGCTCATGACCGTCTGGCTGCTGACCGGCTTTATGACCCTGGCCGGCGCCCTCTGCTACGGCGAACTCGCCGCGGCCATGCCCGCGGCCGGCGGCCAGTACGTCTATTTGCGCGAGTCGCTCGGCCCGCTCTTCGGCTTCCTCTACGGCTGGACGCTGTTCTTGGTGATTCAAACCGGCACGATCGCCGCCGTGGCCATCGCATTCGCGAAATTTACAGGCGAACTGCTGCCGTGGGTGAGCTCGTCGCACTGGCTTTTTCTTTGGGGCCATTGGGGACCGGTCGATTTCGGCGTCAATACCCTGGAGCTCGTGGCGATCGGCTCGATCGCTCTGCTCACCTACTTGAACATGCGCGGCGTCCGCACCGGCGCCTGGGTCCAGAATGTCTTCACCGCCGCCAAAGTCCTGGCCCTCGCCGGTCTGATCCTGATCGGCGTCTTTATCGCGCGCAATGCCACGGCTGTCGCGGCCAATTTCCATAATTTCTGGAGCGGTCGCACCGAATTCGGCCCGGTCACGGGCTGGAGTTGGCACAACCTTTACCGTACCGTCAGCGGCCACACGGTGATGGTTTCGACCTTGACGCTGGTGTTTATCGCTCTCGTCGGCTCGCTGTTCTCCTCCGATGCCTGGAACAACATCACCTTCACCGCCGGCGAAGTCAAGAATCCGCGCCGCAATATCCCGCTTTCGCTGGCGCTCGGCACCGCCATCGTCACGATCCTTTATCTGCTGGCCAATCTCGCATACCTGAACGTCTTGCCGCTGGTTGGCTCGTCTTCCGCCACGAGCGTCATCGGCCGCGGCATTCAATATGCCTCCGAAGACCGCGTCGCCACCGCAATGGTCTCGGTCGTGCTCGGCCACGGCGGCGCGGTGCTGATGGCCATTGCCATCCTCATCAGTTGCTTCGGCTGCACCAACGGGCTCATCTTGGCCGGCGCCCGCGTTTATTACGCCATGGCCCGGGACCGCCTTTTCTTTCAGCGTGTCGGCGAACTCCACTCGCGCCGCCGGGTGCCCACCATGGGCCTGGTCGTGCAGGGCATCTGGGCGGCCTTGCTTTGCCTTTCGGGGACGTACAATCAACTCCTCGAATATGTGATGTTTTCCGTGTTCCTGTTTTATATTTTGACGATCCTCGGCTTGTTCGTTCTGCGCTGGAAGCGGCCGGAGATGCCGCGGCCCTACCGCGCCTTTGCGTATCCGGTATTGCCCATTCTTTACCTGGCCGCGGCGATTTGTTTTGACGTGCAGTTGTTGCGCTTCTTGCCCCAATACACAGGTGCGGGGCTGTTGCTGGTCTTGGTCGGCGTTCCCGTGTTCTACTTGTGGCGTCATCTGGGCCGCGGGACGGTCACGCCCCAGCCCAGCGCCTAGCGTCGAAGAGGGGCGCCAAGGGACGGAATCGAATCCATGAGCTATCAACTTTTCGCCAAGAAAGACTTGCGCGTCCTCTTGACCGAAACCGAGGGCGAAACTGCGGGCCTGCGCCGCGCGCTGGGACCGATCAACCTGATCACCCTCGGCATCGGCGCCATCATTGGCACCGGCATTTTCGTGCTCACCGGCCCGGTCGCCGCTTCCAACGCCGGCCCGGCGATCGTGATTTCTTTTGTCATTGCCGCCATCGCCTGCGCCTTCGCCGGCCTCTGCTACGCCGAGTTTGCGTCGGTCATCCCCATCGCCGGCAGCGCCTACAGCTATGGCTACACCACCCTCGGCGAGATCGTCGCCTGGATCATCGGCTGGGCGCTGATTCTGGAATATGCCTTCGGCGCCGCCACCGTCGCCGTGGGCTGGTCGGGCTACATCAACAGCTTCTTGCAGGATTTCAACATCCATATCCCGCCCGCCTTCTCCGCCGCACCCGGCACCGAGATCGTCTTCTATCAGAACCGGTGGGAGCGCCTGAGTTCTCTGCACCACGTCGCGGCCAACGTGCTGGCGGCCCTGCCGCACGTCAACGCCCGCTTCGACTTGCCTGCGTTCATTGGCATCGTGCTTGTCACGATCATTCTCGTGATCGGCATCCGCGAATCCGCCAACGTCAACAGCGCGATCGTGGTGGTGAAAGTCGCGGTGCTGCTCGTCTTCATCGGCCTCGGCATCATCTTCCTGTCCCGCACCCACTGGACGCTGGCCACCCTCAACTGGCATCCCTTCATTCCCCCCAACACCGGCCATTTCGGAGAATTCGGTTGGAGCGGCATTCTCCGCGGCGCCGGCATCATCTTCTTCGCCTACATCGGCTTTGACGCCGTTTCCACGGCCGCGCAAGAGGCCAAAAATCCCGGCCGGGACATGCCCATCGGCATTCTCGGCTCACTGGTGATCTGCACCATTCTCTACATCCTCGTCGCGCTGGTTCTGACCGGCCTGGTCTCCTACACCAATCTCAATGTTCCCGATCCGGTCGCCTTGGGCGTGGACAAGACCGGCGTGGCTTGGGGCAGCTTCCTCGTGAAGATCGGGGCGATCGGCGGCCTGTCGTCGACGATGCTGGTCATGCTGCTCGGCCAGTCCCGAATCTTCTTCACCATGTCGCATGACGGGCTGCTGTGGAAGTGGGCCAGCAAAGTCCACCCGCGCTTTCGCACGCCCTATTTGTCCTCGATCGTGATCGGCGTCGCGGTCGCGCTGCTGGCGGCTTCTCTGCCCATTACGACGCTGGACGAGCTGACCAGCATCGGCACCTTGTTTGCGTTCGCTATCGTCTCCGCCGGCGTCTGGATTATGCGGGTGCGCGAGCCGAACCTGCACCGTCCTTTCCGAACGCCGTGGGTGCCGTTTGTCCCGATCATGGGCGTGCTCGTGTCGGTGCTGCTCATGGCCTCGCTGCACGGGCTCACTTGGAAAGTCTTCGTTGCCTGGCTGGCGCTCGGTTTGATCATTTATTTCACCTATAGCCGGAAGCACAGCCGCGTCCAGGCGGAAATTGGCCGGGTGGCTCCCGGCCGGCCGGGCGTCGTCAGCCGCGGCTAAAGTCCGCGGGCTCCGGCTCCGGCGCGCAATCTGCGCGCCGGAGCCGGAGCCCGGCCGCGCGTTCGCGCGCGAACGGAGCCGGGCGGCATCCCGTGCGACGGGTCCTTCTTGCCGGCTACCGTTGCCGATGCCGCGGCGTCCGGCAGGGAGCGGCGCTGTTGGCGATAATGAAAGCGATGCCGCCCTCCCCGGTTTCGCCGCAGCCTCCCGCGACGCGTCCACTCGAGACGCGGCGCTGGGCACCGCGGCTGCAACAGAAACTGATCGCCGGCTGGTTGAATTCCCGGCTCTCGCGCGTGCTCATCGTCGTCGGCGCCTTGGCGCTGGTGCTGAGCGTTCCGGGCTGGCTGGGCGCGCCGATTGCCTTTTGGGCGCCCTTCTGCCGCTTCATCTTCTACGTCGTCCTGTTCGTTTGGCTGTTGCGTTTGGCCGGGCGGCTGATCGCGCGGGCCATGTGGTCGCTGCGCAACCGCCTGCTGGTCGCCTATGCGCTGCTGGCGCTGATTCCGGTGGTCCTGATCGTGGCCATGGTGGCGATTGCCGGGTATTTGTTCTACGGCCAGTACTCCGCCTACCTCCTCAACCAGGATCTGCGAGCGAAGTTCGAGCAAGTCTCCGACACCAACGCCGCTATCGCCGCCGCTTTCGCCTATCGTGCGCCCAGCCTGGCCGACCGCAACGTCAACCAAATCATTGCCCATTACGACAGGCTCAACTTCCCCCAAGGCGGCGTGGACAGCTATGTGTATCGCAGCGACGGCGCCGTCGAATCCGCCGCCACGGCGCCGTCGTTGCCGGCTTGGCTCAAGCCCGGCTTCAGCGGCTTCATCACTCTGAACGGCCGCTTTTACCTTGCTGCCTACAGGGTCGAAGACATCACCCGCGCGCGGCGGCGCTTTCTCACGCTCTACACCGTCGACTCCGGCATGCTCGACCAAATAGCCGCACGGCTGGGCGAGCTTCATTTCAATGTCTTGCGCCAGGGCGCGAGCCAGCCGGGCTCATCCGGCACTAGTTTTGCCGTCGAGTCGCAGGAGTTGAGCAGCACCAAGCCACTGCCGCCCGCTGCCAATCGCTTGGATATCAAGATTCTCTTTTGGACCTTGGTCCCGATCACCAACTGGAAAAGCGGCGCCCAGGAGACCCGCCTGGTATCGATCGCCACGCGCCCGTCGATTCTCAACCAGCGCCTGTTTAGCTCGCTCGCGCCGGAAACGGAAGATCAGACGCGAATCCCGCTGCTTCTCCTCGGCATCGTCGGCATTCTTTTCCTGATCCTCGAGTTCATCGCTCTCGTCGCCGGCGCGCGCCTGACCCGCTCCATAACGAGCGCCGTGCACGCCCTGTATGTCGGCACCCAGCATATCCATGCGGGCGATTTCGGCCATCGCATCGCCATTCGCTCCCGCGATCAGCTGGCGGATCTGGCCGCGTCGTTCAACGAGATGACCGATTCCATTACCAAGCTCCTTGCCGAGCAACGCCAAAAGGAGAAATTGGAAGGAGAAATCTCCATCGCCCAGGAGGTCCAGGCGCAGCTCTTTCCCCATGGCAATCCCCGCGTCGCCGGCCTGGAGATCAGCGGCCGCTGCCTGCCCGCCCGATCCGTCAGCGGCGATTATTTCGATTATTTCGATCTCGACGGCCGCCGCATAGGCTTCGCGCTCGGCGACGTCAGCGGCAAGGGCATTTCGGCGGCGCTGCTGATGGCCACCGTGGCAAGCGCGATGCGCGCCTATCAGGGAACCGCCGCCCGCGCCCGTGCCGTCGCCGTCGGGGTCGCCGCCGGCCGGCCCGACGCCGATGGCTCCGAATCCCTCGCGGCGGCTGCAGACATGCGCGAACCCTTGGCGCCGGCGGTGCTCATGCAGCGTCTGAATGCGCAACTGTGCCGTAGCACCACGCCCGAAAAATATGTCACGCTCTTTTACGGCCTGTTCGACTCCCAGCGCCGCGTGCTCGAATATTGCAATGCCGGCCACCTTCCGCCTGTGCTGTTCACCGAACAGGGGCGGCGGCGTTTGGAAGCCGGCGGCATGGTCGTCGGCCTGTTCGAGGAAGCGACCTTCGAGCAAGGCCGGGAGACGCTCGAGCCGGGCGACCTGCTGGTGGCATGGAGCGACGGCATCACCGAGCCGGAAAACGAATACGGGGTTGAATTCGGCGAAGAGCGCCTCTTCCAGTTGGTCGAGGCTCATCGCCATCGTCCGGTCGAGGAGATTCGCGACGTCGTGCTCGCCGCCGTCCGCGAGTGGAGCACCGAACGCGAACAGCCCGACGATATCACCCTCCTTGTTGCCCGCGTACAATAACGCGCCGGATAAACTCCGGCGGAAAGGCGAGCGCGCAGGCATGGACCCATCGTTGACGCAAACACGCAGGCAGCGGAGCCAGCCAGTTGCCACGCCGGCACCCACGGCGACTTGCCTCCGCGTCCCCGACCTCCGCCGCCTGACTCTTGCCGCCGATTTGCCATGAAAGTCCTCACCTCGGCGCAAATGCGGGAGATCGATCGCCGCGCCATGGCCGGCGCCGGCGTGCCCGCGATCCCGGGCTCGCGGCTGATGGCCAATGCCGCCGCCGCGGTGGTCCAGGTGCTCGAGCGCGACTTCGCATCTGCGTTGCGCGGGCCGCTGCTCGTGCTCTGCGGACGCGGCAATAATGGCGGCGACGGGCTGGTGGTAACGCGTCTGCTCGCGGCGCGCGGCGTTCAGGCGCAAGCCGTGCTGCTCGGTGCGCCCGAGAGCTTGCAAGGCGACGCCGCCGAGGCCTGGCAGGCGCTCGTGGCCGCCGCCCCGCAATGCGCCGGGGTCGCCGAAGATTCCGCCGCGTGGAGCCGCTGGCGCTCGCGCCTCGCCGGCGCCGCGCTGGTGCTCGACGCCATCTTCGGCACCGGCCTGGATGCTCCGCCGCGCGGTCTGGCCGCCGCGGTCATTGCCGATGCCAACGAACTCGCCACGCCCGCCGCTCGCATCGCCGTGGACCTCCCCAGCGGGCTGCCCGCCGATGGTGAAGTCGCGGCGCCATGGCCGCAATGGGATTGGGGCAGCGTCTTTCGCGCCGCCGCCACCATCACCTTCGCCGCTCCCAAGCTCGGCCAGTTGACGCCGCGCGGCGCCGCGTATTGCGGCCGCCTGTACATCATGCCGATCGGCACGCCGCTGCCGTTGCTCGCCGACCCCGCGCTGGCGGTCGAGCTGACCACGGCGGCGGCGATCCGGCGGTTGGCCGCCCCGCGCTCGCCCGACAGCCACAAAGGCAGCTTCGGCCATGTCTTGATCGTCGGGGGCTCGCTCGGCAAGAGCGGCGCCGTGGCCATGGCCGCCGAAGCCGCCCTGCGCTCCGGCGCTGGTCTGGTGACCGCCGCGGTGCCTCGCTCCGTGCAGGCGCTCGTGGCCGCTTATCGTCCGGAAATCATGACCGAGGCCCTGGCTGAGTCCAGCGATGGCACGCTCGCGTCCAGCGTGGCGTCGCCCGATCAATTTCGGGCCCTCGCCGCCGGTAAGACCGTGCTGGCTCTCGGCCCCGGCCTCTCGACCCATCCGGAAGCCGCTGCCGCCGCCCGCGGCCTCATTGCCGCGACGCCGCTGCCCTGGGTGCTCGATGCCGATGGTCTCAACGCCTTCTCCCAGCACCGCGACGCGCTCCGCGCCGGCGCGGCGGGCGGCATTGTCACGCCGCATCCGGGCGAAATGGCTCGCTTGATGAACCTCTCGACGGCCGCCGTGCAGATGCGCCGCCTGCCGCTGGCGCTCGAGCTGGCACGGGCCAGCGGCGCCGTCGTCGTGCTTAAAGGCTACCGCACCGTGATCGCCGCGCCTTCGGGTCGCGCTTGGATCAATCCCACTGGCAACCCGGGCATGGCCACGGGCGGCAGCGGCGATATCTTGACCGGCGTCGTCGCCGGATTGTTGGCCCAATTCGCCGGGCAAGACCTCGGCCTCCTCGCCGCCGCCGCCGCGTATCTGCATGGCCTGGCCGGCGATTTTGCTGCCGCTACACTGGGCCCAATGCCGCTCTGCGCCACCGACATTACCGCTCATCTCCCGGCCGCGCTGCGCCGCATTGCCGCCGCGCCGGCCGAAGAGCCGCCGGCGATGGTTCTCGATTGGACCGGCGCCGAACGGGCGTTTCCGCTGTCCTCCTCCGCCTCATGATCGATCCGAACTGGCTCGCCCCCTTTCGCCACTTCACCTCGCATAGTCCCGATGAGACGCTCGACTTCGGCCGCCGCCTCGCCCGGGCGCTGCCGCGTCCCGCGCTTCTGATCCTTACCGGCGATCTGGGCGCCGGCAAGACCATTCTCGCCAAAGGCATCGCCGAAGGCCTCGGCGTCGCGAGCGCCGAGGATGTCGCCAGCCCCTCGTACACGCTCGTGCACGAATATCGCTCCGCGGCCGACACGCTTTATCACCTGGATCTCTACCGGCTGGAGCAAAATGAGCAGCTCGCGACTCTCGGGTTGGAAGACATTTTGCCCGGCGGCGTCGCGCAAGGCAGCGTGGTCGTGGTCGAATGGGGCGCGAAGTTTCCACTCTTCGCGCGCCTCCCGCGCATCGTCGTCGCGCTCACCGCCACCGGCGACTCGACACGCTCAATTGCGGCTGCCTTCGAAGAAGGAAGGGAATAGATGCATGGCGAACGCTTGCCGCTCAAGGTTCACGGCTCGCAATCATGGCGCATCGCCGGAGCGCGATACCCAGCCGTGCCTCCGAGGCGCCGCGCCGGGTTTCCGCCGGTCATCTTCAGGCAGCGGCTTTGCTAATGGCTTTACCCGTTCGCGCGCCGGCCTTGGCGACGGCCTTTCCGGCTTTCGCCAGCGCCTTTGCAAGTCCGCGCAAGCTGCGACGCGTTTGTCGCGGATAGAATGCCGCCGTTAAGCCTAACGCCGCCATCTCCAGCCCCAAGCCGGAGCGACGATGCCCGCTGACGGTTAGACCCGCACCCGCGCCCAGCAGCGAAAATATCAAAACGTTCTTTCCCGTGCATTGCTTCATCTTCCGCTTGGAAGCCGGCGTGCTCTCGTTCGTTGCACATGTCGGCGTCGCCTCCGGCCCTTGCACCTTTGCAGCGCCAGATCCAACGCGCGGATCAGAAAGAACGGAGCTCGCCAGCGCGCTTCGCCTGCCCGTCATCGCGCCCTCGCGCCGGCGCGCTCGACACCACTGTCTCCCGGCCCTACTCTGTATGAAAATGAGCCAATCGGCCATGGGAGCGGGCTTTGCTCTGCCGGCAACGGCGGTTGCCCTAGGCGTGGCGGCCGGCGCCGCCAACATCTTCGGCGGCCTGGTGCTGACCGCCCGCGCCTGGGAGCGGCGCTACATTCGCTATTTCGTAGCGCTGGGCGCCGGGTTCATGCTCGCCGTCACCCTGGGCGATGTGGTCCCCGAGGTGCTGCGCATCAACGGACGCCTGGGAGCTTGGCTCCTGCTCGTGGGCGTGCTGCTGGTTCATCTCGTCGAGCATTCCTTCGTCGCTCATTTCCATTACGGCGAGGAGACGCACACCGAACCGCAGGTGCATTCGGAATCGCGGGAATTTTTTGCGGGCCGCCAAGCCGCCGCCGTCGTTCTCGAGCGGCCCCCTCGTTTCCAGCCGTATTCGATCCTCACCGGCTTGGCCATCCACACGTTTTTCGACGGCTTAGCCATCGGCAGCGGCTTTCTTGTCTCGCCTTTTCTCGGCTGGGCGCTCTTCCTCGCGATTTTTCTGCACAAGATTCCGGAAGGCTTCACCGTCGCCTCGGTCATGATCGCCGCCGGGAAGAGCCGGCGTGTTGCGCGTTGGGCCGCCATTTTCATCGGCATCTGTTCGGTCCTCGGCGTCTTGACCTTGGGCTGGGCGCCCGTGGGCCTGCCCTACGCCTTCCCCATGGCCGGCGGCGTTACTCTATATGTCGCTGCTACCGATCTTTTGCCGGAAGTGAATCGCGAGCCGGGTATCGCAATGGCTGCATGGGTGTTCCTCGGAGCCGCCATCGTCGTGGCCTTGCAACTGGCCTTTCGGGTCCATCTATGAGCCTGCGCCGCATTGGTGTCCTCGCGACCGCTGCTGTTCTGTTCGGGCTGGGCGCCGCTTTGCGCGCGCAAGCGCCGGAAAATCTCAAACCGCAGGGCTACGTCAGCGATTTCGCCGGTGTCTTGGCGCCCGCGCAACGCGAACAACTGGCCGCCACGGCGCGCTCGCTGGAGACCCGGCTCGGCGTTCAGGTAGCGATGGTGACGGTGCCTTCGCTTGACGGCGACGACGTCAGCGACTTCGCCGTGCGGCTCGGCCATGCTTGGGGTGTCGGTCAAAAGGGCAAAGACAACGGCGTGCTCTTGTTGCTCGCCATTAAAGACCGCCAATATTCGGCGCAGGTCGGCTACGGACTCGAGCCTTACCTCACCGACGCCGACGTTGGTAGTTGGATGCGCGAGCTCCGTCCACAACTGCGCTCCGGCGATTACGCGGCGTTCTTCGCCTCCATGCTCGATCAAATCTCGAGCACCCTTGCCGCCCGCATGGGCGCCGGCGCCGCGCCCCGTCGGCCATCCGCGCGTCGGGACCGCCCGGCTCCCGCCCTGCCGCCGGGCTTGATCTTCCTCGCGCTGATCATCTTTTTCTTCATTCTCGGAGCCTTGGGCCGCAGGAGCGGAGGCGTGCCTTGGGGCTGTCTATTGCCCTTCTTCTGGGGCGGTGGCGGCTGGGGTGGCGGCGGTTGGGGCGGAGGCGGGTTCGGCGGTGGCGGCGGGGGCGGGGGCGGCTTTGGCGGCTTCGGCGGCGGAGACTTCGGCGGCGGCGGCGCCAGCGGCGGCTGGTAGGGAAGGGAAGGGATGGCCAAGAACCCAGAACAAGACCTCGCGAAGTTGACCGAGTGGCTGTCGGCGGTTTACGGTTCGAACCTAGTCTCGCTGCTCCTGTTTGGCTCGATGGCCGGCGGCAACCATCACCGCCGCTACTCGGACGTCAACCTCCTGGCCGTGCTCGAGGACGTCGAGGCCGCCGCTCTCGAGCGTGGCGCCGAGGCGTTTCGTTGGTGGGAGCGCCGCGGCCATCGCCCGGTGACGATCTTCTCCCGTGCCGAAGCCGCCACCGTTGCCAGGTATTTTCCGATCGAGAGCCTCGATCTGCGCCATCATCGCCGCATCTTGGCCGGCTCCGATCCTTTTGCGGATGGAGCCGACGGCGGCGCCGCCCATCGCTGGCATGTGGAACACGATTTGCGCTCGCGCCTGCTCCGCCTGCGGGCGCGCTACGTGGCGCTGGCCAAGGACCGCAAGGGCCTGGAACGCCTGCTGTTGCAATCGGGCATGACCTTCGTCACTCTGCTGCGGCATGCATTGGCCGCGCTCGGCGCGCCGTGGTCCGCCGACCAAGAGGCGGTGGCCCGCGCCGCGGGTGAGCGTTTCGGCTTCTCGCCCGAGCCCTTCTTGCGGATTCTCGCCGCGCGCCGCGGCGAGCGTCCCTTGCCCGGCAGCCTCGACGAATTGCGTCAACTCTTCGCTGCCTACCTCGCTGCCCTGCAGCAAGTAGAGCGACAATTGGAGGAGAAATGAGTCAATCCGTGATTATCGGTGGCGACGGCCGCCGGGTTTCGAGAGGCGCGGCCCGGCCCTGGTTGATTGTCTTGATCATTATCCTGGTCGTCATTGCGGCCAGTGCCGCCAGCTACGTCTCGCGCTGGAACCATATGGTCGCCCTGCGCGAAGCCGTCAAGCAGCAATGGGCGCAAGTGGACGTGGTCATCCGCCGCCGCGCCGACCTCATTCCCAACCTCGTCAATACTGTCAAAGGCTTCGCCGTGCAAGAACGCACGGTGATCGGCGAGGTCACCAGCGCTCGGGCCGCCCTCGGCGGTGCCCGCACCCCAGCTGATGAACTGGCCGCGAACGACCGTTTGCAAGGAGCCCTGAGCCGCCTGCTCGTGATTGTGGAGAATTACCCGCAATTGCGCAGCAACCAGAATTTTCTGGCCCTGCAAGACGAGCTGACGGGCACGGAAAATCGTATCGCCGTCGAGCGCCGCCGTTACGACCTGGCGGTTCAAAACTACAACACTTATATTCAGACCTTCCCCAATAATTTGGTCGCCCGGCTAGGCGGTATGTCCTACAATCCCAATTACTTCGAGGCTCCGGCCCAGGAACGCACTTCGCCCCCGGTGGTGGATTTTTCCCACTAGCCGGGGCACCATTAAAGAGCCCTGGGCCGAGCTGGCCGTCCGCTGACGGGCGCAGCCGGCGCCGCAACTTTCCTGCGGTGAGCGGGTTAGCTGTAGGTGAGGGCTGAAGTGTGGTGGTGGGGGACCAACTAGCGGCTGTGTTGCAATCGGCGACACTCGCGCCCGACGCGGATGCGGATTTAATGCTGCGCTTTCAGGCGGGCGAGACCGCTTGCTTCGACCTGCTGGTCGCGCGGCTGCGCCGCCCCCTGCTGCACTACTTATTTCGTATGACTGGCGACGCGGCGGTGAGTGAAGATTTGGCGCAAGAGACCTTCTTGCGCGTTTACCTGGCGCGCGCCCGCTACCGGCGTGAAGCACGCTTTTCGACGTGGCTCTATCGCATCGCTACCCGCCTTGCCTTGAACTATCTTCGCGATCACCGGCATTTGCGCCGCGCGTGGTCGCTCGATGCACCGATCGGCGATGACGACGAACATTGGGAATTGCCCGACCGGTCCCCTAATATCGAAGCCCGCCTGGCTGCCACCGACCAGCGCCGTGCCATCCGCCGCGCGATCGGTGCGTTGCCGGAGCGGCAGCGCGCCGCCGTGCTGATGCATAAGTTCCAGGATCTCGATTATCGTGAAATCGGCGCCGCCTTGCGGCTTTCCTCTAGCGCCACCAAGTCGCTGCTCTTTCGGGCATATGAGACGCTGCGGCGCGAGCTTCGGGCGCTGGGTGGAAGCTGCGAATCGCCTATGGCCGCCGAAAAGGAGGGAGTATGAACTGCCGTCAAGCGCGCCGCCGCGCCTGGGAAGCCAATCTGGACCTGCTGGCCCCCCGCGGGGTCCGTGCCCTCCGCCGCCATCTCGACTCTTGCCCCGCTTGCGCCGCTGTGGCGGCCGACTGGCCGCGGCTGATGGCGGCCCTGGAGGACTGGCGCGAAGCGCCCGAGCCCAGCCCCGGTTTCGATGCCGCTCTGCGCGCGCGCATTGCCGCTGCCGAGGCGGCTCCCCTGTGGGCGCGTTTTTGGCGCGCTTGGCGCGATTGGGCCGGGGTCTATGCGGGGGCTGCTCTCGCCACCGCTTGCTTGGCGGTGGTGCTCGCGATCGGCGGCGGAACCTGGTTTGCCGCGCATCGCAACCCCGCCGCGCCGGTGATGCGCGCGCGCAACGCCGATGCCGCCGTGCGCGATCTGCAGGTACTCGACCGCGACGGTGAAATGCTGGAAAATTTCGACCTCATCGGCGCCTCTTCCTCCGATTTGCCCGCCGCCCAAGCGCCGGGCGCGGTGGCGAATTGAGTGGTTATGCGGTGCTGGCGTTCCATCGGGATTGCGGCCTTGGCGGCGGCGCTCTGCGGCGCGCCCGCGATGGCGCAGCGCCGCGGCTTCCGCCCCATGCGCCCGCGGCCGTTCCACGCCGAGAATCATCGCCCCTTGGGCTCGGGTCTCGACCGGCTCAGCCGCCTGCCGCCCAAGCAGCAAGAGAAGGTGCTGCGCAAGGATCCCGCCTTCCAGCGCTTGTCCCCCGCGCAGCAACAGCAAATCTTGCACCGGCTCCAATGGTTCCAGAGCCTGCCGCCCCAGCGCCAGCAGCAGGTCCTGCGCCGTTTGCACGATCTCGGCGAGCTGACGCCTGAGCAGCGCAAGGGACTCGAAAACCTGTTTCAAGACTGGCGTAAACTGCCCGTCGCCGACCGCCAGACGGTTCGCCGCGCCTACGCCAATTTGCGCCGCCTCCCGCCCGACCAGCAACAGGAGCGCATGAACGACCCCAATTTTCAGCAGCGGTTCACCCCGGCGCAGCTCGACGTTTTGCGGCGCGCGCTCGCATTGCAACTGCCGAACGATCTGGTCGGCGCCAAGCCGAATTGAAGCCCAATTACAGCGAGGATAGGCGAGCGGAAGCTGGCGTGGGCCGCCCGTGCGCGCGGCCCATCGACAACCGCGAGCCGCCGGCCGCCCTGGGCCGTCCGCCATCGTTCTCCGCTGCCCGCCCGTGGGCAAACCGCGATGCCGGCGCCCGCAGCGCCTTGCCGGCCTTCGGCTCGCGCCGACGTTATCCTACTTCGTGGATTTTCTTCTCCAGCCCGCCTACCTCGAGTCGCCATTGCAGCTCATCTCGCCCCGCCGCCCCGCTCCGCCGGCGCTGCCGCTTGAGGTTCTTTTCCGCACGCGCATCCTTTCCGGCGGCGCTTGGTCTCCGGATGGGCGCCAAGTCGTCTTCAGCGCGAATATCAGCGGCCGCCTCAACCTTTGGCTCGTGCCTTCGGAAGGCGGCTGGCCGCGCCAGCTCACGGTCGGCGAGCAGCGCCAAGTCTCCGCCGCCTGGTCGCCCGACGCCCGTTGGATCGCATTTACTTCCGATCACGACGGCGACGAACAGTGGGACGTTTTCTTGGTAGCTCCCGCTTCGGGCGAAGTCGTCAACCTGACCCAGACGCCGGAAATCTCCGAGGAGTATCCCGTTTGGTCCCCCGATGGCCGCTGGCTGGCGTTCGCGTCCAAGGCGCGCGCCAGTTCCAGCTACGAGATCGAGATCGTCAATCTCGCCACCGGCGAGCGGCGCGCGCTGACCCGCGACACGCCGCCCGAATTCGGCAACTTCGGCCCGCTTTGGTCGCCCGACGGCCGTCAAATCGCCTTCACCCGCCAGCACGCCACGGGACGCGACTCCGACGTGTACGTCGCCGATCTTGCGGGCGCGGCGCGCTGCCTTACCGCTCATCAAGGGGAAGCCGTGTTTCAAGCCGTGGAGTGGTCGCCGCGTGGCGACCGGTTGCTGATCGAGTCGAACTCCGGCAACGGCTTTGACAACGCGGCCTTGCTTGGGCTCGACGGCGGCCTGCGGTGGCTCACGCAAGAGCGCTGGGAGGTAGCGGCGGGAGGCTTTTCGCGCGATGGCGCCACGGCCGCCTGGCAAGTCAACGTGGACGGCGAAACCCTGATCGGTCTTACTCGCCTCGACGGTGGCGGCCGCGTGCTTTTGCCGCTGCCGTCGGGCGTAAATGCCCTCGCCGGCGCCGAATCCGCCTTCTCGCCTGACGGTCGCGCCCTGCTCTTCGTGCACAACGGCCCGCGGGGCCCCGGCGATCTCTGGATCCACAACCTCGCAGCGGGGCAGTCGCGCCGGCTTACGGATAGCTGGGTCGGCGGCCTGCGCGACGAGTACATGACGGCGCCCGTCCGTATCCGCTTCCCATCGCGGGACGGGCGCTTCCAGATTTCCGCCTGGGTTTACGCGCCGCCCAACTGCGAACGGGACGGCTCACATCCCGGCGTCGTGTTCATCCACGGCGGACCGGCGGCGCAAAGCATGAACTCCTTCAACCGCGCCATCCAGTTCCTGGTCAGCCGCGGTTATTTCGTCGTCGCCCCCAACTATCGCGGCTCGACCGGCTACGGCAAGGAGTTCCATGACGCCAACCGCTTCGATCTCGGCGGCGGCGATCTCGCGGACGTCCTGGCGGCTGCCGATTGGCTCTGCGCCAGCGGCTACGTCGCCCCCACGCGGCTTGCGGTTATGGGCGCCAGCTACGGCGGCTATCTTACCGCCATGGCGCTCACCCATGCCGCCGAGCGGCAGTGGGCAGCGGGCGTGGCGATCGTGCCTTTCGTGAACTGGTTCACGGAGATCGCCAACGAAGATCCACTGCTGCGGCAATACGATCTGGCGACCATGGGCGATCCGGAAACTGACCGCGAACGCTACCGCGAGCGTTCGCCCATCTTCTTCGTCGATCGCGTGCGCGCGCCGCTGCTCTTGCTCGCCGGCCGCCAGGATCCGCGCTGCCCGCCCGCCGAGGCCGAGCAGTTCGCCGCCGCGATTCGCGCGCGCGGCGGCATCGCCGAGCTGCAGATCTATCCCGACGAGGGGCACGGCTTCGCGCGCATCGAAAACCAGATTGACGCGTATCGCCGCGTCGCCGATTTCCTCGACCGCCACGTCGCCGGCCGCGCCTAGCGCCCGGCGAAAGAATGGCGCAGGCGCGCTTGCCGCGCGCCTGCGCCGTTTGCATTCGGTTTGCTTGAGCTTAGTCTTGCTGGCTCAGATCGCCGTGCGCCTGCTTCTTGGCTTGTTTGATCTGCGCCTTGGCGTTGACATGGGGAGCGAAGTTCTGGATGGCTTTGCCCAATCCCTTGCTCTGCGCCATCGCGCTGAACTGGCTCCAGGTCACGTTCTGCGACGCCAACCCGAGATTGTTATAAACGTGCGCGGCGGCCACGAACTGGCCCAAGTTCTTGAACCCGCTTGCCGCCGTTTGCAAGTCGGTGACGCTCGTCACGCCGACCAGCTTCTCCAGGCGGCTGTCCAACTGCTGATGGCTCGCCGCGCCGAGTTGGTCGCTGACGCTGGGACGGTGCGAGAACAACCCATGCGAGCCTCCGCTGCCGCTGCCCATGGACATGGCGTTATGCGTTCCACCCGGCGTGCCCGCCGGCCGTCCCATGCCCCTGTTCTGCGCCGCCGCGCTTACGCTCAAGCCGCAGGCGATGCCGAAAATCAAGAGCCAATGATGCGTCTTCATTTCGTTTCCTCCTCCCGCCCTGGCCGTGCTTGTCGGCTCGGGCACCAGGAGTTCCAACCCGCGTTGCGCGGAGTTTGTTGCTGGCCCCGCGTACAGTTTCGGACCGGTCTTCCCGAGGCCGGCGATGCCTGCCGATCCGCGGCTTTACCGCGTCCAGCCGAGCATTTTCGTCACGTTCACGCCGATCCCGAACGTGGCGGAGTTGATATTGAGTCGGGTGCTGCGCGTGAAGCCGATGCTGAGATCGAGATAGGACCGCGGGCTCACTTCGAACACGCCGCTGAATCCGTTGTCCTCGGCCGCGCTTGCGCCGCCGGTCGTCAGGTGGCTATTGCGGAAACCATTGGCGGCGTTCCCGCTGGCGCCGGCGGCTTGTCCGGCATGCACCAGCCGGCTATAGATCTTCTGCGTGCCCGCAGCCAGGTTGGCGTAGCCGGAGGCGTCGAAATCCAGCCAATCCAGCAAGTTGATCGTAGCGCCGGCATCGAAGTTGCCCGACGCGCCCAGTGTCTTGAACGGACGCACGAAAAACTTCGGATCGGTCGTGGTATTGCCGATGCCGATGTCGGCGTAGGGCGTCACCAGCGGCGCGGGATGGGCGAAATGATTGTTCCATGTGAACAAACCCCGGCCCGTGCTCAGGCCGAGATTGGTGTTGCCGGTAGGCGCATAGCCGGTCAGACCGGTGGTCCAAGCGATAAAACCGTTCACCGGCCGCCAGTTGAGCGTCACGAAGGCGTCGCCTAAACCGCTAGCCGAAGTCGTGCTCGTCTGCCCCGTGCTGGACGTCGTCTGCCCGCGCGTGAAAAAGAACGGCACGCCGACCACGACGTTGAACGTATCCCCGAGCCGATACCGCGCCGTGTTATCCAGTTCGTACGTTTGCGCTCCGGTGCTCGGGCTGCCCTCAAGACTTTCATAGATCGAAAAGCCGTGGTTGTGCGGCGTGGGCGCCGCCGGATTTGGCGTCTGCGTCGCCGGAGTTGACGTCTGCGCCGTCGAAATGCCGGTCGAAGCGAGCAAGAGCGCGGCAAATGCGATGCCGCGAAACGAAACGGGCATGAGTGGCTCCTCCCCCTTCGCGAATTGCTGCCGCTGTGCGGTCTGTCGTTCGCGAGAGCGTTCCTCGTCAGATCGTAAACGAGCGTCTTGCCGCGCCGCCACTGACCGCCGGTGCAGCTCGCGCCCTGCCCTGGGCCGAATGGACGGGGAAAGGCTTCACGATTCGCAGGCGTAGTGAGCGTCGCTCAGGCTGCTGCCGCTGGGGCGCGCGAGAAACAGCCGTTGCGGCCGGTGCGAATCGGGCGCCCAGGGCCGCGGCGCCTGACTGGTATCCACCAGCGCCAGGTAGCGCAGCACGGCGTGCAGCGCTTGCGCGGCCGGCCGCGGCGTCAGCTCCAGCCCTTCTTGCGCCGCTTGCGGACGCAACGGGTCGCGCGCCGGATTGCAGCCGATGAATTCGACCCAGATCCCGCCGCTCTGCGCCGCCGTCCAAATTAACTGCGCGCAGGCCTCGATGGTTCGCTCCATCTGCTGGGGCGTGGCCTGACCGGGCGCCAGCGCGAAGACGATCCGCAGATGCTGATCCTGCTCGCGGCTGAACTCGCGCACGCGCAGCTCCCCGGTTTTGGCCGACGCCTTCCAATGAATGTGCCGCATGCTGTCGCCCGGCGCCAGCGGCCGGATGCGGTGCAGTTCTTGGCCGTCGCCGCGCCCCGCCTGCGCGCCTTCGTTGCCGTTGGCCGCCGGCGCGTGGGTCGCCGGCCGCGCCTCGGCCCGCACCCGCGGGTAGACCACCACCCCAACGTTTTCCGCCGCCGGCTCGAACGCCCGCCGCTTCTCGATCAACCCGAACGGGAAGCGCGTCGAGAGCACCAACGACGTGGCTGAATAGTATCCCCGCCGCGGAAACAGAAGTTCCGTTCGCGCTAGCGCGTGGCGCCGCGGCGGCAAGTAGGCGAAATAGACCGCGGTCATCGTCGCCTCGCCGCTATCGTCTGCCGCCTCGCTCGCCGCCGTCACCGAAAGCGAATAACTGGGCAGCCAATGCTTCTCGTTCTCGAGCGTCAGCTGCGCGGGCGCCCTTTCGCCGGCGAAGGCGTGTTCCGGCCAGCGGACATCGAGCGACAACCCGCTCAGATTGAACGCGGAAAAGATTCCCGAAGTCATCAGCGCGCCCAGCAGCGCCGCGACCACCAGGTAGACCAAATTGTTCCCGGAATTGACCGCGGCGATGATGAGGATCACCAGCGCCGCCAGGAACGGCAAGCCCGCCGCCGTGAACCGAATCTGCGTTTGCCAGTGCAGCCAGCGCCGCAGGCCGGTGCGCGCCACCAGCGCCGGCAGGCTCAGCACCGCCGCCGCCAGCACGAGCGTCAGCGACAGCCCCGCCAGCGCCGCTTGTGACAGCGCCGAAGGCGCCCAATCCGCCAGCAGCGCGAACGCAAACGCCGCCAGGAGCATGACCAGGATGCTGGCCACGTGCGGCCAAACAGGCCTGCGCGCCATGCTCCCATCTTACCGGCGAGCGCCCTTCGCCCTCCATCCGGCCTCCGGCTTTGGCCGTGCGCCGGGTCGAGCCGGCAGGCTCCCCGTGGCGGCGCAAGCCGTGTGGGCATGACCGGGACGCCCTGCGCCCCGACGCCTGCGGCGCGAGCCGTCATGGCGCGCGGCCGTCCGCCTTTCGCATGCGGTCGCGCCGCTTATGGTCATCTCGGCGCCGGTGTTTTTCTTGCCCACTCGCCGCCTGCATCTGCGACAATAGGTGCGCACTGGCGCGACAATTCCGTGGCCCGCAATCAGGAGGCGAAACCGATGGAGCCGGAACTTCCTATCCGCGTTTCCCTGAGTGACGACAACGCAACCGCTGCCCGCATCAAGGTGATCGGCATCGGCGGCGGCGGTGGCAATGCCGTGAATCGCATGATTGACGCGCGCCTCGACGGAGTGGAGTTCGTCGTCGCCAATACCGACATCCAGGCGCTGAATCTCTCTCGCGCGCCCCATAAGCTTCAACTCGGCGTCAAGCTCACCAACGGCCGCGGCTCCGGCTCCGATCCCGAAACCGGCCGCCGCGCCGCGCTCGAGGATACCGACAAGATCATCGAGGTGCTCGAAGGAGCCGATATGGTGTTCGTCACCGCCGGCCTCGGCGGCGGTACCGGCACCGGCGCCGCGCCTGTCGTTGCCTCCCTCGCCAGCGAGCTCGGCGCGCTGACCGTCGCCGTCGTCACCAAGCCGTTCCCCTTCGAAGGCAAGCGCCGCATGGCGCAGGCCGAGCAGGGCCTGCGCGAGCTGGCCGAAGCCGTCGATACCGTCATCACCATCCCCAACGAACGGCTGCTGATGGTCGCCCAAAACGCCCCGTTCATGGAATCCTTCCGCATCGCCGACGACATCTTGCGGCAGGCGGTGCAAGGCATCAGTGACATCATCACGATACCCGGCATCATCAACCGCGACTTCGCCGATATCAAAACCATCATGCAAGGCATGGGCTACGCCATCATGGGCACCGCCGTCGCCAGCGGGCCCAATCGCGCCGTGGAGGCCGCCCGCGCCGCCATTTCCAGCCCCCTGCTCGAAAACAATTCCATTGACGGCGCCCGCGGCATCCTCATCAACATCAGCGGCTCCAGCAATTTGATGTTGTCGGAAGTGCACGAGGCCTCGAGCATCATCCAGCAAGCCGCCCACGAGGACGCCAACATCATCTTCGGCGCCGTGCTCAATGAAGCCATGGGCGACGAAGTGAAGATCACCGTCATCGCCACCGGCTTCCGCGCCGAGTTCATTCATGCCCGGCCCGCACGCGCCGAACGTACCGGCGCCGCCGCCGCGTCCCGCATCGCAGCCGGCGAGCCCGAGCCCGATGCCCGGCTGGAAGCCGGCCGCGCCTTCGCGCCCGTGGCGCCGCGCGAAGAGATCGCCGCCGGGCCCGTGCCGGGAGCGCCCCTCGCCGCCCCGGCGGACGCCGACGATCTCGACGTGCCCGCCTATCTGCGCCGCCGGTCCTGAAAGCGGCGTCGTCGCGCTCCAGCGAAAGTTCCAGTCCCATGTCCAAATTCCTTCGTCTCTTGGTCGCCTGCGCCGCCTGCGTTGCCTGCGCTGCCGCCGCCGGCTTGCCCTTGGTGCCGTATCCGCGCCAGCTCACCCTGCAAACCGGCGCGCTTCATCTCGGACGCACTGCCGTCATCGCGGTCCTCGGCGGCGCTTCCGCCGATCGTTTCGCCGCCCGCACCCTGGCCGGTGAACTCTCCTCGACCGACAACGTCGCCGCCAGCATCGCCGCCTCCGCCAAAGGCGCCCAGATCGTTTTGGCGCGCGCCGACTCTCCCGCCGGCCGCGGTGCGCTGCGCGCCGCCGGCCTGACGCTGCCCGCCGCCGCCCACGACGAGGGCTACGCGCTGATCGTCACCCCGCGGCGCGCCACCGTCGTCGCCGCGACTTCCGCCGGGGTCTTTTATGGCGTTCAGACTCTGCGCCAGCTCCTGCATCCCGTCGCCGGCTCCGGCGCCGCAGCGCCCGCCGTGCGCATTCTCGATTGGCCGGCCTTCGCCCATCGGGGCATCAGCGTGGATATCAGCCGCGGCCCGGTGCCGACCCTCACCTCGATGAAACGCGACATCGCCTTGCTCGCCGAGTTCAAGCTCAACATCTACTCGCTCTATCTCGAAAACACCTTCGAGTACCAATCGCTGCCCTTGGTCGGAGCCTTCGGCGGCGCCATCACCCCCGCCGAAGCACGCGAGTTGGTCGCCTTCGCGCGCAATTACCATGTGCAGATCGTCCCCGATCAGGAGTCGTTCGGCCATCTCCACCTCATCCTGCAATACGAGCGCTTCCAGGACCTCGCCGAAGAGCCGTACGGCTCGGTGCTCACGCCGACGGCCCCGGGTTCGATTCCGTTCATCACCAAAATGTTCACCGAACTCGTGGCCGTCTTTCCCTCCCCTTATCTACATATCGGCGCCGACGAAACCTTTGAGCTGGGGCAGGGGCGGACGAAAGCGCTCGTGGATCAGCGCGGTGGCGGCCAGGTTTATCTCGACTACATCAAGCAGATTGACGCTGCCCTGCAGCCCTTTCACCGCCGCGTGTTGTTTTGGGGCGATATCGCTGTCAAACATCCCGAGCTGCTGGGTCAGTTGCCGCACGACATGATCGCCCTGCCTTGGGTCTACAGTCCCGAGCCGTCCTTCGATCGCTATATTCAGCCGTTCCGCGCCGCCGGCCTCGAGACATGGGTCTCGCCCGGAGTAAACAATTGGAGCCGCATCGCGGCCGACGACAATCTCGCCTTGCCCAACATCAAGCAGTTCACCGCCGACGGCCTTCGCCTCGGCGCCACCGGCGTCCTCAACACCACCTGGATGGATGACGGCGAGAGCATGTTCAATTACTGCTGGTACGGCGTTACCTACGGTGCCGCCGCCAGTTGGCAGCCGGCCGTGGACGATCGACAGTTCGCCGATGCCTACGACTGGGCCTTCTTCCGCGCCGATGGCCATCACTTCAGCGCCGATATCGCCGACCTCGACGCCATTCACCAGCTCCTGCACCAGGCCACTGGCGCCGATGGCGAAGATTGGACCACTTGGCTCGATCCCTTTTCGCCTCGCGGCCAGGAGTATTACGCCAAAGCCGCGCCCGCCGCGCATCAAGTGCGTCTGCTGGCCGAAGACGTGATCGCGGATCTTGCGGCCAGCCGCGGGCTCGCCCGCCGTAACGCCGCTGTGCTCGATTGGACCGATTTTGCCGCGCGCCGCTTCGACTTCCTCGGTCAAAAGACGCTGTACACCGAATATATCGGCCAGCTCTATCAGGACATGGAGCAGTCCGCCGCCGCCACGCCGCCCGCGCGCGGCCACATCTTCTCGACTTTCAACCGCATCAACGGCGTGAACGGGCTGCTGCAAGATCTGCGCGACGCCTCGAGCGAGCTCATGCTCCGCTATCACGCCCTCTGGCTTGCGGAAAATCGCCCCTATTTCCTCGATAACATCGCGATTCGCTATCACGACGAGCTCGCCTATTGGCAGTCCCAAGCCACGCGCTTTTCTGCGCTGGCTGATTCCTATCGTCGTACCGGCCAACTGCCGCCGCTGATTCCGCCGCCGCCCAACCAGCCGAAACCGGTTCCGGCAAGCACGCCCTGAGCTTTGGCGCGGCGGCCGAGGGCAAGCCGCCTTCGCGCCGCTTCACGCACCAACAAGGAAGGTCGGTTCGCCGCACTTGCGCTCCCAGCCGCCGGCAGCGGCCGACGCCGCCTCCAAGCCGCCCGCCCGCGCTCACTCCGGTGTCAGGTGTCCGGCCCCCTGCGCGGGCCTATCCCGTGATATCCCCGCGCTAAACTGATACGTGGACACGCGACTGACCTTTTCTTTTCCCGCCGAATTTGAAACCGAAGCCCTGGTGGTGTTCGTCTCCGAGCGCGAACCCAAGCTTGCGGGCGCCGCCGCCGAGGTCGATCAAGCCCTGGGCGGCGCCGTGGCCAGCTTGCTCAAGAGCGGCGAGTTTTCCGCCCGCGCCAGTGAAACCTTGCTGCTCTTCAAGCCCACCGGGCTGAAGGCGAAGCGCCTCTTGCTGGTCGGGACCGGCAAGGTGCCGCCCACGGTGTACGAGTTGCGCCGTCTGGCTGGCGCGGCGGCGCGCTCGCTGAAGGGCAAGAACATTCTGAGCTGGTCCGTCCTCGCGCCTGCCGAGATCGCACCGGAAGCCGTGATCGCCGCCACCATTACCGGCGCGCTCGCCGCCGATTTCGAGCCCGGCCGTTACAAGAGCGAGCCCGACGACAAGCGCCTTGCCGAAGTCGCGGTCATCTTGCCGCCGTCGCTCAAAGCACGCGAAAAAGAATTGCTGCGCGCGATTCAGGTCGCCTCGGCCATCGGCGAAGGCCAGAACTTCGCGCGCGAACTCGCCAACGAGCCCAGCAACCGGCTCACCCCCACGATCATGGCCGCCCGGGCTCAGGCCATGGCTCGCGCCGCCGGCCTCGAGTGCGAGCTCATCGACGCCGCGCGCGCCCGCGAGCTCAAGATGGGGGCGTTTCTCGGCGTCGCCCAAGGCAGCAGCGAGCCGCCGGTGATGATGGTGCTGCGCTACCGTCCACGCCCGGCCGCCAACCCCGCCGCGCCGGCCCGCGTGCTGGGGTTGATCGGGAAAGGAATCACCTTCGACACCGGCGGCATCTCGATCAAGCCCGCCGACGGCATGGAGAAAATGAAGTACGACATGGCCGGCGGCGCCGCCGTCCTCGGGGCCATGCAAGCGATCGCCGCGCTGCGCCCCCCGCTCGAGGTTTTGGCCGTCGTTCCCGCCACCGAAAACATGCCCGGCGGCCGCGCGCAAAAGCCCGGCGACGTGCAGATCGCGATGTCGGGCAAGAGCATCGAGGTCATCAATACCGATGCCGAAGGCCGCCTCGTGCTCGCCGACGCCTTGGCCTACGCCCGCCAGCTCGGCGCCACTCATCTTGTGGATGTCGCCACCCTTACCGGCGCCGTGGCCATCGCCCTCGGCACCGTCAACTCCGGCGTCTTCGCCAACGACGATGCCTTCTACGCCGAGTTCGAGCGCGCCCGCCAAACCGCCGGGGAAAAGATGTGGCGCCTGCCGCTCGATGACGAATACTTCGAGCAGATTCGCGGCACCGTGGGCGATATCCTCAACACCGGCGGCCGCTACGGCGGCGCCATCACCGCCGCCATGTTCCTCCGTGAGTTCGCGGAAACCGTACCCTGGGTGCACCTCGACATCGCCGGCACCGCTTGGCTCGATGACGCCAAGCCCTGGATGGCCAAGGGCCCCACCGGCGCCGCCGTTCCTACGCTCGTCAATCTCGCCCTCGCCATGGCCGGAGTCTGATCGCCCTTCCCGTGGTGACCTACGTCTGTCTCTTGCGCGGCATCAATAACGTCGGCTTGACGTCGGCAGCGGTGCCGAAGTCGCCTGGCCAAGCTGCTCGGCCAAACCGGCACCGCGCGCAATTGGAATACCGTGACCGCGCTCGCCGCCGAAATCGAAATTGCCGCTCGCTGAACCGGCTATGAACCATGAGCCGCGAGGCAGCCTCCCAACGACCGTGAGCCCTTGCGGGTCGAGAACGCACTATCCTTGGAATTCGGACGGAAAGTGACGACCATGCGCGCGATTCGTGTCCATCAATTCGGCGGGCCCGAGGTCTTGAAGCTCGAGAGCGTGCCGGAGCCCAAGCCCGGCCCCGGTGAGGTGCTGCTCAGGGTGCATGCCGCGGGTCTGAATCCCGTGGATACCTACATTCGCGGCGGCGGCTACGCGATCAAGCCCGCGCTGCCCTATACGCCCGGCCTGGATGCCGCCGGCGTGATCGAGGCCCTGGGCGCGGGCGTGAGCAATTGGCGCGTGGGCGACCGCGTCTATACCGCGGCGGCCGCCGGTTCCTACGCGGAGCTGGCGCTCTGCAAGGCGTCCGACGTCTATCGCCTCCCCGAGCGCGTCAGTTATGAGCAGGGCGCCGCCGTTGGGATCGCCTACATGACTGCCTACCGCGCCCTGTTTCAGCGCGCCGCCGCGCAGCCCTCCGAAATCGTCTTGGTGCACGGCGCCAGCGGCGGCGTCGGCATCGCCACGGTACAGTTGGCGCGCGCGGCGGGCCTGACCGTGATCGGCACCGCCGGCTCCGCCGAAGGTCTGGCCCTGGTCAAGGCCGAGGGCGCGCATCACGCCCTCGATCATCGGGCGGCGAACTTCGGCGATCAGCTCGCGGCGGTGGCCGGCAACCGCGGCGTGGACGTGATCGTCGAGATGCTGGCCAATGTCAATCTCGGCAAGGATCTTGCTTGGCTGGCGCCCCGCGGGCGTGTGGTCGTGGTCGGCAGCCGCGGTCCGGTCGAGATCAATCCTCGCGACCTCATGAGCCGCGATGCCAGCATCGCGGGGATGATCCTGTTCGGCACGCCACCCGCCGACATGGCCAAAATCGCCGCCGCTCTTGACGCCGGTCTGGAAAACGGCACGCTGCGTCCCGTCGTCGGCGAGCGCTTTCCCTTGCCCGAGGCGGCCAAGGCGCAGGAGCGCGTGATGGCCCCCGGCGCGCACGGCAAGATCGTGCTCGTGCCCTAGCGAAGGCCGCCCCCCGCCCCCATGCGCATTCTGATCACCGGCGCCTCCGGCCTGATCGGGTCCGCGCTCGCGGCGGCGTTGCGCGCCGCCGGGGATGATGCCATCCGCCTGCCGCGCGACTGGACGGCGGCGGCGCTCGCGGGAGCGGATGCGGTCGTCAATCTGGCCGGCGCCTCGATCGGCGAGGGCCGTTGGCGGCCGGCGCGCCGCCGTATTCTCGTCGCCAGCCGCGTCGATGCCACCGCGCGCCTGGCGCGCGCGATCGCCGCCCTGCCGCAACCGCCGCGCGTGCTCGTCTCCGCCTCGGCCGTGGGCTACTACGGCAATCGCGGCGAGGAGGAGCTGCGCGAATCGGCCCCCTCCGGCCAGGGTTTTCTTCCCGGTTTGGCGCGCGCGTGGGAAGCGGCGGCGCTGGCGGCCGCCCCGCCCGAAGCCGAGCACCTTCGCGTGGTCCTGCTGCGCTTCGGCGTCGTGCTCGCCGCCGGCGGCGGCGCCCTGCCGCCGCTCGTCCGCCTCTTCCGTCTCGGCTTGGGCGGACGGCTGGCTTCCGGCCGCCAGTGGATGCCCTGGATAACCCTCGACGATGCGGTGAACGTCATCTTGGCCGCCCTCCGCGATCCCCGCTATCGCGGCGCCGTCAACGCCGTCGCCCCCCAGCCCGTGCGCAATCGCGATTTCACCCGCAGCTTGGCCGCCGCGCTGCACCGGCCCGCTTTTTGCGCCGTGCCGGCGCCGCTGCTGCGGCTGGCGCTCGGCCGCATGGCCGATGAGCTGCTGCTCGCCAGCCTGCGCGTCGTGCCCGCGCGCCTCGCCGAGCTCGGCTATGCCTGGCGCGACCCCGATCTCGCGCCTGCCCTCGCGCGCCTGCTCGCATCGGCGTCCTGACGACGCGGCGGCAAACCCGGCGGCGTTGCCGATCCCCGTCCTCGATCCATGCCCCGCGCCGTCCGTCTGCTACGATAAATCTCTTGTCACTCTAGGAGGCTTTTCCGCAATGCCGGTTCGTGTTGGCATCAATGGTTTCGGACGCATCGGACGCAACATCTTCCGCGCTTCGCTCGGCCACCCCGAGTTGGAGATCGTCGCCGTCAACGACATCACCACTCCCGACACGTTGGCGCATCTGCTCAAGTACGATTCCGTGCTCGGCAATCTGCCCAACCAAGTCACCGCCGGCGAGGATTGGATTGCGGTGGATGGCCGCAAGATGAAGGTGCTGGCGCAGAAAGACCCCGCGGCGCTGCCTTGGCCCGAAGCCGGCGTGCAAGTCGTCATCGAGTCCACCGGCAAGTTCACCAAGGGCGAAGAGGCGCGCAAGCATCTGCGCGGCTCCGTAAAGAAAGTCATCATCTCCGCGCCCGCGACCAACGAGGACGTGACCATCGTCCTTGGCGTCAACGATACCGCCTACGATCCCGCTCGCCATCACGTCATCTCCAACGCCAGTTGCACCACCAACTGCCTGGCGCCGATCGCCAAGGTGGTCCACGATCAATTCCGCATCGTGGCCGGCTCGATGACCACCGTTCACTCCTACACGAACGACCAGAACGTTCTTGACCTGCCGCACCGCGACCTGCGCCGCGCGCGCGCCGCCGCAATCAACATGATCCCCACCTCAACGGGCGCCGCCAAGGCGCTGCACTTGGTCATCCCCGATCTCAAGGGCAAGCTCGACGGCTTTGCCATGCGCGTGCCTACGCCCGATGTCTCCGTCGTCGATCTCGTGGCCTTCGTCGAGCGCAAGACTAACGCCGAAGAGGTCAACGCCGCCATGCGCGCCGCCGCCGCCGGACCGATGAAGGGCATCTTGGGCTACGAAGAGGCCGAGCTCGTCTCCCGCGATTATCTCGGCGACAGCCGCTCCTCCATCGTGGACGCCAAACTGACCCGCGTCATCGCCGGCAATTGCGTCAAGGTCGTCAGTTGGTATGACAACGAATGGGGCTATTCCTGCCGCGTGCGCGATCTTGTCAGCTTCCTGTCCAACAAGGGCCTGTAGCCGCCGGAACGCCAAGAAAGGAAATCGCGCATGAAGAAGCTTTCGATTCGCGACCTCGCCGTCGCCGGTCGCCGCGTGTTGGTGCGCGTGGATTTCAACGTGCCCCTGCACGCCGGCGGCGTCGCCGACGACACCCGCATTCGCGAAACCTTGCCGACGATCGAGTACTTGCTCAAGGAAAAGGCCAAGGTGATCCTTTGTTCCCATCTGGGCAGGCCCAAGGGCAAGCGCAATCCCGAGTTCAGCCTGCGCCCGGTCGCCGAGCACTTGCGCATGCTCCTCGATCGCGATCTGGGCGCCGAAGTGCAGGTTGGCTTCTGCCCCGAAACCGTGGGCTTGCAAGCCGAGGAAATGGCCGCCCGCCTCGAGCCCGGCAGCGTGCTGCTGCTCGAGAACCTGCGCTTCCAGCCCGAGGAAGAAGCGAACGATTCCGGCTTCTCCCGCCGCCTCGCCGCCTTGGCCGAGCTCTATGTGAATGACGCCTTCGGCAGCGCTCATCGCGCGCACGCCTCGACCGTCGGCGTCACCCAGTTCTTGCAGCCCGCCGCGGCCGGTTTCCTCATGGAAAAAGAGCTGCGCTACCTCGGCCAGGCGCTGCACGATCCCGCCCATCCCTTCGTCGTTATCCTCGGCGGTGCCAAGATCGCGGACAAGATTCCGGTCATCGAAAGCCTGGCCCGCCACGCCGATACCATCCTCATCGGCGGCGGCATGGCGTACACCTTCCTCGCCGCGCAAGGCAAGCCGGTCGGCGATTCTCTCTGTGAACGCGACAAGCTCGACGTTGCCAAGCGCGTGCTGGCTCGCGCCGCCGAGGGCAAGCTGCGCCTGTTGCTGCCCGTGGATCACGTCGTCGCGGCCCGGCTCGAGCCGCATGCGCCGCACCAGGTCGTGGCCGAGATTCCCGCCGGACAAAAGGCTCTCGACATCGGGCCGCGCACCGTCGCCCTCTATGCGGAGCAGATCGCCGCCGCGCGCACCATCGTGTGGAACGGACCCATGGGCGTCTTCGAGACCCCGCCCTTCGAGCGCGGCACCGTGGCCATCGCTCAGGCCGTCGCCGCCAGTTCGGCCACCAGCATCGTCGGCGGCGGCGATTCCGTGGCCGCGATCGAGGCCGCCGGCGTCGCCAGCCGCATCACTCACGTCTCGACTGGAGGCGGCGCTTCGCTGGAATTTCTCGCCGGCCAAGAATTGCCCGGTGTCGCTGCCCTTACGGGGAAAACCGCGTGAGATTCCCGCACCGCGGCGATTCAGGGGCCCGCGAATTTTCCCAAGCGCGGTGCAGCCGCGGCTGGCTAGGAACCGTGCGGTGCCGCTCCGGCAATGCCGGCGCCAGCCGGGGCCTCCAGCGTGCGAAGGTTGCGCGTTGGGCTGGGAGAGCGAAGCACGGCGGCGCTCATCGCGCCGCCCGCTGCGTCAACGCCGGGGTTGTCCTATGACCACGCCTCGCCGCCGCCCGATCATGGCGGCGAATTGGAAGATGCACAAAACCCCTGCCGAAACCGCGGAGTTCTTCGCCGCCTTGCGGCCGCGGCTTCTGGCCGGCGCCGCGCCCTTTGTCGTCGTCGCGCCGCCGTTTCCCTGCATTCCCGCCGCCGTCGTCGCCGCCGCCGGTCTCGATGTGGCCATCGCCGGCCAGAATCTGTATTGGGAGCCGCGCGGCGCTTTCACCGGCGAGGTCTCCGGCCCCATCCTCAAGGCCGCCGGTTGCGATTACGTCATCGTCGGCCACTCCGAGCGCCGCCAATATTTCGGTGAAACCGACGAGACCGTCAATCGCAAAGTCGGCGCCGCGCTCGAAGCCGGCCTGACGCCGATCGTCTGCGTGGGCGAAACCTTGGCCGAGCGCGAAGCCGGCCACACCGAGACCGTGCTGCGGCGCCAATTCGAGCGCGGGCTATGGAGCCTGGGCGTCGAGCAAATCCTGAATTGCGTGCTCGCCTACGAACCGGTTTGGGCGATCGGCACCGGCCGCACCGCCACGCCGGAAACCGCCCAAGCCGCCCACGCCTTTCTGCGCTCGCTCGCCCAATCCACCTTCGGCGGCGAAGCCGCCGGCCACCTGCGCATCCTCTATGGCGGCAGCGTCAAGCCGGAGAACGTCGCCGGCCTCATGGCGCAGCCCGACGTGGATGGCGGTTTGGTCGGCGGCGCCAGTCTCGATGCCGCCTGCTTCGCCTCCCTGTTAGGCTGACGCGCCGCTCCGTTATAATGAAGGCTGGCCTGCGGAAGTGGTGAAATTGGCAGACACACCATCTTGAGGGGGTGGCGCCGCAAGGCATGCGGGTTCGAGTCCCGCCTTCCGCACCACAGTTTTCGCGGCCCGCTGCGGACATTATCGTGGAACTCATTATCACCGCCATTCACGTCATTACTTGCCTGCTGCTGATCGTCGTGATCCTTCTGCAAAGCGGCACCGCGGGCGACCTCGCTTCCGCGTTCGGCGGCATGGGCAGCCAGACCGCCTTCGGCCCGCGCGGCGCGCAAACCACGCTCAGCAAGACCACCATCGTCCTGGCGATCATCTTCGGCTTGACCACGGTCACCTTGGCCGTGATCTCGAATCGCAGCCAGACCCACGCCAGCTCGATCCTCGGCTCCTCCGCGCAGCAGCACTCGCAGCCATCGGTGCCGGCGAAAAAATAGCCCGATGTCCGGCGCTCGCGATTCCACCGCCGAGAAGACTCGCACTCTCGCTTCCGGCGCGGCTCCGCTTGCTTCCTCCCCTGCCGGCGTTCGCCGCTGGACGTTCCCGGTCGGCTTGCTCGCCTGTAATTGCTCGATCGTCGCCGCCGCCCACGGCCCCGAGTGTGTGGTGATCGATCCCGGCGATGGCGACCAGCGCTCCGGGGACGGCGTGGAGACGATCCTCCGCGTGGTGCGCGAGCACCAACTGCGCGTCGTCGCCATCGCGATCACGCACGCTCACATCGATCATATCGGTGCCGCAGCCCGCTTGAAGCGCCTCACCGGCGCGCCCGTGCTGCTGCAGCCGCGCGATCAAGTCATCTACGCCGCCCTGCCCGAACAGGCGGCTTGGATCGGAATTCCCTTGCCGTCCTCGACGCCCATCGATGGCGCGCTGCGCGAAGGCGAGCCGGTGAAAATCGGGTCGCTCCAGTTCGACGTCTTGGAGACGCCGGGCCATACGCCCGGGAGCACATGCTTGCTGCTGCCCGGCGAAAACCTGCTCTTCGCCGGCGATACCCTCTTTGCCGGCTCCATTGGCCGCACCGATCTCCCCGGCGGCGATCCCGCGCAGATTGTTCGTTCCGTGCACTCGAAAATTCTGACCTTGCCCGACTCGACCCTCGTCGTTCCCGGCCACGGCGACGAAACCAGCGTGGGACGCGAACGCGAGACCAATCCGTTTCTGACCGGGCGTCACGCCCAATTTCGGTAGCGATCGCGCCCTCGCGGCGCATCGGCGAGCTCGGATCCGGCTCGATCCGCCAAAAGGTGGGGGTGCGGGCTGAAGGCGGTGCGGGATTCAGGCTCGTCGGTCGCGGATGGACCGTTATTCCGCGCTGTATTCGGAAAGGGCTACGCAGGCGCGACGGTAGTTGCAACACTGGAGCGCCACCAACCGCCGCAACTCCGTCTCCAACCGCGCCGAGCCGTTCCACAACAGGCGGCTGAACCGCAGCGTGTGGAAATAAGCGCGAATCCAAGGCGCTTGCCGCATGTACACCGCGGGCCCAATTGCCTTGAGCAGCGACGTCAGCATTTCGAAATCCGCTTCCAAGGAATTGGTCGCCGGCAACAGCCCCTCCTCATGGAGGCGTTCCAGCTCGCGTACGTCGGCGCTCAGCACTTGACCGTGGGCAAACGCGAACAGCCAAAACACAAGTGCCGCCAAGGACATCGCGAGAATGGCTATGGAGATCAACATGGTCGTCTTGCTCGCTAAACTCGGCTACTACGGAGCAGCTTGCATACCAATCCCCGAGTTCGCGCAAGTCTTGCCTTTCCTTCCAATTTTACGCCGTTGCCATGCCTAGGCCAGGTCGGAGACTGTCACCGGCTGGCACATTTCGCCTGTTCGCGCGAGCAGGTTAGATTCCTCTTATCGCGGACGCAGCTACGCGCCGGCTCATGGCCTCATTCGAGCGCCCGCGCGCCGTCCCCAGCTGCGCGCGTCGTTTGCCCCATTCGCGTCCCGCGTTTTCGCCGCACTCGATTCCGGGAGCGGCCCGGAATGCGAGGCCCACGCCACCGATCTACGGGCGCGCTCCGGGCGGCTCGGCCATCGCCGCGCGCAGTTGCCCCAGCACCGTGCGCGCTTGCCCGGCTTCGGGAGAGTTGGGCGCCAGAGTCAAGAACAGCTTCAGCTCGCGCACGGCGTCGTCGTAATGGTGCAGTTCGAGATCGCCGTTCGCGCGCAGGATGTGGCATTGCGCCGGCCCGGGCGGCTCTAGGGAAAGCGCGTGGCCCGCATCGGCGATCGCCTGCTCCGGATGATGCAGCTTCAATTCGACCTGCGCGCGCGTGAAGTACGACTGCCAGATCGGCTTGACCCGGTCGGCGTAGTTCAAATAGGCCAGCGCGAGCTGGTATTGCCCCAGTTGCTGCATGGCGCTGCCCAGCGCCGCCAGCGCCATCGGATCTTGCGGATTGTCTTCGAGCGACCGATTCAAGTCGCTCACCGCCTGATGATATTGGTGCTGGGTCAGGTGCACGATGCCGCGAAAAAAATAAGGCTCTGCCCATTGCGGCGCCCGCTCGATCGCGGCGCTGCTGAGCTCCAGCGCCCGCGCGATTTGGTGCGCGCGCAAGGCCTTCCGCGCCGCTTCCAGCTTCTTGCGCGCGTACGGCGCCGCCAGCGCGTTTACGGAAACCGTGCCGCCGGCCGGATTTGCCGACGCGATTGGCGGCTTCACGCCGCCCACATGAATTTCAGCCAAGGCCATGGGATTCGAGAACATCAATGCATGGCGGAAGGGTTCGCCATGATAACTGCCCGTGAGGTAATACATGCCGAACGCAACATTGACGAACGCGAACGAGCCGTCGCTTTCGGTCATCGCGGTTCCCACGATCTCGCCGCTCCAGTTGGTCAACTCGAGGTTCAGCCCCGAAACCGGAGCTCCGGCGGCATCCTGTAAAATGCCGCGCAGGATCATGCCTTTGCCCGGGGTGGGCGGGTTCTCCGTTTGTGCCTGCATCAGTCCAAAGCAGCACAGCAAGACGTAGAAAGAAAACGCGAATCGCTTCACGGCGGCGAGCGCTCCAGAATTCGGTAGAGTCGTTACCAAAATCTGGATGCCGGGTCCTGGTTCGGCGTTTTAAACGGGGAACGGTCTTTTGCGCCAACTGTGCGGACCGAGCCGCCCGCCGTCCGCGTCACTCGATCTCTTGCAAGTACTGCTCGAGCTGTTCCGCCCGGCGCACGCCGGTATGCTCCCGCAGCACGCGTTCCCGGGCGGCGCACGCCATGCTCTCCAACTCGGCCGAGGAGACCTCGCGCAGGTAATCCACCATTTGGCCCGCCGCCGTGGCCACCAGGACTTCTCCCTTGCCGCGCGCGCCATTCTTGCCCTGGGGCGTGAAGAACTGCTCCAACCCGGGCCAAGGGTCGGTGACGATCGGGGTCGCGCAGGCGGCCGCCTCGAAAAGCCGGATCGAGGGCGAGTAGCCCCATGCCACCATGGCCCGGCGCGTGATGCTCAGCGTCAGCCGGCACGAGCGATAGAACTCGGGATGCTCGCCCGGCCCGAGATGGGCGATGTGCTCCACATTCGGTGGCCAGCTCTCGCGATCGGGGTAGAGCGGTCCGGCGACGACGAAGCTCATCTCCGGCAAGCGTCGCGCCGGCTCGAGCAGCAGCCGCCGCAGCTTGTCGTGCCGGTCGGGCGCGTACGTGCCCAAATAGCCCAACTGCCAGCGCCGCGGCCCGCTTGCGCCCGGCCGGTAATGCTCCGGATCGGAGCAGCAGTGCAGCGCCCGCGGCCGCCGCGCGCCGCGCCGCCGCAATTCCTCGAGCATCGGGCCCGACGTGAAGCTCAAATACAAGTCCACCGCCGCGATGTGCTCCGGCCGCAGATACTCGCATCCGCCGTGATCGAGCGCTTCCTGCGTTACCGGCGTGTCGATGTCGTAGAACGCGAGCCGTCGCGGGCGCTCCTGCAGCAGATCGTCGAGAATCGCCGCGCCCTCGCCGCAATAGCTGCCTACGATCGCCGCGTCCGCCGCGCGCGCCGCCGCCAGGGCTTCCCGCCGGGCCCGCCGCCACGACGCGAAGAGCCGGATCTCGGCGTATTCCGGACGGGCAAGGTCGCGATGCGCGGCGTACCAAGGCACATCGCGCTCGTAAAAGACGAGGTGGTGCCCGCGCTCGTGCAGGCCGCGCAGCAAGCTGCGATAGGTCGTGGCATGGCCGTTGCCCCAGGAAGAGGAAAGCGACAGCCCGAAGAACACCAGCTTCACGCCGCCTCCCGCGCCGTTTCGCTCATGCCCAGCGCCGCGTGCACCTGCGCCGCGCGCTGCGCGTAGGTGTGCGCGGCGGCGGCGCGCGCCCGCATCCGCGCGCCCAAGGCCCGCAGCTCCGCGTCCGGCCGCGCCAGCGCCGCGGCCACGTCGTCGCCGCCGCGCGCCAGCAAGATTTCCTCGCCCGGCGCGAAAAACTCCTCGATGCCGCGCCAGGCGTCGGTGATCACCGCGGCGCCGGCGCCGGCGGCCTCGAAGATGCGGGTCGGCGGCGAATAGCCGCAGCGCGCCATGGATTCCCGGTCGACATTGAGCACCAGCCGCGCCGAGCTGTTGATGACGTTGTGCAGATGGCTGGGCGCGTGCCCTCCGTAGCGCACGTTCGGTGGCAGCGCTGCCGTCTCCCAGCCCGCTCCCGCCAGCAGAAAGCGGCGGCTGGGCGCCCGCCGTGCCGCCCTGAACAAGAACTCCTCCACGCGCGCTTCCCGGTCGGGAAGGCGATGGCCGACGAAGACCAGATCGCAGCGCCAGGCCGGCTCGGCTGCCACCGGAAAATGCGTCTCCGGATCGAAGCCGTTGTACACCGGCGTGCAGTTGCGCGTTCCCAGCGCCAAAAAGGCTTGTACCACCGGCGGGCCGCCGCCGTAGGTGAGCACGTGCGCGAAGCGCGGCAGCAGCGGCCGCAGGTAGTGATCCGCGCGCTCGCCGATCGCCGCCAGCGTCGCCGGCGCGTCCACGTCCCAATACACCGCGCGCCGGTGCGCGGCCAGGCGCGCGGCGAGATAGGCGTCGTCCGCGCCGACGCCGCTGTGCAGCACCGCGAAATCCGCGTCCTCCGCGCGCCGCAGCTCCGCGTCGAGTTCGGCCCGCCCCCGATAGACGCGCGTCTCCGCGAAGCGGCTCACGTCTTCGGCATCGCGGTGCTGCTGCCGGCCGTAGATGTCCGGCTCGGCGAAGGTGATCGCGTGGCCGAGCGCGTGCAGATGCTTATAGATGCCGCGGTAATAGGTGGCGGCGCCGTTCCAATAGGTGGAGACCAAACTCGATCCAAAAACGTGCAGTCGCATGGCCCTCTCAGAGCTGGCGGCAGATCTCGAGCAATTCCAGCGCCCGCTGCCGGCAAGTGTGCCGGGCCATGATCGTGGCCCGCCCGTGTTCGCCCAGCGCGCGCGCCGCCGCCGCGTCCCGCAGCAAGTCGCGCAGGAGCGCGCGCATCTCCCGTCCGTCGCGCGCGACGAGATAATCGGCGCCGGCTTCGAACAGCGCTTCCGTGTCGTGCCAGGGGGCGCAGACCAGCGGCGCGCCGCAGGCCAGCACCTCGAAGACGCGAATCGTCGGAATCCCCGCCAGCGGGCCTTGGTAGGGAGCGCGCGGCAGATGCAGCGTCAGCCCGCTGGCGGCATAGGCCGCCGGCGCCCGCAAATTCGGCAGGTAGCCGCGCAGCCGTACTCCCGCCGCCCGCAGCGCCGCGCGCGCCGCCTCCGGATAGCGCACCCCGTGCACCGCGAACCGCGCCTCCGGCATCTGCGCCGCCGGCTGCAGCAGAAACTCCCGCAGAATGCCGTCGCGCTCGCCGTCGCCCCAATTGCCGATCCACAGCACGTCCTGCTCCCGCCGCGCCGCGCGCGGGAAGAACTGCGTCTCGTCCGCGGCCTCGTGCCAGACATAGGTCCGCCGGCAGCCCATCGCCGCGTAGGGCGCGCGCAGCGCCGCGCCGAACACCAGCACCGCGTCGCAGGCGCCCAGCGGCAGCCGCCGCAACGCCGCCGGATCGCTCACCGCGCGATGATGCGTGTCGTGGAACAGCAGCAGGAATCGTTGCCGCTGCCGCGCCGCTGCCAGCTCCGCCAGCAGCTCCGGCGGATTCCATTCATGCACCAGCACCAGGTCCGCGCCGCGCACGATCTCCGCCACTTGCGTCGCCCAGCGTCCCCGGCCCTCACCGTTCGTTCTGACGGCATAGAAGTTCACCGCCAGATCGGGATAGGCTCGCCGGAACTCGCCGAGCGCGCTCATCGCCAGCAGCGGCTCCTCCGCGATCAAGTGCGCCAGCGACCAGCCGCCCCAGGGTCCGGGCAGCGGCTCGTACAACTCGACGCCATGCCCCAGGTGAACCAGCGCCCGCGCCATGCCGCGCAGGAAATGCGCGTTGCCATGGTTCCAGTCCGAGAGCCACGAATGCGCGAAAATGCGGATTTCCACCGTTACCCCGCCTGCGCCGCGGTGCCGGCGCGCTGCGCCAGCGCGGCATAGAGCCGCAGGTAGCGCACGGTCATGAGTTCGCGGGAGTAGAGGCGTTCGGCGCGCTGCCGCGCTGCCGCGGCCAGCCGCTCCCGTCGCGCATCGTCGCCGGCCAGCGCCGCCAGCTGCCGCACCATGTCGTCGCCGTCGTCGCGGCGAAAGTATGCCGCCGCGCCGCCCCACACTTCCCGCAAACTCGGCCGGTCGTTGAGCAGCAAGGCGCAGCCCGCCCACGCCGCTTCCAGCGCTGCCAGTCCGAAGGGCTCGTACCGGCTCGGCGAGACGAAAATCGCCGCCTCCGCCATCGCCCGCTGCAAGGGCTCGTGCGCCAGCGCGCCCAGGTATTCCAGCCGCGGCAGCGCCGGCACCCGCACGCGTGCGCAGCCCGCTTCCGCGGGGGCTTCGCAGGGACCGGCCAAACGCAGAGGGAGCGGCAAATCGCGGCGAAAGAGCAGCGCCATTTGCTTGCCCGCGTCCCAGATCCTGCCCGCCGCCAGCGCCACCGGCCGCTTGGGGGACGGCGCCGTCGTCGCCGGCGTCATTCCGTTGGCGATCACCTGCATCGCCACGCTCGTGCCGAAGCTGGCGCGGATGTCGGCGGCGGCCGCCGCCGTCGGCACCACCGCCGCCGCGCAACGGCGCAGCGCCGCCTGGGCCTGCGCCACGTATGCGTCGCGCCAGGCGCTCGCCGGCGGCGCCCCGCCGTGTACCGCGCGCCACCAAGACACAACGTCGCTATGCACCGTCATCACCGTCGCCGCCGCCACCGGCGCCGCCGCAAAGGCAAAGTGGTTGGCATGCAGAATGTCCGGCCGGAACTCCGCCGCCAGATCCTCGACCCACCGGCGGGCCGCCTCCGCCAGCGCCCCCGCGCGCGGCATCCACTCGAGCGGCAGCGGCGAAACCCGGCAGGCGATGGCGCGGCCCGACGCCCACGCCAGAGTCGCCGCGGGGCCGAAGCTCGCCAGCGCGACCTCGTGGCCGCGCTCGGCCAGGCCCAGCGCCAGCTCGCGGGTGAAACTCCCAATGCCGCCCCAAGTATCTGTCGTCAGCAGAACGCGCATGCGACTAACCGCCCAGTCCGAAGGCGCGCAGCTCTTGATTGGCGAGTCCCAGGATCTCCCCCGCCGGCGGCGCCTGCGAATCGAGCCAGCCGGTCAGCTCCGCCAGGCCCGCGCTCAAGCTCACCCGCGGCTCGTAGGCCATTGCTCGCCGCGCCCGGCTGATATCGGCCATGCAATGCCGGACGTCGCCGATGCGGTAGCGGCGGCCCTCCGCCAGCCGCAACGGCCGGTGCAGCGCCTCCGCCACCGCGGCCGCCAAACGCCGGATCGTGATCGTCTCCCCGCTGGCGATGTTGTAAGCTCCGGCGGGCGTGGCGTCCGCGAGCGCGGCCAGGCAGGCCCCGACCGCGTCGTGCACGCTCACGAAATCGCGCCGCTGCTCGCCGTCCTCGAAGAGCAGCAGCGGCTGCCCCGCGCGCAGCCGCGCGCAGAAGATCGCGACCACGCCGGTGTAGGGGTTTTCCAGCGCCTGCCGCGGGCCATAAATATTGAAGAAGCGCAGCGCCACCACCGGGATCTCGTAGGCACGCCCGAAATTCAGCGCCATCTGCTCCTGCGCCAGCTTCGTCACCGCGTAGATCGAGTGCGGCTCGGCCGCCTTCGCCTCGCTCGTGGGCAGCGGCGTGAGCTGCCCGCCGCACTGCCGGCACGGCGGCTCCCATTCGCCCTTCGCCAGCTGCTCGCGGGAACGCGGCGCCGCCGCCGCCGGCCCGCAGCGCGGGCAGCGATAGCAGCCTTCGCCGTAAACCGACATCGAGCTGGCGATCACCAGGCGCCGCGGCGCTTCCCCGCGCGGCCGTTGCCGCCGCCGCAAGATCGCTTGCAGCAGTTCGGCGGTGCCCTGCAGGTTGCTGCGGCAGTACTCGGCGATCCGGTACATGCTCTGCCCGACCCCCACCGCCGCCGCCAGATGCACCACCGCGTCCACGCCGGCCAGCGCGCGATCCAGCGCGGAGGGCGAAGTCACGTCTCCGCGGCGAAACTCGCAGTCGCACCGCAGCGCGATCGGCAGCGCCTCCAGGCCGCGGCTGCCGTGCACCTGCGGCGACAAGTTGTCCAGCAGGCGCACGCGATCGCCGCGGCTCGCCAGCCGTTCCGCCAGATGGCCGCCGAGAAACCCCGCGCCGCCGGTGATGAGGATGTACGCCATCTCAATGGGCCGGGGCTTCCAGGCGTCGCTCGTCGGGCGCCGCCGCGGGCGCGATCATCGCGCGATACCGCTCGAGAGTCCACGCGCAAAAGTCAGCGAAGTCTTCCGGCCGTCGCGGCGGGCTGGCGTAGTGCGGTTCCAGCCCGAGCTGAGCGGGGGTGAAGCAAAGCGTCAGCGTCACTTCGAACTCTGTCAGCGCCTCCATCTGCCGGTCGAACCAGGCCTCCGCGCCCGGCCGGAACCAATCCGCCCAGCTCAGTCCGGTCCGCAATTTCTTCACGCCTAAGCGCCGCAGCCAGCGCAGCGCTTCCTCCAGCCGCGGGTCTTGAAAATGGAACCATTGGCAGATCCCCAGCGACGGCGGAAAGCGCTTCGCCGCCAGCTTCGGCCGCCCGTCCGCGCGCACCAAACCCATGTAGTAATGCCGGTAATACGCGCTGCCTTCGCTCTCTTTATGGCGGGTGGTCGCGGTCCAGGCCGGCGGCAGATCCAAAAGGCTGTACCAAAAGATCTCCTCCACCGGCGCCTCGGCCAGCAAGCGCGCGGTGGTGTCGAGCCCGAAGAGCTGAACTTCTTCCGCCCCGAAGCTCGATGCGCCCGCTTCCGTGATCCAAATGGCCTTATCGGTGACGGCGCCAATCTCGGCGACCTTCTCCGGCCACTGCTGGATCGTCCAATGGTTCCAATCCAGTGGGAAGCCGTGGATGCCGAGCGCGTCCACCGCTTCCAAGACGCCCAAGCTGTCTAGCAGCCGCACGAATTGCGGATCGATCGGGGAAATGCCGCCGGCGACGATGGGAAGCCCAGGCGCGAGTTGGCGCGCCGCCGCCGCCGCCTGCCGCACCATTTGCGCATAACGCCGCCAATCGGGATCGAGATGGAAGTTCCAATGCGAAAGATTGTTCGGCTCATTCCAAAGCATCAAGGCTGAAAGCACGCGACCTAGTTCCTCCCGCCTCGCAGTTGCGCTTTCGCCGCCGCTGGTCCGCCCGCCCCGCCGCCATGCTCCAGCGTGGCCCCGTCACCCAAGCGAAAAGATGCCGGCCTCGCCTTTTGGTTTGTACGCCCGAATTCCTCTGCTCCCGATCGGGGAAGCGCAACGCCTTCACCCTGTCGCAGCCACTTCGGGCCGTACCTACTTGATTACCCCGCTTGCCGCATTCCGCCGTTCGCCGTCCGCCGGGCAGCAACCTTCTTTCGAGGCTGGTGTTTATGGAATCAAGCACCACTTTTAGGGGTGCGCGACGGAGGGACAGACAATGACGAAGAACTGGCGCAGGGTCGTGGGTCTGGCAGTGTTGGTGCTACTTGCGGCAGGCGGTTTGGCGGTGCAACCGGCCGCGGCACAAATGGCGATTGGCATCTCGGTGCGGATTGGGCCGCCGCCGTTACCGGTGTATGTCCAGCCTTGGTGCCCCGCTCCCGGATACATTTGGGTGCCGGGCTATTGGGCTTGGGACGGCTACAACTATTTTTGGGTGCCGGGGCAATGGGTGCTGGCGCCGGCGCCGGGCTTGCTCTGGACGCCGGGCTACTGGGGTTGGGAGGAAGGCTTCTACCGCTGGCATCCGGGCTATTGGGGACCGCGCGTCGGTTTCTACGGAGGCATCAACTACGGTTTCGGCTACTTCGGCGTGGGCTACACCGGGGGCTATTGGCGCGGCGGAGAATTCTTCTATAACAGCGCCGTGAATCGCGTGCAGGTCACCGTGGTCCACAACGTTTACCGGCGCGAAGTGATCGTCAACCGCGACGACGACAGGCGGGTGAGCTATAACGGCGGGCCCGGCGGCATCGCCGCGCGGCCCTCGCGCGCGGACCTGGTAGCCGAGCGGCAACGCCGCTTCCAGGCGACACCGGCCCAGGCGCGCTTCTACGATCAAGTGCGCGCCAACCCGCGCGCCTTCGCCCGCGACCGCGCGATGCCGGATGCCGCCGGCCGGCCGGCGCCGCAGTACCGCGAACATCCGCAGCCGCAACCGCGCGGCCAGCAATATTCGCGGCCCAACCGCGCGCAGCCGCCCCGCGATCGCGTCCAGCGAGGCCCGGGCCGGGAGCAAGCCGGCCCCCCGGCCCATCCCCGTGGTAATCCCAAAGCGAAGCGCAACCACGAACCGCACTCCGAGCGCTTCTAACCCTCGTGGCCGCCGTGGCCGCCCGCATCCGCGGGCGGCCACGCTTCTTTTCCAATCCTGGTTGGCCTCGGCCCGCCCGCTGCCAATTTATTCGTTTCAGCCTCGCCCGGCGCACTCATCTGCTTTTCAAATGCGCGGCATTGAAAAAGGCGTTCCCTCTTTGCCCACGGCCGCGCGCCCGCACCCCTATAATGAAGCCCAGGAGTTCAGGAAATTTTGGCTACTGCTGATGTAGAACTGGAGGGCGCGCTCGCGCCCAGCTCGGACCGTCTCGTCAACGATTTCAGCATTCAAGTTGCCACCGTCAACGGATCGGGCAGCCAATCGTCGAACCTGGTGCTGCTGCGCACGATCTTCCTGATGGGCATTCCCGTCTGCGGCAAGAATCTCTTCCCCTCGAACATCGCCGGCTTGCCGACCTGGTACACGATCCGGGCGAGCAAGCATCATCATTTGGCGCGCAAGAAAGAGGTGGACTTTCTGGTGGCGATGAATCCGGAAACGGCGCGCGAGGACGTGATGGCGCTCGCTCCCGGCGCCGCCGTGGTTTACGACGAGCCGCTCAACCTGAAGGTCCTGCGTTCGGATCTCATCTTTTACCCGGTTCCCTTCGACAAGCTGGTGGCTCAGGTCTCGGTCGAGGCGAAGCTGCGCAAGCTCGTCCGCAACATGATCTACGACGGTGTGCTGGCGCATCTGCTCAATCTCGATCTGGCGCGGCTGGAGCAGGCGCTGCGCAAGCACTTCCGCAAGAAGCCCAAGGCCGCCGAGCTCAACTGGAAAGCGGTGCAGGCGGGCCTCGCCTTCGCGCGCGAGCATTTGGCCAAGCGCGACCGCTGCTGGCTGGAGCCGATGCGCGAGAACGAAGGCAAGATCATCATCGAAGGCAACGCCGCCGCCGCCCTCGGCTGTCTCTTCGCCGGAGTGACGGTGGTGGGTTGGTATCCGATCACTCCCTCCAGCTCGCTGTGCGAGTTTCTCATCGATTATTTGCGCCGCTACCGCCTGGATCCCGCGACCGGCCAGGCCACGTTCGCCGCAGTGCAAGCCGAGGACGAGCTGGCCGCCGCCGGCCTGGTGCTCGGCGCCGGCTGGATGGGCGCGCGCGCCATGACCTCGACTTCCGGGCCGGGCATCAGCCTGATGGCCGAGTTCATCGGCTTGGGCTATTACGCCGAGATTCCCGGCGTCTTCTTCGACATCCAGCGCGTCGGCCCCTCCACCGGGCTGCCAACGCGCACCTCGCAGGGCGATCTCGGCTTCGTCGCGACGCTGGGGCACGGCGACACCCAGCACCTGGTGCTGCTGCCCGGCACCGCCGAGGAGTGCTACACGATGGCGCTTGCCGCCTTCGATCTCGCCGAAGAATTCCAGACTCCCGTGTTCGTGCTCAGCGACCTCGACCTGGCGATGAATCATTGGATGGCCGAGCCGCTGCCGTACCCCGAGGCGCCCTTGCGCCGCGGCAAGGTGCTCGGCGCCGCCGACCTCGAGCGCCTCGCCGAGTTCGCCCGCTATCGCGACGTGGATGGCGACGGCATTCCCTATCGCACCCTGCCCGGCACCGATCATCCGCGGGCGGCCTATTTCACCCGCGGCAGCGGCCATAACGACCGCGCCCTTTACAGCGAGCGCCCGGGCGATTACGTCGCCAACATGGAGCGGCTGCGGCGCAAATACGAGACCGCGCGCGGCCGCGTGCCCGCGCCGGTGCGCGAACGCGAGGGCCATGGCGAGATCGGGCTCATCGCCTACGGCTCGACTCATTGGGCGGTGCTTGAAACCCTTGAGCAGTTGCGCGCCGAACAAGGCATCGAAGCCGGCTACCTGCGCCTGCGCGCGCTGCCGCTCACGGCCGCGGTCGCCGATTTCGTGGCCGCCCACCAGCGCGTGTACGTGATCGAGCAGAACCGCGACGGCCAGATGTACGACCGCTTGCGCCTGGATCTCGCGCCGGCGCTGGCGGCGCGGCTACGATCGGTCCGCCATTTCAACGGTCTGCCCATTGACGCGCGCTCGGTCAGCGACGAGATCGAGCGCCAGGAGATCCAAGCATGAGCGCCGCCCCGCCTCCCGTGAAACTCAATCGCGCCGGCCTGGCGCTGGCCGACTATCGCGGCTCGAAGACCACTCTGTGCGCGGGCTGCGGCCACAACGCCATCAGCGAGCGCATCATCGATGCCTGCTTCGAACTCGGCATTCCGCCGCGCCGCGTGATCAAGCTGAGCGGCATCGGCTGCTCCAGTAAGAGTCCCGCCTACTTCCTCGGCCAGGCCTTCGGCTTCAACGCCGTCCATGGGCGCATGCCCAGCGTCGCCACCGGCGCCCTCTTGGCCAACCAAACCTTGCTCGCCATCGCCGTCAGCGGCGACGGCGACACCGCCTCCATCGGCATCGGCCAGTATCTGCACCTGATGCGGCGCAACTTGCCGCTGCTTTACATCGTGGAGGATAACGGCGTCTACGGCCTCACCAAGGGCCAGTTCTCCGCCACCGCCGATGCCGGCGCCAAGCTGAAGAGCGGCGTCGTCAATGAGATGCCGCCCCTGGACCTCTGCGCCTTGGCGATCGAGGCCGGCGCCACCTTCGTTGCCCGCTCATTTTCCGGCGACAAGCGCCAGCTCACGCAACTGCTCAAGGCTGGCCTGTCCCATCGCGGCACCGTCGTGCTCGACGTGATTTCGCCCTGCGTCACCTTCAACGACCACGAAGGCTCGACCAAGAGCTATCAGTACGTCAAGGAGCACGAGGAAGCCGTCCAAGAGGTGGACTTCGTCCCCTATTTCGACGACATCCAAGCGGAGTACGAAGAAGGCACGGCCACGGAAGTGACCTTGCACGACGGCTCGCGCTTACGGCTGCGCAAACTGGGCCGCGATCACGATCCCACCAGCCGTTCCGCCGCGCTGGCGCTGCTGGCGGAGTCGCATGGCCAGGCGGAAGTGCTCACGGGCTTGTTCTACGTGGACCCGCGCAAACCCGACTTCACCACCCAGCTCAATCTCGTTCCGGAGCCGCTGGCCACTTTGCCGACGGACCGCGTGCGCCCGCCGCGGGCGGTCTTGGATGAGATCCTTGAGGGCCTGCGCTAGCGCGTCCCGCCGGGCGGCGTCTAGCTGTGGAGGCGCAATAGGTTGTTCCGTTCAAGGCGGCCCGCTTCGCCGTCACCGATGGCGCTGACGTCCTGCGTCGTGCGCGGTCGCCTGTGCGCGCCCTGGCGCCTGTCCGAAAGACCAGGTCAACGGGGTACGCGTGGCGGCAGGCGGCAAAGTCGGCATAACTGGTTGAGGCGCTTTGACTTAGCGCTTGCGCCCGAGCGCGGAAAAGCGGCGCGCAGTGTTGAGCTTCCCGACGGGGGTCACCCAAGCGCGGGCCCGCGAAAGGAGGGAATCGGCGGGCGCGATTCCCTCTCGCTCTTTTCGGAGAGCAAGCGCGAGCCAGATTCAGTTGTCAAACGGCGGCGGGGCGTGGCTCGGCGATCGATCGATGGCGTACCCCGCAGGGGCTTCCCCTGGGGGGCCCCGAAGGTATGATGCTGGCCCGAGCGGCGTAGTTGGCCGGGGCGGGGCAGATGGCGCAGGGCGGAGGGCGAGCCAGACGCCAGGGCGCGGACGGGACGACGCCAGGCGCGCGGATGCGCCGCGCGGCTCAGCGAGGCAAGCCGGGACCGAGGACGGCGATATAGACGACGGCGGCCACGAGCCAAACGCGGTGCGGCTGCCAGCGCAACGCCGGGCTGCCGGGCTCGGCGCCGCCGGGGCGCGCACCGGCCAGCGCGCCCGCCCACAACACCCACGACGTGCCGCCGAAGCTTGCGGCCATCGCCGAGATCAAGATCAACTTCGGGTTGGTGGGATTGAGCGCGCCGGCGAGCGTGGCGACGAGCGAGCCCGCGAGATAAGGCGGTAGGACGAGACGAAAGCCGCGGCCGCCGCCGCGCCGGCCGGCGGAGGGGAGCAGCGCGGTCAGAGTGCGCGCGCCCCAAAGCAATCCGTAGATCGAGATCGCCACGCCCAGCGCCGTCAGCGCCAGCTTCCAGGCCAGCGGCCGCGGCAGGCCGTGGACGAAGTCGCCCCAGTCGCCGATTCCCGGCAGGGTCATCACCATCAAGTAGCCGCCCGGAACCTGAACGTTGGCGGTGGCCAGCAGCCACCAAAAGAAGCGCGCCGGCGCGGGCGCGCGGCGGGCGGCGCGCCAGCCCAGGCGCGCCAGGGCGGCAAGCACGAGATTGCCGCCACAGCCCGCCGCCGCCACGGTGCGCGCCTTCCAGGCGGCCGCGCCTGCCAGGTTGACGCTCAGCTCGACCGAGCTGACCAGCGTGGGATGCAGGCCGAGCGCCAGCGCCGCGAGCCCGTGGCCGATGGCTTCGTGGAAAATCGCGCCGAGGAGATCAACGACCACGCCGATCGCTGCGGGCGCACGCCAGGGGACGTGGGGGGGGGCCAGAGGCTGCGCGCGGGCCGGCGTGGGGTTGCGGGTCACCGCTCGAGGATGCCAGACAGCGGGCGGGCGACGGACGCCGCCGGAGGGCCGGACACACGCCGAACGCCGATCAACGCGCCGGGCGCGCAGCGGTTATTCGCGGGTCGGCGGCGGTCGGCAGACATTGCCGCGCGAGCACGCAGCCCTGTACGCTATTCGAGGAGGAACCCAACAGTTGCCAACGACAGCAAGTGAAATCGCGCCAAGCCACGGGCGGCTGGGCGTCTTAATTCCCGGCATGGGCGCCGTCAGCACGACCTTCATGGCGGGGGTCGAGGCCGTGCGCCGCAAGCTGGCCCGCCCCATCGGTTCGCTGACGCAGATGGGCGCGATCCGCCTCGGCAAGCGCACCGACAACCGCAACCCCGCGATCCGCGACTTCGTGCCATTGGCCTCGCTCGACGATTTGGTTTTCGGCGGCTGGGACATATACGAGGAAGACTGTTATCAGGCGGCCACCCGCGCCGAAGTGCTCGATCAGCGCTTGCTGGACCAGTTGCGCGACTTTCTCGCTGCGATCAAGCCGATGCCGGCGGTCTTCGATCGCAACTTCGTCAAGCGCCTCGACGGCCCCAACGTGAAGAAGGCGCCGACCAAGCGCGATCTCGCCGAGATGCTGCGCGCCGACATCCGCGAGTTCAAGGCCTCGGCGCGCGCCGACCGCCTGGTCATGATCTGGTGCGGTTCGACGGAAGCCTTCCGCCGCCCCGGCGAAGTGCACGCCTCGCTGGCGGCCTTCGAGCGCGGCCTGAAGGAGAACCATCCCGATATCGCGCCCAGCATGATCTACGCCTATGCCGCGCTGAGCGAGGGCGTGCCCTACGCCAACGGTGCGCCCAACCTCACCACCGACATCGGCGCGCTCAACGAGCTCTCCCGCCGCAACTCGGCGCCGATCTGCGGCAAGGATTTCAAGACCGGCCAGACGCTGATGAAGACGATTCTCGCGCCGGGGCTGAAGGCGCGCATGATCGGGCTTTCCGGCTGGTTTTCGACCAATATTCTCGGCAACCGCGACGGAGAAGTGCTCGACGATCCGGAATCGTTCAAGACCAAGGAAGAATCGAAGCTTTCCGTGCTCGAGCACATCCTGCAGCCCGAGGTCTATCCCGATCTGTACCGCAACTTCTACCACAAGGTCCGGATCAACTACTATCCGCCGCGCGGTGACAACAAGGAAGGCTGGGACAACATCGACATCTTCGGCTGGCTCGGCTATCCGATGCAGATCAAGATTGACTTTCTCTGCCGTGATTCGATTTTGGCCGCGCCCATCGTGCTCGATCTGGTCTTGTTCCTCGATCTGGCGCAGCGCACCGAGGCGCTGCGCGGCCTAGGCATCCAGGAATGGCTCTCGTTCTATTTCAAGAGCCCGATTACCGCGCCGGGCCTGTATCCCGAGCATGACCTGTTCATCCAATTGATGAAGCTGAAGAACACGCTGCGCCACCTGCGCGGCGAGGAGCTGATCACGCACTTGGGCCTGGAATACTACGACTAGGAGCGGCGCATGGACATCACCACTCTCGCCGTGCACGCCGGCGAGCGGCAAGCGGGGGGCGACTTTTCGACCGTCAGCACGCCCATCCACAACAGCACGACGTTCTTTTACCCGCAGTTCGAGCGTCTCGATCGCGTCGCCGGGGGCGAGGAGGCGGGATTCATGTACAGCCGCTACGCCAACCCCACGGTGGCCGCGCTGGAGCAAGCGCTGCTGGCGCTCGAGACCGGCGGCGCGCCGGCCGGCGCGGTCAGCTTCGCCTACGGCTCGGGCATGGCGGCGATCCATGCCGCGGTGCTGGCCGCCGGGCTGCGGCAAGGTGATCGCGTGCTCTGCTCAACGGAGGTGTACGGCGCCACGACCGCGCTCTTGATGAACGTGGTGGCGCCGCTCGGGCTGCAGCTCGATCTGGCCCGGCCCACCGATCCCGCCGCCTGGCAAGCGGCGCTGGCGCGGCGCCCGCGCTTGGTGCTGGTGGAGGCCATCTCCAACCCGCTGCTGCGTGTGCTCGACCTCGCCGCCGCCGTCCGCGACGCGCACGCTGCCGGCGCCAAGCTGCTCGTCGACGCCACCTTCGCCAGCCCCATCCTCTGCCGGCCGCTGGCGCTCGGAGCCGATTACGTCGTGCAAAGCACGACCAAATTCATCGCCGGGCATGGCGATGCCATGGGCGGCGTCGTGACCGCGGCGGAAACGGAGGCGCCGGCGCTGTTCGCGCTGCGCAAGCTGGCCGGCGGCGTGCTCGGCCCCTTCGAGGCCTGGCTGACGCTGCGCGGCCTCAAGACCCTGCCGCTGCGCGTCGAGCGCCAGTGCCAATCGGCGCTGCGCCTCGCGCGGGAGCTCGAGCGCTGGCCCGCGATCGAGCGCGTGCATTACCCCGGCCTGCCCTCGCATGCCGACCACGCCATCGCTGCCGCGCAGTTTCAAGGGCGCTTCGGCGGCGTGCTCTCGTTCGAGCTGCGCGGCGCGCGCCGCGAGGACGTGCTGGCGTTCATGAACCGTCTGCGGCTGTGCCTGGGCGGCACCAGCCTGGGCGACGTGCAGTCGCTCCTGCTCTATCCGGTGATGGCCTCGCATCGCGACCTGTCGCCCGCGCAGCGCGAGCGCACCGGCATTCGTGAGAATCTGGTGCGTCTGAGCGTGGGTCTCGAAGATCCCGCCGATCTGCTCGCCGACCTCGAGCAGGCGCTCGCGCCCGCTGCGCCGGTGGCGAACGCCGCGCCGGTGGCAGCGACGCGCTGACGCGCAGCGGCCGGGGCGGCCGCCGAAGCGCATGCGCCTCTCAGGCCGCGCTATTGCAAATCCGGTGAAGCGCGCCGGGCCCGCTGGAGGCCGAGGCGCGCGGCGCACGCGGAGGCCAAGCTTGGGCCCGGGGATCGAGGGCCAGCGTCATCCGGCGCCTGGCTTGCTACATTTGTTGAGATGGCCGACATCCTCGACCTGCGCCAATTTCGCCCCGGCCAGCTCGACGCCTTGCTGCGCGCCGAAGCCGAGGAATGGCAGCGGGAATTGCTCTGGGACTATGAAAGCTCGCTCGAGCTGATCCGGCAATATATCGGCGCGCGCATTCTTCCCGGCTACGTTTTGAGCGACGGCACGCCGCAGCGCCCGCGCCCGCTCGGTTATGGGTTTTTCGTTTACGAGACGCACAAGGGCCTGATCGGCGATCTGTACGTCGGCCCCCGCTACCGCGGCGCCGAGCGCGCGGAAGAGCGTTTGATTCTCGAGCACATGATCGAGACGCTGACGGCGACGCCGGGCCTGCACCGCATCGAAGCCCAGCTCATGGCCTTTCGCCCGGAGGAGCTGGCGCCGGTATTTTCGCGCCACGGCTTTCGCGCGTACCGCCGCCTGTTTCTGCACCTCGATCTGGCGGGCGCGGCGCCCGCCGCCGGCCCCTCGCCTTGGCCGATCCAACCCTGGGCGGGCACGCCCTTCGAGCACGCCGCCACGCTGATCCAGGCCTCCTACGCGCAGCATGTGGATAGCCTCATCAACGACCAATACCGCACGTTCGGGGGATCGCTGCGGTTTCTGCAAAACGTCGTGCATTACCCCGGCTGCGGGCAATTCGACGAGGCCTCGTCGGCGGTGATCGCCGATCCGCACGGGGAAGGCTTGGCGGCGCTGATCTTGGTTTCGCGCGTGCGTCCCGACGTCGGCCACGTCACCCAGGTTTGCGTGTCGCAGCGCTGGCGGGGGCGCGGCATCGGCCGGCAACTTTTCGAGCACGTGCGCGCCAACCTGCGCCGCCGCGGCTTCGCCGCCATCACGCTCACCGTGACCGCGGCCAATGCGCTCGCGCTCGAGCTCTATCGTGGTCTCGGCTTTTCCCAAATGCGGGAGTTCGACGCGTATGTTTGGGAGCGCGCCGGCTAAGAGCAGGGCTGCCGGCGACGGGGGATAAGACGCGCGGCCGGGCTGGCGCGCGGGTCCGTCGCCCGCCCCTGCCGGCCTAATAGAGCCTAAAGTTGACTTGAATGTCGGCGGCCGCGGCGATCGGCGTCCCATCGGCCTTGCGCGCCGGCTGGAAGCGCCAAGTCTTGACCGCTTCGATGGCTTTTTCGTCGAGTCCCAAGCCCAGCGGCTGGATGACTTTGATGTTGTGCGCTCGGCCATCCACGCCGATCTCGACGTAGAGCACCACCGTGCCCTGGTACTTCGCCTTGCGCGCGGCGTCGGAATATTCCGGGTCGGGATCGTAAATCGCGACCGGCGGCGTCACTGCGGCGCCGTAAGCCGCCTCGCCGCCGCCCATGTTGCCGCCGCTGCCCGGGCCAAATCCGGGTCCATTGCCGCTGCCCAAGCCCGCGCCCGAGCCGTTGCCTGGCGAGGGAGGCGCGGCGGCGGCCACCGGACTGCCGAACTGCGGCAAGTTCACCTGCGTCATGCGGATATTCGGCTGCACCGCCAGCCGCGGCGGCTCCGGCAACGCCGGCTTGACCACCGGCGGCGTCGGCAGCGCGAGGGGCGTTTTGGCGAATTTCGGCAGCCGGCCGGCGCTGATGGCATGAATGGTGTGCTGGCCGCCGCCACCGCTTATGCGCCGCGGCGCCGGCGGCGTCATCGCGGTGAAGGTCAAATTCACGACCTGCATGTCGTTGCTGACCGCCTTGCGCACGCTCGGCTGAAACAGCGGCAAGACCAGCAGCGCGATCACGATCGCGTGCAGCGCCAGCGACCCGCCGCTACTCCAGAAATCGCGGTTCTTGCTCCAAATCTCCTCGACGGGAATCGGCTTCGATTGCAGTTCGAGCGGCGGCAGCGGCTCGGGGCGAAAGCGTTCGCGCAGATTCTCGCGGATGGAGCGCCACAGCGACTTCTGCGGCAGAAAGCTGAACACCTCGTCGCTGGCCTCGGAACGGGGCGAAACGGCGGAGGATGCCCTGGAAATTTCCGATTCGGAGGGTTGAGCTGGATGGGCCATCACGACGTGTCCCTAATTCGACTCCGGCACGCCCGCGTTCTTCCTAGCGTCGCCGGCACGCAAACGAGTGGCGCTCTCCTCCTCGTCTGGCTCGCTTCGATGGCCGAATCACAGGCTGTTGATGCCTTTTGGTTCTTCCATCAAGCCGGTACGAGCAAATTTTAGCATCCCGGCCCCGCCCCGTCAGCACCCAAGGGCGGTGCGATCACCTTCTATAATGACTCTTTTGCGGCTGCCGTCGTTTCGGAGAATTTTTGCCCTCTAGCCTCAAGCAAACTCTGAACTTGCCCCGTACCGCCTTCCCCATGAAGGCGAGCCTGCCGCAAAGCGAACCGGCCATGCTGGCCCGCTGGCAGGCCAATGGCCTTTATGGCCAGATTCGCGCCGCGCGCCGAGGCGCGCCGTCCTACCTCTTGCACGACGGCCCGCCCTACGCCAACGGCCCGATCCATCTCGGCACCGCGCTCAACAAGATCGTCAAGGACTTGGTCGTGAAGTCCAAGACGATGGCCGGCTTCGATTCACCCTACGTGCCCGGCTGGGACTGCCATGGCCTGCCCATCGAAATCAAGGTGGATCAGGAACTTGGCGCGCGCAAGGCGGCGCTGCCCGCAGTCGCCATCCGCCAGGCCTGCCGCGAGTACGCGCTCAAGTTCGTGGATTTGCACCGCCGCCAGTTCCAGCGCCTTGGCATCTTCGGCCAGTGGGAGAACCCTTATCTAACTCTCGACCGAAGTTACGAAGCGGTCATCGCCGGCAACATCCTGCGCTTCATCCGCGACGGCTATGCGTACAAGGGCCTGCGGGCGGTCTATTGGTGCATCCACGACAAGACGGCGCTGGCGGAGGCCGAAGTCGAGTATGAGCCGCACGAAAGCCCGACGGTGTGGGTCAAGTATGCCTACGCTTCCGGCGCGCTCCCCTTCGCGCCGCCGGCCGGCGCCGCCGTCTTCGCCGTGATCTGGACCACCACGCCGTGGACGCTGCCGGCGAGCATGGCGCTCGCGTTTCATCCCGATCTCGAGTATGTGGCGGCGCTCGCCTCCACGGGCGAGGTCTTGATTCTGGCCGAGGCTTTGGCCGAAGCGACTGCCCGGCAAGGCGGATTCACCCTCGAGCAGGTCCTCGGTCGGTTTCGCGGCCGCGAGATCGAGGGCGCGCGCTTTCGCCACCCTTGGCTGGCGCGCGACGTACCGGCGGTGCTGGCCGACTATGTCACCACCGAGCAGGGAACCGGGATCGTACATACCGCGCCCGGCCACGGCGCCGAGGACTTCGCCACCGGCGAAAAGTACGGCCTGACGGTGTTCAGCCCCGTCGATGCCGCCGGGCTTTTCGTCGGTCCGGAGACGGCGCCCTTCGAGGGCATGCAGGTCTTTGCCGCCAATCCCCTGATCGTGGACCATCTCCGCGCCGCCGGGGCGCTGGTCGCCAGCGCGCCGCTGGTCCATTCGTATCCCCATTGCTGGCGCTGCCATCGTCCGGTGATCTTTCGCGCGACCGAGCAGTGGTTCATCGGCATGGAGCGGCATCGCCTGCGCCAGCGCGCCCTGGAGGCCATCGGCGGCGTGCGCTGGGATCCCGTCTGGGGCGAGGAGCGCATCGCCAACATGGTGGCGGCGCGGCCCGACTGGTGCATCTCGCGGCAGCGCGTCTGGGGCGTGCCGATTCCGGTGCTGAGCTGCCGCGCCTGCCACGCCTATCTCGCCGATGCCGCCACCGATGCGCGCATCGTCGAGATCTTCGCCCGTGAGGGCTCCGACAGTTGGTTCGCCCGCCCCGCCGCCGATTTCGTCGCCCCCGGCGCGCGCTGCGGGCAATGCGGCGGCGCCGAGTTCGAGCAGGAGCGGGACATCGTGGACGTGTGGTTCGAATCCGGCTGCAGCCAGGCGGCGGTGCTGGGGCATACGCCCGAGCTGCCCTGGCCCGCCGATTTGTACCTCGAGGGCGGCGATCAGCATCGCGGCTGGTTCCAATCTTCCTTGCTGGTCGCCATGGGCACGCGCGGCGCCGCGCCCTATCGCGGCGTGCTCACCCACGGCTGGGTGCTCGACGCCGGCGGCCGTGCCATGTCCAAGTCGTTCGGCAACAACATCGAACCGGAAGCGGTGGTGGATAAGCTGGGCGCCGAGGTGCTGCGCCTCTGGGTGGCCAGCGTGGATTTTCGCGAGGACGTGCGCGTCAGCGACGTCATGCTGGCGCGCCAGGCGGAGGCCTACCGCAAGATCCGCAATACCTTTCGCTTCCTGCTCGGCAACATCCACGACTTCGCGCCGCAAGACGACGCCCTCGCCGAGGGCGACCTGTTCGAGATCGACCGCTACATGCTGCATCAGCTCGCCGATCTCACCGCCGACTGCGTCCGCTGGTACGGCGAGTTTCAATTTCACCGCGCCTATCAGCGGCTGTACGAATTCTGCGCGGTGGAGCTGAGCGCCTTCTATCTGGACGTCCTCAAGGACCGCCTTTACACCTTCGCCGCCGCCAGTCCCGGCCGCCGCGGCGCCCAGACCGTGCTGTGGATCTTGGCCGAGGCCCTGGCGCGCCTTTTCGCGCCGCTCTTGCCCTTCACCATGGAAGAGGTGTGGGGCTATCTGCCGCCGCGCACGCTGGGCGGCGCCGAGCGCGGGCTGAGCGTGCATTGCGAGCTTTGGCCGCATTTCGCGGCCGCGCCGGAGAGCGAGCGCGAGGCGGAAATCGCGCGCTGGACGCGCCTGCGCGCCGCCCGCGACGCCGTGCTGCGGGCCCTGGAAGCGGCGCGCCGCGACGGCCTCATCGGCGCCGGTCTCGATGCCCGCGTGCTGCTGCGCGCCTCCGGCGCCGACTACGCCGCGCTGGCCGATTATCAGGCGCATCTGCCCGCGCTCTTCATCGTCTCGCAGGTCGAGCTGGCGCGCGCCGACGGCGACGCACCGACGGCGGTGACGGTGGCCCGGGCGGCGGGGACCAAGTGCGAGCGCTGTTGGAACTACTCGACGCAAGTCGGCGCCGACGCCCGCTGGCCCACGGTCTGCGAGCGCTGCGTGGCGGCGCTGGAGCAGGCCGAGCCGGCGGCGGCGCCCGGCCAATTGGCGCAAAATAAGTGAAGATGCAGTCGCGCGCGCAGCCCGGCATCTTCCGCACCCGCCATTTTCTGATCGCCCTGGCGGTCTTTATCGCCGATCAGATCAGCAAGGGCCTGATCCAGCGCATGCCGCGCCGGCAGGGCTTCGATGTGATTCCGCATCTGTTTCGCATCGTTCATGTGGAGAATAGCGGCGCCGCCTTCGGCCTGTTTCAAGACGCAGCGTCCCCCTTCAAGAACGACTTCTTGGTCGCCTTTTCGGTGATCGCCTTGCTGGTCGTCTTCGTGCTGCTCTGGCGGAACGCGCAGAGCCGCCTCACCGGCCTAGCCCTGGCCCTGATCTTCGGCGGCGCCTGCGGCAATCTCTTCGACCGCCTGTTGCGCGGCAGCGTGGTGGACTTTCTGCTTTTCTACATCGGCCCGCACGAATGGCCGACGTTCAATCTCGCCGACAGCGCCATCGTCGTCGGCGCCTGCGTGCTAGTTTGGGAGATCTTGCGAGGGGAGCGCGCCGCCGCGTCCTTGCCCGCCTTGGCCGAATCGCCGAGCGAGCCCGCCCGCGATTAGCGCGGGGCGGCGCGCGTCACGGGCGCCGGGCCGCGCCCAGCGGTCAGCGGCTCGCCAGCTCCGCCTCGTGCTCCATGGCCTTCCAGGAAATGCCTTCCCGCGCCGCCAGCGCCGCGCCCAGCGGCGCCACGGCATAGAAGGCGACCAGCCACATCAGCAGGGAAGCGCTGGCGGCCGGCGCCGCCGGCGCGCCGAAGACCTCCGTCAGCCCCAAAATCAACAGCACCTGCACGCCGCCGCCGATCGCGGGCAGTTGCACGATCGAACCCACCAGCAAGAAGCCCAGCAGCACCAGGGCTTCGCCGTAGCTGAAGCCGGGCAGCATGCCGGGATAGCCGCGCACGATCAACCAGACGGCGACGGCCACTCCCATCCACATGGAGAGCGTGTAGAAGCTCGAGACCAGCAAGTTCCGCCGCCGGGACAGCGCCTTGGTGCCGGCCGCCAGCGTATGCAGGAAATGCTCGAGCCGCTGCGACATGCGCCGGCCGCCGCGCGCGAAGCGGCCGCGAAGGCGGGCGAGGATGCGCTGGGAATATTTGTGGAACAAGGCGATGCCCGCGACCGCCAGAAGCACCGCCACCGCCAGCAGCCACACCGCGTGCCGCAGCGCCACGGAAGCCGCATCCTCGCCGGAGGCCAGGCCGGGACTGAGCAGCAGCGCCGCCAAGACCAGCACCAGCGTGGCTCCCATGTCGAACGCGCGCTCCAGCAGCCATACCGCCAGTTGCGGGGCCACCGAGGTGGCGTGCTTGCGGGCGATGTAGTAGGGGCGCAGCAGTTCGCCCGGCCGGCCAAAGAACGCGATCCCGGTGAAGCCGATCAACGTCCCTTTCAAGACCGGCCAAAACTTCCCGTGCGGAGTCATCAGCGCCCGCCAGCGCAGCGAGCGCAGCAGGTAGCTGGCGTAGATGAGCACGACCGCGCCCGCTATGAAGCCCAGCTTCGCCTCTTGCGTCGCGCTCCAGACCGCCTCCCAAGTAAAGTTTTTCCACTCGGGGCTGGTATGGATTTGGTGCCAGCCCACCCCGATCAGCACTCCTAAACCTATGATCGTCAGGATGATACGACGTTTGGACATAACGCGTCCGGGGGGGGAGGGTTCCGGCCTTCGCAGGGGCCGGGACAACTTCGCTTCTTCAACTATAAAGCCATGCTGCCCTGGTTGGGGAGGGAGCGACCTTTCGCCAGCCCGCGGGCGCCCGGCCATGCCCGGGCCAGGCCCTGATCGCCGGGGAACCTCCATCCTCCCGATTTCGTTTACTTTTAATGTGAGCGCACTAGATCTATCGCTGGACCCAATGCTCCGGCCAGCGTCGCTGGACGGGAACGGGCGCCCGGCCCTCGCGGACTGGACCGAGGCGTCGAGGGAAGCTCTGAAAGCCGACGAGCAACATTTAGTGGACCGCTGTTTGGCCGGCGATGCCGCCGCGTGGGAAGCCATCCTGCACCAGCATGCCCGGCGCATTTACAATCTGTGCTATCGGTTTACCGGGCGCGTCGAAGATGCGCAAGACCTCAGCCAGGAGGCCAGCCTGCGCATTTATCGCAATTTGGCTTCGTTCCGCGCCAACGAAGGGAGCCTGGGCACCTGGATCCTGAGCTTGACGCGGAATCTCTTGATCGATCATTATCGCCGGCACAAATACGACCGCCTCACCGATTCGCTCGACAGCGCGCCCGCCGGCGCCGATCAGAGCGAACGGCCGCCGGAGCTGGCTTCGCGGGAAACGCGCCCGCAGGAGGCCGGCCTGTGGCGGCGGGAAGTGCGCGAGCAATTGGGCTTGGCGTTGCAGCGCCTTTCTCCGGAATTGCGGGAAGCGGTGATCCTGCGCGATTTGCAGGACCTGGACTACAAGGAGATCGCCGCGGTGCTGCGCGTGCCCGAGGGGACGGTCAAATCGCGCATCAATCGCGGCCGCATCGAGCTGGCGCGGCTGCTGCGGCCGAACTTGCGCGGCCAAGCCGCCGAGCGGGGCGGAGGGCAGTGATGATCGAGCCGTTGAACTGTTCGCAATTCGAGGAGCGCTTGAGCGACTTCGAAGAAGGCGCGCTGGCGCCCGAACTGGCGGCGGCCATGCGGGCCCATGCGCAAGCCTGTGGGGCTTGCGCCGCCCTGCGCCAGGCGGTGCGCGAGACGGCGACGTGGCTGGCGGAACTGCCGGAGTTGGAGCTGCCGCCGGCGCTGATTCCCGCCGTGCTGGCGCGGACCACCGGCCGCCGCGAGCTGGTGAGCTGGCGCGCGACGCTGCGCTCGCTCGGCGGCATTTTCTGGCAGCCGCGGGTGGTGATGGGCTTTGGCATGGCGGTCTTCGCGCTGGCGGTGCTGCTCAACGCCGCCGGCGTCAATCTGCGCCAGCTCCGGTGGCGCGATCTCACGCCGCGCCAACTCGCTCTCAGCGCCGAGCGGGGCATGCACCGCGGATGGGCGCGCGGGGCGAAATATTACAACGACCTCAAGGTCGTGTACGAAATCCAGGCCGCTTTGCAAGCCGTGCAGCGCAATCAACCGGCGCCGCCGGCCGCCGCTCCGAATCACCGCAACCGCAATCAAGATCCGAACGCCGTCTTCGGCTACGCCCGGGAGTTCGCGAGCGCCGCGCCGGCGTCGTTCTCCGGCCGCGCCGCCGCGCGACCGCGCGCCAACTTCGCCATCGAAAGCGATCTCTCATGAACTGCTTCCAACATCCCGACCGGCCGGCGAGCGCCTTTTGCCGCAACTGCGGCCGCGCGCTCTGCGCGGAAGATCAGCGCGAAATCTACGGCGTCGTCTTTTGCCAGGAATGCCTGGCCCGCCAGATCGGCATCGCGCCGGCGCCGGCCGGCGCCGGCACCGGCGCCGCCGCCGGCGCCGCGCCCGGCCCCGAGCCCGCCGTGCCGCAGCCGGCGCCGTCCAACGCCCCCAATCCCGGCGTGGCGCTCGGCCTGGGCTTCATCCCCGGTGTCGGCGCGATCTACAACGGCCAGTACTTCAAGGCCTTCTTGCAGGTGGTGATCTTCGGATTCTTGGTGTACATGTCGAACGTCACCTACGGCCCCATTTTCGGCATCGGCGCCGCCGCGTTCTATTTCTACATGGTGATTGATTCGTATCACACCGCGCGGGCGATCTCGCTCGGCCACCCGGTCGAAGACTTTCCCGGCATGGGGCAGGTGCGGGTCACGGCGCCGCTCGGAGCGATCATCTTGATCGCTGTCGGCGTCGTGCTGCTGCTGCGCAGCATGAACTTGTTCGCCTTCGACATCATGCGTTACTTCTGGCCGGTGCTGATGATCGTCATCGGCCTGCTGATGCTCGATCGCCGCGGGCGACGGCAGCCTTGAGGGAGGCCTGGCCATGAGCGCGAACGCGGCCCGCGACCCTCGAGCCCCAATTTCGACGGCCCCGGTCCGTCGCGGCCCCCACCGGCGCACTTGGCCCGGCCGGCGCCACGAGGAGGCACAGCGATGAGCCGGCCGCGCAATTACCCCCTGGGCGCGATCTTGTTGATCACCGTCGGCGTGCTGCTGCTGTTGCAGATGACGACGCCGGCCTGGGGCTTCGATCAGACCTGGCCGGTGATCTTGATCGTGATCGGCCTGGTCAAGCTCGCCGAGCGCTTCGGTCCCAACCTGCCCTCGGGCGGCGCGCCGCCCGCCCCGCCCGCCTAACCAGGAAAGGCCATGGCTAACGGCTACGCACATCCTCATCGCGGCTCGGTGTTGGGCCCGCTCGTGCTCATCGCCCTCGGCGTGATTTTTCTTCTGCGCCACCACATTCCCGGCTTTGACGCCTGGCAATTCATCGCCCGCTACTGGCCGGCGCTGCTGATCGTGTGGGGTTTGGTTCGGCTGGCCGAGCATTACTCCGACCCGTCCGGCGCCCGCCGCGGCCTGAGCGGCGGGGAAGTGGTGCTGCTGATTCTCGTGGTCCTCATCGGTTTGGGAGTGACGGCGAGCTGGCGCTGGCGTAACTCCGACTGGGGCCGCAATGCCGGCATGGAGTTTTGGGATCCCTTCGCCCGCGATTTCACCTTCAATGCCGCCGCCCAAGCGGCATTGCCGCCGCACATGGGCGTCTTCGTGATCTCGCCGCGCGGGGACGTCGAACTGGTTGCGGGCGCTCCGGGCGTGGCGGCCGCCAGCGTCACCGACGACGTGCGCGCCCAATCGGACAGCGAAGCGCAGCGGCGATTTCGAGACGCCCAGCCGACGCTGCGCGTCGAGAACGGCCAGATGGTCGTGCGTCCGGCCGGCAACAGCGACAGCGGGCGTGTGGCGGCCGACCTCCGCCTGAGCTTGCCGCCGGATACGCCGGTCGTCGTGCGCACCGACCATGGCGACATCCGCGTCGCCCATTGGCGGGCCAACCTCGATCTCGCCAGCAGCCGCGGCGACCTGGCGGTCAGCGGCCTCGCGGGCGCGCTGCGCGGCCACGTCGAGCACGGCGACGCCACCATCCAGGACGTTTCCGGTTCGCTCGAGCTGGATGGCAACGGCGGCGACATCACCCTCGCGCATGTGCGCGGCGCGGTCACCATCAACGGCAACTTCTCCGGCGACCTCGATCTCAGCAATCTGCCGGCGGGGGTGCAGTACTCCTCCAGCCGCACGCAATTGCAAGTGGCGGCGCTGCCGGGATCGCTCAAAATGGATATGGGCGACCTGCATGCCGTTGCCGCGCGCGGCTTGCAAGTGACCACCCGCGACAAAGACATCGCCGTGGATGATTTCACCGGCGAACTGCGCGTCGACGACACCCATGGCACCATCACCGCCGCCAGCGCCGGCCGGCTGCGCGATGCCGTGTCGATCACCGATCGCGACGGCGACATCACGCTGAGCCTGCCCGCTGACAGCGCCTTTACGCTCGATGCCTTTGCCGATCAGGGAAGCCTGGCCGGCGACTTCGGCGTGCCCGCCGGCGCCGGCACCGCCCACCTGCAAGTCGGCGGCGGCGGCCCGCCGGTGCACTTGCGCACCACCGACGGCACGATCACGCTGCGCAAGCTGGCGCCCAAGACCGCCGGCGGAGCCCTCTAGGGTGGCCGCCGAGGAGGGCCTGCGCGACCGCCCGCCTGCGGCGCCGCCCGGTCTCGCCACCCGCGCCGTCTGGGCCGGGGAAGCCGGCCCGCATTGGCAGAACGCCGCCCAAGTTCCCATCGTCGAAAGCGCGACCTTCGCCTATCCCGACCTGGAAAGCTGGCTGGCCGTCGCCCAGGGCCGCCGCCCCGGCCATATCTACAGCCGCAACACCAATCCCACCGTAGCCGCGTTCGAGGAAAAGGTCCGCGCGCTGGAAGCGGCGGCCGCCGCCACCAGCTTTGCCAGCGGCATGGCCGCGATCGCCGGCGTGCTCTTCACCTTGCTCTCCCCCGGCGACCGCGTCGTCTCGATCCACGACACCTACGGCGGGACCAACAAGCTTTTCGTGGAGTTCCTGCCCCGCTTCGGCATCGAGGCCGCGCTCGTGCCCACCGCCGACCACGCGGCGCTGGAGGCGGAGATCGCGCGCGGCTGCCGCCTGGTGTATCTGGAGAGCCCGACCAATCCCGCTCTGGCCGTGCTCGATTTGGCGCGGCTGGCCGCCGCCGGCCGCCGCCAGGGCGCGTGGGTGGTCGTGGATAACACCTTCGCCACGCCGATCAACCAGCAGCCGCTGGCGCTCGGCGCCCATCTGGTGATTCACAGCGCTACGAAGTTTCTCGGCGGCCATGCCGACGCGCTCGGCGGCGCGGTCTGCGGCGAGGCCGAGCTGGTCGCGCGCATCTTCCATTGGCGCGAAATCACCGGCGCCTGTCTCGATCCGCTGGCTGCCTTTCTGCTGCTGCGCGGCATTAAGACCCTGGCGCTGCGGGTCGAGCGCCAGAATCAAACCGCGCTGGCGCTGGCGCGCGAGCTGGCGGCGCATCCGCGCGTCGCGCGCGTGCTGTATCCCGGACTCGCATCGCACCCCGGCCACGAAATCGCGCGCCGGCAGATGCGCGGCTTCGGCGGCGTGCTCAGCTTCGTGCTGCGCGGCGGCTGGGCCGCGGTCGAGCGTTTTCTGCCGCGCCTGCGCTACGCCCGCCTCGCCGCCAACCTGGGCGCGGTGGAAACCACTGCCGGCCCGCCCGCGACCACGAGCCATGTCGAATCCACGCCCGCCGAGCGCGCCGCCAGCGGCATTCCCGAAGCTCTGGTGCGCTACTCCGCCGGCATCGAGGATCCCGCCGACCTCCTCGCCGACCTCCGCCAGGCGCTGGACTGACGCCGCGCCGCAGGCGAACGGCTATTGCACGTTGTAGGTTTTCGTCAGCGTGGCCACGCGGCCGGCATTATCTTCGGCGGTGACGGTGATGGCGTAGTTATCTTGCCGCGGCAACTGCGGCGTCACATATTGGAAAGTACCGTCGTTGCGCACTAACCCGACGACTTCGTCGTTGACCAGCACTTTGGCGCCCGGCTGCGTGTGCCCATCGACTTCGAGCACGCCGGGGGCGATTTCGGAGATCTTATCCACCGCCAGCGGCAGCTTCGATTGCGCCAGGCTGACGATGATGGTGAATTTGTTGGCGTCCAGCTCGGGCGCCGACCGGCCGGCGGCATCGACGGCGCTGACGGTCCAGTAATAGCTGCCCGGCGGCAATCCGTCGAGATCGAGCGAAGTCGCGGCCGTGGCGCGATCCTCGAGCAAGTTGCTCATCAAGGGCGAGCGGGAAAGGTGCAGATGATAGACCTTCGCGCCCGCGACCGCGGTCCAACTGAAGTGCACGGCGGCAGATCGCGGATCCCGCGCCAGGATCGGGCTCAGATTCCCGGGCGTGATCAATTGCGGCGCCGCCGGCACCGTCTGCACGTTGAAGGCCTGGCCCGGCGCCACGCTCAAGCGCTGGAAGGGATGCACTTGGATCGCTTCCTTGCCGCGCCGCACGCTGGCCAAACCGGCGACGACCGTCAGCGAGCCCTTTTGCGCGGACGTGACCACTTCCGCGCGGCTATCCTGATGCAGCGAAGCGGCGGCATCGGCGAACTGCACGCGGGAAGTGATCTGCCGCCCGTCGGCGTGACCGGTGGAGAGGTCGACGCGGCCCGAGGTGACGTTGATCGAAACCAGGGAACTGCTCGCCGTCGCCTGATTTTGCTCGATGACGATCAGCGAATTGGGACTGAGCATGTAGGTCGTGTCGTCGGAGAACTCGATGCGCGCCCAGCCGTCGCCCTGCGTCTGCACGGTGTCGCCCTGGTGCAGCGTGCCGCTCGGCTGCGCCGGCTGGAACTCGGCGCTGCCGGCCGGCTTCACCAGCACGCCGCCTTCGACGTTCATGAATCGCGCCTGCGGCGTCAGATTGGTGGTGGCCACGACCGTGCCGCCGCCCGAGCCGTTCAGCCAGGCGCGCAGGCCGCTCGAAAGGTGCGGAAACACGCCCGAGTACACCGCCAAAATGACGGCGGCGACGATGAGGAATCCGATGAGAAAGAGCGTACGGTAGGTGATGAACCGCCACTGGATCGCAACCTGACCGTCGTCTTTCGCGTGAAAACCGTTGCCCATGGGGCCGCTGGGAGTTGCTCCGCTGCTAACCGGAGTCTAAGCCGGTTCCACCCCGTGAACAACGCAAGCGCCGGTACTTTTGGGATACAGTCCCTGGGTTGCGGCCCTTGTCCTTCCGGACAGGCGGCGCCGCGCCGGCCGCGGCGGGGTTGCCGCTCAGTTGACGTACTGCAAGCGGCCCACCAAGACGAGCTCGAACTGCGCCTGCTTGGCGACGTGCAGGAAAAAGGTGCTCGGGTCCTTGAGCCCCCAACGGACATATGGGATAAGCACGCTGGCGCGCGCGGTCAGCCGGTCGGCGGTCGCGTCCACGCTCACCGGCACGGTCATGACATGATCGGCGCCGTGCAGGTGCAGGATGCCCTCCACTTCCGCCGTGTATCGTCCCGGGCCCGGCAGCGCCCCGGTGACGCGGGTCGGCCGGAAGGTAATTTCCGGATACTTCGCGGACTCAAGCACCTTGCGCTGCATGGTGGCGTCGCGATCGGCGTTGCCGGTTTGGCCGCTGGCGGCGGCGACCACCACCAACCCGCTGGCCGCCCCGCTTTGCGGGTCATAGCGGACGCGTCCCTGTTGCAGGCGGAAGCTGCCATGGACCGTATGAAAGGTGGCTTTGAGCGTGAAGCGAATCTGCGTGGCCGCGGGGTCGAGAATCAGCTCGAGCGCGCGGGGCGGGCGCTGCGCCGCCGCCGGCAAGGCCGCCGCGAAGAGCGCCAGCAGCAAGAGTAGGCGTCGGCGAGGCATGGGGTCTCGCTCATATAGGAGTCGGAAGACGCCGTTTGGTTGCGCCGGGACCGGCGCGGCATTTACTCCTGGGTGGCGAGGAGCCCTTTGGCGCCATCCTTAAAATGCATCGGCACCGTGTGGCCGGCGTAGGCGACGACGACGTCATATTGCACCGCGATCAAGACATCGGGGCCCTCGCGCTGGATCACGATGTCGTCGCCGGTCACCGGCAGGTTCAGGGCCTGCGCTTCGGCCAGCAGCTTGGCGCGGATCTGGTCGTCGGTGTCGGCATTGTAAACCGCCATGCGCGCCTCTTGTTGAACGTCGTTATCGAATTGGAAATTGCCGACCAGCGGGGGCAGGAACTTGTACCCGGAATAGCAGAGTGCCGCCAGTACCAACAAGAACAACAGACCTCCCAGTCCCATCGCCCCGCGCTCATTGCGTCCAGCCATGGTGCGCTCCCATGCGCTGACGCTAGCATTCCCGCCCCGTTCCGCGCGCCTGGCCGCCGGGTCAAGGTGCCCGGTTGGCAATCGCGGCGCCGCGGCCGGCGCCGCCGGGCGGTGCGGCGCTGGCGCTGGCTTGCTCCCCAGGCGGCGCGGTATCCTGAAAACAATCCATGGCGTCGAAACGAGGTCGGAAGCTCAGGATCAAGACGCGGCCCTGGGTACGAGCCCTCACCCATCCGGTTACCAAGGTCGTGCTGGCGCTGCTGCTGGTCGCCTTCGTGGCGGGCGGCTTCGTGGTGCTGCATTACTACAACAAGTACGCCCGCATCATCGATGCCCGCCTCACCGGCCAGATCTTCAGCCGGCCTTCGATCCTCTTCGCCGCGCCCGAATCGATCTATATCGGCGAGCGCATCACGCCGCTGCAAATCGAGACCGCACTCGAGCAAGCCAACTACAGCAGCGCGCAATCGTCGCCGGTGGGCCGCTTCCAAATCACCGGCCAGGGACTGCTCATCGAGCCGGGGCCGGAGTCGTTCCATTCCCCGCAAGCCGCTCTGGTGCAGTTCGACCAAGGCCGCATCGTCGCGATCACCGATCCGCGGACGAATCAAGCGCTTAGCGGCTATAGCCTCGAACCGGAAGTCTTGACGACGCTCTTCGATCAGAACCGCGACAAGCGCCGGCTGCTCCGCTACGATCAGATTCCCAAGCCGATGGTGGAGGCGCTGCTGGCCATCGAGGACCGCGATTTCTTCCACCACGGAGCGTTCAATTATTGGCGTATTCTCGGCGCCGCCTATCGCGACCTGATCCACGGCCGCTGGCGGGAATCGGGCGCGCAGGGGGCGAGCACGATCACGCAGCAGGTGGCGCGCATGTTCTTCTTGAACAATCGCCGCACCTGGCGGCGCAAGCTCGCCGAAGCGATGATCGCGGTCGAGCTCGAGCAGCGGCTCACCAAGCAGCAGATTTTCGAGCTCTATGCCAACGACGTGTATATGGGCCAGCGCGGCACCTACACGATCCGCGGCTTCGGCGAGGCGGCGCGCGCCTATTTCGGCAAGCAGCTCGACGAGCTGACGCTGCCGCAATATGCCCTGCTCGCCGGCATCGTGCAAGGCCCCAACTATCTCACGCCTTTCCGCTATCCCAAGCGCGCGCTCGGCCGGCGCAACGAAGTGATCGAGCAAATGTTCAAGGCAGGGTGGATCAACGCGAGCGAACGGGAACAGGCGCTCGCCACGCCGCTGCAAGTCAATCCCATCAGCGTCGAGGCCAGCGACGCGCCGTACTTCGTGGACATGATCCGCGACCAACTGGTGAACGAGCTGCCGGAAGGCGCGCTCGCCTCCGAGAGTTTTCGCGTGTACACCACGCTCGATCCCGAGCTGCAGCGGGCGGCGGCCAAGGCCATGGCCGACGGATTGAAACAGGTGGACGCCCTGATCGCGCGCCGCCGCACCCATCGCGTGCGCGTCGGCCGCTCCTGGCGGACCGTGGTCTCGCCCGGGCCCGTGGCGCAGGCCGCGCTGGTCGCCCTCGACCCCCACACCGGCGCGATCAAAGCGCTGATCGGCGGGCGCAGTTACGCCTATAGCCAGTACAATCACGTCACCCGCGCCGAACGCCCGACCGGCAGCACCTTCAAGCCGTTCGTCTATGCCGCCGCGCTCAATACCGCCCTCACCGGCCAGCAGCCGATGATCACGGAGACGACCGAGGTCATGGACGAGCCCACCGTCTTCGAGGGCGGCTACGCGCCGCACAACTTCGAGAATCACTATTACGGCCGGATTCCCATTCGCGTCGCCATCGAGCACTCGCTCAATAACGCCACCATCGCGCTGGCGCAACAAGTCGGCTACGACAAAGTTGCGGACCTGGCGCACGCGGCGGGCATCTCGAGCGTCTTGGCCACGCCCTCGGAAGCGATCGGCACGTATCCGGCCACGCCGCTCGACATGGCTGCGGCCTGGACTATCTTCGCCAATCACGGCGTGCGCATGACGCCGCGCTCGATCGTCGCCGTGGAAACCGCCAACGGCGCGATCGTGGATCGCGAGCTGCCGGAGGGCAAGCCCGTTCTCGATCCCCGCGTCGCCTTCTTGACGACCGACTTGCTGGAGTCGGTGATGGACCACGGCACCGGCGTGGGCGCGCGCGAGGCCGGCTTCACGGCGCCGGCGGCGGGCAAAACTGGAACCGATCACGACGGCTGGTTCGCCGGGTACACCAGCAATCTGCTCTGCGTGGTTTGGGTCGGCTTCGACAACTATCAGGATCTGAACCTCGAGGGCGCACGGTCGGCGCTGCCCATCTGGGCGGAGTTCATGAAGTCGGCGGTGGCGCTGCCCCAATACGCCAACGTCCAGCCCTTCCAGCCGCCTCCAGGGATCGTCGAAGAAAAGGTGGACGATCAGACGCAGGAAATCGCGACCGCCCTTTGCCCGCTCACCGACGACGACTACTTCATCGCCGGCACCCAGCCGCAACAGACCTGCACGCTGCACCCCGTGCCCTTGACGCCGGGGACGGCGGTGGGCAAGGTGCTCACGTTCTTGCATCTGCGCTCGAAGCCCGCGCCGCCGCCGCCGAACCCGGTCGGCCCTCCGCCGAGTTCATCTGTGACCGTGCCCGTGGCCAACGCCCAAGCGCCACCGCGCCCGCTGCCGCCGCCGGTGAAAAAGAAGCGCGGCTTCTTTGCCCGCCTATTCGGGATCGGCAGCGGCAAATCCGCGGCGAAACCCTCGCGCCCTCCCCAGCCCTAACCCCTTTACCAAACCGTAAAAGGGGACAGCCTGATATTTGCAGGTTTTGAGAAAGGAACGGCGTTTTTCCCCTGATCGGGGGGCGAACAATCTTGAGCGGCGGATAAGAATGCGGGGGATGCCGCGTCGCGACCGTTGCCAATTTCCCGGTCTCCCCTGCCATGTCACCCAGCGGGGCGTCAACCGGAGCGAGACCTTTTATATTCGGGCCGATTGGGAAACCTACTTGCGGCTAGTGCAAACGCATCAGGCCGAGGCCGAGGTCGAAATTCTCGGCTGGTGCTTGATGAGCAATCATGTGCATTGGATCGTCGTCGGGAGCCGCCCGGATTCGCTCAGCGTTTTCTTTCGCCGCGTCCACGGGCGTTACGCGCAGTATTTCAACGCGCGCTGGGGGCGAAGCGGGCATCTTTGGCAAAACCGGTTCTTCTCGTGCCCGCTAGAAGGAGGCCACTTGAGCCTGGCCCTCGCTTACGTGGACCTGAACCCGGTTCGCGCCGGCCTGGTCGCGAACCCCGGCGATTATCTTTGGTCGAGTGCGTCCGCTCATATACAAGGCCGCGATCCGACCCGTCTGCTCAATCTGGATCTATGGCGCCAACTCGCTCCGCCGGCATGGGAGCGAGTGCTAACCGGCCATGATCGAGAAGATGCTTTCGCGCAGTTGCGGAGCTGCACTTATGCGGGTCGTCCGTACGGAACCGAGGATTTTGTGCAAACGTTGGGGGCGCAGTTGGGACGTTACTGGCGTCCCGGACGGCCGCCGCGCCGCCCCCAACCGGCGCCGGTCTCTACGCAACGCGCGCGGGCGGCGGTGTCCGAATAGCCGCAAAACCTGCGCAGATCAGGCTGTCCCCTTTTACGAAGGAGGCACGGTGATGGCGCCTTCGGCGGCGGATTGCACGAGCGCGGCGTACTTGGCGAAGACGCCGCCGCGGTCGCGCGCGGCGGGCGGCCGCCAGGCCGCCAGGCGCGCGGCGATCTCGGCCGGCGACAGCTCCACCTCCAGTTGGCGCGCGGCAGCATCAATGACGATGATGTCGCCGTCGCGCAGCGCCGCGATCGGCCCGCCGCGGGCGGCCTCCGGCGCGACGTGGCCGACCATCAAGCCGCGGGTGGCGCCGCTGAAGCGGCCGTCGGTGAGCAGGGCGACGCTCTCGCCCAAGCCCTCGCCCACGATCGCCGCGGTGACGCTGAGCATCTCGCGCATGCCCGGTCCGCCGCGAGGGCCCTCGTTGCGGATCACCACCACGTCGCCGGGGCGCAGGGCGCGGGCGGTGACCGCAGCCATGGCGTCCTCCTCGGACTCGAACACCCGCGCCGGCCCGCGGTGCGTTTGCCGCTCGTGGCCGCTCAGCTTCACCACCGCGCCCTGGGGAGCGAGATTGCCCCGCAGAATCACGATGCCGCCGGTGGCCTTGATCGGCCGCGCGAGCGGCCGGATCACCTCTTGTCCGGGCGCTTCGCGCGCGTGCGCGGCTTCTTCCGCCAACGTGCGGCCGGTGATGGTGCGCGCCTCGCCGTGCAAGCGGCCGGCGGCCAGCAGCCGTTGCGCCAGCAACGGCACGCCGCCGGCGGCGTGCATGTCGGCAGCCACGAAGCGGCCGGCGGGCTTCAAGTCGGCGAGCAGCGGCGTGCGCGCGCTGACGGCATGGAAGTCCTCGAGCGTCAGCTCGACTCCGGCCTCGCGCGCCAAGGCCAGCAAATGCAAGACCGCGTTGGTCGAGCCGCCGCTGGCGGCCACGGCGGCAATGGCGTTCTCGAAGGCGGCGCGGGTCAGGATATCGGCGGGGCGCAGGTTGGCGCGCAACGCCGCCATCGCCAGTTCGCCCGCGCGCCGCGCCGCGGCCTCTTTGTCCGGCGCCAGCGCCGGGATGCCGTTGGCCCCCAGCGGCGACAGCCCGATCATCTCCATCGCCGTGGCCATGGTGTTGGCGGTATATTGGCCGCCGCACGCGCCGGCGCCGGGGCAGGCCACGTCTTCGAGCGCGCGCAATTCGGCGTCGTTGATGCGGCCGGCGGCGTGCGCTCCGATCGCCTCGAAGACGTCTTGAATCGTGACCGCCCGGCCCTGGTACTGGCCGGCCGCGATCGTGCCGCCGTACAGCAGCACCGCGGGCAAATTCAGCCGCGCCAGCGCCATCGCCGCGCCGGGAATGGTCTTGTCGCACCCCACCACCGCCACCACGGCATCGAAGAGTTGGCCGCGGCACACCAACTCGATCGAGTCGGCGATGACCTCGCGGCTGATCAGCGAAGCGCGCATGCCTTCCGTGCCCATGGTTTCGCCGTCGCTGATGGCGATGGTGTTGAATTCCATGGGGGTGCCACCGGCGGCGCGGATGCCCTCCTTGACGGCGGCGGCCAAGCTGCGCAGGTGGATGTTGCAGGGCATGGTCTCGATCCAGGTGTTGGCCACGCCGATCAGCGGACGCTCCAAATCCGCGTCGGTGTAGCCGACGGCCTTGAACATCGCGCGCGCACCGGCTTGGCGGCGGCCGCTGGTGATCGCCCGGCTGCGCGGTTTCAGGTCCGCGCCGGAGGGCGGTTCGGGCGTAAGGGCATTGGCCATGGCTGAATTTCCGTGAAGGTCTTGATCGTAGCAGAGCGCGCCGGGGGGCGCGGCGGCCGGGGCGGCCGCGCGGCCGAGTTCCGCGATGCGTCCCAGTCCACGGGCGCGGCGGCGCCAAGCGCGCCGGGGGGCGCGGCGGGCGCCCTGTCCTTGCGAACGGTGACTCTCCCGCCCCGGGGCGCGCGAGAGGGCGGCGCATATCTGTTACATTCGGACAGGAATGGGCGACGCCATCCTATTGATCGAAGACAAGCACGAGCTGCGCCTCATGCTCAAGACCGCGCTCGGCAAGGAAGGATTTCAGATCACCGACGCCGCCGACAGCGCCTCCGCCTTGCAGCACCTGCGGCGGCGGGAATTTGCCGCCGTTCTCACCGATCTGAAATTGCCCGGCGCCGGCGGGCTCGACGTCTTGCGCGCGGTCAAGGAGCACGCGCTCAACACGCCGGTCATCATCATGACCGCCTACGGCTCGATCGAAGAAGCGGTGAAGGCGATGAAGGAAGGCGCCTACGACTTCATTCAGAAGCCGCTCGATCTCGCCCATCTCGTCCTCTTGATCCGCCGCGCCATCGCCCAGCAGCAACTGCTGCGCGAAAACATCTTGCTCAAGCAGGAGTTCGCCGAGCGCCATGGCTTCCCCCGCATCATCGGCGAGCACGCCAGCATGCAGAAAGCCGCGGCTGCGCTGCAGCGCATCGCGCCCACCGACACCACCGTGCTGCTGCTCGGCGAGAGCGGCACCGGCAAGGAACTCTTCGCCCGCGCCGTCCACACGCTGAGCCCGCGCGCGCAACAGCCCTTCGTCGCCATCAACTGCGCCGCCATTCCCGAAACGCTGGTCGAGACCGAGCTCTTCGGCCATGAAAAGGGCGCCTTCACCGGCGCGACCGCGCGCAAGCTCGGGAAATTCGAGCTGGCGCACCGGGGGACGATCTTCTTGGACGAGATCGGGGAAATTCCCCTGGCGATCCAAGCGAAGATCTTGCGCGTGCTCGAAGAGCGCTCGTTCGAACGTGTCGGCGGCGTGCAGACGACACAAGTGGACGTGCGCATCATCACCGCCACCAACCGCGACCTGCATGCGGCGGTCGCGCAGAAGATCTTCCGCGAAGATCTGTATTTCCGCCTCTCGGCCTTTCCCATCACCATTCCGCCGCTGCGCGAGCGCGGCCAGGACGTGATCGCGCTGGCGGAGGCGTTCTTGCAGCAGTTCAGCCGGGAATTCAAGCGCCCGCCGCTGCGCTTGAGCCGCGGCGCCCGCGACTTATTGCTGGAATACCACTGGCCCGGCAACGTGCGCGAATTGCAGAATGCGATCGAGCGCGCGGTCATTCTGGCCGAAGGCGAGGAGATCGCGCCCGGCGACCTGCAAGTCGGCGCGCCGCGCGCGGCCAGTCTGCCGCCCTCGGCGAGTTTCGGCCTGCCGCCGGAGTTCGATTGGGAAGGCAGCCTCACCGAAGTCACCGAGCGCGCCGCCCACGCGGTCGAGGGAGCGCTGTTATTGCGTACCATGGAGGCGTGCCGCTGGAACAAGGCCAAAGCCGCCGAGCGGCTCGGCATCGCCTACAAGACGCTGCTGACCAAGATTCATGCGCACGGCCTGCACCGCGCCGCCGAGGCCCCCGCCGCCGAGCCTGCCGCCGCAGTCGCGCCACGCTAGCCGCCGCCGGCGCCAGTTTCGCCGCGGCACCCGGTGAAAGCCATGGTTAGCGTGCTCTTCGACGGTCAGTGCGCCTTGTGCCGCGCGAGCGCCGACCGGCTCCGCCGCGCCGACCGCCGCCACGCGCTCGCCTTGCTCGACCTCAACGATCCCGCCGTGCTCGGCCGCTTCCCGCAGGTGGATGCGGCGCGGGCGCGGGCGCTGATGCAAGCCGTGGATGCCCAGGGCCGGGTCTTCTCCGGCGTGGACGCGTGGATGCTTGCCGCCCGCGAGCTGCCGCGCTGGCGCTGGCTGCCGCCGCTGCTGCGCCTACCCGGCGTTCATGGCCTCGCCGCGTGCGTCTATGCGTGGGTCGCCCGCAACCGCTATCGCTGGAACCGTGGCCAGTGCGCTGACGGCAGTTGCCGGCTCCATGCCCGCTGACGCCTCGCCCGCACCGCGTCTGCAACTGCCTGCGCAACCGCATCCGTGGGCGCGCCTCGCCCGGCACTTGCTCGATCCGGAATCCGCCCATCGCGGCCATCTTTGGCCGCGTTGGATCTTCCTGCGGATTCTCGGCCTGATCTTCCTTTCGGCGTTCCTGTCGCTGCTGTTCCAAATCAACGGGCTGATCGGCCCGCGCGGTCTGCTGCCAGCGCGCGAGTACTTGGCGGATTTGGCGGCGCATTTCGGCGCCGCGCGCTTTTGGTATGCGCCCACGCTCCTCTGGCTGGCGAACGGCCACTTCGCCTTGCAGCTCCTGTGCTGGCTGGGGCTGGCGGCGTCGCTGCTGTTGGTCGTGAATCGCTGGCCGCGTTGGGCGATCGCCGCGGCGGAGGTTCTGTTCTTGTCGTTCGTCGTGGCGGCGCGCGATTTTTCCGCCTACCAATCCGATGGCATGCTCCTCGCCGCCGGCTTGATCGCGTGGTTCTTTGCTCCGCCGGGCCGCCGCCCGGGCCTGGGGCGCGACCATCCGCCGACTCCCGCCAGCCTATTCCTGTTGCAGTGGCTGTGGTTTCGCATCTACTTCGAATCCGGCCTGGCCAAGCTGCTCGGCGGCGATCCGCAATGGCGGCATTTCACCGCCCTGGACGCGTATTACCAAAACTGCCCCTTGCCCACGTGGATCGGCTGGTTCATGCAGCATCTTCCCCACGGCTTTCATGCCGTCATGACCGGCGTGACCTTGGCCTTGGAACTGGGCGTCTGCTGGTTGTTGTTTTTGCCCCGGCGCGCCCGCCTGACGTGCTTTTTCATCGTCACCGCGTTTCAGATCGGCATCGCGCTCACCGCCAACTACGCCTTCATCAACTGGATCGAAGGCGGCCTCGGCGTGCTCCTTCTGGACGACCTTTTTCTCGCGCGATGGCAGAAGCGGCCGAGGAACGCCGGCGCCGGCGAAGAACCGCAACGCGAGCCCGCGCGGCCGCGGCACGCACCCGTGCGCCGGTGGACGGAAGGGATCGTCTTGGGCTGGGTCTTCTATGCCACGCTGGCGCTCTTGCTCTGGATGCCTTGGCCGCGCTTGCCGCTGCCGGCGGCGCCGGTCCTCGCCCTGGAGCCCTTCCGCGTCGCCAATGAATACGGGCTGTTCGCGGTCATGACCCCGGCGCGCTATGAGATCGAATTCCAGGGCTCGAACGACGATGCGCATTGGACGCCTTACCCGTTTCGCTTCAAGCCCCAGGCGCTGAATCAAGCGCCGGGCATCTACGCCCCCTACCAGCCGCGCTTCGATTGGAACCTCTGGTTCGCGTCGCTGGGGCCGTGGCGGCAATATCCGTGGGTCGTTCGCGCCGAAGCCTTACTGCTCGACAATGACCCCGCGGTAACCGGCTTGTTCGCCGCCAACCCGTTTGCGCGTGCCCCGCCGCGCTTCGTCCGGGCGGTACTTTGGCAGTATTGGTTCACCGATTGGCGCACGTGGCGGCTGACGGGCAATTGGTGGCGGCGCGAGAGTCATGGTCTTTACGCGCCGGAACTGGAAAAGGTGGCCCCGGGCAAAATCGTCGTCGTGGCGTGGCCTTGATCAGCCCGCTGCCAGCAGCCGCCGGGCTTTTTCGAGCACCGCCGCCAGCCCCGGCGTGGTGGGGAAGCGCGCCAGTTCGTCCCAACCGACCCAGGACGCCGCGGCGGCATCGGCGGCGGCCTGCGGGGTGCGATCGGCCACGGGCCGCGCGAGAAAATCCACGATCGCGTAATGGTAGCGAATGCGGCCGTCAGGATCGCGATGAATCGCATCCACGGCCTCGACCAAGGCGCCGATTTCGACATCGAGTCCGGTCTCTTCCCGCGCTTCCCGGCGCGCCGCATCCCGCAGCGTCTCGCCGACCTCGACGAGGCCGCCCGGCACCGTCCAGAGCCCGCGCATCGGCTCGCGGCCTCGCTGGATGAGCAGCACGCGCGCGCCGTCGGCGATGATCGTGCCGACCCCCAGCAATGGCGCGAGGGGATACTCACGCCGGGAGCGATCGTGATCGAGTTGCACGCGGTGACCTTTCGCCTTCCCACGGCAGCATAGCAGCCGCCCATCGGCCCTGCTCCCGATTTTCACGCGCGCCCAAAGCTTGCGCACGGTGGCTGTGACATGCTAAAAGCATGGCTTGTTCCGTTGCGCGGGAACGCATCCCGCGGCTGATGGCGGAACTGAGCGCCGGCGGCATGGCCGCGGCGGTGCTGTGCTCGCGGCCGAGTTTGCGCTATTACACCGGCTTCGCGCCCCCGCTCGTCAGCAGCTTTTCGGTGCAAAGCCCGGTGCTGGGAGCCTGCCTGCTGCGGCGCGACGAAGCGCCGCTTTTGTTTTTGGCGCTCGAACTCAGCGAAACCCCCTTCGAGGAAGTTCCCCACGAACTGGTCGTGCAGTATTCGCTGGCGGTCGAAGAGACTTGGCCGGAGCGGCTCTGCGCCCGCGTGGGCGAGCAATTGCAGCGTTTGCCGGCCGGCAAGCTCGGCTTCGAAATGCGGAGTTGCGCGGCCGAGTTCGAGCGGCGCCTGGAAGCGCAATGCCCGCATCTCCAATTCGTGCCCATCGAGCCGGTGCTGGCGCGGCTGCGGGCGATCAAGGATGAAGACGAGGTCGCCGCCATTCGCGAAGCCGTGGCGCTCGCCGACCTCGGTCAGGAAGTCATCCGCGGCTCCGCGCGGCCGGGTCTGTGCGAGTTGGAGCTGTTCGAAGCGGCGCGGCGCGCCATCGATCTCCGCGCCGGGCGGCGCGTGGCGATGATCGCCGATTTGATCAGCGGCGAGCGCACTGCCGAGAGCGTCGGCGAGCCCACCACCCGTCAGATGGCCGCCGGCGAATTGTTGATCAGCGATCTCGGCCCGCACTGGCTCGGCTATTGGGGCGAAACCTGCAACACCCTGACGCTCGGCGCTCCCAATCCGGCTCAGCACCGCGCTTTCGAAGCTCTGCGGGACGCCTTGGGGGAAGGCCTGGCGCACCTGCGCCCGGGAGTCCAAGCCGGCGAGGTGGATGAACGCATGCGCAAGACGCTAGCGGCCCACGGCGGTTCCTACTTCCATCACAGCGGCCACGGCATCGGCCTGCTCTGTCATGAATCCCCCACCGTCGTGCCCGGCTGCGAAATGCCGCTGGCGGCGGGCATGGTGGTGGCGCTCGAACCGGGTATCTACTTTCCCCGCCATTGGGGCATGCGTATCAAGCAGGTCGCGGTCGTAACCGAGCACGGCGGCGAGCCGCTCTCCCGCTTTCGCCATTGCCTCTTTTGATCGCGCCGCGGCGGCGGGATGCCCGCCGCCGGGTCGCCGGCCTTACAACGCTCCCAAGAGCGCGGTATGCGAGTGCCACGCCCAGAGGAAAATGAAGACGCCCAGGGCGATGCGATAGACGACGAAAATGCGCAGCGTGCGCAGCCGCAGGAAGCGAATGAAGAGCCAAATCGAAGCCACGCCCACCACCGCCGAAACCGCGATGCCGGCGGCGAAGGCGGCGTGCATCCCCGGAGGCAATCCTTGGTGACGCACTTCCAGCCCCTTCTTGAGCGCCGCGCCGGCGATGATGGGCGTGGCCAGGATGAACGAAAAGCGTGCCGCCGCTTCCCGCGTCAAGCCCCGGAACAGCCCGCAGGTGATCGTGATGCCGGAGCGGGAAATGCCGGGAATCACCGCCAGCGCCTGCCAGCATCCGATCCAGACCGAATCCGCCCACGATACCTGGTCGAAGTCCTTGAGCCGGCCGCGCCGCGGAGTAGCCGCCGCCGCCCCAACCGAACGCGGCAGCGCCGGCTCCGCCGCCGGCGCCATGCGGTCCGGCAGGCGGTCGGCCAATTCCATCAGCACCGCCACGCCGATCAGGCTCAGGGCGATCACCAGCGGGTCGCGCCAGGTCGTCTCGATCTGCTTCTCGAAGGCGTAGCCGATGACTGCCGCCGGGATCGTCGCCGCGACCAAAAACCAGAGCAGCCGCTGCTGTGTCGCCAGCGCGTCGCCGGCAAGCGGCCCGCCGGTGTGAATATCGATGCGGGCGCCGAAGCCGGCGCGGATGATCCGCACCCAGGTGAGGAAGAAATAGCCCAGGACTGCCAGCAGCGTGCCCGCGTGCAGCGCCACGTCGAAGGTGAGGCCGGGATCATACCAGCGGAAGATCCACGGGAACAGGATCAAATGCGCCGTGCTGCTGACTGGCAGGAACTCCGTGATGCCTTGCACGATCGCCAGCACCACCGCCTGCCAGACCGGGAAAATGACGTGCGGCATGCAACCAGCCTAGCAGAGCGGCGCTCCCGGCAAGCCCGCCGGCCGCGCCTCCGCGCAGCGCGAGTGACGAGGGCGGGGCGGGGGTCCGGACTTCCGCCTCCGCCGTTACCGGGCCGGTAGCGCCTGGCAAGCGCGCACGAGGCCCACATACTGCCTGACGGCCCGCTGCAGCTCGGCTTTGCCGATGGATTCCCGCTCGGTATGCGCCAGCGAAATACTGCCCGGCCCGAGCAGCAACGGCGTGCCCCAGCGGTCGAGGGCGGGAATATCGGTCGTGAAGGCCACGGTCGTGGTTTCGTATCCCGGCAAGATCAGGGGAAACACCGGCGGAATTTCCAACAGGAACTCGGCTTGCGCCAGGCCGGCCACCGCGCGCTCGATCTCCCGGCGCAGGCCCTGGGAGGGCGCCACGATGCGGTAGGCCAATTCGGCCCGCGCTTCGTCGGCAATCACGTTGGGCGCGCGCCCGCCAGCCAGCGTACCGATGTTCATCGTCGTCGGCCCGAGGCGGGGATCGGCGGGCAGCGGCATCTCGCGCAGGCGGACGAGCGCCGCCAGCAGCTTTTCGATCGCCGATTCGCCCAGCTCCGGATACGCTGAATGCGCCATGCGCCCCGAAGCCCGCACATCCACCCGCAGCACGCCCTTGCCGGCGCTGACCAGCCGCCCTTCGGTGGGCTCGCCGTTGATCAAGTAGCGGCTGCCGCAGGGCTGCTCGTTCGCCGCTTTCGCCCCGGCGCTGTTCTTTTCTTCGCCGGCCAGAAACAGCAGCCCGAAATCGCTCGCGCCCGCGGCGCGCAATTCCAGGGCCGCGAAGAGCTGGGCGGCGACGATGCCCTTGGCGTCGCAGGCGCCCCGGCCACGGATGCGGTCCCCGTCGTCCGCGCTGGGGAAAAACGGCGGCACCGTGTCCAGGTGCGTGCTGAGCACGACGCTGGGCTTGCCCACGGCGGCAAAGACGTTGGCCCGGCCCGGCTCGAAGCGCCACAGTTCGGCGGCGAAGCCGTGCCCGCGCAAGAACTCGGCTACGAACTCCGCCGCCGCGGCTTCGTTGCCGGTGACCGACTCGATGTCAATGAGCGCGCGGGTGAAGGCGAATAGATCCATGGCGGGCGTGCCGGTACAGGCGATTCTAGGGCAAAAGCCGCGTCCCGCGCGGAGGCGTCAATCCCGCGGCTCGGTCTGCCAGGTCAGGTGCTCGTGGACGAGAGCGCGAAACGACTCGTAGTGACCGGTCAGATAATGATCGGCGCCTTCGATCCAATACCACTCCCGCGGCGGCGGCAGTCGCGCGGCCGCGGCGCCCAACTGCTCCGGCGTGGCAAAGACATCGTTCGTGCCGCTGATGAGCAATTTCGGGCCCTGCCACGCCCATGCCGCCGGCGCGGCTTCGTTCTTGGCGGGGAATCCCACGCCGAGATAGCTCGCCACCCGCCGGTCCCGATGCGCGGCGAGATAGCGCATCGCCACCATCGAGCCGAAGGAAAAGCCGGCCAGCACGATCGGGCGGGGAAAACGCGCCGCCATCCAATCGAGTGCGGCGCGCAGGTCCTCGATTTCGCCGCGGCCCTCGTCGTAGGCGCCTTGGCTCTTGCCGACGCCGCGAAAGTTGAAGCGCAGCACCGGCATCCCCAGGCTTTCGAGCGCGCGGGCGATGTAGAAGACGGTGCGGCTGTGCATGGTGCCGCCGAAGCGCGGATGCGGATGCGCCGCCACCGCCGCCAAGCCGGCGCCGCGGCCGGCGACCTCGCCGGTGGGCTCGTTCAGCAGGTACTCGAGCGCGCCGGCGGGGCCGGCGAGGGTGCCGGTGGTGATGCGGGCCACGCGCCTACGCCTTGCGCTCGGCCTTGTCCGCGTCCGGCGCCGAGATGCCCAAGCTCTTCATCTTGCGGTAAAGATGACTGCGCTCGAGTCCCAGCACCTCGGCGGTGCGGGTCATGTTGCCGGCGTTCTCTTCCAGCTTGCGCAGGATGTAGTCGCGCTCGTAGTGCGAGCGCGCCTCGTGCAGGGACGTGAAGTCGCCGCCGCCGGCCGCGCGCGGCGCGCGGAACAGCAGCGGCGGCAAGTGCCGCCGCTCGATCACCCGCGCCGAGGGATTCATGATCACCACGCGCTCGATCACGTTGCGCAGTTCGCGCACGTTGCCCGGCCAGGCGTAGGCCGCGAGCGCCGCCAGCGCGTCCGCGTTCAGCTCCCGGCATTTCCGGCCGTAGGCGCCGGCGAACTCGCGCAAGAAGTGCGCCGCCAGGGTGGCGATGTCCTCCTTGCGCTCGCGCAGCGGCGGCACGAAAAAGGGAATCACGTTGAGGCGGTAGAAGAGGTCTTCGCGAAAATTGCCGCGGGCGATCTCTTCCTCGAGGTTCTTGTTGGTCGCGGCGATAATGCGCGCATCCACCGCCACCGGCTCGTGCGCGCCCAGCGGCTGCAGGCGGCCTTCGTCGAGGGTGCGCAGCACCTTCGCCTGCGTCTTCAGGCTCATGTCGCCGACTTCGTCCAGAAAGAGCGTGCCGCCGTCGGCGCGGCTGAACTTGCCCAGCTTCGTCTCTTCGGCGCCGGGGAAGGCGCCTTTCAGATGCCCGAAGAGCTCGCTTTCGATCATCTCCTCGGGAATCGCGGCGCAGTTGACTTCCACGAAGGCCTGGTCGCGGCGCTCGCTGCGCGCGTGCAGCGCCCGCGCCACCAGCTCCTTGCCGGTGCCGCTTTCGCCATAGATCAGCACCCGGCCGTTCGTCGGCGCCATCAGGTTGATCTGCTGCCGCAGCGCCCGCAGCGGCACGCTGTCGCCCACGAGCTCGGCGCCGGCGGCGAATTGCCGCCGCAATTCTTGGTTGTCTTGCTGCAGCCGGCGCTGTTCCAGCGCGTTGCGCACCGCCAGCAGCGTGCGCTCCAACCCGAGCGGCTTTTCGAGAAAGTCGAAGGCCCCGAGCTTGGTGGCGCGCACCGCGGCTTCGATGGTGCCGTGGCCGCTGATGACGATCACCGCGGGCGCGTCGGGGCGTTCGTGGCACAGCGGCAGCAGCTCCAGGCCGTCGCTGTCGGGAAGCCAAATATCCAGCAAGACGAGATCGTAGGCGCCGGCTTCCAGCGCGCGACGGCAGCCGGCGCCATCGCCGGCGACGCTGACTTGGTAGCCTTCTTCGCGGAGAATGGCGCCGAGCGACTGGCGGATGCCGTCCTCGTCATCTACGATCAAGATATGTGCCTGGGGCATGGGCGCGCAAGGGGCCGCTTCATCATTGTATGCGGACCTTCAGCCGGCGCCGGGCGGCGGTCATGATCTGGTGCCGGACGACGATAATGGTCGGGATGATGCGCGCGCTTGCCGCCGCCCTGGTGCTAGCCGCCTCGCTCGCCGGGCTGCCGCCGCAGAACCGCCCCGTGCCGCCCCTCGACGCCGCGGCCAATGCCCGCTTGCTGCGCCTCATGGCCGAGCACGGCGACGCCCGCGCCGCCGATTCGCTGGCCATCGCCTACGATCATGGCGACGGCGTGCCGCAAGACTATGCGCAGGCGGCGCGCTGGTACCGGGTGGCGGCGGAGAAAGGCTTGGCGGCGGCGCAATTGAGCTTGGCGGTGATGTATCAAGTCGGGCAAGGCGTGCCGCGCGATGCCCGCCAGGCGGCGCATTGGTACCGGCGCGCCGCGGAGCAGAATCTCGCCCCGGCCCAAGCCAGCCTGGCCGCGCTCTATGCCGCCGGCAGCGGCGTGCCGCGCGATGCGCGCGCGGCGGCACAGTGGTACCGGCGCGCCGCCCGCCAGGGGCTGGCCGACGCCCAGCTCAATTTGGCGCTGCTCGAAATCGACAACCCGCAAGTGCGCGACTATGCTGATGCCCGCCATTGGCTGCGCCTGCTCGCCGCCGGCAATGCCCTGGCGGCGCGCGAGCTCGGCGACCTCTACTGGCAAGGCCTCGGCACGCCCCGCGACCGCCGCCGCGCCTGCCGCTGGTACCGGCAGGCGGCGCGGCGCGATCCCGCCGCCCGGCCGCTGGCGGCGCGCTGCCCGGATTGACAGAATCGGTCACAACATGCCATCTTGAAGCGTCTCCGGCCGGCGGAATGCCTTGAACTCACTCACGCACCGAGCGTTGGTGCTCGAGAGCCGAATCGAAAACGTGGATCGTGCCGAGGCCGCCGCCGAGGAGGTCGCCCGCGCCGCCGGCTTCGATGTGGACGAGCAGCACCATATCGCCATGGCGGTGCGCGAGATCACGGTGAACGCCATCACCCATGGCAATCAACTGGACGCCGCCAAGAAGGTGCATTTGGATTTCTCGATCTCGCCGGCCGGCCTGATCATCGAGGTGCGCGACGAGGGCCGAGGCTTCGACGCCAGCAAGCTGCCCGACCCGCTCGCGCCCGATAATTTATTGCGGCAGTCCGGGCGCGGCATCTTCCTGGCGCGCGCGTTCATGGACGAGCTGGATCTGAAGAATCTCCGCCACGGCCTGGAAGTGCGCATGGCCAAGCGGAAGCGGCGCTGACGGGACGCTCGCGGGAGTCGCATGATCAAGATGACATCGCGCCGCGTGGACGGCGTCACGATTTTGGATATCGGCGGGCGCATCACCTTGGGCGAGGGCAGCACGCAGTTGCGCGACAGCATTCGCCAGCTGCTCGCCGCCGGCGAGAAGCGCATTCTCGTCAACCTCGGCGAGGTGAGCTATATCGACAGTTCGGGGCTGGGCGAACTGGTCAGCGCCTTCACCGCCGTGCGCGCCGAAGGCGGCGAGCTCAAGCTGCTCAACCTCACCCGCAAGGTTCACGATTTGCTGCAGATCACCAAGCTCTACACGGTCTTCGACGTCCACGACGACGAGACCAGCGCCATTGCCAGCTTCGCCGCCGCCTGACCGGCGCGCTTCCGCCATGCGCATCACCCGCATTCCCACCGACGAGGCCGCGCCCGCCGTGCGGCCCTTGCTGGAGTCGCTGTTCGAGCGCCGCGGCAACGTGCCCAACATGTTCCGCGCCGTCGCCCATCGCCCGGAGCTGCTGCGCACGATGCTGGCGCACTTTCGCGTGGTGATGGAGGCGGGCAGCGTGCCCGCCAAGCTGAAGGAACTGCTGGCGGTGCGCGTCTCCCAGCTGAATGCCTGCCACTATTGACTGGCCTCGCATACCGCCTTGGCAAGGCGGCTCGGCTGGAGCGAGGAGATTCTGGCGCGGCTCGAGGAGCCCGAGGCGCTGCCGCTCGAGGAGCCGGTGCGGGCGGCGCTGCGCTTCGCCGAGCGCATGACCCTGGATTCGAACGGCGTGGATGACGCGCTCTTCGCGGCGCTGCGCGCCCACTTCGAGGAAGGTGAAATCGTCGAGATCGCCGCCGTCATCGGCCTCTTCAACTACTTCAATCGCTTCAACAACGCCTTGCAAATGGAGCCCACCAAGCCGGGCGAACGCTGAACCGCCGCGCCGCCTACCTACTGCCGGCGTGCCAGGCCCAGGGCGATCGCGGCCCCGAGCAGGCCGGCGATGAAGCCCGCGAGCGCGTCCGAGGCGAAGTGGTAATCGCCATAGACGGTGGCGACGGCCACCAAGGCGCTGAGCGCCAAGAAGACCAGGCCCAGCCGGCGCAATCGCAGCGCGGCGAGCGCGGCGCCCAGGGCGGCGGGACCGGCCACATGCCCGCTGGGGAAGATGCCATAGGGAATCGAAAAGCGGCTCAGCAGATCCCAATTGAGCGCGCGCACGGCGTCGCTGCCCGCCTGCCGCAGGGCGGGGAAGTACAGACGCGGCGTGATCGCGGGAAAGAAGGGAAAGACGGCGTAGCACAACAGCAGCGCTGCCAGCAGCGCGCCGCACAGGATGCGCAACTCCGCGTCCGCCCGGCTCCAGTCGCGCGCGCGCGGCGGCGGCGCCTCCGCCCACGCCTCGTCCTCCGCCGTCGCCGCGGCAGCCCGCCACGGCTGGCGCCGCGGCCACGCGAGCGCGGCGCCGAGGCCCAGCGTGAAGGGCAGCAGCAGATAGTTCGACAAATAGGCGGCTTCGAGAATGGCCCCGAGAGCGCCGGCCGCCGGCGGGCGGCGCGTCAGCCAGTTGATGCCGAATAGGGCGCGATCCCAGCCGATGAGCCGGCTTTCGAGCAGCGGCAGAAAGCGCGTGCCGAAGCTGCCCGCTTGCTGATACGCCAGCGGCAGGGCGACGAAAATGGCATAGCCGTGCCGCGCCACATCCCAGGCGAAGCCGGCGCCGCCGGCGCGCCGGCGCGCGGCCAGGAAGTGGAAGACGATCACACCGGCGCAAACCAGCAGATCCCGCCCCAGCCAAATGCCGTCGCCGGGCGGAAACTTGAGCGCAAGCAGCAGCAGGCACCAGCCGAAATAGGCCAGCAGGCAAATCTCCGCCGGCGTCCAGGCGCGCCAGACCGCCGCGCGCGCCGGCGGCGCGGGCGCGGCGGCGGGCCATGGGACGTTCGAGCGGGAGGTCATGGCCGGGCTTGCAACGGTCAGGAGGCGAAAACCAGTTCGCCCGCGATCCATGTCGCTTGGATGCGGGGCTCGGTCCCGGAGAGGGCCAACGGATCGCGGTCCAGCAAGACCGCGTCCGCGCAATATCCCGGCGCGATACGTCCCCAGCTCGTCTCCCGGTGCGCGGCGAAGGCGTTGCCGGCGGTGAGCGCCTCCAGCGCCTCCGCCGGCGTCAGCGCCTCGGCGCCGTGCTCGCAGGCGGCGCGCAAATTGGCCAGGGGCTCGAATGTCATCGCCGCCGGCCAGTCGGAGTTGAGCGCCAGCGGCAGGCCCGCGCGCCGCAGCGAGGCCAGCGGATACTCGCGCCGCATCCGCTCCGGCCCCAACACGCGCTCGATGGTGGCGACATAGACGGGATGAAAGTGCGTCGGCTGCACGCTGGCCACCAGACCGCAGCGCGCCAGCGCCGGCAGCCGCGCCAGATCCTCGGCGATCACGTTGTCGAAGTGCTCGATGCGCAGCCGCGCCTCCGACCCCGCGTCCCGGCTGCCGCGCTCGATGGCGTCGAGCGCGACGTGCACGGAGAGATCGCCGGCCGCGTGCAGCGCCAGGTCGTAGCCTTCGCGGCGCGCCCGGCGCACCGCGGCGGTGAGCGCATCGGGCGCGATCGTCAGAAACCCGGAAGTCTGCGGCTCGTCGGCATAGGGCTGAAACCATGCCGCGTTGTGATTGCCCGGCGTGCCGTCGAGCAGGAACTTCAGCGGGCCGAGGGCGAGCCGTTCCGGATCCGCGCCCGTAGTGGCCAGAAACTCCTCCATTTCCCGGCGGTTATCCATCGGACCATAAGGGCTTACATGAACTCGCAGCCGCAGCCGGTTTTCCTCCAGCAGGCGCGCGTAAAAGCGCAGCGCCTCGACGTCGCCGATGATGTCGGTGATCGCGGTCAGCCCCGCCGCGAGCGCCCGCGCCTGAAAGCGCTCGAACGCCGCCGCCTTCCCCGCATACGGCAATTGCGCCAGCACGCGCAGCGAGGCGATGAACTGCGGCGTCTCGAGCAGCAGCCCGTTGGGGCGTCCATCGCTGCCGAGGGCGATCTGGCCGCTATCGGGCGGAAAGGCGATCGGCCCCAGCCGCTCGAGCCCGGCGGTGCTGGCGAGTGCGAAATGCGCGTCCAGGCTGAGCAGGTAAACCGCGCGGCCCGGCGCGGCGCGGTCGAGCAGGTCGCGGGTAAACAGCGGATCGGCGCGCAACGCCGGATTCCAGCCATAGCCGGCCAGCCACTCGCCCGGCGGCGTCCGCCGATGCGCCTCCGCCACCGCCTCGGCCACCGCCTCCGGCCGGTCGAGAAAGGCGCCGTGCTCGTTTTGCAGCGCGATGCCGCTCTCTTGGAACACCGCGCCGAAAAGCGGATGCATATGCGCATCGACGAAGCCCGGCAGGAGATAGCCGCCGTGGAGGTCGCGCCGCTCATAAGCGCCGCCGCGCGCGGCCAGCGCCGCCTCCGCCTCCGCCGCCGAGCCGGCGGCGACAAAGCGGCCGCCGGCGACGGCGGCGGCTTGCGCCCAAACCCCCTCGCCCTGCCAAATTTTGCCGTTGGTTAGGAGAAAAGACTGCGCCGCGCCCTCACTTGCCATTCACTTTCAGCTTAGACCAATCCCAGCCGGGCGCATGCAGCGCCTGGCGGGCGGTGATGCCGCGGCCCTCGGTGACGGTGATGAATTGGCCCGCGGGCACGGCGGCAAGGTGATCCACCGCACCGCTCGGCCAGCGGATCTCGATCTCGTCGGCCTGCCGCGCCGCGCCCAAGCCGAAGGTCAGCGGCAGCTCGCTCGCGGAAAGATAGCTCGATCCGCTCTTCACGTATTGCTCCTGCCAGCGCCCGCCCGCCCGCACCCGCACCCGCGCCCCGATGCCGTCGCGATTGCTCCGCACGCCGATTGTGCGAATGCGCAGCGCGTGGTTGCCGTTGCCGGTGTTCAGGAACAAATACGCCGGTCCGTTGTTGGTGGCGAGGAGCAGGTCGGGCGTGCCGTCCAGATCGAAGTCGCCGTAGGCCGCTCCGCGCGCCACGATCGGACGCCCCAGTTGCGGCCCCACCTGCGCGATCGCGTTGACGAATTTCCCCTGCCCTACGTTCCGGAACAGCAGCGGCGATTCCGCCCAGTGCACCTGCGGCTGCACGGCGGATATGCTGGGATCGAGATGGCCGTTGGCGACGAAGATGTCGGGCGTGCCGTCGAGATCGTAATCGAAAAAGAAGGTGCCGAAGGAAAGCGATAGCAGGCTCGCCTGGCCCACCGCCGAGCTGGGCGCGACGTCCACGAACAGCCCGTGGCCCTCGTTGTGGTAGAGGCCGAGCATCTGGTTCGAGAAGTTGCCGATGATCAGGCTGAACCGGCCGCTGCCGTCGTAATCGGCGGCGTCGGTGCCCATGCCGCCGCGTGCCACGCCGTCTTCGCTGAAGGCCACGCCCGCCGACACCGCCTGCTCGGTGAACGTGCCGTTGTGGTTGTTGCGGTACAGCTTGTTGGGCTGGGTGTCGTTGGCGACGAAAATATCGGGCCAGCCGTCGTTGTCGTAATCGAAGACCGTGACCCCAAGTCCCTTGCTGGTGGGATCGTAGATGCCGGCGCGCTGGGTCACCTCGGTGAAGTGGCCGTGACCGTCGTTGTGATAGAGGCGGGCGCTGGCGCCTTGGTAATTTTCCGGCGTGCAATAGCTCTTGTGCACGCCGTCGAGCGTGCAATAGAGGTCGGTCTGCGGCGTCCATTGCACGTAATGATCCACGAAGAGGTCCAGCTTGCCGTCGCGGTCGTAATCCACCCAGGCGGCGCTGGTGGCGAAGGGATAGGGCGTGATCCCGGATTGCCGGGTCACGTCGCGGAACGTGCCGTTGCCGTTGTTGTGGAACAGATGGCCGCCGTCGAGCGTGGTGATATAGAGATCGTCGTAGCCGTCATTGTCGTAGTCGCCGACCGCCGCGCCCATGCCGTACATCGGCACGCCGAGCCCGCTCTGCCGCGTGACGTCGGTGAACGTTCCGTCGCAGTTGTTGCGGTAGAGCTTGAGCGTCGCGCCGTGGAGCGCCGTGGGATGTCCCGGCCAATCCCGGCCGTTCAGCAGCAGGATGTCTTCGCAGCCGTCGTTGTTGTAATCGAGGAAGGCGACGCCGGAGCCGAGCGTCTCGGGTAAGTATTTCTTCCCGAAGCCGCCGGTGTTGTGCAGGAAGTGAATGCCGGCGGCGGCGGTGACATCCACGAAGCGGAGCGGCGTGCCGCCCGGCGCGCCCGGCGCGGCGGCGGCCGGCGGCGCGGCCGGCCGCGCCGCCGGGCGGCGATGGCAGCCGGCGCAGAAGCAGAGCGCGGCGGCCGCGAGCGCGGCCGGGAGCAGGCGGGAGGCGGCGGCGGCGGCGCGCGAAGGCCGGCCGGCGGCGGGGCGCAAGGCGATAGGGGTCATGTTCGAGGTTCGTTCGAGGCTAGCGCAGTCGGCGGCGCGCCGCCACGGGCGGCCCGGCGGCGCGGCGCCGCCGCCGCGCTCGCGCCCGGCACGGGCGCGTCGGACAGCGCGAATCCCGGTGCATACCGCCGCGCCAGCGCCTGCGCCCCCGGCGCCCTGCCCTCGATCAGCGCCAGCGCGTTGTCGTGCTCGTGGATCGGCTGGCGCTCGTTGTTGTCGTAGGGATGCGTGCGCAGAAACTTGGTCAGCAGCGCTTGCGACGCCTCGTCGGCCTTGAAGCGCTCGTAGAGCTTCTCCTCGTGCAGCGAGTCCGGGATGTCGCCGAGCCCGCGATAGCAGAGCATCAAGTTGTAGTGCGCCTCGACGTTCTCCGGATCCACGGCGGCGGCGCGCAGCAGGATCGGGATCGCCTGCCGGTACTCGCGCTCGAGAAACAGCAGCCGGCCCCAGTCGTCGAGCACCACCCGGTCCGCCGGATACGCGGCGGCGGCGCGGGCGATGTCGGCGATCGCCCCCGGATAGTCGCCGGCGGCCTTGCGCACCAAGCCGCTGAAATACAGCGCCCGCGGCAGTCCCGGCGCCAGCGCCAAGGTCTTGTCCAGATACGGCTGCGCCGCCGCCGTCTCGCCTTCTTGAATCAGTACCCGCGCCACGTTCAGCCAGCCGTCGGGATACTGGGGATCGATCTGCGTCACGCGGCGGAACGCGGCCTCCGCGCCGGTCAGGTCGCCTTGCAGCAGCAGGCCGATGCCGTAATCGTTCCACCGCGTGCGGTCGCGCGCCGTCGCCGTCGCCGGGGCGGTGGCCGCGGTCTTCGTGCCGACGTTGAGCACGACCTTGTCCTCGCTGAGGGTGACGATCGGCAGCTTGGGGACCGCCTTGATCTTGCCGGAGACGTCGGCCGTCGAGGCGTCGAAGGTGATCGGCCGGTCGTCGAAGAGAGTGTTGAATGGGCCGGGATGAATGTCGGCGGCGTAGGAGAAATGGTTGTAGTACCAAGAGAACTTGCGGTAGTTCAGCTTGGCGTCGAACGTGATCGGGCCCTTCACGCCGCGCGGGATGTTCACGCGGAAGTGCACGGTGTCGGCGGCGCCCGGCGGGATCAGGTGCACGTACACCGTGGCGTGGCCGCTCCAGGTGTTGCGCTTGTTGATCGGGTTGCCGTGCAGATCCACCGCCAGCGAGCGGTAAAAGTGGGCGCTGGGCTCGACCTCGCCGTCGGGCTCGAGGCCGCCCGACCAGAAGAACGGCCGGCCGTTGCCGTCGGTGGCCTTGAACTCCAGCCACACGTCGAAGGCGTCGATCGTGCCGCCGGGGAAGAAGTGCCCCAGCCGCACCGTGCGCTCGACCACGTCCACGCGCAGCGAGTCCCCGGGCCGGACCGTCGGCCGCGTCTCGTCGAGCGGCGCGATCATCGTCACCTGCCCGCCCCGGCGCACGGCGGCGGGCCCGGAGAAGGCGCCGCTCTCCTCGCCCTGCGCGAAGTTGGTCTCCTCTTGCGGCGCTTGCGCCCCGCTCGGGCTGACGTACACCTCCGTCCCTTGCTCGCGCGAAATGGCGAAGATGTCGGTCGAAACCGCCCCCTTCAAGAAATGCTCGGCGTCGGCCAGTTGCTTCGCGTCGTGGTTGGCGAAGGGCACGGCGGTGTTGGCCGCCGCGAAGCGATGCGAGTGAATGTAGCCGTCGACCGCGGCGGGATCGTTCGAGCGCACCAGCGGCATGTGGCAGTTGGCGCAGTTGGCCGGCTGCGGCGGGTAATAGAAGGAGCGCGCGCCGTGCCCGCTCACGCCGCTGCCCTGCCAGTTGTCGTACTCGTCGAAGCCGCGCACCCAGCGGTAATGGTTGACTGGTACGTCCATGTGCACCTTATGGCAGGCCGAGCAGAAGCGCGCCGTCTGCTGCGTATGGAACGGCTTGAGAAAGGTGACGTCGTGCGGCGCCGGCTCCAGATAGAGCGCGGCGTCATGGGCCGCGCGCACCAAGCGGTTGTCGCTCTCCACCAGCGCGTCCAGCGGCGGGTCGTCGAGCGTGAAGCCGGAGTTGCCCAGCGTGTTCTGCACGTGCACGACCGCGTGGCATGACATGCATCCCAGCCCCGCCTGCGCCGCCGGCGTATGAATCTGCCGGACGATCGGTGTCTTCCATTTGCCGGTGAACAGCACCGCGGGATCGTGGCAGGCGGCGCACCACTGGCTCTCGCCCGTGCCTTGATCCACGTTTTGCATGTACTCGATCGAGGCGCGGTAGAACTGGTTGTTGAACGACGAGTTGTGGTGCATCGAGCTCTTCCACTCGCGGTAAATCTGCTGGTGGCAGCGCCCGCAGCTCGCCGAGGCTTCGAAGAATTTTTCCGGCAGATAGGCGTCGTGCACGCCGGTGGAAGAGATCGTGTGCGCGTCCGAGGGGAAGAACGGCCCCCGGCCGCCGTCCTCGGAGGCCATCGTGGTGTAGCCGGTGACCCGGTTGGCGATGATGTAGTAGGGATTCGGATGCAGCCGGCGCCAGGGCACGGCCACGCTGGGAATCAAGATCGCCGCCGCAGCCGCGAGCGCCACTCCGGCGCGCGCCGCCGTGCGCAGGGGCGAGCGCGCCGCCCACGCCGCCAGCAAAATCAGCGCGACGGCGGCGAAGCCGGTGTGCAGCCAGCGCTCGGCCAGATGCTTGTGCGTGTTGCCGCGCGCCAGCAGATACAGCCCGGAGAGCGCCGCCAGCGCGAACAGAACCCAGAAAGCCCCGGCCAGCGGCGCGCGCCGGCCTGCGGCCTCGCGCCGCCAGCGCCGCCATGCCGCGAAGCCGAGCACGAGCAGCGCCAGGCCCAGCGCCGCATGCGCGAAAACGACGGCCACGAAAGCCAAATTGGCGGCGGGAAAGGCGACCAGCAGCCCGGCGGTGACGGCGGCGGCCAAAAAGACCACCAGGAACGAAGTCGGCAAGCGATGCATTTAGGTTCCGGCGTGCGCCAGTTTAGTCCGCGCCGCGGATGCATGCGCTAGTCGAAACTGATTAGTCGCCGTGGATAAAACTGGCTAGCCGGCCGCCCCGGCGCGGCGGCGCCGGTCGCGCCCTCCATCGGCCCATCTGCCAACGCGCAGCCGTGGGCCGGGGCGGCCGGCACCGAGCGCTGGCGCCTCGCATCTGCCCGCCGACCCGCAGCGTGGGGCAGGCATTCCTGCCCGTCAGCCCCCGCCGCCGGCCCCGCGCTGGCGCGCACGGTCGCGGGCGTTTCGAGCCGGTGCCCCCACGTCTCGAACCGGTGCAACAGGGGATGTCGCTGCAGCTCGCTGCCGAAATACCAGCGGCGGCCCGTGCTGCCATATTCAAGGCTCTGGACGCCCCGGCACCGTCTCTGCGCGGCGCGGTATTCGTAACCGCTATACGCGTCCATGAAGTTGACGGTAACGAGCCCCGCGCCCGAGCGGCCAAGGAACTGCTCCCACTCCGGCCCCGCAACTCGCAAATCCGCGTCCGGCGAGCGCAGCAACAGCGCCTCTAACAAGAATGGATTGGTTGACGCGCCGCTGTAGCAACTCGCGTGACGTCCCCCCCCCCTCGGCAGCGCGGTAAAGCGCCGCTGCCGTGCGTGCCATCTGCCGCTCGCGCCGCGCGAGCAGAGTTTGGCTGCCCCAAACGTTGGGCGAAGGGTAGAGCGTCAAGTTGGAGTTCGCCGGGAGCAAAAGTCCTCCGGCGAGCATCGCCCCGGCGCCCAGGTAGAGCGAGAGTCGCGGCCTCAGACGCTCCGTTGCCGCGGTTGCCGCCCACAGCAGCGGAAGCCAGAATTCAATCACATGCCGGACGTTGTTGCCCGTGACGCAAAGCCAGAAGGCCAGCCCCGGCAACATCGCGGCCGCCAGCCAAACCAGCCGGTGCGAGGCTCTGACCCTGAAGCAGCCGATAGCCAGCGCCAGCGCGGCCGCCAGCGCCACGACCGGGCCGGGCGCCGTGACCACGGGAGTGAGCTGGTGAATCAGCGAGGGATCGCCCCAGAACCGCCGCACGAGCCCGACAGACGCCGCGCTGGCGCCGGCCAGGCTATCTCCGAGAATCGCGCTGCGCGCGAGCAGAAAGCCCGCGACGCCGAGCGCCGGAACCGAGGCGCAGAGCGCCGCTGCCCTCGCCCAGCCGCGCGGCGAGTTCGGCCGCGATCGCCAGAGCGCCAGCACCGGGAAAAGTCCGATGAGCAAGACCTGATCGCCGCGTAGCAGCAACGAGCCCACCAAGCACAGCGCGGCAGCACCCAGCCGAATCGCCAAATCGGGGCGCCAGCGGACCGGCCGGTCCCAGCCGGCCAGCTTCGCCACGGCGGAGGAGAACGCCGCCAGCGCCGCCAGCAGGAGCAGGAATGCCAGGCACTGCGGGTGCGCCTCCAGGCCCAGCCACCAGTAACCCGGCGAGAATAAAAAGATGATCGCAGCGGAACGCGCCGCCCACTTGCAGACTAAGCGCCGGCCGATGAAGTAGATCAGCGGAGCGGACGCGACCGCCGCCGCGGCGCTCAAACCGTTCAACAGCAGCGGCCAGCGGTCCGGCGCAGGACGAAAGCATCGCTCGACCGCGCTGACCAGAGCGAAATAGCCAGGCGCGAGGACCGAGTAATAGGCGAACGTGTACGCGTGTCTTGGCGGATGCGGCCCAAAGCGCAGCCACTGCCAGACGCCAATCACAAATCGCGCGCTGTCCGGCTCGCCCTCGCCGGGCGAAAAGAGCGCCAGACGGCTCATCGCCACCGCCCCCACCAGCGCCCACGGGAACCAGTCGCGCCGCCGGTAGCGCCTCGGAGCACCCGCGCTCGGGTCCATAAACGCCCTCCCTAACCCCACTCCGATGCGCAGCTACCCCCGCCTGAGGCCACCCGTTCGTGGCATTGTGCTCTGCCGTGAGCTGCCCCACAATCGGCCAGAGCCTTTCGAGGTGCTCCCACGATGCGTCGGCCCCACAGCATGCTTCAACCCGCAATCGCGGTCGCGGCCATGGCCATTCTCCTGACCGCAATCCAGGAAGGCGGCCCCGGCCTCGCCAGCTTCACGAGCGCCTCGGCAGAGTGGTGGCTATATGGGCCGCCAACGGGCAGCTACACGGACCTAAGCTCAAACCAGCAGGTGCAGTCGCTCGTCATGCACGTGAGCGGTCACGACGGCGGCTACGACTACCCTGTGCATTACACAGACGGCGGCTCCGGTTTTAGCCCGAGCACGGGCAGCGACGGCCACCTAATCATCGAAGTTCCGAGGCGTGGGCAAGAGAGCGGCTGGAGCGGCAAGCTGCAAATGATTGGCCCCGCCGTTAGAGTCGGCTGGCGCACCTGCGGATCCGAAATTGACCACGACCCGCGCGAGCTATGAGCCGCGCGCGGCGCGCCAGGGGCCAAGCGCCGCGCGCGGCGGCTTCATGAGTTACAGTAACCGCATGCGCAAGCTTCCTCTGACTCCGGCACGGCCCTCGCGCCGTCTCCATCCGGCATCGTTCGCGCTGCCCGCGCTGATGCTGGCGCTGGCGGCTTCATGCCTGGCGCAAGTGCAGACGGAAGTGCCGCCGCCGGTGCTCGGCGCCAAGGCGGTGACGGTCGAGCACATCAAGGTGCATGGCGAAGCCTTGGTCGGGAACCTCGAAGGCGACTCGCCCGATCGCGACGTGCTCGTCTTTCTGCCGCCGGGCTACGCGCAGCACCCGCACCGGCGCTATCCGGTCGTCTATGCCCTGCACGGTTACTCCATCGGCGCCGAGCAGTGGACGCACGAAATTCACGTTCCGCAGACCATCGCGGGCGCCTTCGCCCTGGGCGCGAAACCGATGATCGTGGTGCTGCCGGACTCGAAGACCGTTTACGGCGGCTCGATGTACTCGAGTTCGGTGACCACCGGCGACTACGAGCGCTTCATCTCCCACGACCTGGTGAACTACATTGACGCCCACTACCGCACCATCCCCACGCGTCTCGCCCGCGGCCTGGTGGGCCACTCCATGGGCGGCTACGGCGCCGTGCGCATCGGCATGAAGCACCCGGACGTCTTCGGCAGCCTTTACGTGATGAGCGCCTGCTGCCTCTCGCCGATGGGCCGCCGTCCCCCCGGCAACGCTCCCGCGAGCGCCGCCTTCGCCCAGCAAGAGAAGCAACTGGAGGCGGTCAAGAGTCCCGCCGATGCCGCCCGCCTGGGCTTTTTCGCGCGCGCGATGCTGGCCTCCGCGGCGGCTTGGGCGCCGGACCCCAAGAATCCGCCACTCTATCTCGACCTGCCGGCGAAGGGCGGCGACCCCCAGCCCGCGGTGCTCGCCAAGTTTGCGGCCAACGCGCCGCTCGCCTTCATCGATCAGTACATCGACAACCTGCGCCGCTATCGCGCCATCGCCCTCGACGTCGGCGACCAAGACGGCTTGCGCTTCGACATGATGAAGCTGCACGGCGTCCTCGACGAATACGGCATCGCCAACAGTTTCGAGATCTATCACGGCACCCACACCAGCGCCGTCGCCGTGCGCTTCCAGGATCACGTGCTGCCCTTCTTCAGCCGCAATCTCTGCTTCGCCCACTGCCGCTAGGTGCGTGGGCCGGCGCGGCGCGCCGGCGGTGCCGGAGGTGACTGCAACCGGGGCGGCGAACCCCCGCCCCAGCGGCGCGCCCGGATATAATTGCACGGCGGGCTGATCGAGAGGGACGAGGAGAGTAATCCCAATCGGCGGACCACCGTTCCGGCAGCGAACCGGGGCTGTTGGCGCCGGCCCTCCACGGCGCGGCTTGGGTCCGGCGGAACGCTTCTCCCGGCCTCGGCCCCGATCCCGGGCCGCTGATCTCCGATCCCCGACTTTCAGCCCTGGGGCGAGAAAGCCTTGGCGAGCGAAGCCAATCTAGCCGCCTTGATGCAAGCCGCCGAGGCCGGCGGCAAGGAGGCCGCCGACGCGCTCTTCAGCGCGCTCTACGCCGAGCTGCGCCGCCTGGCCAAGCGCGAGCTGGCCCGCCACGGCGCGCCGCTCAGCCTCGGCGCCACCACCCTGCTGCACACTGCCTATATCGAGATCGCCGCCCGCGAGGGCACCTCCTTCGCGCACGAGCGCCGCTTCATGGGCTACGCCGCCCGCGTGATGCGCGGGCTGATCATCGACTACGCCCGCAGCCGCCACGCGCTCAAGCGCGGCGGCCAATTCGAGATCACCTCGCTCGAGGTCGATCCCGCCAAGGCCGCGGACGAGACCGAGCTGGCGCGCGTCGGCGACGCCCTCGACGAGCTGGCGAAGGCCGAGCCCGCCCTGGCCGAGATCGTGGACCTCAAGTTTTTCTGCGGCTTCACCTTCGCGGAAATCGGCGCCATGCACGGCGTCTCCGAGCGCACCGTGCAGCGCGAGTGGGATAAAGCCCGCATCTATCTGCACAGCGCGCTCCAGCCCGGCGCGGAGATCCCGGGGTAACTCGCCAGCCATGCCGAAGCTCACGCCGCAACAATGGCGCGAAATCAGCGCGTACCTGGACCGCGGCCTGGAGCTGCCGCCCGCCGCCCGCGCCGCCTGGCTGGCGGAGCTGCGCGTGCGCGAGCCCGAGCGCGCGCCTCTGGTCGCGCAGTTGCTCGCCGAGCACGCCGCCGTCGAGCGCGACCGCTTTCTGGAAAGTTCCGCCGCGATTCCCGACGAGCTGCGGCTGTGCGGCCAGCGCCTCGGCGCCTACACCTTGCGCGCGCCGATCGGCGCCGGCGGCATGGGCAGCGTCTGGCTGGCCGAACGCAGCGACGGGCGCTTCGAGCGGCGCGTCGCGGTGAAATTCTTGCGGCTGGCGGTGGCCGCCGGCGGCGCCGAGCGCTTCGCCCGCGAAGGGAAGATTCTCGGCCAGCTCGCCCATCCGCATATCGCCGAGCTGGTGGATGCGGGCGTCAGCCCCACCGGCGAGCCTTACCTCATCCTGGAATACGTCGAGGGCGAGCCCATCGACGAGTACTGCAACCGCCGCGGCCTCGACCTGCAGGCGCGCATCCGCCTCTTCCTCGCCGTCTTGGACGCGGTGGCGGCGGCGCACGCGCACCTGATCGTGCACCGCGACCTCAAGCCCGCCAACGTGCTGGTGCGCCAGGATGGCCAAGTCAAGCTCCTCGACTTCGGCATCGCCAAGCTGCTTGAGGAGGGCGCCGCCCCCGCCGCCGCCGCGCACACGCTGGCCGGCGGCGCGCTGACCCCGCGCTTCGCCGCGCCCGAGCAATTCACCGGCGGCCCGATCACCACCGCCACCGACGTATATTCGCTCGGCGTGCTGCTCTATTTGCTGCTGGCCGGCGAGCATCCCGCCGGCGCCGAGACCCAATCCACGGCGCAGTTGGTCAAGGCCATCGTCGAGACCGAGCCGCCCCGCCCCTCCGACGCCGCCGCCGCGCGCGCTGCCGCCGCCCCCGGCGCGCGCGGCGCAGCCCGCAACAAGCTGCGCCGCGAGCTGCGCGGCGACCTGGATACCATCATCGGCAAGGCGCTGCGCAAGAACCCCGCGGAGCGCTACCCCTCCGTCCTCGCCCTGGCCGGCGACCTGCGCCGCTTCCTCGGCCACGAGCCGATCACCGCCCGCCCCGATGCCCCGGGCTATCGGCTGCGCAAATATGCGCGCCGCCACCGCCTGGGCGTAGCCGTCGCCGCCGCGCTCGTGCTCCTGCTCGCGGGCTTCTCGCTCATCCAGGCGGTCGAGCTGCGCCGCATCACCCGCGAGCGCGACCGCGCCGACCGGGTCAGCGATTTCATGGCCGGCATCTTCAAGCTCTCCGATCCCAACGAGCATGCCGGACAGCCGGTCACCGCCCGCGAAATTCTCGACAAGGCGGCCCGCGATATTCACGCCAATCTCGCCCAAGATCCCGAGCTGCGCGCGCGCATGCTCCACGTCATGGGCCGCGCCTACCTGAATCTCGGCATCTTCTCTCGGGCCCAAGCGCTGTTCCAGGAGGGCATCCAGGCGGGCCGCGACGCCGGCGAAGAAAACAGCCGCGACGTGCTTGCCATGACCCATGACCTCGCCTGGGCGCTGTTGCAGCAGAACCGCGTCGCCGAGGCCGAGCGCCTCGAGCGCCGCCTGCTCGCCGACCAGAGCCGCGTGCTGGGCCCCGCCGACGGAGACACCCTGGCGACCATGGAGGAGCTCGCCTTCACCGTCTGCAACGAAGGCCGCGGCCGCTGCAAGGAAGGCATTGAGCTCACCCGCCGCGTGCTCGCCGCGCACGAGCGCAGCCTCGGCCCCGACGCCTTCTACACCCTGGCGACCATGAACAATCTCGCCATTATGCTGGCCAGCGACGGCCGCCTGCCCGAAGCCGTAACCCTGGAACAAGAGGCCCTGCGGCGCCATCTGCGCCGCTTCGGCCCCGACAACATCGGCACCGTCAACGCCATGCTGAACCTGGGCGAGTTCCAGCGCGACGCCGGCCAGAACGACGCCGCCCAAACCACGCTCGAAAACCTGCTGGTCATCGAAAAGCGCGCCTTCGCCCCGGATCAAGGGGAGACCGCCGCCACCAAATACGATCTCGCCTCCGTGCTCCTGCGCAAAGGCCAAACCGATCGCGCGCTCGCCCTGCTCGACGACGCCGTTACCCACGGCCTGGCGCCGCGCATCGCGCAAGGACTGCCCGCCGATCCTTTATTTGCTTCGCTGCGCGGCGACTCGCGCTTCCAGGCGATCACGGCCGCCGTGGCGCGCCGTTACCCGCCTCAGCCCCCCTCCAAAGCCGAATAGCCGCCGCGCCGCCGCCTTTGCGCCGCTTGTTGTCGCCTTTTCCCCGCCGTTTCCGATACCAACTATAGGGCCGCTTCGGTCGAGATGGATTTCGACACGCGCGGCGGCCCGGAAACGCGATTCAGGAGAGCACCTTTATGGCGGCAATGACTTCCCCAGTTGACATGGATAAGCTGCATGCCTTTATCGGGCAGTTCGTGGGCGATCTTGGCGCCGCGGTCCACGCGGGCATGGTAGTGATCGGCGAAAAGCTCGGCTTGTACAAGGCGTTGGCGCAAGGCCCGGCGACCTCCGCCGAGCTGGCTGCGCGCACGCAAACCGACGAGCGCTATGTGCGCGAGTGGCTGTCGTCGCAGGCCGCCGGCGGCTACGTGACCTACGATCCCGCATCCAAGAAGTTCAGCCTCACCGCCGAGCAAGCCTTCGCGCTCGCCAACGAAGACAGCCCTGCCTACGTGCCCGGCGCCTTCGAGCTGGCGCTGGGCTCGCTGGCTGCCGTTCCGCGCATTACCGAAGCGTTTCGCAGCGGCGCCGGCATGGGCTGGCACGAACAGCATGAGAGCGTGTTTCACGGCTGCGAGAAGTTTTTCCGTCCCGGCTACTCCGCCAACCTGGTCAGCTCCTGGATTCCCGCGCTCGAGAGCGTGAAGGGGAAGCTCGAAGCCGGCGCGCGCGTCGCCGACGTGGGCTGCGGCAAAGGCGCCTCCACGCTGCTGCTGGCCAAGGCGTTCCCGAAGTCGCAGTTCTTCGGCTTCGACTACCACGACCGGTCCATCGAAGCCGCTCGGGCCGCCGCCCGCCGCGAGGGGCTGGACGGGCGCGTCCGCTTCGAAGTCGCCAAGGCCAAGGAGTTTCCCGGCAAGGACTACGACTTCGTCGCCGTGTTCGATTGCCTGCACGACATGGGCGATCCCGTCGGCGCCGCGGCGCACGTGCGCCGCTCGCTGGCCGCCGACGGCACCTGGATGATCGTCGAGCCATTTGCCAACGACGACCTCAAAGACAACTTGAACCCCGTCGGCCGGACCTATTACGGCTTCTCGACGCTGCTCTGCACCCCCTGCTCGCGGTCGCAGGAAGTGGCGATGTGCCTGGGCGCGCAGGCGGGCGAGAAGCGCATCCGCGAAGTGGTCACCGCCGCCGGTTTCAGCCGCTTCCGCCGCGCCACCGAGACGCCCTTCAACATCGTCTATGAGGCGCGGCCCTAGCCGCCTTTGCCGGCCCTGAGCTCTAACCGATGAGCCGCGAGGCGCGAGAGTAACTCGCGCCCCGCGGCTCGCCCGACGCGACGAGCTATTCGTACGGCGCGCCCGGCGGCTACGCCACGCTGGTCGGTCCCGCCGGCCAAAATTTCGCGCCCTGCCTGCCGAGCCTCTCCGTGGATGGCACGGGCCGGGCCGTGATCGTGGGTCTGACCCAGGCGCCCTCGTTCCCCTCCACTGCGGTCGCGCCGCCGCCGTTTCCCAGCCCGGGGGCCTTTTCGGTCTATGTGACCAACTTGAACGCCGCGGGCACGGGCGTGGTTTACACCGATTTCCTCGGCGGCGCGCGCGGCGAGGATCTGCAGCAGGCGCAGCGGCTTGTCTTGAAGATGGACTCTCTCGCCCGCGCGCCGCAACTTGCCCGCGGCAGGTTCGAATTCGAACGGGCCGAAGCGAAATGGCGGAGCAGACGCCATGGCGAAGGCGGCGAAACCAGAGAGTGGCTCTGATTCCATCACTCCGGCGCGGTAAGAGAGCCAGGAGCCGAAAACGCGGGCTTGGCTGCGGCCGCGGACGATCGGGCGGGAAGCCTGGGTGAGTTCAGTGCGAGTTCAGCTAGAGTTCAGCCCGCGTCCATTGATCGGACGGGCGGGGACGCGAGATGCTGCCCCGCGTCGCCGCGTGCGGCCCAGCGTCAGCGGCGGGGGCAGTATGCAAGCGCTTGTGCAGGGAGCGAAGTTATGAGCCATTGGAAGCCGGTCACTTATTGCGCCGTTAGCGGATTGCTGATGCTGGCGATGGCCGCCGGCGCAACGGCCCAAGG
>Ga0070739_10000129_pt1 | contig 162535 bp, 134 predicted proteins | sample Coa_R1_7_FD_66445 | JGI IMG/M metagenome (GOLD analysis project Ga0070739, IMG submission 66445) | Surface soil microbial communities from Centralia Pennsylvania, which are recovering from an underground coalmine fire - Coalmine... | ecosystem: Environmental > Terrestrial > Soil >...
CTGGCGGTTCGGCTACCTCCCTCAAGTTCCAACTTAACGCGGCCACGCCGGTTGGCAGCTACCCGATCGTGGTGACCGCATCTAATGGCACCGTCACCAGCGCCAAAAAGTTTACGGTCGGTCCGTAAGCGCCCGCTCGCAGGATCGGGGGCTTTTTTACGCATCCCGGCCGGTCCACGTGAGCGTGATCGGATCACCGGGCGACAGCCCTAACGTCCGCGCCGCGTCGCCATTGCGGACGGCGATCTCCAGGCGTTCCGCGCTGCCCCAATAAGCAAGCGGGCTGCCGATAGGAACCTCCGCAAAGGTGCGCGCCAGGCCCTGCCATCGCTTTCCGCCGGCCGCGACCGTGATCTCAGCTGCAATAACCCCCTCTTCCTGCTCCCAGACGGCCCAGCGCTCGGTCGTCAGGTCGGTGATAAGGTTGCCGAAGCGGTCGGCGTAGAGGACGTGGAGATGCAGCGTCGGGCGCCCTTCCGCATCATGCCCGGTCTGTGGCTCGTCGATGGGAAGCGTGACCAGTGATTCCGGCGAGACGTTTTCTCCCAGACTTTCCGGCGAGACGCCTGCCGCCAGATGCGCCGCGATGGGCGCAAACACATCCCGCCCGTGAAAGGTCGCGCTTACCGGCTGCCGGAAGTAGCGTCGGGCGGCATCGTCCAGACGCACGACGCGCCGGGCCGGAAAACGCCGCAGAGGCAAGGTCAGCACGCCATTATCGGGCGCGACGAACCGGCAGCATTCCGTCTCGACGACGAGGACGGCGCGCTCCGTGCCGACGCCGGGGTCTACCACGACCAGATGAAGGGTTTCTGGCAGAAAGTAGGGGATAGCGGCTTCCAGACGCGCGCTCGCCTCCAGAAGGTTCTGCGGCGCGATCTCGTGGGTCAGGTCCACCAGCCGCGCCGACGGGGCGATGCCCAGGATCACGCCTTTCATCACGCCGACGTAAGTGTCGCTGAGGCCAAAATCGGTCATCAGGGTTATGAGTTGCATCAGAGCCGAATTGAATTCTCTCCTCCCCTAAAATTGGGGAGGGAAAGGGGGCGTGGGACTTTTCCTAAGCACATAAGCGCCGGACGGTATCTAAATCAAGGCTTTCGAGGCGCGGCCCCAGCTTGGCGACGACCTGCGCCGACAGAAAAGAGGCCAGCCGCCCCGTCGTCTCCAGCGGCAGGCCATGCGTCAGGCCATAGAGCAGGCCTGCGGCGTACATGTCGCCCGCGCCGGTCGTGTCCACGGCCTGGACCGGGAAGGCCGGGATCTCCACCAGCCGGTCGCCCTCGCGCAGCAGCGAGCCTTTGACGCCCATCGTTACCGCCGCCAGATCACAATAAGGGGTCATGGCGCGAATAGCGTCGTAAGGATTTTCCGTGTCCATAAGCACCTGCGCCTCCTCCTCGTTGCCGAAGAGCAGGTCCACATGCTCGCGCACGATCTCCAGAAAATCGGCCTTGTGCCGGTGGACGCAGAAGGGATCGGATAGGCTGAGCGCCACCTTCACGCCGGCCTCCCGCGCCGCGCGCATGGCGTGCAGCACCGCCGCCTTCTGGGAGTCCGTGTCCCAGAGGTAGCCGGTGACGTAAAGATACTGGCTGGCGCGCAGCGCGTCCAGGTCGACGTCTTCCGGGCGCAGCTCGCGGCAGATACCCAGGTAGGTACACAGCGTCCGTTCGGTGTCGGGCGTGATGAGGACCACGCAGATTCCGGTCGTCCCCTCGCCGGCTGCCGTGCAGACCTTTACGTTCTGAGCGCGCAGGCCCTCGGCGTAGAGCGCACCGTGCTCGTCGTTACCGATCTTGCTGGTATAGCAGGCGGCGCCGCCCAACTGAGCGATGCCTATCGCGGTGTTGGCCCCGGAGCCACCCGGCTCGGCATGGACGATATGATCGTAGATTTGGGTGACCAGGGCGCGCTGTCGCTCCTCGTCGATCAGGAACATCCCGCCTTTCTCGACACCCAGTTCTCCCAGGAGGGTATCGGGAATCTCCGCCTGGATGTCGTAGAGCGCGTTGCACATGCCGAACACATCGAAAGTCATTATCCGACCGGTCTCCCATCCAGAGTCTGCTTCTGGCTGATGGCCCTGGAAATCTCCCTGAGCCAGCGATTGCCGTGTTTGACCCACGTATCCTCGATAATTGTTACCGTGACGATCTTATGCGGGTGCGCATGCTTCGCATGCGGCACGACCGTCCGCATCTGGTATTCCTTGACGGTCGCGATGGCTTTGTTCCCCTGCAGCGTGAACTTCTGTATGGTGGTCTTCGCGACGAAAGAGTTGGGTTTTTGGAAGAGAGCCACCATGCCTTGACGCGCATCGGCCAGGCTGCCGCGCGAGCCGTCCGACTGGATGAATTGAAAATCGGGAGCGCAGTTGGCGAGGGTGCCTTTGACATCCTTCCGGCGGACAGCCGCATCTTCCCGGTCGTAGGCAGCCTGAATGGCCGTACGCGCCTGGGCCACCGTGTCTGCCGAAGCAAAAGGCTCCAGCCAGCCTCCCAGGCAGAGCGGCAGAAAAATGAGCATCAGAGAGCGGCGCAGCATGAGTTTATCCTTTGAGAGAATGCCACAGGGCGGTTTGAGTCCGAGGGTCGGTCTATTTCCTGCTATACGTATCCTTGATGGTCTTGCTCTGTATAAGCCACCAGCGATTGGACCGTTTGACCCAGATATCTTCATCGACCTCGTCTTCGGTCATGGTCGTTATCTGAGAAGTGCCTGGATTGACCGACGTCAGGACAGCATGGTCGGTTGCCGTCACGATCGCCTTATTTCCGATCAGACGGAAATGGTTGATCGTCGTTTTCTCTTTGAAAGTCTTTGCGAGAGCAAAGGTCTGTGCTGCGAGCTCCTTGATTTGCTTCAGCGTATATGTTTTGCCCTCCTGGGTGATGTTTTTGCATTCCGGCGCGCAACTGGCGAAACTCCCGTTCACATCTTTCCGGGCCATTGCCGCGCTCTGCTTATCATAGGCGGCCTGAATGGCTTTGCGCGCCTGCGCCGCCGTATCCGCCGAGGCAGCGACCGCCAAAAAGGCGCCCAGAGAGAGAACCAGGGGGAGAATAAGTACGAAACGTCGTGACATGTACTGCCTCCTTTGTTAATGGAGCCGGCCTTTTTACCGGCTGGGTTCTCCTTCGACAAGGTCAACAGCTATTCCTGCCCCTTGACGGCATCCGACCGGCAGGGTATACTCACAGGCACAAGTGAATCGCGCACTGTTTCGCTAGGGGTGCTGAAAGGCTGAGAGGGCGCTGCGCGCCCAACCCTGAACTACCTGATTCGGATAATGCCGACGGAGGGAAGCGATGGACGCATACGAGCTTTTCGTCATGCCGTCGTTCCCGCCTCCATCGGGACGGCGGCATGTTTGCGTATAAGGCTTCTTCGCAAACGACCGTGCCCCAATGGAGGCGTTTCCTCTCCGCGCCGTGCCGCGCTTCCAGGGAGAAGAAAATGCACACACCACGCCGTTTTGCCGCATCCGCCTTCACGCTCATCGAGCTGCTCGTGGTGATCGCCATTATCGCGATTCTGGCAGCCATTCTCTTTCCGGTCTTCGCCCAGGCCCGCGAGCAGGCCCGGCAGACCGTCTGCATCTCCAATACCCGCCAGATCGGTATGGCCGTGCAGATGTATGTCCAGGACTACGACGAGACCTTACCCATCTTCTACGCCTACAACACGCAGGCGCCCGACGGCTCCCGCGCCTGGGCGGGCGATCCGGAGCATAAGGGCGTGGAGCTGGAAATTCTGCCTTACACCAAAGACAAGGATATTTTCAAGTGCCCGGACGATAACGGCGGCCCGACGCTCAGCGATCCGTTCTATGGCTGTCCCGGCCGCGCGACTTACCAGGCCTGCTACGGCTCCAGCTACCGCTTCGATCGCGGCAGCTACTCGACCATCGCCGGCGAATCCACCCAAAATAATACGCCCTACACCACGACCACCCTCGTCACCTACGCGCAATTTGCGGCTCCTTCCGAAACGCGGATCATGCGCGACGAGATGATGCCCTGGTTCGGCACGATGGCCCGCTATGGCTACCTTCCCCAATACTACCAGCCGTGGCACGTGCGTGGGGGCGGCATCGTCTTCTGCGACGGGCACTCCAAGTTCATCGTCAGCAGCTCCGCCTTCGACCAGGAAGTCGTCTGCCCTCCCGGTCAGCGCAGCGGCGATGTCGATCCCAACGCGCCCGGCGACGGCAACACCGGCCCGGACGCCACCTACTACTGGCTGTGTGATTGAGGCCCTCAGGCCCCATAATGCGCGTTCTCATTCTGGCAGATGGAGAGCCGCCCTCGGCGGCATTAGCGCAGGAGCAGGCGGCGGCGCACGATCTGGTGCTCGCCACCGACGGCGCGGCCCACCGCGCTGCGCTCCTGGGCGTGACGCCCGACATCATCTGCGGAGACTTCGATTCGGTGCGGCGGGAGGAGGCGGAGGCAGAGTTTCCGCAGGCGGAGTTTATCTGGATGCACGACCAGGATAGAGCCGACCTGGAAAAGGCGCTTCTCTATGCCCTCGAACGCGGCGCACACGAAGTCACCCTTCTCGGCGCGACCGGAGGACGGCTGGACCATACCCTTGCGAACTGCGCCCTCCTGCTCCGCTACGGCGCGCAGGCGGCCCTCCGGATCGTGGACGACCTTTCGGAGACGTGGGCGCTATCCGGCGAGGAAGACACGCCGGCCGAGCGCCTGCTTGCCACCCGGCCCGGCGATACGCTCTCCCTGGTCTCCTTCGACGGCAAAGCGCGCGTCACGCTGCAGGGAACCCGCTGGCTGCTGGAGGAGGCGGTCTTGCCGGTCGGCACGTGCGGGGTCAGCAATGTCATCGACTCGGACCAGGTTTTTATCCGGGTTCGCGGCGGCGCCCTGCTGGTCTGCCTGCTGCATCCAACATAGGCATTGGGATTTGCTTCCTAACGCCTGACGCCTAATGCCCAACGCCCATTCTGCCATGCCAACCCGCGCTGTCTTCACGCCCCTGGATTGGGGCCTGCTCCTTCTCTATGCCCTGTTCCTGCTGGCCGTCGGCTTCTGGCCCCGCCGCCAGGACACCGATGACTTTCTGATCGCCGGCCGGCGGCTGGGCGTGCCCATCTTTGTGGCGACCCTGGTAGCGACCTGGTATGGGAGCGTGCTCGGCGCGGGCGAGTTCGTCTACACGGATGGAGTCGCGGCCTGGGTGGTCAACGGCCTGCCCTATTACGTCTTCGGCATCCTGTTCGCCCTCTTTCTGGCGCCCCGCGTGCGCGGCGAAGGAGGCCACCACTATACCATTCCGGACAAGCTGGCGATCGAGTACGACCGCAAGACGGCCTTGCTTGGCGCCGCTCTCGCCTTCGTCTATGCCAGTCCCGCGCAGTACGTCCTGATGCTGGGGCTGCTGCTGCAGAGCCTGTTCGGATGGAAGCTCCTGCCGGCGATGGGGATCGGAATCGTCCTTTCGGTCCTCTACGTGTTCCGGGGCGGCTTCCTTTCGGACGTGCGGGTCAACACGTTCCAGTTCCTGCTGATGTTCACCGGCTTCGTCGTGGCCGCCTGGCTGTGCCTGGCGCGCTTCGGCGGGCTGGCGTTTCTGCAGGCGCCGGGCCGCCTTCCACCCACGCATCTCCAACTGCTGGGCGCGCACGATCTACGCTGGGCCATCGTCTGGTTCTTCATTGCCCTCGTCACGCTGGTCGATCCGGGGTTCCATCAGCGCTGCTACGCCGCGCGCACGCCGCGCGTTGCCGTCGTCGGCATCCTGCTGGCGGTCGTCTGCTGGGCCTGCTTCGACGCCCTCACCACGACCACCGGCCTCTTCGCCCGCGCGCTGGCGCCCGACCTATCCAATCCCGTGATGGCCTTCCCGGTGCTGGGCAATCGCATCCTGCCGCCGGGTCTGAAAGGGCTGTTCTTCGTGGGGATGATCGCGCCCATCATGGCCAGCACCGTCTCCTACACCTTCGTCGGCGCCATGACCGTAGGACGCGACTTCATCTGGCGGCTGCAGGAAGGCAAACACGGTGGGGAGATCGCCCTGATCCCCGCCTTCACGCGCATCGGCCTGGTCGCCACCTCGCTGGTCGCCCTCCTCATCGCCCTGGCGATTCCTTCCGTCGTCCTGGAGTGGTATGTTCTCGGCAGCATCTTCGTGCCCGGCGTCCTGATCCCGCTGCTGGGCGCCTACGCCTCGAACCGCTGGAAAGCGCCCCCGAACGCGGCCTTCGCCTCCATGCTGCTCGGCGCCGCCGTCGCCCTCTTCTGCCTGCTCTGGGGCTGGCATCATGGCGGCCCCGATGACCCGCACTATCCCCTCGGCTGGCAGCCGATGTATCCCGGCCTGCTGGCCTGCGCGCTCGTCTATGGGGCGGGATTGTTAAGCCGTTCCTGGACCAAGCGGCCGCAGCCTTCTGATTTGTAAGCTCATTCCGAAATTTGATCTCATCGCGTAGTATAAAGAAGCAGGAGACGCAAGGCCGAGCATCGAACTGTTGGCAGTCCACCTGTTTACGGTCGTCCCCGAAACCCATCCGGCCCTATTATCCGGGCCGCCTTGACCGGGCCGTGAACGGCCCGTCTCGTGGTCCTTCGGACAACCGCCCTCCGGGCGGAAAGGCTTTGGAATTGCCATGCGACATAGCAAAGCCCATGTCTATCTGCATATCGTCTGGACCACCTGGCAGCGGCAACCCTACATTACCCCGGACATCGAGAGGGCGGTCTATCACAGTATCGAAAATGAAGCCAAGCGTTTAGAGGCCACCCTCCTGGCGATCGGAGGCATGCCCGATCATGTGCATCTGGTGGTCAAAATCCCAACACGCTTATCCATAGCTCGGTTGATGAATCAGATCAAAGGGGTCTCCTCGCATTGCGTGCATGAGCAGCTACCGGGCCATGAAGCCTTCCGATGGCAGGAAGGCTATGGCGTATTCAGCATGGGCCTCAACCAGGTGGGACGCGCTATCGCCTATGTGCAAAACCAGAAGCGCCATCATGCCAATAAGACCCTCTGGCCGCAATGGGAAGAAGCCGAGGAAGAATGCATACCGCCAATGGACCAATAGCATTTCCCGCCCGCAGGGCGGTTGTCCGAAGGACCACGAGACGGGCCGTTCACGGCCCGGTCAAGGCTTGGATGATTATCCGGCGATGGTCCGATCAAAACGGGCCGTTCACGGCCCGGTCAAGGCGGCCCGGATAATAGGGCTAAATCGCCATTTCAGCCCGGTTAAAAGAGGTGGACCCTAAAGGCTAACCATGTCTGAAATCAACGCAAACCATGAGGTGCTGCGGGCGCCATCGGAAGTCCAGGAGCGCGTCGAGGACCTGCGCCAGCAGATCCGGCACCATAACTACCTCTACTATGTCGAGGATCAGCCGGAAATCTCCGATGCCGCCTACGACGCCCTGATGAACGAGCTGCGCGGACTGGAAGAGAAATACCCCGAGCTGATTACCCAGGATTCGCCTACGCAGCGAGTGGGGGCAGAGGTAGTCACCACATTTGCCCCGTTCCCGCATCGCGTCCCGATGCTCTCCCTGGATAACGCCTTCAGCGTGGAGCAACTGCGCGCCTGGGAGGAGCGCAACCGCCGCCTGCTCGGTCTCGGCCCCGACGCGAAGATCGAATACGACTGTGAGCTCAAGATCGACGGCGCCGCCGTCTCGCTCATCTACGAGAACGGTAAGCTCACAGCGGGAGGTACGCGCGGCAACGGCGAGGTGGGTGAAGATATCACGCTCAATCTCAAGACCATCGCCGCCATTCCTAAGCAGCTTCATCCCATCTCGCCCGGAAAGGAAGAAGTGCAGCCGCCGGCAAACGGGACCGCGCAGGCTAGTCTCTTCGATGCCACGAACGGGGAAGCCCCTGGACAGCCCGTCAAGTCCGGCGTGCCGGCGCTCATCGAGGTGCGCGGCGAGGTGTTCATGTCTCATAAAGAGTTCGCCCGCATCAATGCGGAGATCGAAGAGCAGGGCGGACGCACCTTCGCCAACCCCCGCAACGCCGCCGCCGGCTCTTTGCGCCAGAAAGATCCCCGCATCACCGCCAGCCGCCGCCTGGACGCCTTCATGTATGCGGTCGGGGCCTGTGAAGGCTGGACTTTCCGGACCCAATTCGAGATGCTTCAGACCTACCAGGCATGGGGCCTGCAGACCAATCCCAACGTGCGCGTCTGCCGCGGTATCGAGGAGGTCGTCGCCTTCGTCGAAGAGTGGGCGGACAAGAAGAATACCCTGGAATACGACATCGACGGGGTCGTGGTCAAGGTCAACGCGATGGCGCTGCAGCGCGATCTCGGCCAGGTGAGCCGCTCGCCGCGCTGGGCCATCGCCTACAAGTACCCGGCCCTGCAGGTGCGCACCAAAGTGGAGGACATCGTCGTGCAGGTCGGACGGACCGGCGCGCTGACGCCAGTGGCGATCCTGACGCCCGTGCCGGTGGCCGGCGTCATCGTTTCCCGCGCGACCCTGCACAACGAGGATGAAATCCGCCGCAAGGACGTGCGCATCGGCGACACGGTCGTCATCCAGCGCGCGGGCGAGGTCATCCCGGAAGTGGTCGAGGTAGTCGTCGCCGACCGGGACGGGGATGAGGAAGAGTACTTCCTGCCCACCCATTGCCCCTCCTGCGGCGCGGAGATCGTGCGGCCGGTCGGAGAGGCCGTAGCGCGCTGTCCCAACCCCCACTGCCCGCAGAAGCTGCAGCAGCGCATCGAGCACTTCGTCTCCCGCAACGCTATGGACATCGAGGGACTGGGTGAGCGGCATATCGCGCAGTTGATCGCGGCGGGCCTGGTGAAGGACGTCGCCGATGTGTACTTCCTGACCAAAGACCAGTTGCTGCCCCTGGAGCGCATGGGCGATAAGCTGGCGACCAAGATTCTGGATCACATCGAAAACAGCAAGCATCGGCCCCTGTCCCGCGTGATCTACGCCCTGGGCATCCGTCATGTCGGCGAGCGCGCCTCCGAGGTCCTGGCAGCCCATTTCGGCTCTTTGGACCGCATTGTAGATGCCACTGTCGAGGATCTCGCGCGAGTCCATGAGATCGGGCGCACCACCGCCGAAAGCGTGGTCGCCTTTTTCGGAGACGAAGCAAACCGGGAGGCCATCCGCAAGCTCAAAGAGGCGGGCGTCGAGCCGGAAACCCATGCCGACGCGCCCCAATCCGACGCGCTGGCCGGCAAGACCTTTGTCTTCACCGGCACCCTTCCGACCCTGAAGCGCGAGGAGGCGGAAACGATGGTCAAGCGGCTGGGAGGCCGCGCCGGCGGCAGCGTCAGCAAACAGACCTCCTACGTCGTCGCCGGGGAAGAGGCCGGCAGTAAGCTCACGAAGGCGCAAGAGCTCGGCGTGCCCGTCCTCACCGAGGAAGAGTTCTTGCAGATGATCGAGCCGCATCAAAGTAAATGATCGGAGGCTTGCAAGATAGTTCAATAACGGTCCGCCGGTTGGCGGATACGGAGCTGCCCGCCTTTTGTAGGACCGGTCTTCCTGGCAAATGCGTCCAAAGACCCATGCCGAACTCCAGGCGATTCCGCTATCATAAACCGACAGCGCGAAAAGCCGTTCGCGCTGCCGGAAAGGAGGCGGTCTCCATGCGAAGCTTTTTTGCGGCGTGCGGGACCCTCGTGGTGCTGGCGATCGCCGGTCTGGCGATCTGGCTGCTGGGTCTCGGACCCTGGATCCATCAGAGCATCGCGTCCGGGCATCTCCTGGACTGGATCATGGGAGTGCTCTGCTTCCTCTGGCTCCTGGTGATCCTCAAAGCGCCCTGGGACCTCTATTTCCAGGCCCAGGAAGTCTCCTTCGAGATGCAGCGCTCGCGGGAGCGCCAGATCGCTCTTCCTCCCGGCCGCGAAGCCTATCTTCTCAGGCTGCGGCGGCGCCTGGGTTGGCTTGCCGTCGGCATGCACCTGCTCTCGGCGGCGCTGGTAGCCGCCGTCACCTATTTCTCCGGCGGACATCTCGGCTACTATTTCGCCGGGTTCTATCTGGTCTCGACCTTCTTCCGCCCGGTCCTCGCCGGCTACGTCTACCTGACGCGCAAACTGAACGCCATCGGAGAGGAGGCGCGCTATCCCCGCGAAGACATTCTCGAAGTGCGCGAGAAATTAAAGTGGCAGGAAGCCGCTATCCGCGATCTTCTGGACCGCATGCGCGAGGATCGGGAAGACCTGGAGCGAGAGCGGCGCACACGAGAGGGCGAGGAATACGAATTGCGCCAGAACATCCAGGCCATCAGCCGGGAGTTCGAAAGCACCGTCAGCCGCCTGACCGACAACCAGGAAGTCATTAAGGGCATCCAGGCATTCGTGCGGCTCATCGCCCAATCCACCCAATAAGGGATATCCCCTATAATGGCAAGGCCCTTCTGTTTTCATCGGGCGGCTGAAGCCGCAGCAACAACAGCGCGAAGTCGCCCTTCGGCGACTGGCTTCCAATACAGTCTCCCCTCCCCTAGAATTGGGGGAGGGGTCGGGGGTGGGGGCCGTCCGCGCAGGCGGACTTCGTGCCTTTGTTGCTGCGGCTTCAGCCGCCCGAACAAAGAAAAACGGCCTACCTCAAATAGGGTAGGCCGTTACCTTAATTCCCCCTCTCCTTAAAGGAGAGAGAAGATTTAGCCCGTGTTACTAAGGCGGGGTTATCGGCGGCAGGTGCTCCACCGGGAAGGGCGGATGATGGTAGGTGGGCAGCTGGTTTTTCTTGAGCTGCTCCAGCTCATAGGCGATGGCCCGCTCTAGCTGCGGATCGTGTCCTTCGTTGACCAGATCCGGCGTGTTATTGACCTCAATGTCCGGGTCGATGCCGTGGTTTTCGGCGATCCACTTCCCATCCTGCGGCGACCAGATGCCGAACTGCGGCACGGTCAGCCCGCCGCCGTCCAGCAACTGGCGGAAGCCGTTGATACCGACCAGCCCGCCCCAGGTCCGCTTGCCGATGATCGGGCCGACACCCGCTTTGCGGAAATAGTAGGGAAAGGCGTCGCCGCCGGAACCCGACCACTCGTTCTCCAGGATCACCTTCGGCCCATAGATGGCCGCCCCCGGCTGCTTTTCATCCATTCCATAACGGGAGGTATCCATGCTCAGCAGCCGGCGGTCCAGCTTCTCGACAAAGAAATCCGGGATGAAGCCGCCGCTGTTAAAGCGCTCATCCACGATGATGCCGTCCTTATCGGTCTGCGAATAGAACTCCCTTCCGAACGCCGTAAGACCTCCGAAGGCCGTATCCGGCACGTACATGTAGCCGATCCGCCCGCCGGTCGCCAGCTCCACTTTCTTCCGATTGGCCTCCTCCCAGTCCAGATGGCGCAGTTCCGTCTCGCTGGCGATCGGCCGCACCTGAACGTCATGCGCGCCCGTATCGGACGGCTGAGAGTTGACCCGCAGGGTGACCGTCTTGCCGACCGTATCCAGGAAGAGCGAGTAGGGATCGACGTCGGTATGCAGCGGGATGCCGTTGACGGCGATCAGGTAATCGCCCTCCTTGACCTTTACCCCCGGCTCGGTGAGCGGGGAGCGACTGCCGGCAGCCCAGTTCTCGCCGCGATAGATCTTCTTGAAGCGGTAGTAGTTCCCCACCGGCTCGAAATCGACGCCGAGCAGTCCGATGCTCACCGGCGGCACGCCCGGACTGCCTCCACCGCCGATCACGTAGGCATGCGAGGTGTCCAACTCGCCGGCCAGCTCGCCGAGCAGATAGGTCAGGTCGTCCCGGTGCGCCACGCCGGGCAACAGCCGCGCGTACCGTTCCCCGATGCCTTTCCAGTCCAGGCCGTGCATGTTGGGATCGTAGTAGAAGTCGCGCTCCATCCTCCATGCATCCCAGAACATCTCCTTCCATTCGGCGCGCGGGTCCGAAAGCATCTCCAGATTCGGGCTGAGCTTGCCCGCTCCTGCCGACTGGCCGGGCGCAGGATCGATGATGCCGAAGGTGTTGCCGGCCGCCCGGTAGAGGATCTTTGTCCCCGCCGGGTTCAGAGCGTATTCCTGGATGCCGCTGATGATGACCTTGTCGTCCCGGTCCGCAATATCGTAGCGATGCAGCGCATCCCCAGCCTGATAGAAAAGCTTGCCGCTGCCCGCGCTCAACCCGCCGTAGCTGCCCGCCGGGACCGACAGGCCGACCGTGCGCTGATACAGCCCGTCCAGATCGATCCTGGTCGGCTCCGGCCCGGAAGGCTTTGCCGCCGGCTTGGCCGCCTCTTTCTGATCGCCCGCCTTTGCGACGCCGCTTTTGGTCGTATCGGAGGCCGTGGCGTCGGTTTTGGGCGGACTCGGCGGCGTGCTCTCGTCTTTGGGCTTCTCCTCGTCGCTCTCCGGAGCGAACGGCGAAGGCGTATCCGCCTGCAGCACCAGCGCGTAGATGCCGGTCGTGTTCTGGAAGTTGATATTGATCTCCGGCCCGATCAGGGTCGGGGAGAACGTGCGGTCCGAAAGGAAATAGAGGTATTTGCCGTTCTGGTCGAAGACCGGCTCCCGGTCGCTGTAGTGGCCGTCGCTGATCGTGTAGCTCTTCTTCTGAGCCACCGAGTAGAGCATGAGGCTACTGAGATGGCTGCGGTTGGGCTTCGTATAGGCGATCCACTTGCTGTCCGGCGACCAGGTACCGAGCGGAATTTCGCCGATGGTGCTGGAGTCGACGAGGATCGGCTTCTTATCCGCAAGCGTCACCATCCATAGGTGCATCCCCACGTCGGTATATAAGAGAGCCTTGCTGTCCGGCGACCAGACCGGGCCGGAGCGGTAGGCGTGCCCATCGCTGGTCACCCGCGTCTCCGTGCCGGTGCCGTCCTGCGGGCGAATGGTGATCTCGTACTCGCCGGACTTGTCCGAAAGATAAGCGATCATCTTTCCATCCGGCGACCAGGCCGGGTTGATCTCCCGCACGCCGGACGTATTGGTCAGGTCGCGGCTGTCGCCCTTCTTGGCCGGGACCGTGAAGATGTCGCCGCGCGCCTCGAAGACCGCCCGCACGCCGGATGGGGAGATGTCCATGCCGTGGATCTGGTTTTCGACATGGAGGAGGGTCAGTCGCGCCGCCGTCATGTCGCTGTAGGCCTGGATCGCAACGGGCGTTACCTTCTCGGTCGCCAGATCGAAAACCTCGATCCTGCCGCCATGCTCGAAGACGATGGCGTCCGGCCCGATGCTCGGCCATTTGATGTCGTAATCGTTGAAATGCGTGAGCTGCCGGACGGCCTTCGTGTGCAGATCGTAGACGTAGAGATTGACCGTCAGCGACTTATCGGAGGCGAAGTAGATCTTATCGCCATGCCACATCGGGAAGTAGTTGGTTTCGGTCCCATGCGGCACTTCGGAATAGCGGTTGTTCTTGAGGTCGTAGATCGAGATGTAAGCCTGAGAGCCGCCCCGATAGCGTTTCCAGGTGGCGAATTCACGGTCGAGGCGGGTATAGGCGATCTGGTCTCCATCCGGAGAATAGGCGGCCAGAGCCACCTCCGGTAGCGGCAGTTCTTTGGGCAGGCCGCCGGTGATCGGCACGGTGAACGCCTTATCGAATCGGAAGGAAAACGAAGTCCTTCCGGAGCGAAACAGCACCGCTTTGCTGTCCGGGGTCCAGCCCAGGACTCCGCCGGACGAGGGATGATAGGTCAGCCGCTTCGGCTCGCCGCCCTCCGCCGGAATGACATAGACCTCGGCATTGCCGTCATAATTGCCCGTAAAGGCGATCCATTTCCCGTCTGGCGAGAATTTGGGAAACGCCTTGTTGCTGGGGTTGGCGGTCAGCCGGCGCGCGATGCCGCCGGCGCGCGGCGCCAGCCACAGGTCGCCTCCGTAGACGAAGACGATTCCCTCCCTGCCGATGTCCGGGTAGCGAAATAGTTCGGGATTGCCCTGGGCCGCAGCAACGCGACCCAGCCCCATCAGGATGGCGAGCAGGAGCGCGCCTGCCATCGCCATTTTCGAAATCCTACGCACGATTCAGTCCTCCTTTGGCTTGCGTTTGACTTTGAAATCGAGTATAATAGTAGACATAATACCACATTCCCTATCCTTTCAGGATAGTAAAGGACGAACACCATGCCTGCTTTTAAAGAGGGTGACCGGGTCCGTATTGCCAGCCGCCCGCCGACCCCCGCCGATGCGAAGACCGGACTCTACTACGGTTACTATGGCGGCCTTTCCGGGACCCTCTTCAAGCTGTACGGCCGCGGTGAGGGCGCGCAGGCCGCCGTGGAGATCGATCTGGAGAGCCTGCCGGAAGATGTCGCGCGCCGCCATCTGGAGGTGCGGGACCAGATGCGTTCCGCACTGACCGGCGAGGCCAAACGCCTCAGCGCCCCCGGCGCGGAGCACGAGTTCCGCCTCCGCTACGTGATCCTGGTCGCCGTCTCCGACCTTCAGCGTCGTGCCCTCCCCACCCGCCACAGGGCTACGAACGGAAGGGCCGCTTAATATCCACTCCCCGCTCGCTTCGCGAGCGGGTGGTTCCTTTTTATTCCCAGGTGATCAGCGGCAGCTCTAAAGGCAGGGCGGCGTCCGGATGCGCAGGCAGCACGCGTATGGAAAAACCCTGCAGGCCGCTCTCAGAGAGCAGGATTTCGCCCTCATAGTGGTGGACGCCGTCCTGGGCAGACTTCCAGGCTAGCGGTGTCGGCTCGCCGTGTGTGATCTGCTGGTTGGCGTCGAGCAGGCCGTGATACGCCTGCACGATCACGTCCTGGGGCGTCAGCGCGCCGAGATGGACCAGGGCGGCCACGGGGATGCGATTGCCGACATGCAGCGGCGCTTCCTCGGCGGGCGGCGGAGCCTCCACCTGTGTAATATGCACCTGCGGCCACTGGGCGCGTATCCGATGCTTCCATTCCACCAGCGCCCTGGCGCGCGCCAGATGGTCTGCCGCCAGCGCCTCGTGACGCCGCAGAGCCGGAATATAGAAGCGCTGGGTATACTCCGAGACCATCCGGTTTGTGTTGTAGACCGGGCAGAGTTGGCGCATGGAGTTCTTCATTTTCGCGATCCAGGCGTGCGGAATCCCTTCCGGACTGCGGGCATAGAAAAGCGGCACGACGTCGTTTTCCAGCAGCTCGTAGAGCGCGTTCGCCTCTGTCCGATCCTGCTCGGCCGGGTCCGCATAGTCTTCTCCTTTGCCGATCGACCAGCCCACATCGGGCGCATACGCCTCTGCCCACCAGCCGTCGGGGACAGAGAGGTTGAGGCCACCGTTAGGCAGCACTTTCATCCCGCTCGTGCCGCTGGCCTCCATCGGGCGGCGGGGCGTGTTCAGCCAGACGTCTACGCCCTGCACCATCTGCCGCGCCAGCGCCAGGTCGTAGTCCTCCAGGAAGACGATCCGATGGCGCGCCTCGTCCTGCCGGGCGAAGTGAATGATCTGACGGATGAGGTCTTTGCCGCCTTCATCGCGGGGATGCGCCTTGCCGGCCATCAGGATCTGCACGGGCCGGTCGGCGCTGTTGAGGAGGCGCAGGAGCCGCAGCGGATCGGTAAGAAGAAGGGTGGCGCGCTTGTAGGTGGCGAATCGGCGCGCGAAGCCGATGGTCAGGGCATGCGGGTCCAGCACCTCACCTGCCTGCTGGATCTCCTGCTCGCCCAAGCCCCGCTGCAGCAGGTACCCCTGCAGCCGCTCGCGCGCAAAGCCGATGAGCTTCTGCCGCTGGTCCTGGCGCAGCCCCCACAGCTCCTCATCGGGAATATCGGCGACGCGCGCCCACACATTCGGATCGGTAAGCTCCTGCTGCCATGCCTCGCCCAGATAGCGGTTCAGCAGCGCCTCCATCGCCGGGGACACGAAGGAGGGGGTGTGGATGCCGTTCGTGACCGAGGTGATGGGAATCTCCTCTTCCGGAAAGCCCGCGAAGCCTGCCTGCACCATGCGCCGCGTCACCTGCCCGTGCAGGCGGCTGACGCCGTTGACAGCATGGGCGCCGCGCATCGCCAGTACCGCCATGTTGAACTTCTCCCCACTGTCGTCGCGATGAACGCGCCCCAGTCCCATGAACTCGTCGAAGGAGAGGCCCAACTGTCCGGCGTAAGCCGTAAAATAGGGCGCCAGCAGATCCGGCGGAAAGAGGTCGAAGCCGGCAGGGACCGGCGTGTGCGTCGTGAACACATCGCCGGCTGCGACGGCTTCGCGCGCCTGCCGGAAGTCCACCTGCTGCGTCTGCATGAGCATCCGGATGCGCTCCAGCACCAGGAACGCGGAGTGGCCCTCATTCATGTGGCAGACGGCCGGCTGGATGCCGAGAAGAGCGAGTGCCCGCAGGCCGCCGATGCCCAGCACCATCTCCTGCTGCAGGCGCCGCTCCATGTCGCCGCCGTAGAGCTGGTCGGTGATGTCCTGATCGTTGGGGCTATTGGGCGGGGTGTTGGTGTCGAGCAGCACGAGCGGCACGCGGCCCACCTGCGCCCGCCAGACCTGCGCCGTGACGGTCCGGCCCGGAAAATCGAGGGTCACGCACTGCGGATCGCCTTTGGCGTCGCGCTCCAACTGCAGCGGCATGCGGGCAAAGTCGTTGTTCGGATATCGCTCCTGCTGCCAGCCGTCGGCATTGAGGGTCTGGCGAAAATAGCCCTGCTGATAAAGCAAACCGACCCCGACGAGGGGCAAGCCAAGGTCGCTGGAAGACTTGAGATGGTCGCCCGAGAGGACGCCGAGGCCGCCGGAGTAGATGGGCAAACACTCGGCGATGCCGAATTCCATGGAGAAGTAGGCGATCAGCGGCTTCGGAGCGGCCAGGTCGCCGTAGGTGCGCCGAAACCAGGTGTCGGAGGACTGCAGATAGGCATCGGCGCGGCGACAGGCCGCTTCCACGGCAGCCATAAAGGACTCGTCCTGCGCCGCCTCATTGAGCCGCTGCTGCGAGACCTCGCCCAGCATCGCGACCGGATTATGCCCGCTCTGCTCCCAGAGCTGCCGGTCCAGGCGCGCGAACAGGGCGATAGCCTCATGGTCCCAGGCCCAGTGGAGATTGTACGCGAGCTTGCGCAGGCAGTCGAGCGGAGGCGGCAGTGTCGGAACGACGTGAAAGGCATGGACGATCGGCATGCAGGACTCCTTCCGGCCTATTTTCGGCCCTGCTAGCGGTTATCCCTTCCTCAACTTCACGTCCGACCATTGCACTTTGCCCAATTCTATGCTACACTTTTCTATCATCGCTAAAGATTGCTCGCCAGAATAATCGGAGCGAAATACAGGTCCGACGTGTTTAGCCGCTTACGAGAAGATATACAGACCGTTTTTGCCAAGGACCCCGCAGCGCGCAACGTGTTGGAGGTCCTTACGTATCCCGGCCTGCAGGCGATCTGGGGGCATCGGGTCGCGCACGGCCTCTGGCGACTCGGGATCAAGCTGCCGGCGCGCCTCCTCTCGCACCTCAGCCGCTGGCTGACCGGCATCGAGATCCATCCGGGCGCCACCATCGGGCGCCGCTTGTTCATCGACCACGGCATGGGCGTGGTCATCGGCGAGACGACCGTCATCGGCGATGACGTGCTGATGTTCCATCAGGTCACCCTCGGCGGCACCAGCCGCGATAAAGTCAAGCGCCACCCCACCATCGGCAACGGCGTCCTCATCGGCATGGGCGCCAAGATCCTCGGCCCCATCGTCATCGGCGATCACTGCAAGATCGGCGCCAACGCCGTCGTCAACAAAGACATCCCGGCCAACTGCACCGTCGTCGGCATTCCCGGCCGCATCGTCATCCGGGACGGCCAGCGCATTCCCAGCGACGACATCCCGCAGGCGATGGACAACATTACCAACCGTGTGGACCCGCAGGACGAGACCATTCGCGAGCTGCGCCAGCGCCTGGAGCTGCTGGAACAGCACAGCGAAAAGCTGGAGAATCTCATCCGCCGGATGGAAGAGGGCGAGCGCCTGGCGGCCGAATAGTCCGCCGCCGCGCGACAGAAACGCCTTTTCGGCCGGTAAGCGACAAAGGTAAGATCCAAGAGTGAGGCTACAGACTTCTGTGTCCCCCGCACGCTCCGTCTCCCGCATCTCCGGGTGGCTTTCCACCCACCGGCTGCTCACCCTCGTGCCCTGTATTGTCCTCGCCGCCGGCTTCACCCTCCTCGGCGCGTTCCAGCGCGTCCCGGACGGCCAGGTCGCGCCCGGCGTGCGCGCCGGCAGCCTGGACCTGGGCGGAAAGTCGCTGCAGGACGCCCGGACGGCCCTGGAACAGTGGGCGGCGGAGCGCCAGCAGGTCCCGGTCGTGCTGCGCTTTCCGAAGGAGACCGGCATCACCCGCACCTGGAAGGCGTCGGCGCAGCGGCTCGGACTGGGCATCGACACGCGCGCCACGCTGGAGGAGATCGGCAAGGCGGGCCGGGAAGGCCTGTTAGGACAGGCCGCGCACCTGGTCACCGGCGCGCAGCCGCCGCCGGTCGCCCCCCACGTCCAGATCGATACCGCGAAGCTAAGCGCCTACCTGAAACGGATCGCGCGCCGGGTCGCCCACCAGCCCATCGATGCGCAGTTGATCCCGCTCGGCGACGACCGGTTCGACATTACGCCGGAGAAGCCCGGCCGTGCCCTGGACGTGCCGGCATCCGCCGAAGCGATCACGCGCGCCTGGAGCGCCTACAACGCCCGTCCCGCAGAGACCCCTGCCCCTCCGGCGTTTGCGAACCCGCCTGCCGCGCAGCCGGCCAATGCCCCCCAAAGCGGATCGGCGACGGCTCCGGCGCCCAGCACTTCTCCTCCCGCTGCCGGAGCAAAGCCGGCTTCGCCCCCCTCGGAACCCCTATCGGTCGCCCTGGCGCTCCGTCCCGTTCCCGCGCCGGTCACCGCGCAGGACCTCAAGCAGATCGACGGCCTGCTCGGCAGCTTCAGTACCCGCTATGGAGGCACCGGGATCAGCCGGGGCAGCAACATCGTCCTGGCCGCCAGCCGCATCAACGGCACGGTCTTGCGCCCCGGCGAAATCTTTTCGTATAATCAGGTCGTCGGGCCGCGCAGCGGCAGCGCCGGCTTCCGCATGGCGCCGGTCATCAGTCATGGCGAGCTGGTCCCCGGCGTCGGCGGCGGAGTCTGCCAGGTCTCCAGCACGCTTTATAACGCCGTGCTGCTCGCCGACCTGAAGATCGTCCATCGCTCCCATCACGCCTTCCCCGTCCATTACCTGCCCGCCGGACGCGACGCGACCGTGGTCTACGGCGCCATCGACTTCCAGTTCCAGAACAACACGCCTACGCCCATCTATGTCGCTGGCGCCGCCACTCATGGCCGGCTGAGCTTCCGCATCTACGGCAAGCGCGTGCCGGGGCGGGAGGTGAGCATCGAGCTGGATCGCCACACCGTCCAGCCGGCTCCCGTAGAGATCGAGCGCGATCCCTCCCTGCCTGTCGGGCGGCGGATCGTGGAAGACAAAGGCCATCGCGGCCATCGCGTCACCGTCTATCGGGTGATCCGCGAGAACGGGACCGTGCAGCGCGAGATGATTTCCCGCGACCATTACCGGGCCTTCCCGACCCTCATTCGCGTCGGGGCGCGTTCGTCCGCCTCCAAACACAAAAAGACCGTGGCGGCCTCCCAGACCAGACCGGCTGCCACGCCCGCCGCTTCTTCCAGCCCGTCATCTCCGCCTTCCACGCCGCCGGGACCGGCAAGCCGATGAACGTCAGGCACAACCGCTATGAGATCGACGATACGCGCGAGCGCATCGACTTTGTCCGGGTCCATGCCTGGCTCACGACGGCGTATTGGAGCGAAGGGGTCTCACGGGAGCGTGTAGAAAAAGCGGCGCGAGGGTCTTCTCTGCTGGTGGGCGTTTACGATGAGGAAGGCGACCAGGTCGGCTATCTGCGGGTCGTCTCCGATCAGACGACGTTTGCGTGGGTCTGCGACGTTTTCGTGGATGAGCAGCATCGAGGCTGGGGCATCGCCAGGGCGATGGTGCGCTTTGCGCTGGAGCATCCGGACTACCAGGGTCTGCGGCGCTGGATCCTGGCGACACGCGACGCGCACCCCATCTATGCTTCCTGCGGCTTCGCGCCGCTGCCCAACCCCGATAAGTGGATGATCCTCCAGCCGCGCACGTGATTTTACGCAGCCTTTGGAAGGGCAGCGGGCAGCGAGGGGACATTGGTCTCTGCCAGGGAGATCAGTTCTGTCGAAATGGCCGCGTCCCGTGGATAGACCGCCGACCCCATTCCGAATGCCAGGGGATAGCGCGTGGCATGCCAGCCCCGTTCCTGCAGCCAGGCGTTGAGCGCCTGGGTCAGGCGCGAGCAGACGATACCGACATTCTCGCCTGTAAAGGGCAAGATCAGGGCAAAGACATCCTCATCATAGCGGGTCAGGATATCTACGCGCCGCACCGTCTCCTGGATCGTGGCTGCTAACCCCAGTACCGCCTCGTCCGCCCGGATCGTCCCGTAGTTGCGAGTAAACGCCTCCAGCCCGCTGAGCTTGATAAAGATCACGGAGAGCGCGCTGCTCCCCCGGCTGGCCCGGCTCATCTCCTCTTCCAGGCGAGTCTCGAAATAGCGGCGGTTGTAGAGGCGCGTCAGGCCATCCACGATGGCTTCCTGCTCCGCGCGAGGCTGCTGGTCTTCCAGGCGCTTGCGCATCTGAGCCATCATCAGCCGCGCGTCGCGCAGTTCGTCGGTGACCAGGATCTTCTTGAGCTTTTTGGTCGAGTTGCGCAGGATATGGGAGACGTAGTTGCAGGAGATACCCAACTGCCGGGCGATCTCGGTCTGATTGAGGCTCTTAAAGTAGAAGCCGGTAACGACCTGCTGCTCCAGATCCTTGAGCTTATCCAGCGCCGCCTCCAACACGATGCGGTCTTCCACGGGAATCTGAAACGGGACGGCCATGTCCGCCGCCGTCTGCCGCTCCATGTCGACCTTGCCCCCCTCCTCTTCATTGTCGCTGCCGTCGATGGAGGCGACCTTGAAGACCTCGCGGGTCATCATCATCTCGGCGATGGTCTCCTCGCTCAGATCCATCAGCCGGGCGATCTCGATGTTGCTGGGGGGGCGGCTCAACTGCTGCGAGAGCGTCTCGATGGCCCGCGTCATGCGCTGGTTCAGTTCCTGCAGCCAGGCAGGCTCCTTGATGATCTTGCCGCGGTCGCGCAGATAGTGCTTGATCTGTCCGATGATAAAATGGGTGGCATAGGTCGAAAACTTGACGTTCTTGGCCGGATCGTAGAGGTCTACCGCCGTGATCAGGCCGATGTAGCCTTCCTGCGCCAGATCCTCGATCGGCTCGGAAGCGCCGGAGAAGCGGCGGGCCACACTTTCGACCAGATTGGTGTAGCGCAGCACGATCCGATCTCGCAGCTCCGGACTCTGGGTCCGGCGATACTCGACCAACATCTGCAGGACATCGTCTTCATTGCGTTTGCGCCTGATCTGCGTCTCGTTAGGGGGCAGGGCTTGCACCGAGTTGAGGTCTCCTGTCCGCATGGCTCCTTTGAGAGAGATGCGTCTTCGTTCCCATCGTACGAGACGCCGCTCCCATTCACCCGGCCACCTCCGCGTCGTTTCCGGTGGAACGTGCCTCCGGGACGGCGTGAAGCGAAATGGGCTGCCCCTATTATTGCCAGAACCCTCGTATGACTTTAGAACGGACTTTAGCTCACCTGCCTTGTGTCGGGAAACGACCTGTTTCCCCTTTAGCCTCCCAGACCGGCTCTGCATAAAAAACGCTCAACCTGCTTTGGGGAACCTACCGCGCGCCTGGCACGTCTTTCGGCGGTAAACAATGCCTCTTTCCCATCGCTCCCGTTGCAAGAGGCGTTAGCGCTGTAAGTTAGGAAGTAAGCCATGACGCTATCGGGGAAGCGAGTAGTCCTCGCCGAGGACGAGGCCATTACCGTAATGTATCTTCGCCATGTGCTGCGGCAGGCAGGCATGTTTGTGGTCGGCACGGCGACCACCGGAGAGGAAGCCATCGAGGTCGTTCTGGATGCGAAACCCGACCTGATGATCGTAGATATTAACCTGCCCAGCATCGACGGTCTGGAAGCCCTGCAGCGTATCCAGGCCCAATACCCTGTCTGCGCCGTCGTGCTGTCGGCCTATAACGATAAGGCGCACCGGGCACGGGCGCAGGAGTTAGGGGTTTGCGGCTATCTGGTCAAGCCGCTGGACGGACCCATCTTGCTGCAAAAGCTGGAGGAGGCGTATTCGTCCCGCAACGCCTGCGCGGAAGCCTAGCTGCCAGGAAGCTGCCGGCTGCTTCGCAGCAGCTCCTGCTCGGCGGCGCCTGTGCTGTTTGCGCCTCGGAGCAGAACCTTGCTTTGCTCCTGGGCTGGCTCTTCGGATCCGCGCAACAGGACCTCCGCGTTCGGCAGGGCGCCGGTAGAGACAGGCGGGGCATACGGGAGCTGCCGGGCCTCCCGATGCGCCCGGCGTGCGGCATAGGCGCAGTAGAAGGCAGCCACTCCCAGACAGACCGACACAAAACCAACGATCAAGGACAACAGGATACCGCCGGCCGCGAGCTCCGCCCTCGCATCGAAGCTCAGGGCGAATACGTACAGGGCCGCTAACAGCGCCAGGAAGGATAATACGGCGAAGGGCACGGCCAGGAGAGTCGCAAACCCCAGTTTCGTATAGGCCGCTCCCTTCTTCGTAAGATACTGTCGCCGCTTTTTTATCCGCTCCTGCGTGTTGCCCATAGCAGGATTTCCTCCCGTTAAAGCCTTCGCGCTGCCGCCTGCCGATTCCTGCCTGCATCCCCGCCCATATCTATTCCAGCGGTCATATCTCCCTTCCAGGCGCCATAGATCAGGTGTTTATCGCACGGATTCGATGGTGGTCTGGATAGAATGCCTCCTCTCTTCCAGAATCCCGTTTACAGATAATGGATTGCCACCAGCATCCCCACAATGCCGAACAACAGCATCGAAACAGCGGCCCCCAGGAGGGTCAGAAAGGCAAAAAGGATGGGCACCAGTCCCGTAAAATCGTCTTTGGCCTGGTTCCAGGGCAATATGGCATGCGCTATCACGAAAGCCGCCAGCAGACCGAAAATCGCTCCGATAACGAAGCCGGCCAGCCCTTTCAGCATTGTCAACTCTGGTGCTCCCTTCCTGGTGGGATTGCTGTAAGAGTAGGATGCCACATGGCAAAGGTCGAACGCATGAGACCAAAGACCTATTTTCTCTCCCCGGCGGTCCTGAAGCGAGCGGCGTCGGAAGCAAAAATATTTCCATGCCCGGCTGCCCCCCTCTCCTTTAGAAGGAGAGGGGGCAGAGGGCGAGGGTGGTTACTGCACGTTAAGCGCGGTGTCATCGATGACGAACGACGTCTGCAGCGAGCTATCTTCCGTCCCGATGAAGTAGACCCGAATGGTCTGCCCCTTGTAGGCAGAGACATCGTAGCTATGCTGCGTGTAGCCGCTGGCCGCGTTCAGGTTCGAGAAGGTTGCCAGCGTCGCAAGCACCGTGTTGGACGTGTTGCGGATCTGCACCTTCAGCTTGTCGTAAGCCGTCGTGGTGGTCGTCTCGGCGGTGTCGATATGCAGCCAGAAACTGAGCGTAGCCTTGGTGATGGTGGAAGGAATGGTCACGTCTTGATAGAGCGTGTCCGTGTGGGTCGTCCCATAACCGTCCAGCCAGGCGACCCAGGACCCTGAATGGGGCGGCTCGAAGCCGGAGTCATCGATAACGCCCGCAGTCGGATGCCAGGGCGCCGGATTGGAAGAGCCGTTCTCGAAGCCGGGATTGCCGAGGAGTTGTTGAACCGTACCCGAATTGATGGTGAACGTGACGGAGTTGGAAGTCTGGCCGTTCGCCGTGACCGTCACGCTGGCCGTGCCGGCCGTAGCGATGTCGCTGGAGGGCACGCTGGCGGTAAGCTGGGTGCTGGAAACGAAGGTGGTCGAAAGTGCCGATCCATTCCAGTTGACCGTCGCGCCGCTGACGTAGTTGGTGCCGTTCACCGTCAGCGTGAACGCCGAGCCGCCAGCCGTCGCGGAGCTTGGACTGATCGAGGTGATGGTCGGGGCGCTGCTGGTGGAGGAGCCGGCCAGGTCGGCCAGCAGGTTCGCGCCGTTGTAGCTGCCCCAACCGGTGGCGTCGTCGAACCCTGTAACGGCCGGATAATAAAGGTTGGTGCTGCCGTCGTTGACGTCGTGGAAGTCGCTCCCATAGCGCGACCCTTTCGCGACATTATAGATCGAAGGGTTGGCGAAGCCCAGTAGAGCCTGGCTGCTGGCGACTCGCTGCTGATTGACTAGAGCCGTGAAGGCCGCCCAGAGGGGCGCGGCGCAACTCGTGCCCCCGAAAATATTCCAGGCGCCGTTGAAGTAGATCGAGTAGCCGGTGTTCGGGTCCGCATCCAGGGAGACGTCCGGGACGTTGCGCATAGTCGTCGAGCCCTTGGAAGCGCTGGAGACTACGCCCGACTGGTAGGAAGGAATGGACCAGACGGAGCTGATGCCTCCCCCGCCGGCCCCCGCGCTGACCGAGCCGCCGTTCCAGGTCGACTCCGCGGACCAGCTTCCGCCGACGCCGGTCACGCTCAGATGCGTGCCGCCGACGCCGACCATATAGGGCTGCGAGGCGGGATCGTCGACACTGAGAGTCGAGCCGTTGTCGTAGGCGCCGCTGTCGCCGGCGGCCGCGTAGATGGACTGGCCCTGCGCGGCCATCTGCTGGAAGGCCGTGTTCTCGCTGTTGAGGGTGCTGGAGCCGGCGCCGGATTCATAGAGGCCCCAGGACGTGCTGATCTCTTTGGCCAGATTGTCCGACGCGATCCGGTTGTACTCGTCCACTAAGCCGGTCGTAGAGTTGGGGGCTTCGTAGACGACGATTTTCGTGGCGCCCGGCGCCAGGGCGATCTGCAGCTCGATGTCCAGGGTGACTTCATCCGCCCCGCTCCCGGCCCCGCCGGAAGCGCCGTCGATCAGCACGTTCTGCAGTGTCACCGCCGGAAGACCGAAGCTACTCTCATAGCCGGAGATGTCGCTGGCTTTATAGCCGTCGAGCTCGAAGAGGCCAAGCGTCTGCCCGGAGCCATTGAGGGAAGTACTGCTCAGGTTATAGGCCGCTTTGATGTCGCTGGGCCGCAGGCCGCCTCCGGGTCCGCCGCCGATCTGATGCGGGCCGAAGTCGGCGACGGGGCCGACAGGCGGCTGGAATCGCCGGATGTGCGGGCGAATAACGGCGGCGCTGTCCAGGCCGACGATGTCTGTCATGCGCGCTGCGAGTGCAGTGGGCACGCTCGGATCGGCATCCGGCGCATAGAACTCGCGCCCGTCTTGCGCCTGGTAGCGCAGCAGATGCACGTTGAAGGCCGCCTCCACGACACCGGCCGCCCCGGCCACGTCGAGCAGGGCGCGGTTGGCGTGAGTGCCTAGAATAGTCAGTCCCTTCTGCCGCGCAAAGGTCGCCACGGCCTCGTAGTCGGCCTGGGTGGGACCGAACATGGCAGTGAACTGCTCCGGGGTCAGGTATTTTCCATATTGGGGATCGCGCGGATCGTACAGCCGCTGGATCAGGTCCTCCAGTTCCGTCTGGTTGCGCAGGGGAAGGACCAGCGCCAGTTGGATCGGCTGGTTGGCATCCACGCGCCCGAGGAGACGGGCTTGGGCGATAGCCGCCTGGGGAACATGATCGGGCAGCGCCACGAGATCGGGAGGAGCCGTGCCCGCTCTTGCCGTCAACGTTAGAGCGAGCAGGCTGAGAGCGACGGAGAGCTGGATCAGGCCGGCCAGGCGCTCTCGCTTGCGTGCAGTCTTCGACATCCAAGGGCCTCCTTTGGTCCTGGCGACCATCGGAATGCGAGAAGAGTGGGATACGGGTTATAAAAACAGGGGAGTTTCTGACGGAAGCGCCTGCTTCGCCTAGCCGAACGAGCCATAACCGGATAAGCGGCAGCGCGCCATTGCGACCCGATCCATCCGATGGTTTCTGAACGCCAGGTGACGATGATGGCAACTATTCTCTAAGGACAAAGATATTCCTGCCTATCTTGTGAAAAATATTTTCAAATTAGGCTCTATTGTGTGCAGATAGCCTGCCCCTCGCAGGGTTAAAGCCTCCGGGCTTCCTTGCCATAAATTTGTGATAGGCGTTGCCGAAATGATGCGCCTGGAGGGATAGGCGGGACGGCTCAGGAGCAAAAAACATTTCATCTTAACAAATTGTTAATCATAGAAGGAATCCATTTTGAAGGCAGCGAATTGAAAAATGTGCATGTTCATCCCCACTTCTCAAGCACGCGAACAATACAAAGGAGAGACACTACCATGCTACGTCGTCGAAGCGGTTTTACTCTCATCGAGCTGCTCGTGGTCATCGCCATCATCGCCATCCTGGCGGCTATCCTCTTCCCGGTCTTCGCGCAGGCCCGGGAAAAAGCTCGCGCCATCTCCTGTCTGTCCAACACCAAGCAGATCGGCCTTGCGGTGCAGATGTACGTCCAGGACTACGACGAGACGTTTCCCATCAGCATCTATGTCTCCAATTTTGCCAACGGCACGGTGACAACGCTCTATGATGCGATGTTCCCGTACATCAAGAACTCCCAGCTCGCCCAATGTCCGGATGCACCCCATGCTATCGACCTTCAGGCTTTTCTCGGTGCATTAGGTGCGCAACCGAGCACGGAATTGCGCTATGCTTCCTACGTCCCCAACGTCGTTATGTTTGGCGACGGTCCGTGTGGTCCTCCCCCTGCAAACATGCTCGTCGATAACCGGAACGTGATGGCACTGGCAGCCGTCCCTTACCCGGCCTCTCAGCCTATACTGTATGATGGCTATCTTGCGTTCGATGGAGGCTTCTACACTCCGGACGAAGGCCGGCATAGCAATCAGGTCAACATAACGCATGCGGATGGGCATTCCAAGAGCTTCCACGTCAAGTTGAATCCGAAACCGAACCCAGGCTGGTACGATCCTTCCATTCAAAAGCAGGTGGATCTGTGGATCATCGATTCCGGCCCATTCCGCTCGACCAATGCCAATAATCCGAACTTCGAGTTCTCCGGACTGGTCGTAGATCCGAGCTGTCCCAACCCGACGGAGCCATGCATTACCGATCCCAACTCCTGCCCTTAAACGATTGGCATGCAGGGCATCCTTTCTGTACAAAGGATGCCCTGCTGCCCCTCTCCGTATCTACCTATCTGGAAGGATAGAGAAAATGCCGGCGCAATCCGCAAACACATCTCCCAGAGAGATCTCGCCTGCTGTGGTCATCGGCGTCATTGCCGTGGTCATTATCGTCGTTATTTTTATCGCCTGGCGTCTCTTTTCCCCGCCGCCAGACCCTATGGCCGGCATGACGCTTCAGCAGAAAGCGGAGGCCATCCGGAAAGCAGGACAGAACTTTCATCCCCCCTATCAACTTCCAGTCAAATCCGGCGGCTTACGCCACAGGAACCCCTGACTTAACCGTCACAGACAGAAGGGGTCGGGCGCCCATCAGGCCGCCCGACCCCTTCTTTTTGTCTGAAATGGAGAGTAGGAAGCTACTTTCCCGTAGTGACAGGCTCTGGGGGACGCGGGGGAGCCGCCTGCTCCTCCGGAGGCAACGCCGCGTCTTCCTGGTCCACGATGGAGCCGCGCTTGCTGAAGATAATCGCGCCCGTCAGGAGCAGGGCCGTGACCACGACCACGATGATGCGCGCCGCCGGGATGATGTCCTGCGTGACCACGCCGGCGATCAGGATGCCGGTCAGGTTCATGACCTTGATCAGCGGGTTGAGCGCCGGTCCGGCGGTATCCTTGAACGGGTCGCCGACGGTGTCGCAGATGACACCCGCCTTGTGGTTCTCCGTACCCTTGCCGCCGAAGAGGCCGTCTTCGATCTTCTTCTTGGCGTTGTCCCAGGCGCCGCCCGAGTTGGAGAGCAGCACCGCCATCAACTGCCCGGTCACGATCGCGCCGGCCAGGTAGCCGCCCAAAGCCGCCGCCCCGCGGTCGGGACTGCGGAAGCCCAGGCCGAAGCCCACCAGGATCGGCAGGCAGATCGCCAGGATGCCGGGGCCGAGCAGCTCTTTCTGCGCGGCAGCGGTCGAGATGGCTACGCAGCGCGCGTAGTCCGGCTTGCTCGTTCCGGCCATAATGCCCGGATCGTTGCGGAACTGGCGGCGGACCTCCTCGATCAGGTTGAAGGCCGCGCGCCCCACCGCATTGATCGCGAACGACGAGAACAGGAACGGCGCGGCGCCGCCGATGAGCAGCCCGATAAACACCTCCGGCACGTCCAGCGGAATGCCGAAGATATGCCCCTGCGCCGTCTGCTGCGCCAACACCGTCGGATCGGTGGGCGGCAGCAGCCGCGCGTCGGTCATGAAGGAGCGGAACAGAGCGACCGCCGCGATAACCGCCGTGGCGATGGCGAAGCCTTTGGTCAGCGCCTTGGTCGTATTGCCGACGGCGTCCAGGCGGCCCACAATGCGGTCTCCGGAGATGCCGCCCGCTGTGGTCGCCTGCCCGTGCTCCCGGTCCTCTTCCAGCACGCCCGACATCTCGAAGATGCCGTTGGCGTTGTCGGTGATCGGGCCGAAGGTGTCCATCGCCAGGATGTAGCCGGTCGTGGCCAGCAGGCCCAGACCCGCTAGCGCGATGCCGTAGCCGGCCAGCAGCGGGTTGCCGGCGAAGACCGCCAGCGCGACCAGCAGCGTGACGGAGATGGCGACCACGCTCCAGACCGAGCTCTCCAGCCCGTAGGAGAAGCCGGAGATGATCATGGTCGCCGGGCCGGTCTTGGAGTTGTAGGCCACTTCCGTGACTGGCTTCTTCTCCGTGGAGGTAAAGTACTCCGTCAGCCACCCGATGGCCATCGCCAGCACGATACCGACGAACGTGCAGATGCAGAACCGCCACCACTCATAGACGTAGTTGCCCGATCCATCCGGCAGCGGAATCTCCACGCCGTTCTTGAAATACCACCAGGAGGCGACCACGAACAGGACGGAGGCCACGAACGCCGAGACGCGGAAGCCGACGTTGATCGGCTGCATCGGGTCCATATCCTCGCGGTCCTGGCCTTTGACAGAATAGACGCCGACGATGGAGGCGACGACGCCGACGGCGCGGATGATCAGCGGATACATCACCAACTGCAGCGCGCTGTGGGTCATGGTGGCGCTGCCGGTCCAACTGCTGACGGGGATGATGGCCGCGCCGAGGATGATGGCGGCCACCAGCGTGACCTCGTAGCTCTCGAAGACGTCGGCGGCCATACCGGCGCAGTCGCCGACGTTGTCGCCGACGTTGTCGGCGATGGTGGCCGGGTTGCGCGGGTCGTCCTCGGGAATGCCCGCCTCGACCTTGCCGACCAGGTCCGCGCCCACGTCGGCGGCCTTGGTGAAGATGCCGCCGCCCACGCGCATGAACAGCGCGGCCAGCGACCCGCCGAAGCCGAAGCCGATCAGGATCAGCATCGCCTTCTCTCTATAGATGAGGAACACCAGGCAGGCGCCGATCAGGCCCAGGCCCACCGTCATCATGCCCGAGACCGCTCCGGCCCGGAAGGCCGTCTCCAGCGCGCCCTTGAAGGTCGTGCGCGCCTGGTTGGCCGTGCGCTGATTGCCGATGGTCGCCATACCCATGCCGACGTAGCCGGCGGTATAGGAGGCGGCCACCCCCAGGATAAAGAAGAGGGCCACGCCGATGGCTTCGGGAATGCCATAGCCCATGGCCGCCTGACCTCGATACAGGAAGAACAGGCCGATGGCGATGACGAGGACCAGCAACGACATGGTCTTGACCTGCTGCTGCAGGTAGGCCATCGCGCCCTCCCGGATCGCCTGTCCGACCTCCTGCATCTTCTCGGTGCCCGGGCTCTGCTTGGACACAGAGCGAAACCATATGCCGCCGAACAGGACGGAGACAAAGCCCGAGAACAGGACGATCCAGATCAGAGTGGTCTCGCTCGAGCCGAATTTCGGAAGCTCGACGGCTTCGCTGGCATGTGCCGCACAAGGGGCCAATAACAGCCCAAGAATCATAAACAGAGGGAGCCAGCGATATTGCGTGCCCACGCAACGCGTCGCTCCCCCCAGTCGGTCGGTGGCGGACCACCGTCCTTTCCAAATCTTTCCCATCGGGTGGGTTCCCTCCTTCTGCACGCCCATGCCCGAAGGCATGAGTCCGCACGACCGCTAACCGCCGCTGCACTCCTTAGCAAGCAGACGGATTCTGCAATCTATCGCAAAATTATATGCGATTTTCGGCAGGAAAGTCAAGGGAATTAAACCACCCGCTCGCTACGCGAGCGGGTGGTTCATTTTCTATAGCCTGACGGCTGGTATAAGCTTGCTTCAGTAGCGAGCGGGTGGTTTATTCATGGCGGAGGGCTTCGATCGGGTCCAGGCGGGCGGCGCGGCTAGCGGGCAGGACCCCGAAGAGTACGCCTACAGTGACACAGACAAAAAGAGCCATCGCGATCGCAGCGGGGGTGATCTGTGGGGAGAGAGGCGAGAAGCGGGCGATCAGCAGGCAGAGCAGCCCCGAGAGCAGCAGGCCGATGCTGCCGCCCACCAGCGACAGAATCACGGCCTCGGTCAAAAACTGCAAGAAAATGTCCTTACGCCTGGCTCCGACCGTCTTGCGGATACCGATCTCGCGGGTGCGCTCCGTGACCGTTACCAGCATGATGTTCATGATCCCGACCCCGGCCACGAACAGCGAGATGGCGGCGATCAGCACCAGCAGGGCCTGGGCCATGTCGAGCAGCTTGATGACCAGCGCCAGCCCCTTCTGCTGCGTGATGACCCCGAAATCCTCGTGATTGTCATGCGAGGCGAGCAGCGCCGCATTCAGCGCGGCCACCAGCTTATCGGCCGGATGCTTGTAGTCGGTGCGGAGCACGATGCGGTTGATCTGCCCACCGGGGATGTCGCGCCGCGCCCGCTCGACCGGCAGATAGATCAGGTTATTCAGTCCCAGAAGATGGCTGCCCAGCGTGCCATCGTCTTTCGGTCGGGCCAGCACGCCGACCACTTTCCACTCTTTTCCCTGGATGCGGACCCTTTTGCCGACCGCCGGCCTGTTCCCGAAGAGCGCTCGGTGCGGCTTGTCGGCGAGCACGCAGACGTTCTGGTTCTCTTCGGCCTCCGTAAAATAGCGGCCCTCCGCCAGCGGCGTGGGGTTCATCACGACCCCGTCCCGGTTGGTCCCCACGACCAGCGCGCTCACCGGGTCGCCGCCGGGCGTTTCGACGTTGCCGGTGATGAACACGACCGGGGAGATCTGGATCACGCCGGGCACGCGCCGCAGGGCTTCGATATCGCGATCGGATAGCGAGGAGATGCCCATCATCGCTATCGGGTTGGGCTGACCGTCATCGTCCAGGCGGCTGGGGACCACGACGACCAGGTTGGCGCCCAGTCCCTCCAACTGCCGGGAGACCTCCGTCTTGACACCCTGCAGGATCGCCACCAACGTCACGATCGACATGACGCCGATGACAATGCCGGACATCGTGAGCAGTGTGCGCAGTCCATTTTGCGCCAGGGCGCGCAGCGCGCTGACCGCGTTGCCCGGCAGGCCGTTTACGGCGCCCGGCGTCGCGCTGGCGGGAGGGGAAATGCTTTGCTTTTGTGCTTCGATCATTATAGAACGACTTCAAGGCCGGCGCGCCGGCAAAGACCTTTGCAGAGAGTCAGCATACCTCGGAAAGTAGAGGGAAAGCAACAGGTTGCAGTCGGCTCGACGTTGCTGTATAATGATGCCATCATGAGCAAATCACTCTCCAACCTCTTCACCCTGATCCTGGCCTGCGCGGGATGCCTCGTCGCGCTAAGCCTGACCGTCGAGCACTATATGCCAGGCTTCAACCCCTGCGGCATGGTCGGCGGGGGCTGCGGGGGCGTCATCAACAGCGATTACGGGCATCTGGGCCCCATCCCCACGGCGGTGTTCGGTCTGGGTATGTACCTCCTGCTGGCTCTGCTGTGCCTGCGGCGGCATCGACGGCTGCGCGAGCTGCGCGCGGCCGAGGCGGCCAGCGCCGCCGCTTATGCCACCTCCGGCGCCCCGTCCAGCGCGGCCCCAACGGTGGAAAACCTCGATGGGAGCGCCGGTGAGGCAGATAGCCGTCCGGAACCGGCGGAAGAACCTATGCTCATGGTGGAAACGCCCGCCGCCCCATCCGGCGCTTCCACAGCGGCCACGGCGCTTCGCCATGAGATCATCCGATTGGACACGGCTGTCTGGGCGCTGGCGTTGGTAGGCTGCGGCGTCTCCTGGTGGCTGCAGTACACGGCCCTCTTCGTCATCCTGGGCTTTTGCCCCTGGTGCTTCGTCTCCGCCATTCTCATCACGCTGATCTTCATCCTGGCTTCGCGCGACCATCTGCTGAGCGGACGGCAGTTGAGCGGCGAGCAGAAGCTGCTCATCGGCATCGCCGGCTTCAGCCTCGTTCTGCTGGCCTTCCTCTTCTATCCTTACGTTGCCGAGCAGTGGTACCGGGTCCATCATATTCTGGTCAACGGGGTCGATCCCAACGAGCACGTAGGGACCGAGCACCGGACGAAGGGCGAGGTGATCGCCCCTGCGGATATGCACATCAAGGGCGATCCGAAAGCCCCCTATCTTCTGGTCGAGTTTGCCGACTACCAGTGCCCCAACTGCAGGGAGGCCGTCAGTCTGGTGGATCGCCTGCTTCAGGAGAGGCCGCATCAGGTGCGTATCGCCTTCCGCAACCGGCCGCTTGTCCAGTTGCATCGCTTCGCGCTGGACGCCGCCTACGTGGCGGAGGCTGCCGCCCTGCAGGGTAAGTTCTGGGAGATGCACGACACGCTCTACGAGCATCAGGACGATATGGAGAAGCCCAACTTCTCTCCCTCCCGCTTCGATGACTACGCGCGTGATGTCGGCCTCGATATGCAGCAGTTCGCAAAGGACCGCACCGGCAGCAAGGTCCAGAATCGCGTGCAGCAAGACATGGCCGACGCCGATCTGCTCAACGCGAACTCGACCCCCACCTTCTTCATCATCACGCCTAAGAAGTATGTCTGGGAGCTCACCGGCGCCGGAGAGCTGACCAAGGTAGTCGAAGATCCCAATAACGGTGTCTGGACAGGCGCCCGCCCGCCGTCTCACTAAAGGAAGGTTCCTTTCGATGGCAGTCTTATCCGAGGATCATGCGCTTCCCCGGCGGAGATCGGTCCGCCTCCCGTCCCGTCTTGTAGCAGGCGGGCTACATATCGCATCCGTCTTATTGCTGCTGGCCTGGCTGCTCACGCCCGGCGCGCACGCGAGCGATCTGGTGTGGGCAAGCGGGCGCGTGCTCGATTCGCGCGGCAGGCCCATGCAGGATGCGGTCGTGGTCGTCTACGACGACAACAACCACGTGGTGGATCATACGCGCACGGATCAGAACGGCGAATACGCCGTAGGCGTTCCGGAGCGCGTTCTGCACCTGCGCCGCACGCACGGCAAAGGGTTCATCACCTCCGTCTTCAACGGCGTGACCCGCTTTGTGGGCGGAGTCGCCGGCTATGTGGCCAATCCCCTGCGGCAAGGCATGCATGCGGTCACCAGTGGGGCGGAGGCCATTAGTCCCGATCTGCTGACCAAAGGCGAGATTGCCGCCGGCGGCGCGGTGGCGGACCAGGCGTTTTTCGGTATGACGCCGCGCCAGAAAGCGGCGATCCCGCTGCAGGAGCGCAAGCAGCCGGGCGCGCTCTTTATTAAGGTCGCTGCGCCGGATCGCAACGATCTGGTCGCCGTTACGCACGTCTATTGGATGCAGGAAGAAGAGGCGGAGAGCCGGCACAAGAAGCGCACGCTGGCCGCTTGGCTCGATCCGGTCGAATTGACTCCCATGGACTCCGACGATCCCTCGCGCATCCGCTCGACCTACCTGCGCTTCACCTCAGCCCATTTGGAGCCCAGCGTCGCCGAGCCCGGTCAGACCGTAGATATCGTGGCGACGCTTTCAGAGCCGCCCGATCCGCCGATCTATGTCGTAGTCGTCGCGCGCGACAACCGGACGGGAAAAATTTATGAGTTGACCCCTATGGGCGACGGTCGCTATGTCGCCGAGATCCAGGTGGACCGGCACTTCTCCCGTGACGACCATATTTTCAGCCTCCTGGCCTACCCTGAATCGCAAGAACGGGGAGGACGCAGCGAACAGACCGAGCGCACCCTGGAAAAAGATGGGTTCTGGGATCCGAGAAAACCCTACGTCTACGATCCCCTGCTCGTCGCCAGCCGCAACCGCCCCGACCTGATCCTGACGGTCGTCTCCCCTTCCCGCCGCCGCGGGCGGTAGGAGCAAATTTCAGTTCCATCCAAAATACGAAGCGCGACGGAATGAATTCCTTCGCTGTGAGGCGCTACGCGCTGGGTGTGCTGCGCACACTAACTCACAAGCTCTCTCTTTGGCACCAGCTTTTCAGGAAGCAGGACACCCAGCCGAAGGCTTTACAGCGAAGGAATTCATTCCGTCGTGCTATGAGCGGACATCGCTTATCTTATCAAGCTTGGTACGTATATATTGTTCCCACTCTGTGAGAAATGTCAACAACATGCTGCGACGGCGAAACAGGATGGCAACACTGGTCCTGCGTGCGACGTAGATTCCTTGATTGCCAGACCGTAAGCAATTCTTGTCAGCAACGGCCGTGCGGCGATCTAAAAGGAGCGTTATGATGTCCATTCGACCCGTGAAACGGCTCATCAAGTCCAAGCCGACCCTGGAAGGGGCGGGCGTGCATCTGCGCCGTGCGTTCGGCTTCGGCAACACCTCCGACTTCGACCCATTCCTCCTCCTCGACGACTTCCGCAACGACATCCCGGAGGACTACCTGGCCGGCTTCCCGTGGCACCCCCACCGCGGCATCGAAACGATCACGTATGTCCTCGCCGGAACGGTCGAACATGGCGACAGCATGGGCAATCACGGCACGATTGCCTCAGGCGATGTTCAATGGATGACGGCGGGCCGGGGAATCATCCATCAGGAGATGCCCAAAGGCGATGAGGTCGGCCGCATGCATGGGTTCCAACTTTGGGCCAACCTTCCCTCCGCGCTCAAGATGACCGCGCCCCGCTACCAGGAAGTGAAGGCGGGCGACATTCCGGAGGTTACCGACGATGATGGCACGCGCGTCCGGGTCGTCTGCGGCAGCTTTTGGGGAAAGACCGGCCCCGTGGATGGCATCGCCGCCGACCCGATCTACCTGGACGTATCCGTCCCGCCCGGCAAGCGTAAGACCCTGCCGGTCGAGACGACGCGACACTCCTTCGCCTATGTTTTCGCGGGCTCCGGGAAGTTCTGCAACGCGTCCGGTCCTCTCGCCGTGCCGACCGAAGGCGTCGGGTGGCTGGACACGACCCCTCCCGTGGAGGCGGACAACCGCTCGCTCGTGCTCTTCGACAGCGGCGATACGGTCGAAGTCCAGGCCGGGGAGGATGGCATCCGGTTCCTCCTGATCTCCGGAAAGCCGCTGGAAGAGCCGGTGGCCTGGTACGGCCCGATCGTCATGAACACCCAGGCACAGCTTCAGCAGGCGTTCGAGGAACTGCGCGAAGGAACCTTCCTGAAGCACGAAGCGGATTAGCGGAATTCACTGGGAGAGAAGGGAATACGCAGTGGGCGACCTGGAGAATCACTTTCTCCAGGCCGCCCACCCATGAGTTGGGCTCTTGTCAGGGCCGCGATCGCGCCAGTTGCCTGTGTGTGAATGTGGAAGGCACTCCATACGAGCAGACGGCGTTTGTCGAATCTGGCATGCCGGCGCGGCAGGTCGCGTTGTCGTACCGGGTGACGGCGCTATTATACAGCGGGAAGGCCAGGGAGATGAGCAGGGCTATGCACAGAATCACGGCAAGCAGCTCAACGAGAGAAAAGCCCTTGCGGACGGGACGGGACGGCGCAGCGTTCCGCTTCATTGGTTTGCTCCTTCGTAATCGTCGCAGTTCGGTAGCCCGGCGGCCATATTCGCGAGTCGGAGGCAGGCCCGTAGCTTTGCGTCCCGCCCTTTCGAGCGGTTTGCCCTTGTCGATTGCGAAGGATATTTAAGATGGTAAGCGAGATCAGGGGATTGTGGCACAGCCCCTGCTTAGGAGTTATTCCAGGGAAAGACGGGACGGCGTGCTGTCAAAGGTGCGTGGAAATCGCGTTATTTTCCGCCGTTCGGACCGCCGTAGTCGATCGCGCGGTGATGCGGAGCGATCGAAAACACGATCGGCGAGCAGGGCTTATCTGGATCGACCATCACCTCGACCTCCGCCGGGCCGACCACGTCGTAATCCGGCGGGAGAGTCTGGGCGACCAGGGCGATGCGATGCTTCCCCGGCGGCAGGTCGCCGAGGACGAACTCGTTGTTCGTATCCGTCAGCGTCTCGATACCCGATCCGGCCGAGACGCTGATGCTCATACCCGCCGTCGGATCGATCTGTCCGAACGCGTCGGCGCCCACGTGTACCACGCCCCGCACCTGGCCGACCCGCTGGACGCTGAAGCGGACCTGGCTCGTCTTGCCGTTCTTGACATCCACGTCGATATCGGATATGGCTGCATTATAATCGGCGGGGAGCTGCGCCAGGTCGAGATGGACGGTATGCTTGCCGGGCGGGACGCGCCGGAGCAGGAACCGGCCCTGCGCGTCGGTCGTCACCGGATCGTCATCATCTATCGAGACCTCGATCGGCTGGACGCACGGCTTACCCTGGACCAAAACCTGGCCCCGCACGCTTCCGGAAGGCGCGCAGGTGATGTCGAAATTATGGACGAGCTGGAAGCCGAAGACGTGGCTGACCGGCCCTTCTAGGCTGGCAGCCGGCGCCGGGCCGACCAGCAGGCGCAACTGCCAGTCTGCGTTGAACTGATAACCCAATCCGAGCCGCAGGCTGAACTGGCCGATGGCCGGGCGGTCCGTGATCTCGGCCTGCAAGTCCCAGTGGCGTCCGAGGTCGCGAGAGCCGCCCAGCGTGAGCAGGATCTGGGGCTGCACACCCTGCTGAGCATCCCACCCGGCGCTGGACCAGAAGGTGGTACGCATGCTGACCGGATGCAGCCAGGTGGCGAGCACGGTGGTATCCCCGGCGCTCCCCTGCCCATTCGAAGCGGCTGTAAGCGTGCGCCACCGAAATCCCAGCACATCCCGGCCCAGCGGCGCTAGGATCGCGATCCCTCCCTGCCGCTGCAGCGTGTTTAGCTGGCGGGACTGAGCCATGTCGAAAGTCGCCACGGTCCGTCCCATCGTCTGGTTCCAGCCCAGCGCCCAGGCCAGACCGCTGCCGCCGCCGTTCCAGCCGGTCACGCGGCCGGAGAGAACTGCCGCGCGGGAGAGCCGTCCCTCCCAGCCCATACCGGCCTCCAGCCGGCGCGTATTGGCATCTCGGCCGGCAAAGCTGTCGAGCTGCCAGCGTACTCCTTCGGCATGATGCGTCAGGCGCCAGGAGGAGTCCGCGGCGAGCAGAATGCTGGCTGTATGGGTCTTGCCGAGCTTCCAGGAGTTATCGAGGGCGAAGACCCCGCCCGCTACATTGCCGTCGCGCAGCCGCTCATAGAGGCCGAGTCCCAGCGAGCTGCCGTGGGATTTCCAGGGAGAGACGAGGCGGATGCCCTGCGCGCTTCCCAGCAGATCGGAGTAGGCGTCGCCGATCTGGATGGCGGAGTTTCCGTGCTGAATGCGCACGAAGCCGGTGTTGGTAAAATCCCCCTGCAGCCAGGGGAGCGGGTTGAGCTGAGAGGTCCACTGCCGGCCTCCCAACTGCCCCGCCATGTTAAAGCTCAGATCGTTGCGGCCCGGAAACAGGGTGAGGGCCACCTGGGCATTGAGGCGCTCTCCGTAGGAGGACTTTTTTTTGCCCGGCTTTTTCCTCGGCTGCAGGGTGCTCGCCGGACCGGACGCAGCGCCATTGGCCGCCTGGGGAGTGGCCTGCGGCGCTTTGGGCACGACGAAGGTCTCGAAAGCGGGCGGAGTGGACTGTCCTCGCGCCGGCAGAGCCAGCGCGAGGAGTCCGATGAAAAGCCCGATCTCGCCCGCGTTTTTAGGGCGTCGTAACATGGGCACGCGCCCCGAGCAGCACGTCGCCGCCGTAGTCCAGCAGCGCGCTGACCGTATAGGCGCCGGATGGCAGCTTGGGCGCATCCACAGCGAGATCGCGCAGATTATCCTTGCCGGGCAGCACCACCGCGGCCGGCAGCGGCACTTCCTGGATCAGTTTGTCGCTCGCATCCCGATATTGAAGCACCCCCTTGAGGCGGATTTGAGACGTTCCCGTGTTCTCGACAGTCATCTGCACCTTCTGCGAGCTTGCGACAAACTGGGTCACGCGGGCGCGCTTGACTTGCGAGCCCACCTGCAGATAGATCGTGCTGCCGATCCGGCCGTTCAGCCCGACCAGTTTCTGTCCGGGATACTCCGGCAGCTTGATGGTCTCGAACATGATCACGGTATGATAGGTGCCCTGAGCCTCTTTGGGCACCTTGATGGTCACGCGCACGTCCCGCTGCTCCCCAGCCGGAATGACCAGCTCTACCGGGTTGATCTGTAGCCAGTTCGTGCAGCAGGAGTCGTTGGTCCCCGGCTTGGCGAACTGCGGCGTGCCGGATCGGTCCAGGGTCCAGTCCAGCGCATAGACGCGCAGGTGGAGCGGCTGGGTCGAGCCCTTCAGCTCTGTTGGAACTTCATGCTTGACGGTAATGACCCCGTTCTGCGTCGTACCGGCCTTCACCACGACCTCGGCGGTCATCGGGGAGACGGTATAGGAGACGGCCTGACTCCATCCAGCCGCCGGGGCCAGCAGAAGCGCCGCCAGAATCAGCCAGCGGTGGCCTTTGAAAGATATCACAATGTCCTCCAATTCAGTTGTCAGTTCTCAGTTTTCAGTTGCCAGTTGAAACGGATGTTCTGACAACTGACAACTAATAACTGGCAACTGCGTTAAAATGCCATCACGGTAAAGGTGATGGTCTGTTCATAGGCGCCGGCCGGATAGTTCCAGCTATTGGCGAAAAAGAAGCTCAGTGTACCCGAAGCGTTCTGCTCCCCCGAGCCGACCGTCCGGGAAACGGTGCTGCTCAACGTCCCTCCGACAAAGCTGGCTCCGGTCGCCGTCCAGCTCACGTTCGAGATCGGAATGGTATCGCTGCCCGAGAGCAGATCCCCACCGGCCAGCACGGAAACGTTCCAGGTGGTTTTGGCGCTGCTCTTGACCGAGATAAAGATCGGGTTCTCGTTGGCGGCAATGGAAAAGATCGTGGAGGGATCGGCGCTTGGGAAGTCGATGGAAGACGAGCCCAGGGTGAACGTAACGTGATTTTTTTGGGCCCTGGCTGGACCGGCCAGGACCAGAAGGCCCAGCATAAAAACCAGGAAAGATACTCGGAAGGCGTTCCTGCGATGTGCGAGATTTCTGCATCCGTGCATTTTGCTTCGCACCACGAATAGAGTGGAACCTGCTCGCGGCGCGTGAAACTCTGCGCGCTGCGAGCAGGTGCGTGGATAACTTTCCTGAAACGCTTAGGGAGCGGTCAGGGTGTAAGTGATGGTCGTCGTATAGGTACCGGTCGAATAGAACACGCTGTTGGCCAGGAAGTAGCTCAAGCCACCGCTGTGCGTGCCGGGTCCCGTCCAGGAGCCGACCGCCTGTGCGGAGGCGTTGCTGAGAGTTCCGCCGACATAGCCCGCGCCGGTAGCCGTCCAGGTGACGTTATTGATCGGGATGGTGTCCGTGCCACTGCTCAGGTCGCCGCTGGACAGAACGGTCAGCGTCACTGCGCCGCTCTTACCAGTCCGGGCCTTGGCGGTGATCGAGATCGCATTCTCGTTCGCGGGAATACTGGAGACCGTGTTCGGGTCGGCACTCGGGAAAGTGACGGTGTTGACGCCCAGGGTCAGCGTGGCCGTCGAGTTGACGTTGGCCGTAATGGTTGCAGTCTGGGTCGCGGTAGAGGCTTGCGCCTTGGCGAGGGAAGCGACACCTATCAGAGCGAAGGCCACCGCCGCCATAAGGAGACCCTTGCGGGTTCCACGAATGAACATTTCCTATTCTCCTTAACCTTCGGATCCATCACCGTTCGGTAGTACAGCGTGAGATCTCTAGTATTCGTAATGAGTTAGATCCGTTTCGTTTTGGGTGCGAACTGACAAGCGATCTATTGCTTAAGGATCGATATTGCCGGCGAACCGGATGCATCTCTACCGAATGCTGCGGCCTGGGGCCGCCTGATCTGTCTATCCGGTCTCGCCATTCTGTCTTGTAGCACGCAGTGTATTGCTCGATGGACCGAATTGATTTTGGGTCCTTTTGCTCGCTTCCTTAGGGTCGTATCGCCGGTTGTTTTGGGCGATGTCAAACCCTGGCTGGCCGGGGTCCGCGATCGCGGACGCCTCTAGTTGCTATCGACGCCGGGCTCGAAAGTCCCATGCTTCGTGCAGACCACCTGGAAGGTGCTGTAGTCACCGCTGCTGCCGGGCTCGATGGAGTAGGAACCGCCGCCCGGGCAGACAGGAACGGCCTGCAGATCGGGTAGGCGGGAGGTGGTCACATCTCCCATCAACCAGCGATAGCTGCCAGCCACGGTCTTGACGCGAGCAGCCTGCACGGCATTGGCAATGGTCTGCATATTGGCGCGGCAGGTCCGCTTCTCAGAGTTGGCGACGGCGCTCACATAGAGCGGCAGGGCCAGGGACATGAGAATGGCCAGGATCAGCACGACGACAAGCAGTTCAACCAGGGTAAAACCCTTGCGGGCACGACGGGCCGATTTGACGTACCGTTTCATCTGTATGCTCCTTCGTAATCGTCGCAGTTCGGTAGCCCGGCGACCATGCTCTTTCGTCCTGAAAGAGGGTAGGCCCGTGGCTTTGCGTCTCGCCCTTTCGAGCGGTTTGCCCTTGTCGATTGCGAAGGATTTTTTAGATGGTAAGCGAGATCAGGGGATTGTGGCACACCCCTGCTCGCGCGTCTTTCAATGGGATTATGCCAGGCTGAGGGGCAATTATTCACTGTAAAAGGTGCGAGGAAATTAAGGGTTTTCCCTTAATCTTTTCTACAGAGAATCCCGGATGGCCGCCTTCACCCGGACCTCACCCCTAACCCCTCTCCTTCGTAAGGAGAGGGAGAACAGAGCCGAGGAAAACGGGAACAGGGGTCAAAATTCCCACTTGCCAACGGGCGTCGAATCGGCTATAATAGATGCGGGCTCAATGGGGAAGGTCCCCGCTGAGCCTTTTTTCTGTTTGGCGTGAAGGTAGGAGGGCAGTTATGCCACAGTATCAGGAGCAGAAAAAGGGTCAGGTCCGTATCCGTGTCCTTCCCAAGGACGCCACAAACGCCTACCTGTTCCTTATGCAGTATTCCGGCGGCAGGCTGCAGGTGCTTCCGAACGAGGTCTACGTCATCGACGAAAGCCTGCTGCCCCTCTTGCGGGAGCAGCGCATCGGGTTCGAGATCCTGGATCAGAAGCGCGCCCCTTCGGGTGAACTCCCGACTGCGGAATAGGAGGGGACATGCTTTTCCTCCCCTTACGAAGGGATAGGGGTGTTGTTAGCCGAAGAGGAGAGTGAGTAGCGGTATGACCAAGTACATCTTCGTGACCGGCGGTGTCGTCAGTAGTATCGGGAAGGGAATCACCACGGCGAGCCTCGGACGCCTGCTCCGCAGCCGCGGCTTCAATGTGACCCTCCAGAAACTGGACCCCTATATCAATGTGGATGCGGGGACCATGAACCCCTTCCAGCACGGCGAAGTCTTTGTCACCGACGACGGCGCAGAGACGGATCTGGACCTGGGCCACTACGAGCGCTTTGTAGACATCGCCCTCACCCGGCGAGCCAGCGTGACCACCGGCAGCGTCTATCGCGCGGTCATCGAGAAAGAGCGGCGCGGCGACTATCTGGGCGCCACCGTGCAGATGATTCCTCACGTCACCAATCAGATCAAATCCAGCGTGTTGGATGCCGGTAAGGGCCGCAACGGAGAGCCAGACGCCGACGTGGTCATCGCCGAGGTCGGCGGGACCGTCGGCGACATCGAAGGGCTGCCGTTCCTGGAGGCGATCCGCCAGTTCCGCAAGGATGTCGGCTCCGAGAACGTGATGTACATTCACATCACCCTCATCCCCTACGTCGGCCCCTGGGGCGAGGTCAAGACCAAGCCCACCCAGCACAGCGTCATCAAGCTGCGCGAGATCGGCATCCAGCCGGACGTGCTCATCTGCCGCACGCGCCTGCCTATCTCCCAGGAGATGAAGAACAAGATCTCCCTCTTCTGCGACGTCGAGCCGGACGCCGTCATCGAGGCGCCGGATACGGATACGATTTATGAGGTGCCCATCAACTTCGAGGAGTCCGGCCTGGCGGACCTGGTCGTGAAGCGGCTGGGGCTGCCCGCGCGGGAGCCGGACCTGAGCGAGTGGCGGAAGATCGTCGAGCGCACCCGCCACCCCAAGTATGAGGTGACCGTCGCGGTCATCGGCAAGTACATCGAGAACGGCGACGCCTACATCTCCATCGCCGAGGCCCTGAAGCACGGCGGCATCGCCAACGATGCCCGCGTCAACCTGCACTGGGTCGACAGCGAGGATCTGGAGCAGCAGCCGGTCGAGCGGGTCCTGGAAGGCGTGGATGCGATCCTGGTCGCTCCGGGCTTCGGGGCACGCGGAGTCGAGGGCAAGATATCCGCCGCCCACTACGCGCGCACCAACAAGATTCCCTTCCTGGGCATCTGCTACGGCATGCAGATGGCGGTCATCGAGTTCGCGCGTCACGTCGCCAATCTGGAGGGCGCTAACACCGAGGAGGTCGCGCCCGACACGCCCCATCCGCTCATCCATATTCTGCCGGAGCAGCGCAACATCGTGGAAAAGGGCGCGACGATGCGGCTGGGCGCTTACAAGTGCCAGCTCGTCGCGGGGACCCTGGCGGAGAAGCTCTACGGCGCGCCTTTCGTCCACGAGCGGCACCGCCATCGCTACGAGCTCAACAACGACTACCGCGAACAGTTGGCCAAACTGGGCATGGTCTGCTCCGGCCTCTCACCGGACTACCGCCTGGTCGAGATCATCGAGATTCCGGAGCATCCTTACTTCATCGCCACGCAGTTCCATCCGGAGTTCCGCTCCCGGCCCAATCGCGCCCATCCATTGTTCAACGGCCTTATTGCAGCGGCCGTCAAGCATTCGGGCCGTCTCTTCTCCGTCGAGCCGGAGATGGAAGCGACCGAAGAGCAGGCGATCGTAGAGCGGCTGGGCAAGGGCGCCAACGGCACGCGCCGCCGCGCTGCGAACGGCGTCAACGGCCGTAGCGAGATGAAAATCGACGAGGAAGCCGTAGAAATCTAATGTGAGTTTTCCGGCGTTCGTACGCTCTTATTTTCTCGGCAAGCCCTGCTCCCGGTCGCGGGTTCATTTACGGACCGGGCTTTTTTATGCGCGGGCTATTGTCTATCTGTTCTCTGTACGAGCTTTTCTTAACAATTTATTATAAAAACTGTAACAATTTTCAGTACAATTTGACTTGCAAAGCCAGCCTTATTCCGCTATAATGAAGCGCGTATACGCTGAAGGCGCTTCCTCGATCCTCCTACTCGCTCTTCTTCACGATCCGGACGTGCCCTCAGCATAAGAAACCGGCCAAAATCGGCCCTGCGAACGATTGCGGAAGGAATCGGACGCGCTGTTGTAATCCGGCTCCTCTGCTCTTCATAATATACACGGATGTTCGCCGTCCAAAAACCGGATGGCCTGGTGAGCTCGAAGACGACCTCGCTGTCGAATGCGCTGCTCGGAGGACTTTGCATGAACGGGGAGTTGCCCGTCAGCGAGTGGGCTGTGGTGACCGGCGAGAGTCTATCGCCGTCTGTGGCCGCATTACGCGCCGCCGACCGTCTGAATCGATTGCAGTCGGTCAGCGCCGCGTTGGCGGGCGCCGCCACCGTCATTCAGGTCACCGAAGTGATCCTGGACCAGGGAACCGCCGCTCTGGAGGCGCGGGCCGCTGCGGTCGCGCTGCTGACAGAGGCGGGCGATGAGCTGGAGCTGGTGCGCGCCACCGGATATCCTTCGGGCACCACGCAGCGGATTTCGGTACAGGCTCCCTCCATGATGGCCGAAGCCGCCCGCACCGGCAAACCGGTCTGGCTCCCTTCCCTCGAGGACCTGCAGGCGCGCTATCCCCTCTTTGCCTCCATCAATGCCACGGGAAATGCTTTTGCCGCGCTGCCCCTCTTGATCGAAGGACATCCCATCGGCGCCGTCGGATTCAGTTTCTCCGTCCCTGGCGAGCGCACAGAGGAGGATAAGGCCTTCCTGCGGACCCTGGCGCAGCAGTGCGCTCAAGCGATCGCGCGCGCCCGCCTCTACGACGCCGCGCGCATGGAGATTGCGGAACGACGGCGGGCCGAGGAAACTCTGCGCGAAAGAGAGGCCGAGATCGCGGCGCTCAATGCCCGCCTGCACCGCTCCGTTTATGAGTCCAGCCACCGCATCAAAAACCATCTGCAGGCGCTGGCCTCCCTGGTAGACGTGCAGTTGCTGGAGGGGCGGCAGCGGATTTCGGCGGACCATCTGCGGCAGTTGTCGGCCCAGATCCGGACGATCGCCGCCATTCACGATACGCTGACGGCCGATACGAAGACCGATGGCACCGTCAACGCCCTTTCGGTGAAGTCGCTGCTGGATAAGGTGCTCTGGATGCTGCAGCAGACGACCGGCCAGGGCGTCATTCGTTTCTATGCCGAAGAGGTTACGCTGCCGGTGAACGGCGGCGCGGCGCTGGCGATGGCCGTCACCGAGCTGGTGATGAATGCCGTCAAGCACGGCGGCGCACAGGCCGAGGTAATGTTCACCGTCGAGGGCGGGCAGGGGATTCTTTGCGTCATGGACAGCGGTCCCGGCTTCGCAACGGACTTCGATCCGAAAGCCGCCGCGCATACCGGCTTAGAGCTGGTCGCATCGCTGACGCGCACCGATCTGCGGGGCCATGTTCGGTATGAGAACAGGGCAGAGGGCGGCGCTCTGGTCACCATCACCTTCCCGCTGCCGGCTCTGTAGAAAGACGAACTAGCCGTCAGCCGCGCTTCGCCGGCGCACCCGATTGTCCCAAAGGAGGCAGGGGAAGGAGCGAGAATCGCCGAATACTGAGCCGGTACTCTCAATTTAGCCAGGACAAGGAGAAACCCCATGCCCAAGTACGTCATCGAGCGGGAACTGCCGGGAGCGGGAAGTCTCTCCTCCCAACAACTGGAGCAGATTTCTCAGAAGTCCTGCTCCGTGCTGCGCGACCTCGGTCCGCAGATTCAGTGGGTGCAGAGCTACGTCACCGATAACAAAATCTACTGCATCTACATCGCTCCGGATGCCGAGATGATCCGGGAGCATGCCCGGCAAGGAGGATTTCCTGCCGACAGCGTTTCCGAAGTGCGCGCTGTCATCGATCCGACGACAGCAGAAGGCTAGCGCCACAAAGAGAGGGCAACGTAGCGAAAGCGGGCTGTGACACAGCCCGCTTTCGCCGGTAAGAATGAGTGCCAATACTTTTTCGTGATAGAAGGAGAATTTATCCATGGCACCCATTCCTTACCGTTTCCTCCGGCTGCTTTCCGTCTGTCTTGCGCTTGCCGCTATAGCGGTACTTCACAGCCCCGCTACCGCCCAGGGTTATACCCAGACCAACATCGTTTCCGACGTGTCCGGACTGGCCGGCACGACGGACTCCAACCTGAAAAATCCCTGGGGAGTTTCCTTCAGCGCTTCAAGTCCTTTCTGGGTCTCCGACAACGGAACCGGCGTCTCGACGCTCTATTCCGTCTCGGGCACGGCCGCCACGATCGTCCCGCTGGTCGTCACTATTCCCCCTCCGATGAGCCTGTCCGAGCCCTCCCTACCGACCGGCCAGGTGTTCAACGGCACGTCGGATTTCCAGATCACCTCGGGCAATCCCGCTTTCTTTATCTTTGCCTCCCTGGATGGCACGATATCGGGCTGGAACCCTGGCGTCAATGTGACCAATGCGGTTGTGAAGGTAGATCGCTCCGCGCACGGCGCGGTCTACACCGGCCTGGCGATGGCGAGCATCGATGGAAAAAACTATCTGAATGCCGCCGATTTCGGCAGAAACCACATCGATATTTTCGATGGGAACTTCCATCCAGTGTCCTTTGCGACCAGCACGCTGCATCCCTTCCGCGATCCGGATATATCTACTGCCTACACGCCGTTCAATATCCAGAATATCGGCGGGAAGCTCTTCGTCACCTACGCGCGACACGATTTCAGCAGCGGCTTCGGCTTAGGCTTCGTCGATATCTTCACCGCCAAAGGGGCGCTGCTCAAGCGCCTTGAGCCGGGCTGGTGGATGGACGCTCCGTGGGGCGTGGCTGTCGCGCCCTCGACGTTCGGAGAGTTCGCCAACGACATCCTGGTCGGCAACTTCGGCGCCGACAGCGGCTGGATCGCCGCGTTCCATCCGAAAACCGGCCGGTTCGTGGGCCTGGTGAATGACGCCTTCGGTTTTCCCATCATCAACGAGGGCCTCTGGGCGCTCTTCTTCGGCAACGGAGGCAAGGGCGGCGACCCCAACATCCTCTATTTCACCGCCGGAATCCATGGCGGAAGTGACGGCCTCCTGGGCAGCCTGCAGCCCGCCTCCGGCGGCTAAACACCTTGCTCTTTAAATCCCCCACTCTCAAAGCGAGCGGGGGGATTTTCTGCTAACGGATGCCGGTGAGGCGGTCGAGGGCGCGCAGGACGGGATGGCGCTCGATGACGGCGGAGAGCGAGACGCGCTCGGCCGCCACGTGAAGCGCCAGGAGCAATAGCAGCGCCACGACCCGCGCCGCCAGCGGCGCGCGGGCAAGCGCCAATCCCAGGGCGGCGCCGAGCAGATTGCTGCCGGTGTCGCCCAGCATGACCTGCGCCTGCGCATCCCGCTCCCATACCAGCAAGGTCGGCAGAAAGACATAGAGCAGCGGCAATCCGCTCTCCAGGCGCTCGTCTGCGGCGAACAGCAGCCCCAGCAGCAGTACTGCCAGGACCAGAAACACGGCGGCGGCACGGCCTGGCCTCAGATCGAGCAGGTTGATGGCGTTGGCCGAGAGGGCGATCAGGGCGGCGTCCAAGAGGGCGATGAGGAGATTGCCGGGCGAAAGCAGCGTGCCGAGCCAGAGCGCCAGCATCGCACCGCCTGCCGCCTTCAGAAACCCCGTGGTCAGCCGCCGCTCCCGAAACGCCGCCCGGAAGTGCCCCCGTAGTCCCTTGATCTGCCGATCGCCCAGGGTGTCGTCCAGAAAGCCCAGCCCGCCGAATCCGATCAGAGCGCCGAGCCAGAGCAGGCAGCTCTGCCGGATCAGAGGAGATAGAACGGCCGTCAGCGCCAGCATCGCCCCGGCCCAGAGCAGGATCACCAGGCCGAAGCTTTGCGGGATCGGGTCGCCGCGGAAGTTGGTCTCCAGGCGATTCCAGCGCCAGAGAAGCCGGAGGACCAGCGGCGGCAGAAGCAGCAGGAGCAGCAGGCCGATCGCCGCCGGAAGCAGCCCGCGCAGGGTGAGAAAACCGGACATAGGCGCTACATCGGCTCTTTCGGGGCCGGAAGCGCGGCCGGCCGGTCCGAGAGAGAGGGCGCGCGCCACAGGCGCAGGAGGGTACGGGCGACGGAGAAGAACTGCGCGGCGCGGTGGCGGATCGCGGCGGGGCTGCGTCCGGTAACGCGATGAGTCATGTTCGTGGGAATTTCCATCACCCGGCAACCGGCCCGCAGCGCGGCCACCGTCAGCGCGACCTCGACGCCCCAGCCACGAGCGAACCCGCCGGCATCCAGCGCGACCTCGCTCTTGAGAGCGCGCTGGCCGGAAAGCGGAGCCTCCATCGTCCGGCCCGTCAGCCGCCGGATCCCCCAGCGCGCCAGCCGCACCACCAGGCCGAACCCGCCTCCCTTTCCGGTTCCGGCGGGAAACGTGGCGATCACCATGTCGGCCGCGCCTGAAAGGACCGGCGCCAGCAGTTTTTTGGCTTCCGCCGCCGAATCGCCCAGGTCGGCATCCAGAAGCAGCAGGACGGCGCCCCGGCTCAATCCAAAGGCGGCTTGCAGCGCCGCGCCCTTTCCCTGATGGCTCTGTCGCAAGACGACATCCGCGCCTGCCGCCTCCGCCCGGGCGGCGGTATCGTCCTCCGAGCCGTCGTCCGCGACGATGATCTCTTCGGCGAGGGGCCGCACGGCACGGATCGTCGCGGCGATCCGCTCCGCCTCGTTATAGGCCGGGATAAGCGCGGAGATCATTTCTGTGGGCCGGCGTCCTGTCCCAATTGCAGTGGAAGCGATAGGTCCGCGGAAGCCGGCTTGCCTCCGGTCTCTTCCCGCGCTTCCCGCAGGGCCATCACCAGCGTGCAGTGCCCTATGTCGCTCTCCACATCGTCTACGATCTTGAGATTGAGATTCAAAGCGTTGTAGGTGGGTATGTCGGGCACCTGCACGTTCTGCTCTTCACAGGCGATCACCGTCACGCCACGATTCTGCAGCGCCGTGATGAGCGGCTGATCCACGTCGGCGACATGCAGGTTGGATGCCGCGTCGCTGCTGCCCGCCACGATGACGACGTAGCGCGCTCCCGTCGTGTAATCGCTGTCAGGGCTTTTGGCCAGGAAGTCCTTTTCTTCCAGCGCCGGCATCAAGGGATTGCCAGGCGCGTCACCGTGCGCCAGGACTCCGGCCACGGCGTTGACAAGGCCTTGCCGGTTGGTCGGAAAGCGCGGGTCCTGCGCGTGGAGTTCGGACAACTGGGCGTTAAGCACTTCATCCGGACGGGCGCGATGGATGGTAGTCACCGAGAGGATATGCGCCCCGGCCAGATCGAGCGCCTGCCGCGCCTCGCTCGTCGCGTCCGGATAGTCGCCGGTCTGCACGATGGCGATCGGCTCTCCGGCCAGCTTGTCCTTCAAGAACATCGGCGTTATATCTCGAATGAACTGCTCATCGCGGCTCAACTGCTGGTTCAAGGTGGTGTTCTGCTCGACGAGGGTTTTCTTAAGCCGCTCGATCGCGTTTGTCTGCCGGGACGCTACCCCGGGCGACATGTAGAGGCTGCCGACTACCAGGCCGATGGACAGCGCGAAGAAGATCGCGGAGATCGTAGCAACATGATATTTGAATCCAGGTCCCAAAGCGGTCTCCTCAGCGGCCGTGGAAATGAAAATGCACGCGGAACCAGAGGCCGAGAAGGCGCAGCAGATTCTGTCCTGCCGGCGCCAGACACAGGACGGCGATAATAGGCGTGGCCGCCGCCACCAGCATAAAGGAGAGCTCCCGGAAACGCGGACGGCGCTGCGACGAGCTGAACCGGGCGATCCCCTTGGCGTCCACCAGCTTCGAGCCGATGCGCAGTCGTGTCAGAAAGGTGCTGGCCATGCCGTCGCGGCCTTTATCCAGAAAATCCTCCAGCGAAAAATGGGTCCCGACGGCCACGATCAAGCTCGCTCCCAGCTCGTCGGCCAGCAGCATCGCAACGTCCTCGCTGGTCCCCGGCGCGTGGAAGACGGTTCCCTCCAGGCCCAGCGCGCGCAGCCGCTCCAGCCCCGGCGCGCCCCGCGCATCGCCTTTCGCATAGCCATGCACCACCAGCTCCGCGCCGCAACGCAAGGCGGCATCGCTGACGCTGTCCATGTCGCCTAGAATCACGTCCGGCCGGAGACGGGCTTCCAGTAGCGCGTCCGCGCCGCCATCCACGGCCAGCAGTACCGGGCGCACGTCGCTCAGATAGTCTCCCAGCATCGCCAGGTCGGCTTTATAGCCCTCGCCACGCACCACGACCAGCACGTGCCGTCCGGCGAAGCGGGTCTTCAGCCTGGGCACGTCGATGGGATCGAAGAGCAAAGCCCTTTCGGCGTCCAGATAGGCCAGGGTGTTGCGCGCGAAGTGGTCCAGCTCGACGCCAAGATTACGGCGCGCCGCCTCCATCCGGCAGGCCACCTCTTCGGCCGTCAGGCGCGTGCCCTGCAGGCACGTTCCCTCCTCAAAGCGTACCACATCGCCGTCCAGAACGGCCATACGACCGTCCGAGACCGCTGCAAAGCCCGCTTCCCCGACCGCATCCAGCAGGGGAATCCCGGCCTCCAGGAGCACGCTCGGACCCCGATTGGGATAGCGTCCGGTAATGCTCGGCGCCGCGTTGACCACCGCAGCGACCTTGCAGTCCACCAGCGCCCGCGCGGCGGTTCCGTCCAGATCCGCATGATGGATCAAGGCGATGTCGCCGGGGCGCAGCCTCTTGATAAGGTTCTTGGTGCGCCGGTCTTTGAGCACGCGGTGGGTGGTCGGGATGTCCATGAAATTTGCGTTGGGAAGGGTTATACAGTACAATAAATTGTACGCAACGCGAACCGGCCCCGTTTCGGACATCTATTTCGAGCGGGCCGAGCAAGCGCGCGAAGCGGATCGGGTGACATTTTCGTATTTAGTATTATGAATGAAACGGACAGCATCCTGATCACCGGGCTGGAGTTCTACGCCTATCATGGCGATTCCGAGCAGGAACAGACGGTCGGCCATCGGTATCAGGTAGATGCCCGATTGACAGTAGACACACGGACGGCCGCCGAAAGCGACCGTCTGCACGACACGGTCAGCTACTCGAAAGTCGCCAAGCGCATCGTCCAGATCGGCACGCAGGAGCAGTTTCGGCTGCTCGAAGCGCTGGCGGGACGGCTGGCCGATACGATCTTAAACGAGTTTCCGGCGATCCAGGCGGTTCGCCTGCGGGTGCTGAAGATGTGCCCGCCCATGAACGCGATCGTTACGTCGGTGGGCGTGGAGATCGTCCGCACGCGGACTGCCTGACGCCAACCTGAAGAAAAACCCACAACCGGGCGTTGTCAACATCCCCGTCCCGGAGGCCGGCAGGCTTTATTAGGTAGATCTGCAGGCTTCTATGGACTGCGCGCCCAAAGGAGCACCATTCATGCTGCAGCAACCCCTCCCTGTGGAGCTGACCCGGCTCACGCCGGAGCAGACGGACGCGCGCATCGCCGTCGCGCGCCGCTGCCTGGCCGAAGACCTCCTCATTCTCGGCCACCACTATCAGCGAGACGAGATCATCAAATGGGCCGACTACCGGGGCGACAGCCTCAAGCTCTCTCAGCTTGCCGCCGCGCACCCGGAAGCCCGTTATATCCTTTTCTGCGGCGTCCACTTCATGGCCGAATCGGCCGATATCCTTACCACCGAGGACCAGATCGTCATTCTGCCCAACCTGGGCGCCGGCTGCTCGATGGCCGACATGGCCAGCAATGCTCAGGTCGAAGCCTGCTGGGAAGACCTCGCCACGGCGACCGACACCTCCCGCATCGTCCCGATCACCTACGTCAACTCGACCGCCGCGCTCAAAGCGTTTGTCGGCCGTCATGGCGGGGCCGCCTGCACCTCCTCGAATGCGCGCAAGATCGTCGCGTGGGCTTTAGAGCGCGGGGACAAGCTGCTCTTCTTCCCCGATCAGCATCTGGGCCGCAATACGGCGGTCGCGCTCGGCCTGGACCCGGAGCGAGACATGCTGGTCTGGGACCCGCGCAAGCCGTTCGGCGGCGTGACGCCCGAAGAGGTCCAGGCGAAGCGGGTGCTCCTCTGGAAGGGCCACTGCTCCGTGCATGCCCGCTTCACCGTGGGGCAGATCGAGAAGGCCCGCGCCGACTATCCCGGCGTGCAGGTGATCGTCCATCCGGAATGCTCTCTCGACGTCGTGCGCGCCGCCGATCTTAACGGCTCTACCGAGTTCATCATCAAGCAGATCGCGGAGGCGCCTGCCGGAACCACCTGGGCGGTCGGCACGGAGATCAACCTGGTCAGCCGCCTCGCCCACGAGCATCCCGACAAGACCATCTTCTGCCTGGACCCGATCGTCTGTCCCTGCTCCACCATGTACCGCATCCATCCCCACTATCTGCTGTGGGCGATGGAGGCCCTGGAGCGCGGCGAGGTGGTCAATCCGATCAAGGTCCCGCCGCAGATCGCCGCCGATGCCCGCCTGGCCCTGCAGCGGATGTTAAAGATTACCTGAATTCAGGTCGGCGTCACGTGCAGCGTCTTCTCGCGCTGAAGCAGGACGCTGCCGGGCGCGGCCCCACGCGGCTTGCGGACGTATTTTTTCAGCGTATAATCGACGGGTACCAGGGAGGAGTGCTTCTGGCTGCTGTGTTGGGCGCAAAGGGTGGCGGCGCGCTCCAGAACGGAGCGAGGTACGGCCTCCGGCTTGCCGCGCGTGCGGATGACCACGTGGGCGCTGGCGGCAGCGCGCACATGCAGCCAGAGGTCGTTGGGCGCGGCGATACGGGTGGTCAGGTAGTCGTTGGCGGTCGCCGTCTCTCCCACATAGATCTCATAGCCCTCGGGCGTCTGGTAGCGGCGGATTTTGTGGCCCTGGAAGTCAGGGCCGGAAGACGGCTCCGACTCCTCCGTCCCCTCCGGCGCCCGCAAGAGGCGGCCTTCTGTAAGCTCATCCTGTAGCGCTTGTACCGCTTCTTCTGTATCCACCGCATCGAGTCGCGTTTCCGCCCGCCGCAGCGCCTCCAGGGCGGCGACTGCCTCCTCCCGGCGCTCCTCCGCCCGCGCCGCGCCATCCCGCGCTTTCCGGTAGCGGCGGAAATAGGCTTCCGCGTTCTCCTGAGCCGTCAGTTTCGGGTCCAGGGCCAGCACGCGCTCCGGCAGCGCGGGATCGTAAAAGTCCTGGACCGCCAGGCGGCTGTCTCCTGGCTGCACGCGCCACAGATTCGCCAGCAGCAGATCCCCGGCCTGCTTGTGCGCTTCGGCACGGTCCGCTTCTTCCAGAGTGCGCTCGGCGGACTGCCGCTGCCGCTCCCAGCGCGCGATCTCGCGCTTGATCCGGCCGCGCAACTGCCCGATGGCCGCCTCGACTTCCGCGCGTTCGACAATCTTCGCAAACGCGGCATCCAGGGCGCTATTGAGGTCCGGCACGCGCTCCTGCGCCTCCGCCGGAAACTGCACGAGCGGCAGCGGGTAGGCGCCGAGCAGCCTGCCGTTCTCCTCCCGGACCAGAACGGGCGCATACCGGTCCTGCGCCGCCATCCCAAAAATCTCTTCCCAGGCACGCTGCAATCCCACTTCCAGACGACCCTCCGCCGCGCTGGCTGCCGCCCGCGCCGCCAGCTCCCGCGCGAGAAACGGAGAGATACCCGCATAATGCGCCATCAGCCACTCCGCCAGGTCTATTCCTCCTGGCTCTGGTGGCATCGCGCTTTCCGTCTCCTTTTTTTTCGTGCGATCGATGAACCAATGAGGCGTCTCCTGGCTCCAAAGAAGAGGGAGGGGCGCGCCGAACGGATCCCGCTTCCCGACCGGCTCGGGCGGCGGCAGATAAGGCAGGCCGGGCAGCACCTCGCGCACGCGATTGATCCGCCGGGTAATGCGCTTGGCCGCGTCTACGATCGTCCCGTCGGCGGCGAGCAGGATCAGGTTGCTGTGCTTGCCCATCAGCTCGGCAACCAGGCGGGCTGTCACAACCGTGCCCTCCAGATGTGATTCGATATGAATCTCGAGAATCCGGTCGAAGTCCCGCTGCCGAATCTCCTGGATCGTGCCGTTCTCGACGTGGCGGCGCAGGGCCATGCAGAACGTGGGAGGAATCGGCGGGTTCGTCCGGCGCTGGGCCGTCAGGTGGACGCGGGCGAAGCGGGCATCGATGGAGAGCAGCAGGCGCAGGCTGCGGCCCCGGCTCCGAATGCCCAGCAGCACTTCCGAAGGCGTGGGCTGACGCACCTCCTGGATCTGGCCGCCGGGCAGCACGGCGCGCAGCTCCGCGACGACGGCGCGCAGCGTCAGGCTATCGAAAGGAAGAGAGGTTAGACTGGAGGAACGCATGGCGCTGCCATTATACCGCGCCAACCGTACAAACTTCCACGTAACCGCAGAGAAGGTTTCGCGTCTAACGATTTGAGGGCCTCCCCCGGCGCGTCGCAGCTTCATTTGCGCGGTACAGTTCTTTGTGATATAATTGAGAGCGAATAAATAGCCTTGCACGTGAGAAGGCGGCCAAGTCATTGGACCGCCGGGGAGGACAGAAGCGGTGCCCAAAATCGATACCGCCGACTTCAAAAACGGCGTATCTATTATCCAGGACAACGAGATCTTTACCATCGTATGGTTTCAGCATCACAAGCCCGGCAAAGGCGGGGCGGTGATGCGTACAAAACTCAAGAATCTGCGCACCGGGGCTGTCATTGAAAGGACCTTTAATGCTGGAGAGAAGTTCGAGCAGGCGATCTTAGATCGCCGCACGATGCAGTATCTCTACCAGCAAGACGATGAATACGTTCTCATGGACCCGGAGACCTTCGATCAGGTCAGCGTCCATGCAGCCACCTTCGGCGATGCGATCCGCTATCTCAAAGATGGCATGGACATCAACGTCATCGAGCATAACGGCAAGATCCTCGGCGCGGAAGTGCCGTTCTTCGTCGAGCTTGAGGTCGCTGAGACCGATCCCGGCGTCCGTGGCGACACGGCCTCCGGCGGCTCCAAGCCGGCCACCCTGGAGACAGGAGCCGTCATCAATGTCCCCTTCTTTATCAATGTCGGGGACAAGGTCAAGGTGGATACGCGAACCGATACCTATCTTGAGCGCGTCAAGTAGCGACCGATCCGTTGTCGGTGCGAGGCCGCTGCCTGGAGAGCGATTCCTGTTGCCGCACGCGCGTTTTTAGCGGCGCAGGATAGGATCCAGCGGCCTGGCAGAAATGAGTGAATGACCGTGCCTGTGCAAATCACTTCTACGCGACCTTCGAGGTCGAATAAAGATCGTGTAGGCTCCCTTGTTATGGACTTTGCCCTCAAGGTGTTTCAGCTTTCTACGATCGTTACCATAGGGATTTTCATCTATCTGCTCTATACCCTGCTTGGCGGCCATCAGGCGCAGATCGCCCAGTTGTCCCCTAACGAGCAGAAACATAGCATCGAAGTCGTCAATTCGGCGGTCTCCTATCTGAACATCAGCCTGGTCGCCTGGCTGCTCAGCGGAATTTTCTGCTACTATGATAGCGAGATGCTCGCTTATGTCTGGGTCGGCATCGCCGCATTCCTGGCCTTCGGCTTTCAGTTCTGCGTGGACTATGTCGGCGGCCCGGATGTCGTTCGCGGCAAAGCGCCCGAGATCACCTTGAATGAGATCAAGACGATGGCGGTGCTTATCGGCGCTCCCGGCATCGGCCTGCTTCTCTATCAAGGCCTGATGCGAGTCCGCAGCAAAGCCAGAGGCGAGGACCTGCTTCGCGGGCTGACCTACGGCGGCGCGGTCGGAAGGGAGAAGCGCATCGCGCTCCCGCTGGGCATGGCCGCCTTCGCCAAATGCTGGCAGTTGCCCTTCTGCCGGGAAAGCATCCGTCGCCAGTGCCCGATCTTCCACGCCAAGACCAAGTGCTGGAAAGAGCGCGTCGGCTGCATGTGCGAAGAGAACATCATCATGCTGGCAATGGGCGGTGGCGAGAAGGAGCAGCCGCCGGTCGGCCTGAACAAGGACACGGGTTTCGTTCCCATCGGCGACCTGATCGTCAAGAGCCAGAAGGAGACGCGCGCTCAGATCCAGACGCGCGTCGGCCCGCGCGGTGTGCGCATCCCCACCAATCCGCACCTCAACGAGGAGCAGAAGCGTGAGCGCTGCCGCAACTGCATCATCTACAACGAGCACCAGCGCCAGAAGTACCAGCTTCTTTCCGTGCCGGCGACGCTGATCGTGCCCCTGATCGTCTTCCTGGATTTCGATAACATCCGGGAGATGGTGAAGAATGGGGTCCTTTCCATCGACAAGGCCTTCAAAGTCATCACCTTCGATCAGGCGCACCAGAGCACCGCGCTGACCAATCAGCTCCTCGGCTCCCTGCCGATCGAGACGATCATTATCATCTGTCTGACCCTGGTGATCATGACCTGGGTCCTGCGGCTCCTCGAATACTGCACCTTCAAGATCAAGATCTGACCTTCTTTGCGGCCACGCGGGCGCAAACCTCCTGTCAATGGGTAAATGAAGGTAAATGAGTAAATGGCCGGGCTGCCTCCATTTACTCATTTACCCGTTTATCCCTGGACGCGTCTGGAACAAGCATGGACATTGCCGAACTGGAACAGCTCCTCGAGCTCATCCGCGACGCCAACATTCGCGAGCTGACCTTGCGGCAAGGTGACTCGCGCCTTACGATCCGCAAAACGCCCTCCGCCGGCGCCCGGACGGCCAGCCTGGCGCGGATCCCTGCGGCTGTGGAAGCGGTGGAGGAAGTGGATTTCGTGGGCGTGGACGAGGGAATGTTTCTTCCGGAAGGCCCTGTCGGCGTGCCCATCACGGCGCCTCTGGTCGGCATTTTCCATCACGTCAAGCCGATCGTCGGTCTGGGGGCGCAGGTAACGGAAGGTCAGGTGGTGGGCGTCATTGAGGCAATGCGACTCATCAACGACATAACGGCCCCCGTAACCGGCAGCGTGATCGACGTTCTGGTGGAAGACGGCCTTCCCGTCGAATACGGCCAGACCCTCTTCCTTCTCCAACCCGAATGACCGGGTTAAAACCCGGCGCTGAAAAACGAGACCCGCTAAAGCGGGTTGGTGGCCTGAAGAGGGCGGATGATGCCAATAAAAACGAATTTAAAGAAAGCCGCGCAGGGCTTCTCGCTGGTCGAGATTCTGGTGGTGGTCGTGCTGCTGGTCGCTATTGGCGGCGCCCTGACCTATTTCTACCTGGGCCGGGGCAGCGGCAACAAGCCCGGCGACGTCGTCCATACGCCTATTTCCCAGGCAAACAGCACCGTCTGTGTCAGCAATCTGCATCAGTTGCGTCAAGCCATCGACATGGCGAAGATGTCCGATCCGGACGGGAAGTACCCGGCCTCCCTCGACCAGCTCCATCTGCCGGCGGAGATGCTCTCCTGCCCCGTAGGCCACGAGCCGTATCAGTACAATCCGAACACCGGTGAGGTACACTGTATCCATCCAGGCCACCAAAATTTCTGATGGAGAGTCCTCCGATCCGGTATGTTTAAAAAGATTCTGATCGCCAACCGCGGAGAGATCGCCGTCCGCATCATCCGCGCGTGCAAAGAGCTGCGCATCAAGACCGTCGCCGTCCACTCCACTGCCGACGCCGATTCCCTGCACGTCCATTGGGCGGATGAGGCCGTCTGCATCGGCCCGCCACCTCCTAAAGACAGCTATCTCAACGCGCCCAACATCATCAGCGCCGCCCATATCACCGGCGCAGATGCCATCCATCCCGGCATCGGGTTCCTGTCGGAGCGGGCGAGCTTCGCCGAGGCGTGCGAGGTCTGCGATCTCAAGTTCATCGGCCCCTCCGCTGCCGTCATGGAGCGCATGGGCGATAAAGCGGCGGCGCGCGAAGCCATGCGCGCCGCCGGTGTCCCCGTCATTCCCGGCACGAGCGGCGCGCTCGCCAGCGAGCAGGACGCCTTCAAGTTCGCCCAGAAGACCGGCTATCCACTGCTCATTAAAGCCGCTCTGGGCGGCGGCGGGCGCGGCATCCGGCTCGTCCAAAACGACGACGAATTGCCCCGCGCGCTGGAGATGGCCCGCACGGAAGCGGTCTCCGCCTTTGGCAGCCCCGACCTCTACATTGAAAAGTTCGTGGAAGAGCCGCGCCATATCGAAGTCCAGATCCTCGCCGATCAGCACGGCCACGTCACTCATCTGGGCGAGCGCGAGTGCTCCATCCAGAACCTGCGCCATCAGAAGCTGGTAGAAGAGGCGCCGGCGTCGATTCTCTCTGCCGCGCAGCGCAATCGCATCGGCGAGGCCGCCGTGCGCGCCGCCCGCGCCATCGGCTACACCAACGCGGGCACGGTCGAGTTCCTGCTGGACGGGCGCGGCGATTTCTACTTCCTGGAGATGAACAAGCGGCTGCAGGTCGAGCACTGCATCACGGAAGCGATCACGGGGATCGATCTGGTGAAGCAGCAGATCCTCATCGCGGCCGGCGAGCGGCTGCCCTTCAGCCAGAAAGAGATTCACTGGGAGGGCCATGCCATCGAGTGCCGCATCAACGCCGAAAATCCCGACCGGGACTTCGCGCCGAGCGCGGGCCGAATCGACAAGGTGACCCTGCCCGGCGGTCTGGGCGTGCGGGTGGACACCCACATCACCTGCGGTACGGAAGTCCCTCCCTACTACGATCCCCTGCTGGCCAAGATCATCGTCTGGGACAAGGACCGCCCCAGCGCCATCCTCCGGATGCAGCGGTGCCTGCGGGAGATCGAGATCACCGGCATCCACACCAACATCGCCTTCCAGCGCAAAATCCTCGCCAATGCCTTCTATCGCCGGGGCGAGGTCTCCACCGACTTCATCCAGCGCCGCATCCTCAACGGCCGCGTGCCAAACGGTCACGCCGGCTAGACGCCCACAAACGGCGTCTACGAGGCATCCGTCCGGGCAACTGCGGCTGCGCGCCGTACAGGCGCAATCGAATCAGCCGCGCCTGAACGTTATGTGGCGATAACGTGGCGTCGAGCATCGCTCCCGTCCCGCGCCCGGTGGTGGAAAAGACGAAGTTGCCCAGGCTGTAGCAGATCGGCTTCCCTTTATACATCTCCAGCGGCTGAACGACGTGCGGGTGGTGGCCGATGACCAGGTCGGCGCCCGCGTCGATGGCGGCTTCTGCGAAAGCCTTCTGGCGGGCCGTCGGCAGCGGGTCGCCTTCCTGCCCGGCGTGCAGCGAGACGATCAGGACATCCACCTGCGGGCGCGCCGCCATCACCTCGCTCCGGATCGCCTCGACCGAAGCCATAGACAGGCAGGGCGCGTTGGATGATTCAGGGAGCAGCGCCGGCAGCAGGCCCAGATACGCCAGGAAACCGATCCGCAATCCCTTCTTCTGGAGGATGCAGAGCCGATGCGCCGCCGCCGCATTGGGTCCGGCGCCTACAGTCTGCACCCCGGCGGCATGAAGACGCCGCACGGTCTCCAGGAGCGCCGCTCGGCCGTAGTCCCACGCATGATTGTTCGCCAGGTTGACGATGGTGAAGCCGCTCTCCCGAAGCGCCAGCGCCCCGTCCGGGCACGCGCGGAAGTTGAACTGTTTGGGGATCGGAGAGCCGCATGTGGCGATGCAGCACTCGCAGTTGCCGAAGACGTCGGCGGCGGCGCGCAGCGTGGAGCGCATCTTAGCAAACGGATAGCCGCGCCCCTTTCTCTGTATCATGCCTCCCATCGGACCGGCCAGCATGATGTCGCCCACGGCGCGCAGGCGCACCGTCTGTCCCTGGCCGATAGCTCCTCGGCCCGGCAGGAGCAGCCAGACCATCAAAACTCCCGGCAGACGCTTAGCACATCGAATCCCGCGCATGGTGACCCTCCAATAGCAGTTTACCCGCTAATTATTCTCTTAAAGTGTCAAAGAGTATTAACCACCCGAAGAAAACGAAAGAGTACCGGGGTTTCAACCTCCGCAGGAGATGGCCGCCTCCTCGGTGAAAGATACCCCGCTTGATTTTGGCGATGGGCGCATGGACCGTCCTCGCAACCGGAGTACGACAGCATGCAGACCGAACAATGCCCCCATCTCGGGCTGTGGATAGAGGGCAGGTCGATGCCGGCCGCCGATGGAGCGGAGATGCCGGTACACGATCCGGCGACCGGGACGACGATCGCCCTGGTGGCCCAGACGGGCGAAAAGGACGTGGCGGCGGCGGTCGAGGCGGCCCGGCGCGCCTATGAGGAAGGGGATTGGCATGGGTTCGGGCCGGGCGAGCGCGCGGCGGCGCTGCGGCGGCTGGCCGATCTGCTGCGCGCCCATCAGGAGGAGATCGCCCGCATCGAGATGCAGAACGTCGGCAAGCCGATCCGCAGCGCCCGCTCGGAAGTCGGCTATGCCGCCCGCGTGTTCGATTACTACGCGGGCATCCTCTCCACGATCGGCGGGCAGACCGTCCCGCTGGCCGCGAAGGGAACGGGATTGACCTTCCGCGAGCCGCTCGGCGTCTGCGGACTGATCGTTCCCTGGAACTTCCCGCTGGTCATCACGAGCTGGAAAGTCGCTCCGGCGCTGGCGATGGGCAACACGGTCGTCCTCAAGCCGGCCGAGTGGACGCCCCTCTCCGCCCTGCGGCTGGCCGAGCTGGCGATCGAGGCCGGCATCCCCGCGGGCGTGCTGAATGTCACGCCGGGGCTGGGACCGGTCGCCGGGGCCGCGCTCGCCCGCCATCCCGCCGTCCGCAAAATCGCCTTTACCGGATCCACCACGACCGGCTCTCAAATCCTGCGGATGGCTGCCGAGGACATCAAGCGCGTCTCGCTGGAGCTGGGCGGCAAGTCCGCCAGCATCGTCTTCGCGGATGCCGACCTGGACAAAGCCGCCGCCTCCGTCATGAGTGTCTTCGACAATACCGGCCAGGACTGCTGCGCCCGCAGCCGCTACCTGGTGGAGCGGGGCATCTATGAAGAGTTCGTCGATCGGTTCGCCGCGCACACGCAGGCTCTGCGGGTCGGCGATCCGCAGGAGGAGGCGACCGATCTCGGCCCGCTCGTCTCTCCGGTCCATCGTGAGCGCGTGGAGGGGTACGTGCGGCAGGGCGTGGAAGAGGGCGCGCGGCTGCGCCTCGGCGGTCAGGCCCCCCTCGACAGCGCGCTCGCCCAGGGCTGTTACTATGCGCCGACCATCTTCACCGGCGTTTCTCCCCAAATGACCATCGCTCAGAAGGAAATCTTCGGCCCGGTCGTCGCCATGATCCCCTTCGACGGCGAGGCGGAGGCTATTCGCCTGGCTAACGCGACCATCTACGGCCTGAGCGGCTCCATCTGGACCCGCGACATCGGCCGGGCGCTGCGCGTCGCCCGCGCTCTGGAGACCGGCGTGCTCTCGATCAACTCCAGCAGCAGCGTCCACCTGGAGATGCCTTTCGGCGGGTTCAAGCAGAGCGGCATCGGGCGCGAGCTCGGCCCGGCAGCGCTGGAGCAGTACAGCGAGCTGAAGAGCGTCTTCATCGCCGCAGACTAGCGCTACCGTAATGGAACGCCGGTTCCTGTGCCGGTGAGACAAAAGGGAACATACGTGGATAATGAACTCCCTGGCATGCTGACGCTGGATGCGCTCGGCGATGCGATCCGTAGCGGCGAGATCGATACCGTTCTGGCGGTCTTTCCCGACATCTACGGCCGCCTGATGGGCAAGCGCGTCACCGGGCATCACTTCCTGGAGCATATCGCCGGGGGCGAGATGCACGTCTGCGACTACCTGCTGGCCTGCGACATGGAGATGGACCCGGTCCCCGGCTACCGCTTCACCAGTTGGGAGAGCGGCTACGGCGATATGCGCTACGTGCCCGATCTGACGACGCTGCGCCGCGCGTCCTGGCTGCCGCAGACGGCCCTGGTGATCGGCGACCTGCTTACCGAGCCGGAGGGCGCGCCCGTCGAAGTGGCGCCGCGCCGGATGCTGCAGCGCCAGTTGGAGCGGATGCGGGAGGCCGGTTTTGCGGTCATGGGCGGCGCGGAGCTGGAGTTCTATCTCTTCCACGAGACTTACGAGAGCGCCCGCGCCCGCCGGTACGAGGGGCTGCAAACATCAGGATTCTATAGCGAAGACTATCACATCTTTCAAGGCACCAAAGAAGACGCGCTGCTCGGCGCGATCCGGCGCGGACTGGACAACAGCGGCGTGCCCATCGAGTCGAGCAAGGGCGAGTGGGGACCAGGGCAGCAGGAGATCAATCTGGTCTACAGCGACGCCTTGACTCAGGCCGACCGCGCCGTCCTCTACAAGCACGCCGCTAAAGAGATCGCACACGCGCACGGCAAGGCCGTCACCTTCATGGCCAAGTGGGATGAGAACCTGGCCGGCTCCGGCCTGCACGTCCATCTCAGCCTCTGGGATACCGAGGGCCAGAATAACCGGTTCGCGGGGGATACGCCGCTCGGCCCGGCGCGAGTCAGCGACACGTTCCGCCATTTTCTGGGCGGGCTGCTCGCCCATGCGCGGGCGATTTCCGTCTTCTTCGCGCCTTACGTCGCCTCGTACAAGCGTTACCAGGCCGGCTCCTTCGCGCCGACCGCCATCGCCTGGAGCTTCGACAATCGCACGGCAGGCTTCCGGGTGGTCGGCAAAGGGCCTTCCCTGCGCATCGAATGCCGTATTCCCGGCGCGGACGCCAACCCCTATCTCGTCTACGCGGCCTGCCTCGCCGCCGGGCTGGACGGCATCCGCCGCCATACCGAGCCGCCCCCACAATTCCAGGGCGACATGTACCAGGCGCAGGACCTGCCCCGCGTCCCTGCCACCCTGCGGGAGGCGATCTCCGAATTCGAGCGCAGTGATCTGGCCCGCGAAGCCTTCGGCGCAGACGTGGTCGAGCACTACCTTCACTTCCTGCGCACCGAGCAGCGCAAATTCGACGCCGTCGTGACGGACTGGGAGAAGATTCGCTTTTTCGAGAGGGCGTGAAGGCTCCTCCCCTGGCCCATCCTCGAACCTTTGGAAGAACAGGGGAGGGAAATATTGTTTTTAAGCTTTTCCGTCCGCAGGACGGTTGTCCGCAGGACCCCCAGACGGGTATTTCAATGCCCGGCTAAATCGGCCCGGCTATACGGGTCATTCATGGCCCGGCTAAGGCAAGGGGATTAGGCCAGGAGAAAACCATGCGATTACAAGAGAAAGTGGCCCTCATCACAGGGGCCGGTTCGGGGATCGGGAGAGAGTCGGCGCTGCGGTTCGCCAGAGAAGGCGCAAAGGTCGTCGTCGTGGACCTGAACGAGCCGGGCGGACAGGAGACGGTTTCGCGAGTCCGGGAGATCGGTGGGGAAGCAACGTTCGTCCGCGCCGACGTCTCTCGTGCCGTGGAGGCCGAAGCCATGGTCCGCGCCGCAGAGGAAGCGTTCGGACGCCTGGATGTGCTGTTCAACAACGCCGGCATCTCCCATATCAACGACGACGACGCCATCTCTACCGAGGAGGACGTCTGGGACCTGACCTTCGCCGTCAACGTCAAGGGTGTCTTCCTGGGCTGCAAATACGGCATTCCGGCGCTCCGGCGGGCGGGCGGCGGCGCGATCATCAATACCGCCTCCTTCGTCGCCATCCTGGGCGCCGCCACTCCCCAGCTCGCCTACACCAGCAGCAAAGGCGCCGTTCTTTCCATGACGCGCGAGCTGGCGGTGATCCATGCGCGAGAAAACATCCGCGTCAACGCGCTGTGCCCCGGCCCGTTGCGAACCGAGCTGCTCATGAAGTACCTCAACACCGAGGAAAAACGGCAGCGCCGGCTGGTCCACATTCCCATGGGCCGCTTTGGAGAAGCAACTGAGATCGCCAACGCCGCCCTCTTCCTCGCCTCCGACGAGTCTTCGTTCGTCACCGGGGCGACCTTCCTGGTCGACGGCGGCATCACCGCCGCCTACGTAACGCCGGAGTGAAGTAGTTGCCAGTTCTCAGTTGTCAGAAAATCCTGTTTTTACTGACAACTGGCGACTGGCAACTAGCAACTGTAAGGAGGCGCAGATGGCCCATTATGGCGTCGGGATCGGCATAGGGCTGCTTATCCTGGTAACGGCCGTGGCTCTGCTGCTGGCGAGCCAGGCTGCCCGCAGCGTGCGGCAGTTTCGCGAGGAGCATCACGTCGGCTTCGTGGGCCGGGAGAAACCCAGATGAGCCAGATGACTTCCGATCGCGAGACCCTGCACCGGTTCGGCTACGCCCAGCAGCTTCTCCGGGACATGGGCGGATTCTCCAACTTCGCGATCTCCTTCTCCATCATCTCGATCCTTACCGGCGCCGTCACGCTCTACGGCACCGGGCTGAACTCCGGCGGGCCGGTGGTGATGGGCATCGGCTGGCCGCTGGTGACGCTGTTCGTGCTGTTCGTGGCCTCCTCCATGGCAGAGCTGGCCTCGGCTATTCCCACATCGGGCGCGGTCTATCACTGGGCCTCGCTGCTGGGCGGCCCGGCCTGGGGCTGGCTGACCGCCTGGCTGAACCTCATCGGCCTGGTCGCGGCCATTGCCGGCATCGACTACGGCTGCGCGCAGTTCATGGCGCCGCTGCTCGGCATGCCGGATACGCCGCGCAGCTACCTGATCGTCTTCGCCGCACTGCTGCTCTCCCACGCCGTCTTAAATCACGTCGGCATCCGCGCCGTCGCCCGCCTGAACGACTTCAGCGCCCTTTACCATATCGGCGGCGTGCTGCTGGTGGTGGGCGCGCTGGCCTTCTTCGCGCCGGCCAAACAGCCCGTCTCCTACCTCTTCACCCGGACCTTCACCACCCTGCACCGTCCCTATTGGTACGCCTTCCTGGTGGGCCTGCTGCAGGCGCAATGGACCTATACCGGCTACGACGCCTCGGCGCATACCATCGAGGAGACAAAAGACGCGCGGGTGCGCGCTCCCTGGGGAATCTATATGTCGGTCGCCATCTCCGGCATCGCGGGCTATCTTATGCTGGCCTTTGTCACGATGGCGATCAGAGACCTGCCCGCCATCGCCGCCGCCCAGAATCCGTTTATCGCCATCTTCGAGGCGGCGCTGGGCAGCAAGTTCGGTCACTTCGTGCTGTGGGTGGTCACCCTGGCACAGTGGTTCTGCGGCCTGGCCTGCGTGACCGCTACCTCCCGCATGATCTTCGCCTTCTCCCGCGACAAAGGCATGCCGTTCTCGCCGGTCTGGGCGCACGTCAGCCGCCGCTTCCGCACGCCGGCTGCCGCCGTCTGGCTGGCCTCCGCGCTCGCGTTCCTGCTGCCCTGCCTGGTCTTTGCGCTCGTCCGGCTCCTGCCGAAAAGCCCGGGGTTCGATACGCTCTATACGGCGGTGACGGGCATCAGCACCATCGGCCTCTATCTCTCCTATGGATTTCCGCTCCTCTTGAAGCAGATCGCCATTCGCCGGGGTATCTGGGATCCCCGCGCCAATGGCCCCTGGAGCCTGGGCCGTTGGAGCGTGCCAGTCAACTGCATCGCCCTCCTCTGGATCGCCTTCATTACCGTGCTGTTCGTCTTGCCGCCCAACCAGCTCACCGGCTACGTTTTCGGTGGGACGCTGGCGGCGCTGCTGGTCTACTATTGGGCTGGCGTGCGCGGGCGCTTCCGCGGCCCCGTCCCGCAGGCTGCCTCCGAGGCGGAGCTATTGCGCCTGGAAGCCGAATATGAGGCTGTCGTTTCGGGAGAAGTTGGGCCGGTAGAAGTCACCGGAGAGCAAGCCTGATTTCAATCTTCGGTGTCGGTTCGTCTCTTCTCACCAGGTGAGTAAGCTAACGATCCATACTACGAAAGTTGATTTAACCACGCTTAGTTCTAGCACACTGTTCGCAGATGAGGGCGGCGCGCGGGTCGGTTGCGGTAGGGATCAACGTTTCCGGGTCCCAGTCCACCTCCACGTCTGTCTGGCCGCAGAAGTCGCACTTGCCGCGCCGCTTCACCACCGGCCGCGCGGGCAGCCAGTCGGCATCGGTCGGCGTGCCGGGCAGCGGACCGACTGCTTTGCGGAAGACCTCCTCCGCGAACTTGCGGACTTTCGGGTCTGTCTCCGCACGGAGCCGGTGTTCCAGGATCGCCCTGGAAGCCTCGTCGCGCGGCGTGCCGCCATCCTCGATGGTATGCCAGGACTGCCGGCGAACGCGCGGGTCCGGGTCCTGCATCAGCCGGTAGAGCGTCTCCCACACGGCGGGGATGCGGGTGCGGACATGGCAGGGGCACAGATAGCGGGCCGCCTCCAGCCGCTCTTCCGCGTCCTCGCTGCATGCCATCTCCAGCAGTTCCGAAACCTGCGCTTTACCGACGTGCGCTTCTCCGGTCTTATGGGCTGCCTTCTGATGCTTGTTCCATCCGAGTTTTTTGGCCATTGTTCAGACCGTCCTTCTCAATTCCACGGCGTTGAAACGCCGTGATGAAATACAAAGTCCGCCTGCGCGGACTCCATAACCCGCTTTAGCGGGTTTCGTGTTTCAGACCGGGGTTAAAACCCCGGTCAACAAACTCCCGCAGGCCGTCCCACTCGCGCCAGATGTCGGTCATGCACTCCAATTTGATCTCATCGTGCCCCTCACGCTTCAAGCGGAAGAAGACCGCATAGCGCACGTGCGGAGAGACGTTCTGGACCGCGCAGTGCGCCAACTGGTAGTGGCAGAGCACGGCGTCGCCGGCCTGGGCGAGGAGTTGCTCCGGCTCAGGCATCGCGATGGGCGGCATGCCCTCCAGCAGCGACTCCGGGCCGTGCTCCCGGAAATACGCTTCATATTGATGGTGGGTGCCCGGCCAGACGGTGAAGTTGCCGGAGTAGGGCTGAGCGACGTCGCTCAGAAAGATCCCGACCAGCATGGTAAAGTTCTGGATCGTTCCTTGCGGGACGCCGTTATGCGGCGAGTACATGCCGTCCAGATGGGCGCGCGGCAGAGCGGGCGGGTCCTGCAGACTGGGAAACCGCAAGGCGATCTGTCCCCCCTTCACTGGTCGGAGCGTGCCCCCGCCAACGCCCGATTCCGCCAGCGACCAGACCGGCGTGCGATGTATCAGATCGGTGATGACTTCCGAGCCGGTGATCTCCGGGCAGTAAGTCTGTGAACGGAAGGTGGTCATGTCGTCCACGTTCATGCCCTGGCCGACGCTATGATTGATCGCCCGCAAAGCCGCCTCCACCATGATTCGCGGCACCACTGCGGGGATCTTCACGAAACCCTGCTCGAAAAGGTCCTGCTTCTGCGCGTAGCTGAGCTCCATACTCTCGTTTCCTCGCTGATTGCAAAAAGCGTTCGACGGCCCGCCTCCGATTCCGTTTCACGGTATCGAGGAGAGCCTGCTTATAGCTTACCTCCGCACGCGACAAATCTTCATTGTCCAAATAACGACGAGCGGAAGGAGCGGGCTGTGATCAAATTCACATTGGCCGTGTGATGAATTACGCTTCCCAATGACGCTCGTTTTTCGTAATATGATGTAGGAAACAGGCAATCACAGCCCCTTACGGGGACATAGAGAGAAGGACGAGAGAGATGCGCAGCCAAAAGATAGCCTGGGAGACCTGGATCATCGCCGCCATCGCGCTGGCCGATCTGGTCACCACCATTATCTTCATTCAGAACCATGGCGCTCAAGAGGCCAACCCGGTGTTCCGCCGGTACTGGGACATGGGTCTGGGCGCTTTTGTCCTGGCTAAGTCCATCTGCGTTGTCGGGCCGCTGTTTATTCTGGAGTGGGCGCGCAGGCGTAAGCCGCTGTTAGTGACCTGGGCGCTGCGCGTGGCGATCGTAGGTTATCTGGGCCTTTACGGCATGGGACTGCTTCGGCTGAACGACGTGTCCTATGACGCCCTGATGAGGGACGCGAGCCCGATGATAGTGAATGCTTCGCCGATGCTGCCGTCTCCAAACTCGGTAGGCGCGGCCCTTCCCGACCGGTTGAGCCTAAAGTAGATTTACCTTTCCCCCTCTCCTTAAGAAGGAGAGGGGGTCAGGGGGTGAGGTCTCTGGGGTGAGGTTATATCGAAAAAGAGCTTTGAGGGAAGGCGCTGCCCAGCGCCTTCCCTCATTTATGCGGCTCCGTCCCCGCCAGGATGCCCCATATAAGGGTTTTTATGTATAGGACTCCTCAGGCAAAATCCCGATTTTCATCCGAGGGCTATCCAGGTACAATATCAGATCACCCAGCGCCAGGATCTCCTTGAGGGTTTCCATCTTGAGTCTGGAAAGCATTCGTAGCGCGCAACGCGGACATAACGCAGATCGGGTCGAGGAAGAGCGCCGCTATTACCAGGGGCTTGAGGAACGCTACCGGCTGCTGTTCGAGCGCAGTACGGAGGCGATTGTCATCGTGGATGACGACGGCTGCTACATCGACGCCAATCCGGCCGCCTGCGAACTCCTCGGATACGCCCGCGACCAATTGCTGCAGATGGGTCTGGCGGACCTGCACTCCGCTACGCCGTCGAATGCGGAAACACAATTTAAGCGTTATCAGCAGAGAGGCGAGGATACGGGAGAGTTTGCGTTTTACCGCCCGGACGGTTCCTATCGCATCGCCGAATATGTGGCCTGTCGTTTCGCCTCCGGCCTGCATATGGCCATCATGCGGGATATTACCGAGCACAAACAGGCCCTGCGGGAGATCGGTCGGCGCAATTCCGAATTGGCCGCCCTGCACGACCTGTCCGTCGTCCTCAGTCGTTCCCTCCGAATCGAAGAGGCGCTCGCCATCCTCAAAAGCCACCTGGCCGAACAGTTGAACATCGCCGGCGCCGTCTTCCTGCAAGAGGAGAACTCCTCCCGGCTGCGTCTGGCGGCAAGCTGGGGACTGTCCGGCAGGCTCCTGGCGCCCATCTCCCGCTTCTCCTCGACTGCCCTCCAGAGGCGCCCCGAGCTTTGGAGCGACCAGGCGGATTCCGACCTCGATTTTATCGAGATGGCGGCGTTCCTGACCGCAGGCTTGGATTTCGTCCAGCCGGCATGGCAGAGTTATCTCTCCTTTCCGTTGCTCATCGACGGCAAGCTGCACGGCATCGTCGATCTGTTCAGCCAGACGCTCGACGCCTTCCACGAGAGCCAGATGACGTTTTATGCGTCTTTGGCCCATCAGATCGGCGCCGTCCTGCAGAACGCGCGCCTCTTCGAGAAGGTCAGCGCCAGCCGCGCGGAATTGCAGACGCTCTCGCACCGGCTCATCGAGGCCCAGGAGACGGAGCGCCGCCATCTCGCCAGGGAGCTGCACGATGAGGTCGGCCAGGCGCTCACGGCGGTGAAGATCAACCTCGAATCGCTCCGGCGCTCGGTGGAGGCGCCCTGGACAGACAAGCTAGGCGACAGCATCGACATCATCAAGCACACGCTGGAGCAGGTGCGTAGCCTCTCGCTCGATCTGCGCCCCTCCATGCTCGATGACTTCGGCCTGGTCGCGGCCCTGCGCTGGCACCTGGACCGCCAGGCGCAGCGTGCCGGCCTTCTCCTGCATTTCGAATGCGACCCCTTCGATAAGCGTCTTCCCCCGGAGATCGAGACGGCCTGCTTTCGCGTGGCTCAGGAAGCCCTGACAAATATCCTTCGCCACGCCAGGGCCAGCCAGGTCGACGTGGCCCTGCGGCAGGCCGGGGGCGAGATGGTCCTGACCGTCGCAGACAACGGCGTCGGTTTCGACGTGGCTGCCGCGCGCAAAGCCGCCACCCGCAATGCGAGCATGGGCCTGCTCGGCATGGAGGAGCGCGTGCGCCTTGCCGGAGGCTGGCTGGAGATCACTTCCGAACGCCATATCGGTACGAAGATACGGGCGCATTTTCCGCTGCTGCCATCCAAAGCCGGGAAAGGCAAGCGCCGCTCAGGGAGAAAGCCATGATCCGCGTTCTTATTGCCGACGATCACGGAATCGTCCGCTCCGGAATACGCTCTCTGCTGGAACAGATGGACGGCCTGCAGGTAGTAGCGGAGGCTGCGGACGGGATGGAGGCGCTCCGCCTCGTAAAAATGCACCGGCCGGACCTGATGATCATGGATATTGGCATGCCTGGCCTCAACGGCGTGGAGGCCACCGCGCGGCTGACCAGGCAGCACCGCCGCACCCGCGTGATCATCCTCTCGATGCATACGAGCGAAGAGCATATCTGCCAGGCCCTGCGCTCCGGCGCCGCCGGCTACGTGATCAAAGATGCGACCACGGCTGAGCTGGAGACGGCGGTCCGGACGGTGGCGCGCGGAGAGAGATATCTGAGTCCCTCTATTTCCGAACATGTCCTTGCCGGCTATTCGCAGCGCATGCCGGAGGAGCCGAGCGCGACCGCCCCCCTGACCTCCCGGCAGCGGGAAATCCTCCAGTTGGTCACGGAAGGGCACACGACCAAAGAGATCGCCGAGCGGCTGCATCTCAGCACCAAGACCGTCGAGGCGCATCGTGCCCAGATCATGAAGCGATTGGAGATTCGCGATGTTGCCGGGCTGGTACGTTACGCTATCCGCAAAGGGATCACCTCGGCGGATTAGCCCGTCAAGAAGGGCCTTGCAGGGCTTCCAAAACAAGCTATACAGACGTGTTAGCCATGGAGGAGCTATGCCCCAATCGTACGCCCAGGCAGCAAACGGGCAGGCAACCCAAAACCCCCAGCCTGTGGATGGGGAGCCGATCGATCTCAAAGGCAAGCGCGTGGTGGTCGTCGAGGATGAAGGCATCACCCAGATGCAGCTGCGCCGTATTCTGATGCGGGCCGGGATCATTCTCGCCGGGGCCGCTTTTAACGGCCAGGAAGGCGTCGCGGTCACCCTGCGAGAACACCCGGACATCGTTCTTATGGATATCCGGATGCCGATGATGAATGGCCTGGAGGCGACCCGCCGCATTCTGGAGGCGGCTCCGATGTGCGTCATCATGATGACGGGCTTTGCCGATTTGGAGTACCAGGAACAGGCCGAACAGATCGGCGCCAGCGGCTATATCCAGAAACCTCTGACCGCCGATACCCTCCTTCCTCAGATGGAGGCGGCCTATCGTCGTTTTCTCGACCGGCAGACCGGAGGACCGTCTTCGCCATAATACGCCGTGAAGCTGGGAGAGGGAATGGGAATGTCCTTTCGGTGGCCTCGACAGTTGGGATGATCCCCCTCCCGGAAAAGAGTCCGAGCGGATCGGGTATTTTTCACAGGATGTGTCTCTGCGCCAAAACGGCACAATCCTCATAGCATCCAGCAACTTTTCCTAAAGAGACATTCTGATGACGCAAACCTCCTCAGATCCGCCCGCCCTCCCGGCGGATGGCCTCGCGATGACAGATAACCAGACAGCCCGCACGCCGGCTCAGACGGCGCGCGCTATCCGCTTTGCCGTCCTCTGGCCGGTCCTTCTCCATGATGCCGCCCACGGCAAGCTGAGCGGACGGGTCACCAACATCAGCCGAACCGGCGTGCTGCTGATTTCCCCAAAACCCTACGAAATTCACGATCGGGTAGACATCAGCACCAACAGCAGCGACCTGCCTCTCATGCGATTTACCCTTGAGATCGTCCGGCGGCGTACAGCGGCGGATGGATTTGCCTATGGAGCCAGGATCGCGCAGCTATCCGTGGCCGCCGCTTCCGAGCTGGAAAGCGTTCTGGAACGGCTGGAGCGCCTTCGCGCCGCGCAAAACAACAAGGTCCGGCCGCGTCATCTCTCGCGGGAGGTATCGTCCCTTCTGATAGCCCGGCCCCTCGAAACGATCCTCGTGACCGAGATCAACGCCTATCGCCCGGCAGACGCCTGATGAACCCCTCTTATCCTGCATACCTGACCTTTTAGATTGCTTTTTGTGCTGTCTATCCGGATACCCTCCGAAACCTCAAGATTGTGTCGATAATCAGACCATACGTTCCTTACCTAATTGCTGTGTCGCATAATCTGTCCTTTTGTTGTCTGGCGGCACGTAACAAGGAGGTTTTCGCATGGTCCATCCGGATTCGTACCTATTCGTCACGCTAGACTCTTGCCGCTATGACACGTTCGAGGCTGCTGACGCTCCCAATCTGAAGGCCATCGGCACGCTCTGGAAAGCCGAAGCCCCGGCCCATTTCACCTTTGCTTCCCATATGGCTATGTTCGTCGGCTTTACGCCCGGGGTGGCCTCCGAGTGCCTGCCTTACGTCAATCCCAAATTCGGCAAGATCTTCAAGCTGCGCGTCGAATGGAAGCCCAAAGGCAGGCATCACGTCCTGCTGGAAGGCAGAAATATCATTCATGGATTTAGAAAGAGGGGGTATCTGCCCCTGGGCACCGGAGGCGTCTCCTGGTTCAATCCCAGGACCGAAGCCGCCCAGCCACTCATCCGTGATTTTGAGAAGTTCTATTTTCCCGGCGACTACTTCTTCCTTCGCCAGCAGGTGGCGTGGATGCAGTCCCAGCTCGATCGCGCCCGCCGCCCGGTGTTTGCCTTCATGAACATCGGGGAGACGCATGTGCCTTACTACTATGAGGGCGCTCCCTGGTCCAAAGAAGACAATCCCTGCGTTCCCTTCGGCGCTAATAACCGTGCCGACGAGTGCCGCATGCGCCAGAGAAAGTGCCTGGAGTTTGTAGACGAGAAGATCGGACCGCTTCTGGAGCAGTTCGAGAATGTGGTCCTCTGTGGCGATCACGGGGACTGCTGGGGAGAAGACGGGCTGTGGGAGCATGGCATCAACCATGCGAAGGTCAAGGAAGTTCCCCTCTTGATGCGCCTGCAGCCGCGCGAGGGGGATATATCTATGGAAATCCGAAGAAGTCGCCGGGAGGCCCTACGAGCGGCCGGCTCCCACTTCGTCCAACTCTTCATGAACGCGTCAAGACGCCCTGTCAGCCCTTGATCGGAAGCACTTTCTGTAGCTCCAACAGAATATTCAGCCAGTGGTACTGAAAAAACGGGCCGGCCCAACAAGCCGGCCCTAAATTATATGTGGGATACTTCCCATGTTCGCGCTTTCAGTATGGAAGTCAGAGATGAGGAAAGCATGTGACTACGATAGAACCTAGCGCGGCGCTGCCTGAGATCCCATTCCCTGCGCGCTGTATTTTTTCAGAGCAGAGAGCAGGAAGCGGTTGTCGGGTTCCTCGCGGCAGGTGATTCGCACCCAGCCCTGACCCCGCAAGCCCTCGATATCCGCGTTCGCTACCAGCACCCCGAACCGCATCAACCCCTCCAGGAGCTGTGCGGCGCTCGATTCTTTGTGACGGCAGAGGAAAATATTGGCGCAGGTGGGCAGGCACTCGAAGCCGGGTATCCCACAGATGGCTGCCTGCAATGCGCAGAGCCGCTTGCGCGTGAGACGGCGCGTGCAAGCGATATATCCCTGGTCCTCCGCCGCGACCCGCGCCATCTCCAGCGACAGCTTCGTGACCGGAAAATACTCTATCTGGCGGGCCAGGGCATCGTGAATCACTTTGGAGGCCACCATGGCGTAGCCCACGCGCATTCCCGCCAGACCATAAGCCTTCGAGAAGCTGCGCAGCACGATCAGGTTTTCGTGCCGCTCCAGCAGACGCGCTGCGGAGCGGTATTCCGGCAGATCGTCCGTGAACTCGCCGTAGGCCTCATCGACCACCACGATCGTGAAGCTCTCTTCGGCGGCGCGCACGACCCGCTCGATCGTCTCGGAGGGAATAGACTGCCCGGTCGGGTTGTTGGGCGTGCAAAGCCACAGCATCTTGATCGGCAAGCACTGCATCTGATGGATCACCTGGTCCGTCATGCGCTCCGTCCAGGCGAATCCCTCCTCGTACGCAAAGGGCATATAGATCGGCAGCGCGCCGGAACGGAGCACGTACTCCTCGATGACGAAGAAGGTCGGGGTGGGCAGGAGCACGCGGTCTCCCCACTCGTAGAACGTGTGGCAGAGATTGGAGATGAAGGAGACGACGCCGGTGCCGAGCGCGATCCACGCGGCGGGCACCCGGTTGATCTCCGCCAGGCACGCTTTGAGCGGCCCGGTAGTCTCCGGGTAGCCGGACAGGTAGTGGCGCAGGTCCGATTCGGAGAGGCTCTGCAAAAACTCCCGGACGCGCGGCGTGCAGCCGAACGCGTTCTCTCCCAGGTCGAAGCGATGCAGCCGCGCAATGCCGTACTCCCGCCGCGCCTGCTCCTCCAGAGTGGGGAAGTCCACTTCCTTCGCCACGTACCCCGGCACCGTTTCGTAGAGTGCCTGGCGCGTGAGCGAATTGACCAGATGATTGATCCGTACTCGCATGTGGCTTTCCTTTGCATGTATCATAAGCCGGATGCACGCTCATGCACATCCCCTAAACGACGGATTTTGGTCGGGGGCTTTGCCTTTCGGAGCCGTATAGCCTCCTGCTCATAGGCGAGGGCGGCCCTCCTCCCCTCATCTCTATAGGCGCGCATAGAGATACAGGCAGGAATCGCCAGACAGTGAGGCGAAGGGTGGAAGGTGGGAGAAGGGACCTGCTATGGGCAGCACACAGGAGCGGATCAAGAAGAGGCGGGAGTATCTGGTAAAGAAGCGAGGGGCCTATACGAAAATGAGTCTGGCGACCATACTGGCCGTACCCTTCACTCTGGCAACTTTGTTCGTGTCGCTTTCTCTTCCTCTGGCGCTCTATAATTACTTTCATTATAAGGCGTGGGCTGATTATAATGTCGGTGTCATTAAGACCTTGATCGGTTCCCTCCTATTTTTTGGAGTGTTTGCCGGGTTGTTTGCCAGGGAAGCGCGAAAAGCCCACAGGACAGCCAGGCAGCTTGCCTATATCCCACCCGTCACCGCCGACACCTTACCTGATGGGGAGGTCCTGGTAAGAGGATCGGAGGAGCCGATCCAGGAGCAGAGCAAAGTCCTTCTTAGAGGCACAGAGGCCAGCGCAGGCACAGGGGAGCAGGAGTTACTGCGAGGTAGCCAGGGACAGTAGAGAAATTTAGACTTTTGAGAGGGAGGCGATCATGCGGTTAACTGAGCGCGAAGGAGGCGCAGGAGTGCCTGCGTTCCTGCGTCCAATGCCGCCAGGCTGTTCGGCTGGAAATGCTCAAGAGTTTCCCACCGAGGAGAATGGTAGCCAATAGAGAAAGGGCAAGGCAAGCTATGAACGATTCAGACAATGAGCCGGAGGATGAAGTAGAGATTGTTACGGGGCATGTGCGTATCGTCACTCATTCCTCTACCGTTACCGTTCATATCGGCTGGCTGATCTTTGGCGCTCTGCTGGTGATAGCGGTAGGGCTGGCTGCCTGGCGATTTGGTCACGGCCACAAATAGGGGCAAGATTTGCCAGGCAAGAGCTCGGAGAGTAGCGTTGGGAGGGTCGCCTGCTATGCGCAGATGGTTTTCATCGCCGCTCCTCTCTCTCACGCTTATAAATGACCGCACCCCTTTCCTGCAGCCGGTGGGAATGGATATTGGGTAAGGCATAACAAACAGGAACAATCTGGCAGTTATTGGCGTCTATAACCTGGTCTACCGATCAGAGAAACCCGGAGCCAGACTCACAAGCCCCGCCGCTTGTCCTCGTGAAGCCATGCCGCTTCTCCTGGAGCATTATATAAAGGAGAATAGGTGTGGAGATTCCTTTCTGTGATGTGATCGGTTGTGGCAGTCAGGCAGCATGGCAGTTGCAGCCCTTGCGTGAGATGGATCCTGAGGTGCCGCTTTTAGAAGAGTTCCTCTGTGATGCCCACCATAAGGAGCTGGCTCGGCTGCACCCTGAGCTTGCCTGCTGCTATACTCCCCTGGCGCAAAATACCTGACACACATATGCACTTTTTCCTGTCTCATCCGTAAAAGGGAACAACCCGGCAGTAGCAGAGAGAAGGAAGGCGGGCTATTCCTCCGCTACGTATTTATCCCAGAAAGGAGATCACGCCGTGCTGCTGCTCTCTTCTCTTTTCAGCAGTCATACGCAAGCGCAAGACCACGAAAGCAGTTTACCAACCTTGCAAGGCAGGCGAGCCGTCATCGTGGAGGATGAAGGCATTACGCAGATGCAGATCCAGCGCCTGCTCACCCGAGCCGGCGTCTTGGTGGTCGGCACGGCCGGCAATGGCGCCGATGGCGTGGACCGGGTGCTCCAACAGGAGCCTGACTTAGTGCTCATGGACATTAAGATGCCCCTTATGGACGGCATGGAAGCGACCCGGCGCATTCTCGCTCGGTTTCGCACCTGCATCGTCCTGCTGACGGCCTACCTGGAATATGAGGAGCAGGCCAGGCAATTAGGGGCCTGCGGCTACCTGGTCAAGCCCATCAGCTCCCTCACCCTGCTGCCTCAGCTACAGCAGGCCCTCCACAACTTTTACCAGCAATGATAACTTGGGGAACAAAGGGAGCCGCAATACGTCTGATGAGGGTAACCCAAAGCGACCAGGTGGGCCAGGACTGTCCACCGTTATCAAGAAGGCATCCCCTTTCCTTTCCGAGAGGGGATGCCTTTTCGCTGCCTTTCCCAAAAACGCGGCCCGAACAAAGCTAATCCGGCAATTGTGCCAGCAGATAGCACGACGGCCATAATGCATAATGAAAGTTTGGAATGGCGCTCCTCGTCAGGCGAAGAGGTCCATTCCAGGCCGGTCCTGACGCCGGCCTTTTGCCCCCGGCTTCCTGCCCGGTCGGGACCTCCCTTCAGCCGCATCCCTGCTGTGCTTACGTCAGTACTCGCGCCAACTCCCGCAACCGCTCCAGGCTAAGGTTACAGTATTGTATGGCAGCCGGCCAGTCGTTGGCGGCACGGGCCTTATCCGCCTCGACGACCGCCTTTAGCATCTCGTAGAGCAGCGTGGTCTGCTCCGGTGGCATCGACGCCGCCTTCGGCTTCTGCTGCCCGCTCTCGGCGCTGACGTGCGCGATGGCCTCGGTAAGGATGCGGAAACGCGCTGCCAGGCTTAACGACTCTCCTCCGCTGGCGGCGATCATCGCCTCGGTAAGAGACTGTACCTTCTGCTCAAACGCGCATGCCGGATCGTCCAGGCGCTTCCCCCCGGAGTGGCCGATGCCAGGGGAGGATAGCGAGTTCTCAGGCGAATGGTTTCGATCTTTTAATATCAAACGGCCTGCTCTGCGGGCCGTCGTCCGATGCCTGCGGGACGCCCCGGCATGCCGGACGCGCGGCTCATGCTCTCTGGGCAGCGCAGAGGTATCAGGCGTTACTTTGATCTCCATGATCTGCCCTTTCTTCTTTTGCTCCCCGTCACTACGGAACGCAACGGGAAACGTCTCCACAGAGGCAATGATCGCAGACCCGGCTATCTATGTTCCCAACAATCGCAACAGGCCTAAAAAGAGGAGCGATAAAACCTATTCCGTCCGGGTCTGCCCTTTCGATCCCTCGGAGACGATGCAGACGGTCTTGATGTTGACGAACTCGCGGATGCCGAAGACGCCCAGTTCGCGCCCGTAGCCGGAGTGCTTGACGCCGCCGAAGGGCAGGCGTGGATCGGAGGCGACCATCCCGTTGATAAAGACCAGCCCCGTCTCCAGCCCATCAATGAAGCGCGCTTGCTCCGCAGCGTCGTTGGTCCAGGCGCTGCTGCCCAGGCCGAAGGGGGTGGCGTTGGCCAGGTGCAGCGCCTCCTCGATGTCGCGCACCCGGAAGAGCGAAGCGACCGGACCGAACAGCTCCTCGTGGTAGGCCGGCGCGTCCGTGGGGATGTCGGTCAGCACCGTCGGCGCAAAGAAGTTGCCGGGCCGGTCCAGCCGCTTGCCGCCGGTGAGAATGCGCGCTCCGGCCGCGACGCTCCGCTGGACCTGATCCTCCAGCCCCGTTACAATGTCCTCCGTCGCCAGGGGACCGACCTGCGTGGCCGGGTCCATCGGATCGCCCACCTTAAGCGCCTCCATTCCCGCGACGAAGCGGCGGGTGAAGGCCTCGAAGATCGCCTCTGCCACAATAAAGCGCTTGGCCGCGATGCACGACTGCCCGTTGTTGATGACCCGCGCGGTCACCGCCGTCTGCGCCGCCGCGTCCAGATCGGCGCTCGGCATGACGAGGAACGGGTCGCTGCCCCCCAGCTCCAACACCGTCTTCTTGATATTTTTGCCGGCCCGCTCCGCCACGTGGCTGCCCGCCGGCTCGCTGCCCGTCAGCGTCGCCGCCACCACCCGCGGATCGTCGAGGACGCGGGCGACCTGGTCCGAGCCGATCAGCAGGGTCTGGAAGGCACCTTCGGGAAAGCCGGCGCGGAGGAAGATCTCTTCAATGGCCAGGGCGCACTGCGGCACGTTAGAGGCGTGTTTGAGAAGGCCGACGTTGCCGGCCATCAATGCGGGCGCGGCAAACCGGAAGACCTGCCAGAATGGGAAGTTCCAGGGCATCACCGCCAGCACCGGTCCCAGCGGCTGATAGTGGATGGTGCTGCGGGCCGCATTCGTCTCCACCGTCTCATCGGCCAGGAAGCGCTCGGCGTTCTCGGCGTAATAGCGGCACGCCCAGGCGCACTTGGCCGCCTCCTCCGCGCCCGCCTTCAGCGGCTTGCCCATCTCGGAGGTCATCAGGCGGCCCCAGGACTCCTTCTCCGCCTCCAGGATCTGCGCGGCGCGCTGCATGCGCTGCGCGCGCTCCGCAAAGGGCGTCTGCCGGTAGGAGCGGAAGGTCTCCGCCGCGCGCTCAAGCTTCGCCTCGATCTGATCTGCGCGCAGCGGCTCGAACGTGCGAAGCGTCTCGCCGGTAGCGGGGTTGATAGACGTGATGGGCATGGCGTCTCCTCGGACATGGACAGGGAAGGATCAGGGCCAGCTTGTCGTTCGCCTTCCCGGAGGAAGCAGGCTAAGGAGATAGACGAAGGCGGCTGGTTCCAGGTTCCCTTCCGCCTATCGATCGGTTCGACATTAAACGTTCTTTGAACGGAAGTACCATATCATAAAGCTGCATGGGACGGTGTGTTGGGCACAGGCAAGCCCACAACCCGTTTTGACCGCAAGCTCAGGCACACGTGCGCACCTTCGGCCCGGACACGGTCAAGAACACCGGACGAAAAAAATTCTGCCAGACTGCACGGTTTGGCATGAATCTTGCAGTATAGGTAAGTGCCGATAGTTGTTCCCTAGTCGCCTCAGGCAGCCTTCTGTATCGCTCCACGGTGCGGCAAAGTCGGATTATCCAGGCGCTACGCAGTAGATTCAACCTGACGCCCCTACTCCGGAAGGTAGTTGCGAGAAAGTCCATACGCTGAGCGAAGGCGTTACCACGCCGCTACCCCTGTTGGTTTTCGCTCCCCGTTTTTGGCCGCGAAGCTTCTATTTCTCTTACTGCGACATACTATAAATATATCCGAAATGACGGATTTCGGGGATGACTCGCCTGCTCCATGCTATTTGCATTTGGGCAGGCAAAAGCAAAAACGCCTGCGTTTCGGCTAATGCTTGCCCGTTCCCTCAGATGTTACGGAGTCTGCTCTTTTTTCGCCCCTGCAGGTGAAAACCAGCAAGCCGTTCAGAGTTCGCTTCAAGCGGACTCATCTTTACCTGCGTTTCCTTCGGGAATCCAGAATTATCTCGCCTGATGAGGCTGCTTCAGCCAGGGAGGCATAACTACGATGACGGTCATGAGAACGGAATCCGCATCTCACACCACCGGCCGGACGGCAGCGCGTCCGGCGGTACCCGAAGTGGTGGAGTGGATGTCCCCCTCTCTCCAACGCCGGACGATCCCTATCCGATCCATCTCCTACGCGCCCGCCAAGCGCAGTCTCGATGTGGCGCTGGCGCTTTTGGGACTGCTGGTGTGCGCTCCGCTGTTCGTTCTGATCGCCCTGATGGTCAAGCGCAGCTCGCGCGGCCCGGTGATTTTCAAACAGACGCGCGTGGGACAGGGAGGCCGCCTCTTTACCTGTTATAAGTTCCGCTCCATGTATATCGACGCCGAGCGACGGCGCGAGCAGTTGAGGGCGCACAATGAGGTTTCCGGCCCGGTGTTTAAGATCAAGCGGGATCCGCGCATAACCCCCGCCGGCCGCCTTCTACGCAAGCTCAGCCTCGACGAGCTGCCCCAGCTTTTCAATGTGCTCAAGGGCGATATGAGCCTCGTCGGCCCGCGCCCTCCCATTCCTGAAGAAGTGGCACTCTACGATCAGCGGGAGCAAGGCCGCCTGGCGGTAAAGCCCGGCCTGACCTGCATCTGGCAGATCAGCGGCAGAAGCGATCTGGATTTCGCGCGCTGGGTCGAGCTGGACCTTGAGTACATCGACACGATGAGTTTCTGGCAGGATCTGGCCATCATCGCCCGGACGATCCCGGCGGTGCTCAGCACCCGAGGCGCCTACTGAGAATGCCGCATGAAATGGTTCCTGAGACCGCCGACGAGGAAGCGCAAGACGAGTCTTGGGAAAGGCGCTATGAACGAAATTCCATGACGATCTCGGTTTTCAAACCAGGCAGACTTCACGGCGCTCGCGCCGCTTCTGTTCCCCCTGTAGAGCGCAAACGAGTCCTGTATGTGGATCACACCGCAGAGATGGGCGGGGGCGAGCTGGCGCTGCTGCATCTGCTTCGCCATCTGGACCGCACGCGCTACCAGCCGGTCGTCGTGCTGTTCTCGGAGGGGCCGCTCGTCGAGGAGATGCGGGCAGCCGGCGTGGAGGCGCATGTCTTACCGCTCGATCCGCGAATCGTGCGGACCCGCAAAGACAGCCTGGGGCTCGGTAGTCTCGCCAGACTGCGCGATGCGGCGCGGACGGCGCTCTATGTGGGCCGGCTAGCCCGCTTTATCCGTGCCCAGCGGATCGCGTTGGTGCATACGAATTCGCTCAAGGCAGATGTGATCGGCGGGCTGGCGGCCCGTCTGGCCCGGACGCCCCTGCTCTTTCACGTGCGCGACCGGATCGCGGAGGACTATCTACCCGGACCGGCCGCGCGGGCGTTCCGCTGGCTCTGCCGCACGCTGCCGGACTACGTGGTAGCCAACTCCGATGCGACCCTGCGCTCTCTATGCCTGCCGGCGAAAGAGCGCGCCGCCACGGTCTACAGCGGCATCGAGATCAGGGAACAGGGAAATGCAGGGACTGGGGATCCGGGAGGGTCGCCCGCAGGTTCGACCGTTACCCGCGACGATGGCAATTGGGAAGGGACGAGGGGAAAGCCGGCGCCGGAAGCTCTAGCCGCCGGCACAGGTCTTTCTCGAACCTTCGGCGCTCCCGGTCCCCAGCCCCGAGTCCCCAGCATCGGCCTGATCGGACGCATCAGCCCCTGGAAAGGACAGCACATCTTTCTCCAGGCGGCGGCGCAGGTACGCGAACGCGTTCCGGAGGCGCGCTTCCTCATTGTCGGCAGCGCGCTGTTCGGCGAGGAGGACTATGAACGGCAGGTGCGTGTGCTCACTGCCGACCTGGGACTGGAGGAGTGCGTCGAGTTTACCGGCTTCCGTAAGGATGTTGCTGCGCTCATCCAGACGATGGATATCCTCGTCCACGCTTCGACGACCGGGGAACCGTTCGGCAAGGTCGTCGTGGAGGGGATGGCGGCCGGCAAGCCCGTCGTAGCGACAAACGGCGGCGGCATTCCGGAGATCGTGGAGGATGGCGTGACCGGCCTGCTCGTGCCGATGGGCGACGCCGAGTCCATGGCGGAAGCGATCTGCCGGCTGCTGGCGCATCCGGAAACAGCCCGCGCGATGGGCCGCCAGGGACATGAGCGCGCCCGCGCCCGCTTTACCATTCAGCATACAACGCGCCAGATGGAGGGGGTCTATCACAAGATGCTCCAGCGAGGCCATCCTGTCTGGGCCGGTGTCTCCACTACGGTCTGAATCACGGATTGGCACCGATGTCCCGGAGGACACGGACACTCCGTGTTTATCTGTGCCATCCGTGCTATCCGTGATTCAGACTGGATTTCGCAATGCGAAGGACTCCTTGAGCGATCCGGGATCCTTCAGAGCAGTAAAGGAAATTCTTTCATGGCAGTGACCGAAACATCAGCAACGCATAAGATCGCGGGGGCAGCCGAAAAGGCGGCGCCCGCACGGCGTCGGGCCGCTACCTCACTCGCAACCGAGACGACGCGTTCCTGGCGTCTGCGCATCCCGCCTGTAGTCCTGATCCTACTGGCGCTTATTGTCGGTTTGGCTATAGGCGTGCTCGTCGCGCGTCAGCATTATAAGGCTAAAAACGTGGTAGCCGCCGTCAACGGAGAGGTCATCACCAAAGACGACCTCTTCCGTCGCATGGAGCTTGCCGTCGGCCCGCAGGCTCTGCATGAGATGGTGGGCGAGGAGCTGCAGTTGCAGTTTGCCAGGAAGATGGGGCTGGCCCCCACCGATGCGGAGGTGGAAGCCGCCTTTCAGCGGCTGAGCCAGCAGCCCCACTTCACCGAAAGGCTGGCCGCCTCGCACCAGACGGCCGATGAGATCAAGGACCACATACGAATCCAGCTCGCCTCGGCGGCCGTTCTCGGCAAGGGCACGCATGTGACCGAGGCCGATATGCGCGCCTTCTACAATGCCAATATCGTCAAGAACGATCCGCGGGCGAAGTTCTATACCCCGCCCACCATTACCGTCGCCGTCATTCGGACACGCACGGAGGACGAGGCCGACAAGGCGCTGCATGCGCTGACTACCGGCGCCGCCTTTGCCACGGTCGTTAAGGACTACAGCATCGACCGCGGCAGCAAGGCCAATAACGGCGTGCTGCCCACCATTGTGCGCGGACGGACGCGGATGAGCCAGATCCCCGGCATGGAAGACGCCCTCTTCCAACTGCAGATCGGCAGCCAGATGGGACCCCGCAAGTTCGCCGGGTCCTGGTGGATCATCCGCTGCCTGGACAAGAGCGCAGAGGTCATCCAGCCGTTCGACAAGGTCAAAGAGGATTGCCGGACAGGCGCGATGGTGATGAAAGGCATCCCGGTCAATGCCAGAAACATCCAGGCCGAGTTCTCCAAGTTCCAGAAGAGCGCCAATATTCAGGCGTTCTGGCCTGAGTATAGTCAGGCTATCGGGGTTCACTAGCTCGGGGGCATCGATCCCGCGAGCCGGCTCTTTTCGAGATGCAGGGCCCTGGACACAAGGCGAAGGGTCGTCGGCTGCATCGGGGATACAGATAGGAGGTGGTGTGGACATTCGCTCTCTCGGACGCATGCCGGATATCTTCGGCCGAATGATCGTGGGCTACTTCCTTAGATCGGAAAAGCCCCTTCCGGCAAGGACCGGCAGCGATAGATCGAGCGGCATCCCGGGAGAGCCGCAGGAGCTTTCCAGAGAAAGGAGTCTCCTCCAATGAGGACCTGTTACCAGCGCCTGTTGCTTGCTTGGATAAGCATCGGGCTGCTTGGTATTGGAGCATGGAAGACGCAGGCTCAGGATATACCGGATCCTTACTACACCAACTTCGACCAGGCCAGCGTGGTCAGCGGCTTCCGCTTCCAGATCAACGGCAGCGCCGCTGCCGGAACGGATCTGTCGAACTTGCTGGGTACCAGCCCGGATATTCAGGTCGGCTTTCTCAATCAGGGCACGAATATCGACGTACACATCAACGGCCCGGACTCCAACTTCGATATCGGCGCCGGCGGCGGTGATATTCAGATCACCGGAATCGATGCGGTCTACCTGATCCAGAACACCAACGACGGCACGAACGGCTTGAACAGCCTGACCGCCAACATCAGCTCGACAAACCATGCGATCTTGACGACCTACAGCGGCAGTTCCACCAGCCAGTACTGGGGAGCGGGAGCCGCGTATGGAGCCAATTTCCCCTTCTACCAGGATGGCGGCTTCGTCAACAATACGAAATGGCTGAGCAACGGCAACGTGACCAGCTATAAGTATGGGGACTTCCACTTCTACGGCCTCCAGCCTGGCGCCGATGGCAGCAACGCAAGCGGGCCGATCGAGCTTGGCCTTTTTGCTCAGAGCAATGTTCTCGGCGCAGATGGGAAATATCTCACCGGCTTCCTGGCCATTGCCGAACTGGCTCCGGCCCCGGAGCCGGCCTATATTCAGTTGGGCGGGCTGCTGGCCCTGGGGGGCCTGGGTCCTGCATTTCGCCTGCTGAAAAAGCGCCGCAAGGCGTAAAGGAAGCACGCACACATCGCGCGCAGGCCAGAGGCCACTCGATAAGCGCCTGCGCGCTTGCTGGCCGATCCTGCAGGTAAACGCCCCCTTTCCTGCTGGCAGTGAGGGCCAGACGATCAACCGGCTGCATGGACTCCCCGGATCCAGGGAATCCACGGCATTCCTGGAGAGCAGAATCTTTCCGCTCTCTAAAAGGAGGAACTCGCATCATGCAATTCAATGCATGGAAGCGCCTGCTGCTTTCTTTAGCAGGTCTGGCGCTGGTGATGTGCATCGGTCCACCCAAAGCGCATGCGCAGGACGGAACGGACCCGAGCTACAGCAGCTTCACGGCTGCGACGTTCTCGAGTGGCTACCAGTTTACCATTGGGGGATCGTCGATCACGAACTTCCTCAACGGAGATGGAACTCTGAACCTGTCGGCAGTTAATGCGACGAACGGCGATTTCCGGTTCGGGTTCACTAATGGGGGACAAACGGGAACGTTCATGGTGGCCACCATGGGAAGCCAGACACTCGACATTACCGGTATCGACGGCGTCTATCTGGTCGCTAATGGTCCTAGTGATGGCAAAGACAGCGTCTCGGCGACGCCAACGAGTGGTGGCAAGTTCTCCAGCTCGGCAAACATCACGGACTACGCGGGCGTCAACTATCCGCCGGCGTGGGCCGGGGGGCCGGCGCCTGGGGCCAACTTCCCATCCTACGGAGCCGCTAACTTCGGTTCCGGTAACATCCTGGATATGAGTAACGATGCAACCTGGAACACAGCCGCAGGAACTCAGAATGGGGAGTTCGGCGACTACACGTTCAACAGCATCGCCCTCTCGGGAGCCACGAGCGGCGCTTATTTCGGAATGCATGCCCGGTGGCTCGACAGCAACGGCCAGGCACAAACCGGCTTCCTGATCTTCGGTTCGGCGCCGGTTCCCGAACCGGCCTACTTCCAGCTAGGCGGCCTGCTGGCCCTCAGTGGCCTGGGATCCGCATTCCGCCGGCTGCGAAAGCGCCGGACGGCCTGACTCCCTTCTCCGTTCTCCTCGCCATTCCCAAAAGGCGGGGAGAACGAATAGGGAATTCGGTTTTACCCATCCATCGCCATATGGCGAACAGGCGAAAGTAGCAGTTTTTGCAAGTCAGGTCGCTCACTGGCACGATTCTTGCAACGTTGATCTTCGCCTGGCAAGGATGTTCCCTCAGGGCCTCTGGCAAGAGGCTTTTGCCAGGAAGCTCTAAGGGGTTTGAACAGGTGCGGCAAGCCTACCCTCTTCCAAACCTGAAAGCGCCGGAGAGTGCGACTGGCGGTCCAGGCACTCTCCGGTTTGCCTCGTTCATAACAGAGGGCGGGCCGCTCAAAGAAGTAGATGAACCAAATGCAGCAACAATGGGACGCTAATCGCGCTATCAGTGCCGGAGATGTGGCCAGAATCCTCTGGCGGCGTCTCTGGATCGTCGCTCTGATCATGATGGTCTCCGTAGGCACGGCGGCCTATGTCTCCAAGCACACGCCGAAGCGCTGGCGCGCAGATGCCTCGGTGATCCTGATTCAACGCGCCACGACGGTCACGCCAACGGCACAGGCCAGCTATACGGCCCCGATGATCGAGACTCCCGAAACGCAGCTCGCCCTGCTGCAGAGCTATGCTATGGCCGGGCGCTCGCTCGCTTACCTGAAAAATCAGGCGCTGGCTAAGGGGCAGTCGGGCGATGATCTGAATCTCACTCCGGATGATTTGCAAAAAGCCATCACGATCTCCAATCCCAAAGACACCAATATCCTGGACGTTCAGGTCGAAGCGGGCAGCCGGGAGCGCGCGGAACAGTTGGCGAACGCTGTCTGCCTGGCGTTTGTCCAGTGGAAAAAAGACGTCGCGAAACAAGACGTCGAGGACATGACCAACAGCCTGCAGGTGCGCGCCGACAGGGCCAAAGCCGAAATGCAGGCGGCCGAGCGGCGGGAGACAGCTTTCAAAAACAGCCATCACCTGGTGGATGTCTCGACCCAGCAAAAAGACGCTTTGCAGCAGTATCTGACCCGCGAGACGGACGTTGCCACCGAACAGCAGGAGCTTGTCTCGGACGAGGCGCGTCTCAAATCGCTGGGAGATCGCCTGCAAACCCTCGATACACAGATCAAGAACGGCACCGGCGTTCGGGATGATAGCCTGGTATTGAGCCTGCAGCAGCAGTTGAGCGCGAGCGAGATCGAGCGGGCCAACATGGCTCAGAAGTACACGCCAGCCTATCCCGGCGTTCTGCCGGAACTGGATGCCAGGATCGCCGATATCAAACAGCGACTGGCCAAAGCGGTACAGGGCACGCTCGACAACAAGAAGCCGTCGCTGCAGGCCCAGGGCGCGCTGTTTGAGGACTACAAAAAGGCCCAGACAGACGTGATCTATCAGCGCGCGAAGGTGGGCGTGGCTATCAAGCTGCGCGATGATCTTAAGAGTCAGCTGGCCGGCCTGCCGCAGACAAGCCAGCAGTATGCGAGCCTGGTGCGGGATGCCGATATGGCCAGCTCGCTCTATACGTCCCTGCAGAGCACGCTCAATGCCGCCCGCCTGGATAAGGACATGGCGACCGGCAACGTGCAGATGGCCCAGTATGCCTTCGCGCCCGAACAACCTTTTCGCCCCGATCATATCCGGGACGTGCTCTTCGGCGCCGCCATCGGCCTCTTCCTCTCTCTGGTTTCCGTGCTGCTGCTGGAGCAGTCCGACCGGCGTATCCGCGATATCGAGAGCGCCCGGCGCGCGCTGTCCGGTCCGATCGTCGGGGCCTTGCCGGAGATGTCCCGCGCCGAAATGCGCGACCTGCTCGCGGGCGAGCCCCTGCCGTTGGCCGTGGAGTCCTATAGCCTGACACGCGCCAACCTTGCGCTGGCCCTGCGCAGCGTCGCGCTGGCCGAGTCCTGGCAGCACCCGATCCTGATGATTACGAGCGCCATACCGGGGGAAGGGAAATCGCTCACCGCCGCCGAGCTGGCCCGCTCCATGGCCCGCACCGGCAAGCACGTCATCCTGGTCGATGCCGATATGCGCCGCCCGAGCCAGAACCGCCTTTTCCGGACGGCAGAGCCGCACGGCCTGGCGGATGTCCTCAGCGGCGATATGTCCCTGGAGGAAGCGCTGGTGGCCGGAGATGTCGAGAACCTCTCGATTCTGCACAGCGGCACCCCCCGGCGCAACCCCACCGAGCTGATTTCGCTGCCGCAGATGAAGGAGACCCTGGAAGCCCTGCGCGGTGAGGCGGACGTGGTTATCGTGGACACCCCCGCCGCCGCAACGGTGGCCGATGCGCTGCTCCTGGCGCCTCACGTAGACTGCGTCCTGCACGTCGTCGGCGTGGGACTGGTAGATGAAGGGGTCGTTCAGGAGACGTCCGAAGCGCTGAACGCGGCAGCGCCCAAAGCCATGGTCTATTTCCTCAACCGCGCGCGCCGGAGCGGCAGCGGTTATGGCAAGTACTACTACCGGTACCGGGATGACCAGTATGGTCAGCGTGTGCCCTCTCTTCCTCGCCCGGAGATTGAGGAAGTGGAGAAGTAAACCCCTCATCCCCCTTATCCCCTCTCCCACAAGGGGCAAGGGGGAGATTCTAACGAGAGTTTTAGCCCTAGTTAGAATCTCCCCTCCTCTGGAATTGGGGGAGGGGAAGGGGATGGGGGCCAAAGGGAGTTCTAAAGATGTTCGGTACGTTGACAAAACTGATAGTCCTGACGGCGCTCGCCCTGGGCGCGCCTCTACAGGCACAGGAGATAAAACAGCCCACGCCGGGACCGGCCGCCAAAGTGACGCCCGCTCCTTATCTGCTGGCAGCGGATGATACGATCGGCATCACCGTCGTCAACTTTCCTAATCTCTCTATCCCTTCCCTCGTCATCCCGCCGGACGGCAAGATTTCCGTACCGCTGCTGGACCCCTTCTCGGTCACGGGGATGACCCAGCAAGAGGTGACGCAGGCTCTGGTCGATAAGTGGCGCAGATATGTCATCAATCCCTCCGTCTCCGTCGCGCTGCTGCACAAGCGGCCGGAAAACGTGCTCTTTTACGGCTATGTCACCCACATCGGCACCCAGGAGTACCGCAACGACCTGCATCTCCTCGAGGCGTTGGCCGGAGCCGGAGGAGCGATGCAGGACGGCGACCTGAGCAAAGTCACGGTCACGCATAAGAGCGGCGAGAAGCAGATGCTGGACCTGAGCCATCCGGAGACGAAAGGCGGGTCGCAGGCGGATATCCTGCTGGAGGCAGGCGACGTCATCTACGTCCCGGAGAAGCGAGACCAGTTCAGCGTGCTGGGCGAGGTGGAAAAGCCGGGCAGCTTCGACTACAAAGAGAATATGACCGTCCTCGATGCGCTCACCGCGGTGGGCGGCGTCAAGGAGACGGCAGACCTCGATGCGGCCTCCCTGATCCATGAAGGCAAGGAGAGCAAGATCGATCTGGAAGGGCTGTTGCGCCATGGCGACATGAGCGTCAACGTCAAGCTGGCCTCCGGCGACCGGCTGATGGTCCCCGAAATCCGCAATCGCACCTATGTGTATGGAGCGGTCGGGCGGCCGGGCTGGTACACCTTCAAACCGGGCGACCGCGTCCTGGATGCTCTCAACGGTTGTGGCGGCCCTGCCCATGACGGGAATCTAGCCAAAATCAATGTGATTCACATCGACAAGGCGAAGAACACAGCTATCGTCCAGACGGTCGATATTGACAAGTTCCTCAAGAAGGGCGACATGAAGGCCAACATCGCCCTGGAACCCGGAGATGTGCTGTTCGTCCCCGATAAAAAGCACGCCTTTTCCTTCAGTGACATCCTGGGAGTGCTATCGGGCCTCAGCCTGGTGGGGGGCGCCGCGCGCATCTTCACGAAAGGGCTGGGACAGTGAAAGTCGCCATCGTACATGACTTCCTGGTTCAGATGGGTGGCGCCGAAAAGGTCGTGGAAGTCTTCCACGGCATGTTCCCGGAGGCGCCGATCTACACCTCGATCTACGATCCGGAAGCCATGCCGGCCTACTACCGCACGTGGGACATCCGCACGAGCTTTTTGCAGCGGCTGCCGATGCCTCGCTACGCGCACCGGCTCGCGCTGCCGCTGTACCCGATGGCCTTCGAGTCGCTGGACCTCAGCGGCTACGATCTGGTGCTCAGCTCCTCCTCGTCCTTTGCCAAGGGTGTCATCACCGGGCCGCAGACCCTGCACGTCTGCTACACCCACGCGCCCATGCGCTTTGCCTGGTCGACGCAGTCCTATCTGAAGAAGGAGAAGGCTGCAAGGGCGGTGCGCCCCCTGCTTGCCCCAGTGCTGCACTATCTGCGCTCCTGGGACGCGCTGGCGGCCTCACGCGTGGACCACTATATCGCCAACTCCCGCGCCGTCGCCCGGCGGATCGCCAAGTATTACCGCCGGGACAGCGAGGTGGTCTATCCCCCCGTGGCGACGTCGCGGTTCAAGACCGCCGAAGAGGTCGAAGACTACTCCATCATCGTGTCGCGATTTGCGCCCTACAAGCGGCTGGATCTGGCCGTAGAGGCGTTTACGGCGCTGGGGCGCCCGCTCAAGATCGTCGGTGAGGGCCGCCAGAAGCAGGCTCTGCAGGCGAAGGCCGGCAAGAACATCGAGTTCCTGGGCCGCGTAGATGACGTAGCCCTGCCCGATCTGCTGGCCCGCGCCAAAGCTTACGTTATGCCGGGCGAGGAGGACTTCGGCATCGCTCCGGTGGAGGCCAACGCCTGCGGCCGCCCGGTGATCGCCTACGCGGCGGGCGGGGCGCTGGACACGCAGGTCGATGGGGTGACCGGCGTGCTTTTTCCGGAGCCGACGGTCGAGAGTCTCTGCGCGGCCGTCGAGCGCGCCGACGAGATCGACTTCGATCCCCAGGCGATTCGCCGCCATGCCCAGAAGTTCGATACCTGCGCCTTCGAGGCCCGTATCGCCGCTATTCTCTCGGACCTGATGGGCGAGGGATGGGGTCTGGTCGGAGGGGCCGCTCCCATCGCCGTAAAAGGAGCCGCGTAATGATCTCCGGCAGCAGCCTCCCGGCCCCGCGCCTATGGCTTATGCGCTTCAAGTCCGCGGCCATCGGCATCGGGCAGTGGCCGCGGACGACGCAGTTGTTCGCCCTGGCGCTCCTCCTGCTGTACATCCCGGTCGTGCGGGATACGGCAAGGGCATGGTTCACCGACGAAAACTATGCCCATGGCGTCTTCATCTTCCCGATCACCGCCTTTCTGATCTGGACACAGCGGCAGGCCATTCGCCGCGCGGTTCCCCAACCCACCATGTGGGGGCTGGCCCTCCTGGCCGGTGGGCTGCTGCTGGAGATCGCCGGCTACCTGGTGCCGATCGAGTTCCTGGCTATGGTCTCGCTCATCCCGGTGCTGGCCGGCAGCATCCTGCTGCTGCACGGCAAAGCGCTCTGGAAGGTCGTTCGGTTTCCCGTCTATTTCCTGTTCTTCGCCGCGCCGCTTCCCGGCTTCTTTCTGGGCAAGATCAGCGTCTGGATCCAGGGCCTGAGCGCGACCGGATCCGCCCAGTCCATGAAGCTGCTCGGCTATACGATCGTGCAGACCGGCAATCTGATCGATATACCGGGAATGCGGCTGGGCGTCGAAGAGGCCTGCAGCGGCTTCAAGAAGCTGCTGGCGCTTCTTGCCTTCGCGCTGCTCTATGGTTACCTGAACCGCCTCTCTCCGGGCAAGCGGATGCTGCTGGTGCTGGTGGCGATTCCGATCGCGATCGTGGCTAACATCCTGCGTATCATGGCGCTGATCGCCGTATCCTCAGCGGGCGGCCTGACGGCCTTCCATGCCGTACACGACTGGGCGGAGGTTTTCGTTCTGATCATCGCCTTCGGAATGTTCATGCTCTTTGGAAAGCTCATAGGATGCAAAACGGAAGAACCCTCTCCATAGTCGGTCTGATCCTCGTGCTGGCGGCGCTGGTAGCCAATCATGCTTTCGGGCGGCTGGAGCCCGCGCAGCCGCGCCTGGTGCCGGTGGAGACCCTGCCCCATGTCATCGGAAACTGGACGGGGGGACAGGATCAGCCCATCGACCCGGCGCTGCGCCAGGTCTTGCCTACCGCCAGGATCGTGGAGCGCACGTATACCGATGGCATCGGGCGTCAGGTGAATCTGATCCTGGTCTCGGCCGGTGAATATAAGGATATTCACGATCCGCAAATCTGCTTTCCGACCCAGGGCTTCGATATGCAAGACCAGCGAGAACAGACGATCGACGGTCAGGTGGTCCAGACCATGACCGTATCTCGAAATTTCGATTCCTACGACGTGCGCTACTGGCTGGTCGGCGATAAAACAGGCGTGATGGATGGCAGCATCCCGCTGACGAAGGTGCTGGCCCTGCGCAGCCTGATCCAGCATGCCAGCGTCCAGCCGCTCCTGGTGCGCCTGGTCACGCGCCACAGTCCTGGAAGCGACCGCGCGCTGGAGGACCTCGCCCGGCAGTTGGCAGCGCCGCTGCACACCCTGGTGGGAGCGAAGCGGTCGTAGCGAGGATGATGTGAATCCTGTCTTTCTCTGGTGGCTGAGCTGCCGGGCTTACCGGCGCCGGCTGGTTCCGGTGGCGCGGCTGCTCAAGCTGATCAATTACCTGGTGTTCCGGGCGATCTTGCCCTATCAAGCGGAGATCGAAAGAGACATCATGCTGGAGCACTATGGACTGGGAGTCGTCATCCATCCGAATGTCAAAATCGGCCACCGCGTCAAAATCTATCATCGGGTCACCCTGGCTGCAGAGACCTGGATCGGCTCGGAGCATAAGATCGTCGTCGGCGACGACGCCATTATCGGCACGGGAGCGGTGATCGTGGGCCGGGGAGACCGGAACCTGACCATCGGCGCGGGCGCGCAGGTCGGAGCCAATGCAGTCGTCACGCGCGACGTATGTCCCGGCCAGGTGGTCGGCGGCGTTCCGGCCCGTCCCCTCCGTCCTGTGCTCGACGCAGAGGCCCTCTTCTCTATTCCAGAAGAGCCTGATACGAAATAGCTTGATGGACATAACAACACCAAACACAACCAAACCCCACCTGGTCATCCGGCCCAGCAAAGGCTGGCAGGCTCTTAACCTGCGGGAGCTCTGGCGATTCCGGGACCTGTTCTTTTCTCTGGCCGAGCGCGACGTGAAGCTACGCTACCGTCAGACGGCTCTGGGCGTCATCTGGGTCGTGATCCAGCCTCTGATCGCGGCGGGAATCTTCTCGTTCGTCTTCGGCAGGGTGGCCCGATTGCCCAGCGACGGCGTGCCCTACCTGGTCTTCTCCTACGCCGGGCTGCTGGGCTGGAACGCCTTCCAGAACACCGTCACCAAAGCGAGCGCCAGCCTGGTGCAAAACCAGGCGCTGATCTCCAAGACCTTCTTCCCGCGCATCCTGCTGCCGCTGTCGCTGCTCTGCTCGACGCTCATCGATTTCGGCGTCGCTCTGATAATGATGGGCGTGTTGATGGCCGTCTACGGCATCGCGCCGACGGCAGGGCTGCTGTTGCTGCCGGTCTGGCTGCTGCTGATCCTGATGCTGGCTGCCGGCATCGGGCTGTACGCGTCGGCGGTCGCGGTCACCTATCGGGACGTGCTGCACGTGGTGCCCGTGGCGATGCAGATGCTTCTGTACGCCAGCCCGATCGCCTACTCGGTGACGGCGGTGCCGGCGCGCTGGCACGCTCTTTATATGCTCAATCCCCTCTCCGGCTTGCTGGAGGGGTTCCGTTGGTCGCTGTTGGGACGCGGGCCGCTGCCGCTAGGCAGCCTCGCCTACGCGGCGGTCGTGTCGCTGGGCGTGCTGCTGGCAGGCGCCATCGTCTTCCAGAAGATGGAGAGAAGGTTTGCCGATGTCGTCTAAGGACCTGGCTATCTCGGTGCAGGGGCTTTCCAAAGCCTACACGCTGGTGCATAACACGGAGAGCCACACCCGCGCGGCAGAAGCCCTGCTCTACAAACTCAAGAACCCCTTCCGAAGCGCCGAGCGCACGGAGGAGTTCTGGGCGCTCAAAGACGTCTCCTTCGATATCGCGCAGGGCGAGGTCGTGGGCATCATTGGGCGCAATGGAGCCGGCAAGAGCACGCTCTTAAAGATCATCAGCCGCGTCACCGCGCCCACGGAGGGCGAAATCCGCCTCTACGGCCGTGTCGGCAGCCTGCTGGAGGTCGGCACCGGCTTCCATCCGGAGCTGACCGGGCGCGAGAACATCTTCATGAACGGCTCGATCCTGGGCATGACGCGCCGGGAGATCGCGCGCAAGTTCGACGCCATCGTAGACTTCTCCGGCGTCGAGGCGTTTCTGGACACGCCCGTCAAGCGCTACAGCAGCGGTATGTACGTGCGCCTGGCCTTCGCTGTCGCCGCCAACCTGGAGCCGGAAATTCTGATCGTGGATGAGGTGCTGGCCGTCGGTGACGCCGAGTTTCAGAAGAAGTGCCTGGGCAAGATGAGCGAAGTCGCCGGACAAGGTCGGACGGTGCTGTTCGTCAGCCACAACATGCCCACCGTGCTCAACCTCTGCAGCCGCGTCCTGATGCTGAAGGAAGGCCACATTGCGCTCGAAGGACCGGGCGAAGAGGTCGTGGCCGAGTACATGCGCCAGGTCATTCGCGGCGGCGCGGAGGTCGGCCTGGACCAACATCCGGGCCGGACTCCCGGTTCGGAAAAGATTCTCAAGGCCCTGGGCCTGCGCAACAAAAGCGGCGCGCCGGCTACCTCCCTGCGTATGGGCGAGGACTTCTCCCTGGAGATGCATTATGATGCCGGACGCCCCCTCTCTTCGCCGCGCTGCGGCATCGGCATCTACAACCACCTGGGCATCCGTGTCGTCTCCTTCGCGACCTTCTTCGATGGCGACTACCGCGCTCCAGAGTGGTCGCAGGCAGGAACGCTGCGCTGCCTCGTCAACGGCGTCCACTTCACGCCCGGCCTCTACTTTGTCACCGTCACCTTTGGAGACGCCCACTCGGACCTGGATCGCGTCGAGCAGGCGTCTAGCTTCGAAGTGACGCCCTGGGACGTCTTCCAGACCGGCGTGATCCCCCGCCCGGACCAGGGCGTGGTCTATGCCCCCTGCCAGCAGTGGGAGCAGGAGGAAGCAGGGTCATGATTCGCCGCCTGTTCCGTCCCCTCGTCTATCGCCTGCGGCAACTGCACCCCTGGTTGCGAGAGCGGCGCGCCCTCAAGCGCCTCTACGCCCATCCGGGCGTCAGCCGGCAGGCCCGCATCATTGGCGCGGAGCGTATCGTTCTCGGCAAGGACGTGCGCATCCATCCCTTCGCCACCATCGACTGCCGCAAGGATCCCTTCCTGGGCGACGACAGCCTCGGCGACAGCCAGGTGGTTCTCGAAGAGGGGACGACGATCTGCTCCCACGCCATGCTCCTGCCCTATGGCGGGCGCATTGCCCTCGGTAAGAACTGCTCGGTCAATCCCTATACGATCCTTTATGGACATGGCGGATTGACCATCGGGAAGGATACACGCATTGCGGCCCATACGGTGATCGTGCCCGCTAACCATGTCTTCTCCGATCCTCACCGGCCGATCTGCACGCAAGGCGTGACGGCGGAAGGCATCGTCCTCGGCAGCGACATCTGGATCGGCGCGCACGTCACCATCCTGGACGGCGTGACGCTCGGCGACGGCAGCGTGGTCGCCGCGCAGTCGGTGGTCACCCGGAGCTTTTCCCCCTACAGCGTGATTGCGGGCGTTCCCGCCCGAATCCTCAAAGAGCGGGGAGAGCAGAGTCCCTCTTTGCTAAAAATGGATGTCTTCGACGGTATTCGCCAGGGGGCCGGGCTATGAACGCTCTGACGCCTGATGCGCCCGGCGTGTCCAGCCCTATGCCGCGTCTCCGGCTGCATTTTCTGGACGGGATGCGGGGTCTGGCGGCCCTGTATGTCGTGATTTACCACGTCTATGGCTGGCTGATCTTTCGGGACACGAATGCCCTGGCGCACCTGCCTCCCATTCTGCGCACCTTCGTCGGCGGTATCCAATACGGTCGCTACTCGGTGGACGTGTTCATCTGCCTCTCCGGCTACTGCCTCATGCTGCCAGTCGTCCGGGCGGCCAACAACCGGTTGGATGGCGGCCTGAAGGGCTTCTTTAAGCGCCGCGCCCGGCGCATTCTGCCGACCTACTATGGAGCGCTGGCGCTGTCGGTCGCTTTGGCCGAGTGGCACGCGCACAAGCATGGAACGCATTTTGTCTCGAATCACGTCGGTGATATCGTCTCTCATCTGTTCCTGGTCCATAACATCAAGTTCGCCTGGTACAATTCGATCAACTACCCGATGTGGAGCATCGCCACCGAGTGGCAGATCTATTTTCTGTTCCCGCTGCTGTTGTTGCCGGTCTGGCGGCGGTTTGGCAATTGGGCGGCGATCGCGGCCGGATTCCTGGTGGGCTTTGCGCCCCATCTTCTGCTTCCCGCGCAGAATAATTTCGACTGGGCGGCTCCCTGGTACGTCGGCCTGTTCGCGATGGGCATGGCTGCCGCCGCGCTCACCATGTCGGACCGATTCACACGGTACCGCCTGACGAGTCGGGCAGCCCTGATCGGGTTCGGCCTCGCCTTGATCCCGGCCCGGTACGCTCTGGTCTGGGCGGCAGCGCGCGGGAACTGGCACGCGGTCGGACTGCAGGACAGTTGGATGGGCTGTATCGCCATCTGCTTGATCCTCTACTGCGCACGAGCGGCCCGAGAGAAATCGGAGAAACGCCCGGCCCTGGTGCGGTTCCTGGAGGCGCCGGCTACGCTTACGCTGGGTATGTTCTCGTACAGCCTCTATCTGGTCCACTCTCTGGTCATCATGGACTGCGGCACGGTCCTGGACAAGTTGAAAGTGCCCCTGGTACCGGCCCTGGTCCTGATGCTGATGGCCGCCGTGCCGTTAGCGGTCGGAGTAGCTTATCTGTTCTACCTGGTTTTTGAGCGCCCGTTCACTTCGCCGGCTCGCCGCGTAGAGCGCAAGCCGACGCCGGTCCGAGAGCCTCACGAAGAGATCACGGCTCCAGACCGTCTGCCGGCTCCAAGCGGGGAGGCGGTGTAGAGAATGGCCCTGCCCAGAGTCAGCGTGCTGATGTCCGTTTACAATGACGAGCGTCACGTGCGCGAGACGATCGACAGCGTCCTCGCGCAGTCGTTCGTCGATTTTGAATTCCTCATCCTCGACGATGGTTCCACCGACGGCACGGCATCGCTGCTCGATTCGTATATCGATCCTCGCATCGTGCGGATCCAGAACGCGACCAATATCGGCCTGACCCGCTCCCTCAACCGGGGACTGGAGGAGGCCCGCGGGGAATATGTCGCCCGCATCGACGGCGACGATATTATGGAGCCAGGCCGGCTCGCCGCTCAGGTCGCCTATCTGGATGCCCACCCGGAGATCGACGTGCTGGGGACCTGGTTCCGCTGCTTCGACGAGCAGGGAATGCTCGTCGGAGAATGGGAGATCGCCCCCAACCCAATGGTGATCGCCTGGCTGATGGGCTGGCACTGTGCGATCGGCCATCCGACCGTGCTGATGCGCCGCGAAGCGATCCTGGCGCTGGGTGGTTACGATCCCGCTCGGCTCTACGCGCAGGACTACGACCTCTGGACGCGCGTGATCATGGCCGGCAGCAAAGTGAGCGTGCTACCCGAGCAGGCAACGCGGCTCCGCATCCTGCCCGGAAACATCAGCAGCGCAAAGAAAGGCCAGCAGCGCCAGTGCGCCATCGACATTGCGCATCGTTACGCCGAGTGGCGACTGGACACGCCGGTGGCGAAGGAGCATATCGCCGCCATATTCGCTCTTTTCACCGCAGGCGAGATGAATGCGGAAACGAGACTCGTTTCCGCCCTGAGCCTGCTGCGCCGTATTCAGCGCCGCTGGGAGCGGGAGTGCGATCCGGTCTCTGCGCGGCTGATCCGGCGCCTGGCCTCCGATAAGCTCATGGGTCTGGCGCTCGCCAACAGCTATAACCGTCCCGCTCTGAGCTGCGCGCTCTTAGCCGACATCGTCCGCAACGACCCCGTGCAGATACTTCGCGGGCAGACCTGGAAGCAGATCGCCCGGCTCACGGTCGCGCCCAGGCGCGGGAGGGCACAGTGGGCGCAGGGAGGATCGATGCCATGAGCCCCGGAAAACCCTCCCTGGTCTCGATCATTATTCCCTGCTATAATCAAGGGCCTCTTCTGGCGGAGGCGATCGAAAGCGCCCTGGCGCAGACTTATCCTCAGATCGAAGTGATTGTGGTCGATGACGGCTCGACCGACAACACCAGCCTGATAGCGCGCCGCTACCGCGATCGCATTCACTATCTGTACCAGCCCAACGCGGGTCTTTCGGCGGCGCGTAATGCCGGTCTGGCCATCGCGCGGGGAGTCTACGTCAACTTCCTGGATTCGGACGACCGGCTCCTGCCGGATAAGATCGCGCAGCAGGTGCCCCTTCTGGATGAGGACCCGGCGCTGGGACTTGTCTACTGCCGCCACTTTCTTACCGATGCGCAGGGGATCCGGCGGCCGGCGGAAGCGCTGGAGGCCCATCGCGGCGAGGTCTACCATGCGCTGCGGCGCGGCAACTTCCTGGCGGTGCATACCGCGCTGGTCCGCCGGGCTTGCGTGGAGGAGGCTGGCGGCTTCGATCCGAAGCTGCGGTCGCTGGAGGATTGGAACCTGTGGCTGCGCATTGCGCGGCGCTATCGATTCGACTTTGTGGATGCGCCGCTGGTGGAGTATCGTGATCTTGGCGACAGCATGTCGAAAAACCATCTGCGGATGGCAAAATCCTGCCTTCAGGTACTGAAACTGCATGCGCAGGACCATCCAGGCTGCGCGGCATGCCGCGAGGCCGACGCATATCTGCGGACCTGGCTGCGGCTCGGCCAGGCTCCCAGGCTCTATCGCGGCGCGGCCCGGCATCTACGCCGGGGGCATTGGCGCGAAGCGGCTGCCTGGCTATCCGCGGCGATGGGCCTCTATCCAACCTATCTGATCGATCCGAAGCGCTGGCTGCGCGGCTATCGCAAGGCCGCGCAAAACAGCGCCTATAGTCTCCTATTAAAGGATGATTCGTTGGGCAGTTAACCGATGTCTGAAACCCGTTCTGTAAGCATCATACTCCCGGCCTACAACAACCGCACGCTGCTGGAAGAGAACCTGCCGCTGGTAATGGCGGCCATCGCCGAGCGCGGCGGGGAGGACGAGGTGATCGTGGCCGACGATGGCGGCTCTGATGATACGCAGGCGTTCCTCGCCCGCGCCTTTCCCGACGTCCGCTACGTGCGCAATCCGGTCAACGGCGGCTTCGGGGCGGCCTGCAACGCCGGCATCGCCGTCAGCCGCTGCCCTTACATCCTGCTGCTCAATACGGATGTCAAGGTCCCGACCGGCTTTCTCGATCCGCTGCTCGCCCATTTCGACCGGCCCGACGTGTTCAGCGTCGTACCCCGCGTCATCCGCCCGGGCGATCCGCCCGAATGCCAGTCGGTGACTTCCTATCACTGCGCGCGCGGCTTTTTTCAGTTGCTCTGGGAGGAACAGCCGGCGGCCACCGCGCCCAAACCGGTCCTCTTCCCCTGCGGGGCCTGCGCCCTGTTCGATGCGGCCCGGCTGAAGGAAGTCGGCGGGCTGGATCCGCTCTATCGTCCTTTCTATATGGAAGATGTCGATCTTGGTTACATCGCGTGGAAGCGCGGCTGGGTCTGCCTGTACGAGCCCTCGGTCACCGTGTGGCACGAGGAGAGTACGACGGTTCTGAAAACGGTCGATGCCCGGCGCAAAAGCATCCTCGGAATGCGTAATCACTACCTCTTTGTATGGAAGAACCTTTCGGACCGGCGCTTTCTGGCAGCGCACCTGCTCCTGATGCCGCTTCGCGGCGTGAGCGCACTGATACGTCGGCGGGACCCGGTCCTGCTGCAGGGACTGTTTGCGGCCCTGCCGCGGCTGGGAGAGGCTCTCGCCGCGCGCAGGCGAGAACAACCTCAGGCCACGCGCACGGATCGAGAGATCGCCGGCCTGTTCCAGGCCGGAGCGTCATAGGGTTCGCAGGAGGAAATGGTGCGAGTATTGCAGGTTACTCCGGTCTTCGGCTCCATAGGCGGCCTGGAAAATTTTATTGCGCGCCTGAGCGAGCAGTTGTGCGACCACGGCCATCCCACGCTCGTCGTGGCGGACGATCTCATTCCCGGACCGGAACGACGGTATGAGACGCGCTCACTTCCCGGCCTGGCCGACCTCAATGCTCCCTGCTCCGCCGCGGTGGAGGCCGCCCTGCTGCGATACGCCGCGGAGTTCGCACCGGACGTTATTCTCATCCACAGCGCCGCGCCGCGTATCCTCCACGCCTTGAGCCGCTCCTATCCGACGGCCTGCCTGGTCCACTCGTTCCTCTGCGCAGGCTCTAAGCTGCTCCGCAGGAGCGATCGCGTCTGCACGCATCCGATCGGGCCGCGATGCCTGATCGACTGGTACGCCGGGCCGTGCGGCCCGAACCGGTCCCTGCAATCGGCCTGGCAATCCTACCGCCGATCGCAGGCGCTGGCCGGCGCCCTCCAGCAGGCACGCGCGGTCCTGGTGGCCTCGGAGTTCATGCGGGACTATCTCGCGACGGAAGGTCTTCAGAAAGAGCGCATTCGGGTCGTTGCCGATCTGAACGTCGGCGTTCCCATGGCCGGAGCCGACCGGCCCGCGGCTGAGCCGCCGTATACCGTTCTGTTTGTCGGGCGGGTCGTCTACAATAAAGGCATCCAGTATGCGGTCCAGGCGCTGACCCACCTCGGCGATTCCTACCGGCTGGTCGTCGTCGGCGATGGATGGTATCTGCCCCGGCTCAAAGCGCTGACGGACCAGCTCGGGCTGTCCTCGCGCGTCACCTTTACCGGCTTCCTGGAGGGGGAGGCTCTGCAGGCGCAGTATCGCCAGGCCAGCGTCGCTGTCGTTCCCTCGCTTCTGCCGGAGCCGGCCGGCCTGGTGGTGCCGGAGGCGCGCGGCCAGGGGCTGCCGGTCGCGGCCTTTGATGTCGGCGGCATTGGCGAATGGACCGCGACGTATGATAAGATCTATCTGGCGGCTCCGGCGGACGTGGCCGCGCTGGCCGGCGCGATCGAAGCCGCCGCGACTGGCAAGCCCGCCGCCGGCAGACACCCGGCGCGAGTACCGCGCGAGCCTCTCGAGCAGATCCTGATCGAGATCGCCTCCGAAGCCGCCCCGCAGCTTTCTCTTTATGGTCTGAAGCAGGTCGAAGCATGAGATTACTCTGGGTTCCCCATACGCCGGTCGAAGGTGATGGATGGGAGGGATGCCGCCAGTATCATCTCCTGAACCGTCTTTGCGACGAGCATGAGTTGCACGTAGTCTCTTGGCGGCAGAGCAAGTCGCTGGAAGCGGCGCGGGAGTGGGGGCGCGTATGGCAGGAGAAAAAGCGGTTCGGCATGCAGCATACTCTCTCGCTGGCCCCCAACTTCTATCGCTTTCTAACGCGGGAGTATCCCGCAACCTACCATCTGGCGCTCAATCAACGCCTCTTCCGGAAGGCACTAAAAGGACTGATGGCCGATCTCTCGCCGGACGCCGTGGTCTATAGCTCTTCCCATCATTGGACGGGGTTCCCCCCGTTCGACGTGCCGGCGCCAATCGTGTTCGATTACGTGGACCGCAGCCCGGAATGGGTGGAGGCGCGCTACATTCGTTCCTCGGCGGCCGTGGTGGCGATCACGCCGGAGCTGGCCGCGGCGACGGTCCGTTACGGCAAGCCCACCCATGTGATTCCTAACGGCGTCGATCTCCAGCGTTATGCGCAGCGGGACCGCGCACAGGCAAAAGCGAAGCTGGGTCTGGGGGACCATATCGTCGTGAGCCTGATCGGCCTTACCTGCAGTCACGATCTCTACTTCCTGGAGGCGGTGGCGGCAGTGCAGCGCCGCCTGCCCGAAGCACGGCTGCTGGTCGTCGGCGGCGGCCCAATGCGCGAGGCGATCGTACGGCGCGCCGAGGAGCTTGGGATCCGCGATCTCATCGCTCCGGGCCAGATCGACCATAGAGAGATACACGCCTATTTTGCCGCTACGGACGTGGGACTCTATCCGGGAGACGACACCCCCTATTACCGGCTGGCGTCGCCGCTGAAGGTCATCGAATACAGCGCAGCGGGCGCGCAGGTGGTTTCCAGCCCGGTGGATATGTTCCGGGAAGGCTGGCCGAACGTGCGTATGGTCGGTGCGGACGCCGCCGCCTTCGAAAAGGCGATCCTGGAGGCGATCGAGCGCCCCACTTCGCCGGCGGACTTGACGGCCTACGACTGGTGCGTGCTGACCCGGCGTTTCGAGCAGGTGATCGAGGAGGCGGCCCGCAGCGTAAAATCCAGAGGCTCTCGACAGGCGGCGGCCCGATGAAAGCAGCGGTCATTATGCCGGCGGCGACCCAGCTCGGCGGCGCGGAGCAGATGCTGCTACACCTACTGCGCGCCAATCGGCGCGCGCCCAGCGTCGACTATCATCTGGCATTCCTGGAGGAGGGCCCGATGATCGCCGACACCGAATCGCTGGGCTATCCCGTCCAGAAGCTACAATCTGGCCGGCTGAGGGATTTCCATCGCTGCGTCGCCACAGTACGTAGGCTGCGCGGCTGGCTGCGGCGGGAGAAGCCGGACGTCGTGCTCTCCTGGATGGGCAAAGCGCATCTCTACGCCGGGCCGGCGGCCTATCTGGAGCGCATCCCCGCTGTCTGGTGCCAGCACGCCATCCCGGATACCCATTGGATCAACCGCTACGCAACACGGATTCCCGCTGCGGCCATCTTCTGCTGTTCCCGCGCTTCCCAGCAGGCCCAGGAGCAGCTGCGGCCCCATCGCCCCACGCGTGTCGTCTACCCGGCGGTGGATCTGGAACGGTTTCTGCCGGAGCGGCTGCCGTCTCCGGTCGAAGCGCGCGCGCGGCTCGGCCTGCCGCCAGAGAGACCGATCGTCGGGATGGTGGCGCGCCTGCAGCGGCAGAAGGGCGTTCATGTCTTCCTGGAAGCCGCCTGCCGCGTGGCGCAGACCCATCCGGACGCCTATTTCGTCGTCGTCGGGGGCCGCTATCCACTGGAGCCCTCCTTTCCGGAAGAGCTGGAGCGGCAGATCCAGCAGGCCGGCCTGGAGCCACGTGTACACCTCGCCGGACAGCAGACGGATATTCCGCTCTGGATGCAGGCGATGGACATCCTGGTAATGCCTTCCATCTATCCGGAAGGCTTCGGCATGGTCGTCATCGAAGCGATGGCGCTGGGCAAGCCGGTCATCGCTTCCCGCTCCGGCGGGACCGTGGAGATCATTGAGGAGGGAGTCGATGGCCTGCTCGTCGCGCCGGGAGATGCAGATGCTTTCGCGGCCGCCATCCGCCACACCTTGAACGATACGCCGGGCGGGCGGGCGTTTGGCCCTGCCGCGCAGCGCAAGGCTCGCCTCTATGGCGCCGACCGACTATCCGAAACGGTAGCGCAGCGGCTGCAGGAAGTGGCGCTGCGTTCGTGCCGGGAGGATCCCCTCCCGGCGCAGGATTGGAATCTGTAGTGAGGTCTGTATTGAACCCTTCAAGCGAACCGGAGGCGATGGTTGCCGCCTATCCGTTACCGATACCGAGTCCGGTACGCCATAAGCACGCTGCGAGCTGGCTGATTCTCCTGATGGCCCTGAGCGTGGCGGCGTTAGGGTCGCGGTATCTCATCGCCTCCAGCCTCGGCCAGCATGCGGTGCTGGCCCTGGGCTTTTTCGGCATTCTGTTCGGCCTGATGCTCTACACGCCCCTGCAGGGCGTCCAGGCAGCGCTGATCTACCTGGCGCTGCTGGGCGGCCTGCGCCGCTGGCTCATTCCGGCCCTGGGATGGACACCGCTCGATGTGATGGTGCTGGTCAGCCCGGTCCTGGTCTTCCTTTATGCCGCCGATCTCTGGCGCAAGCATCGGATCGCGCGGGGGACTCGGCTTTCACGCCTGCTTGTCTTCCTGCTGGCTGTCATGGTCTTCCAAATCCTCAACCCGGTGCAAGGCGGCCTGACCGTCGGGTTGGGCGGCGCCATCTTCTATATCGTTCCCCTGCTCTGGTTCTACGTCGGCAACGCCCTGGGGCCGGGACTATTGCGCGGCATGTTTCGTGTTACCGTGGGCCTCTCCCTGCTGGCCGCAGTGTACGGACTCTGCCAGACGTTCTTCGGCCTCCTGCCCGTGGAGCAGGAGTGGGTGCGGCTGGCCGGCTACACGTCCTTGATGCTGGACGACAACGTCGTGCGCGCCTTTGCGTTCTTTACCTCCTCCGAAGAGTACTCTCAGTTCCTCAGCATCGGCCTCGTCCTGCTGTGGGCGGCCTTCCTCAAAGGCCACCGGCAGGCGCTGCTGCCCATTCCCTTGCTGGGGCTGGCGCTCTTCCTGGAATCCGGGCGGGGCAACGTGGTCATGGCGCTGGCTATCTGCGTGCTGCTCTGGGCCGTCCAGGGCGCCACGGTCCGCTCCTGGATCCCCCGTGGGGTACTGGCGCTCGCCCTGGCGTCCTGCGGCCTGATCTGGAGCCTGCATGAGGTGCAGCAGCGCAGTTACGATGATCGGGTGCAAGCGGCCGTTCAGCACCAGACCGAAGGCTTGCTGGATCCGCTGAACGCGCAGCACTCCACCGCGACCACGCACTACAGTATGTTCACCTATGGCTTTACGTCCGGCTTGAGCCATCCGCTGGGCAAAGGGCTGGGAGCCACCACGCTGGCCGGCAGCAAATTTGGAGATACCGGCGGCAATATGGAAGTAGACCTGAGCAACCTGTTCGTCTCGCTAGGCCTCGTGGGCGGCATCCTCTACGCCGCCGTGCTCGGCATCGTCACCCTCATGGCATTCCATTACTGGCAGCGTGACCGCAGCCTGGAGGCCTTGCGGACTCTCGCTCTCTTGGCGGTCGTATTTGGCCACTGGCTCGATGGGGGCTACTACGCCACCGCGATGCTCGTTTGGGTCTGTATCGGCGCCATGCACCGGGCGGAAACAGAAGCGGCCTCGCCGAACGCGGCGCCAGAGGGGATGGTTTCCCAGAAACCGGTCCGGGGAGCGGCGTTATGAGGCTGGCGATCGTGACCCATAACGTGGTCCGGGGCGACGGACAGGGCCGCGTCAACATTGAGATCGCCCGGTACGCGCTGCAGCAGGGTATCGGCGTGTGGCTGGCAGCCGACCGTGTAGACGCCGATATCCTGGAGCTGGGCGCTTCCTGGATTTCGGTCTGCCCGCGCCGGCGCCGGGTGAACCTGCTCAAGGTGATGGAGTTCACGCGGCGGGCCGACCTGGCGCTTCGCGCGCTGCCGGAGCGAATGGACGTCATTCACGGCAACGGCTATGTTCTGACTCAAGCCCACCAGGTCAACACGGCGCATTTCGTCCACGCGGCCTGGCGACAGTCCCCCATGCACTCGGCCCGGCTGCGCCGCGATCTTAACGGCCTCTACCAGTGGGTCTATTCGACCCTGAACGCGCGATGGGAGCAGCGCGCCTATGCCCAGGCGCGCGTGGTGGTCGCCATCTCCGAGCGGGTGCGCCGCGAGCTGATCGCCGCCGGCGTCGACGCCGGGCGCATCCGCGTCATCCCCAACGGCGTGGACATCGAGGAGTTTCATCCGGGTGGCAGGGAACGGGGACCGCTGAGCCTGCCCGAGGAGGTCCCCCTGGCGCTGTTCGTCGGGGATATCCGCTCGCCCCGTAAGAACCTGGATACGGTGCTGCGAGCGCTGCGCTTCGTGCCGGACCTGCACCTCGCGGTCGTCGGGGAGACCGCCGGCAGCCCTTACCCGGCGATGGCGGCGGCGCTCGGCCTGGACGAGCGGGTCCACTTTCTGGGCTTCCGCAAAGACGTCGATCGGATCATGCGGGCGGCGGACCTGTTCGTCTCCCCGGCGCGCTACGAGCCCTTCTCGCTCGTCGTGCTGGAGGCGATGGCCTCCGGGCTGCCCGTCATCGTGGCCGCAACCGTCGGCGCCGCCGATCTGGTCACGCCGGAGGCCGGGATCGTGCTGCCGGAACCCGACGACGCCCGCAGATTGGCGTCGGCACTCTGCGCGCTCGTGGCGGACGCGCCGCGCCGCTGCGCGATGGGACAGGCTGCGCGCGCGATCGCCGAGCAGCACAGTTGGGATCACATGGCCGCATCCTATCTTCAGTTGTATTCGGAGGTCGCCGCATGAGGGTGCTGGCTATCAGCCATTCCTGCGTCACGGATGTCAACCAGCAGCAGTTCGTCGCTCTGCGACAGTTGCCCGGCGTCGAGGTGGCGCTGATCGTTCCTGCGAATTGGAAGGACGAGTACGCGGGCCATACGCCGATGCAGCCTAAATTGCTCCCCTCTGTGGACTTTCCGGTGCATCTGCTGCCGGTGGCCGTGCCGGGGCATGTCTCGCTCCATTTCTACAAGCGGCTGCCGCTCGCAACGCTGCGCGCGTTTCAGCCGGACGTGCTGCTCTCGACCCAGGAGCCCTGGAGTTTGAGCGGACTGCAGGCCGTGTGGCTGGCAAAACGCCTGCATATCCCGCTGCTGTTCCAGACCAATCAGAACCTCTTCAAGCGTTATCCTCCGCCCTTCTGCTGGATCGAGAGCCTGTCGTACCGCGCGGCGAGCCGGGCGCTGGCCTTCTCCGAGGAAGCGCGCCAGGTGATGCTCCGTAAAGGGTTGAAGCGGCCTTCGGCGGTCGTGCCCTACGGGACAGACCTGGCGCTGTTCAAGCGGCAGCCCTCTACAGAGATGCGGCGGCGCCTCGGGCTGGAGGGCCGCGTCGTCCTGGGTTACATGGGCCGCTTCGTACCGGAGAAGGGCCTGGATAACCTGATCGACGCCGTGGCGTTGCTGCGCCGGCAGCAGCCGGAGATCGATCTGGCCGTGCTGATGGTCGGCGCAGGGCCGGAGGAGGAGAACCTGCGGCGTCGGATCGCAGCGGCCGGGCTGGAGTCCTGTTTCGTCTTCGCCGGCTCGGTGCCGCACACCCAGGCCGGCGCGTACATGGCCTGCATGGACATCTTCGTCCTACCCTCTCGAACGATGTCCTTCTGGAAGGAGCAGTTCGGCCGGGTGATCATCGAGGCGATGGCCTGCGGCGTGCCGGTCGTCGGCTCCGACAGCGGGCAGATACCGCACCTGATCCGGGACACGGGCGGCGGGCTGGTTTTCGCGGAGGGCGACGTGGAGGATCTCGCCGCGCAGTTGCGACGCATCGTTCTGGACCCGCAGGAGCGCGCCCGGCTCGGCGAGGCGGGATACCAGGCCGTCCACCTCGGCTACACCTTCGAGGCGGTCGCCCGCCAGCTCCACGCTCTGATGCAGGACGCGCTGGACGAGCGGACTCTGGGGAAACCGGCGGAGCGGCACGCATGGTGACGGCAAAACGGCTGGCGCAGCGCCTTCTGCGCCACTCCACAGCGATGGTGCGTGACCGCCGCTGGACGCATCCGCGCGCCGCCGAGATCCTGCAGGCGCTGCAGCACTCCAACCCGCCCGTCTTCGACATGGCGCTCTTCAACTTCACCATCGACTTCGAGCTGCTCTGGGGCAACGGCAACCTGGGCGGCCACGGCCACACCACCGGGCAGCGGCTGCAGGCCGCGCGAGCGCAGCGGGAGAACTTTGCGCCGTTCGTCCGGATGCTGGAAGAGCTGCAGTTTCCGATCTCGTGGGCGGTCGTGGGCAAGCTGATCGAACCGGAGTGGCCCCTGACGCCGGGCCAGCGGTTCCAGCCCGAATGGCACGCGGCCGACTGGTACGCGCTTCCGAATGCGCCGGAGCTGCAGCCGGAGGACTGGCAGGGCGGCCCGTTCCTGGATGCCATCCGGAACGCTGCGGCAGGCCATGAGGTCCTCTCCCACGGCTATGCCCACATCGACTACGGCGATCCGGCCACAACCGAGGAGATCGCCCGCACAGACATGCAGCTATCGAAGCGCCTGCTGGAAGAGGCCGGCTTTTCCGTCTCCGGCTTCGTGTTTCCGTGCAATCACGTGGGCCATGCCGGTCTGCTGCCTTCGCTCGGCTACCGCATCGCCCGCGGCGGCTCCCCGGAATGGCGCGTCGAGAACACGCCCGTTCCCATGACCCCGGTCGGCTTCTGCATCAATCCCGGCTTCTTCAGCGTCTCCGACCTGCGCCGCATCATCGACGAGGGCATTGCGCGCCGCTCCTTCGTGCATCCCTGGATGCACCTGGTCGAGTGCAGCCTGACGCAGCGAGACATCGACCATTTCTACCGTCCGCTCTTCGAGTATATCCTCATGCAGCAGGACAAGGGCGCGATCCGTAACGTATCTTTTACGGCTATAGCGGACCACCTTTCCTGACAAAGACTGCTGAGTCCTGGTCCCCTTCCCCTCCACTCTCCCGGCGTAATCAAGCATATGTGCCGGGTCGATTTCCCCCATCCGAATGGCATAAACAACCGATGCGAAACAGGGTCCACTGTCCAGGGGTAAGGCTTCCCGGCCAGTGAACGGATCGGGCCAGGCCAGGCTGAGGAGCAGGTCCTCGCGCACTATAAGCATGGCAGCCCGCTAAACTTAACGAAACACGGAGCCGATACTCAAAAATCTGGCTCCGCTTAATGCCGTTATACATGCCGCACGAGCTGTGTGACGGAGCCAATTTCACGTAAGGATGCGGGAAGAACGCTCAAGCGGTCGCCATTAGTAGAATAAAATGTTGAGATCGGCGGCTGTAAACTGCGGTTAGCCTGCAGGAGGATTCTGCTCATGCTGCGCAGTCGACGCCACGTAATCAGCGTGTTTGCCCTTACCGGGTTTTTCAGTGTTTTGGGTCTCTTCTATATGGGTATCTGCCAGGCGGGACCGACAAAGCCGCCGGCAGCCCCCTCTAATCTGGCCGCCAAAGCGGTCAGTTACAGCCAGATCAATCTCACCTGGAAAGATAACAGTTGGAATGAGGCGGGCTTCAGCATCGAACGTATGGCTTCTGGAGGCGCCTTCTCCCAGATCGCCACCGTCGGTGCCAAGGTCGCTTCGTTCCAGGATACCACCGTCAGCGCCAGCACGACCTACAGCTACCGTGTCCGCGCTTTCAACAGCGCCGGCTATTCGGCTTATTCGAACACCGCCACGGTCACGACGCCGATCCCACCGCCGGCAGCGCCTACCAACCTGACAGCCTCGGCAATCTCCACCAGCCAGATCAATCTGAGTTGGACCAACAACGCCACCAATGTCACCGGCTTCTACGTCCAGCGCTCGACCGACGATGTCAACTTCTCCCAGGTCGGCTCGACCGGCTCGGCAAGAACGAGCTACAGCGACGGTGCCCTGAACGCTGGCACGACGTATTACTACCGCGTGTATGCCTATAACAGCAGCGGCAACTCTGCCTACTCGAATGTCGCCAACGCCACCACCGTGCCCAATCCACCCGCTGCGCCATCCAGTCTTACAGCCACAGCGGCCTCTTCCAGCCAGATCAATCTGAGTTGGACCAACAACGCCACTAATCAGAGCGGCTTTTACATCCAGCGCTCGACCGACAATGTCAACTTCTCCCAGGTCGGCTCTAGCACAGCCACCAGCTTTAGCGATAGCGGCTTGAACGCCTCCACCACTTATTACTACCGCGTGGATGCCTACAATGCCGGCGGCACTTCTGCCAACTCGAACACTGCCAATGCGACCACGTCTTCGGCCACCTCCCAGACGCCCATCTCCTTGCCTATCGAAGTGCTGGGACCGGCAGGCACCACCCAGACGGTCAGCTTCACTCTGCCCACCGGCACGGCTTCTCAGGTGGCTAGCTTCTTGCTGCAGATCAACAACCTCAGCTATCCCGACAAAGCCAGCATCCAGATCAATAATGGCAGTTGGGTCGCCTTAGACAACAACAGCGTCCAGGTCGCCGATCCAGGAAAAAGCTATGGAGGCATCGGAGGCGGGTTCAATACCTTACAGATGAGCCTGCCCCTCTCTAGCGGTGCCGTCTCAGATGGCACCAATACTATCAGCTTCCGCTTCAACCGCACGGAGGGGCTTTCCATGGGGTTTCGGGTGCTGGCTTTCAACCTGCTGGATGCCAATGGCAACTCCCTGCTGCCCACTTCCACCTTCACTCAGGACGATCCCAATACCTGGCAGCCGCCCTTAAACGATAGCACCGACATCCAGGCTGGGCAGACGCTCTGGCATACGGCCACATTGACCTTCTCGCCCATCAATAGTGCTACCATGCAAGCCCACTGCGCCGACTGCCATTCGGATGATGGCAGAGACTTGAAGTACTTCAACTACTCCAACAACTCCATCCTCCAGCGGGCCCTCTTCCATGGACTTTCCCAGCAGCAAGGCCAGCAGATCGCTTCCTACATACGAAGCCTTTCTGTCCCCAATCCCGGTAGACCCTGGAACCCGCCCTACCAGCCAGGACCCGGCATCGATAGCCAGCCCGCCGCCAACTGGGCCGCCGGAGCCGGACTGCCATGGGCGCTGGCTAACGACACCGATACCCTGGCTTACCTGTTTCCCAACGGCAGCTACACCGCCTCCGCCATCAGCCTGTCCAATCCCATCAATATCAGAAACATTCCCATCGTCTGGCAGTTTCCCGATTGGAACCACTGGCTGCCTCGGGTGCATCCTAAAGATGCCATCACCCAGTCGAGTGTAGCTCTGTCGCTGGGATTGGGCACCATCGGGCAAGATTGGCCTGCCAGCACCGCCAACACCACCTATCTAGCCATCAAGCAGAACCTGGCGACAGGAGGCAGCTATGTCAGCAGCGGACAGGCTGCCGTGGACCTGGAGAGCTTAAGCGGCCAGTTGATGAGCTTTATCCGTAACCATGAAGAAGCGCAGGGTTCCTCCAACTGGCAGACCGATCCGGGCAACCTTCCCAACGAGGTCTACTCGCTGGCTCTGTGGGGCATGTCCAAAAGCTGGGAGATCATGCAGGAGTCAGGCATGGAAGGCCTGGGACCTACCCTCTATCCGGCCACCAGCCTCTATCCGGCCGGGGAGCCGTTGATGTGGCCGACCCAGCAGGCGTTTCTCACCAGCCCCTTTATGCTCGAGATCCCCGAGACTTCCACGACGGCCATCGGCCCCTCCGTCAATCCGGGGACCACAGTCTCCGAAGAGTATCTCTCCTCGGTGTGGTACCAGCTCCAGTTTGTCTTAGGCATCGGCAACCATCGTCCCGATGGCAACGATCCCATCGACTTTCCTTATACCTGGGGCAAGAACAACGACTTGCGCATCGCCTCGGGCTTTGAAGATGGAGGCCGCTTCCTGGCTACCTATGTGGCTGCCATGCAACAGACCAACAACGGCTATGGGGTGGCGCAAGGCTATATGGGATGGAATCCTTTGCATGTGCTCGAACCCTATCTGTTGGGCTGGGAGTTTGTCACCAACCCCAACTACCGCAACGCCAATAACCCCGACTGGAAGTTCTTCGATAAGATCCCGCCAGCCACCTATGCGGCTATCGTGACGGCGATCTTATCCAACTGGTACGCCAAGTCGGTGGGCTACGCGGTGGCAGACTACGTCACGTATGGGGTCAACCCAAGCTATGTCATAAACACTAGCTCTCCCAACCCGGAAGGCAGCGATATGTGGGCGGATCAGATGTGGGTAGCGATCCCGGCCTGGCGCGGTCTAGGAGTAGACGGCACGCTTCTAAACAACCTGTGTGATTTCATGGCCAGCCTCTACCCCAACAACAACTGGGCCTCTCTCAAGCAGTAGGCATAGCGTCCCCTAAGAAGCGGGTACCCTTCCCGCAGAGGCGGACTGGGAAAGGCTCTGGCAGCCTCAGCCCTCCGGCTGGCAAAGCGCTCCGGTAGCGTGTTAGACGTCTAACAGGCTGCCGGAGCGCTTTGTAGGTTTGCAAAGTGCTTGCCAAAACACCCCCTTACCGCTATAATGAGCAAGCTTTTTCCAGGGAATATTTCCCGGCAGGGCCGTACATCTCATAGGCGCAAATGCAGGATTGGCATGAATCTTGCAGAGTATATCGTAATGCAACACATCCTGGTTATATGATTTCGAAACAGTGGGACTAAGGTAAAATGAACGACAGCGACGATTCCGAGGAAAAGCTGCAGTGAAGGTTGTCATTGTCATGCCCCTGGCGGAACAGCGCGGAGGCGCTGAGCTAGCATTATTACATCTAATGCAGAAGGGGCGCACCGGTAACATCTCATGGGTGGTCGTTTTCCTGGAGGATGGTCCAATGGTGGAGCAGGTGCGCGCCCTGGGGATAGACGCCTATGTCGTGCCAAGTGGCCGCATACGGCAGCCGCGCCGTTTTTGTTCCGCTATCGTCCGAATCGCCTCTCTGCTCCGCCGCGAGCAGGCCAGCCTTCTTTTTAGCTGGACGGGAAAAGCCCATCTCTATGGGGGTGCAGCGGCCTGGCTGGCACGTGTGCCTTCGCTGCGATTTCAACACGCAATCCCTTCCCAGAAGTTCTGGCTCGACCGGATGGCCACGCTGCTGCCGGCCAGGGTGATCCTTACCCCGTCCAAAACAACCCGGGAGGCACAGGCTGCTATCTGGCCGCGACGACCTATCCGCGTGGTTTATCCGGGGGTAGAATTGGATCGATTCGACCCTTCCTCGCTGCCATCGCCCGCCGAAGCCAGGCGCCAGCTCGGCTTACCCTCCACCGGACCGATCGTCGGCATCGTCGGCCGGCTTCAGCGCTGGAAGGGCATACACGTTCTCATCGAGGCCATGCCGGCCGTCCTTCAACAATATCCGGACGCGCATTGCGTGGTGGTCGGCGGCGCACACGACCTGGAAGCGGACTATCCTGCCTATCTGGAAGAACGAATTGCCGGCTTGCGCCTGAGCGACCGGGTCCTGCTCGCCGGCCTACAGCGAAACGTACAGGCATGGATGCAGGCTATGGACGTCATCGTGCATGCCTCCAAGAATGAGCCGTTTGGTATCGTTGTCCTCGAGGCCATGGCGCTCGGCAAGCCGGTCATTGCCGGCGACAGCGGGGGCCCGACCGAGATCATCACGCCCAACGTAAACGGCATGCTGACACCCTACGACGATTCGCAAGCGCTCGCACGCGCGATCCTGTGCTATCTGGATGCACCGGAGATCGCAGCCCGGCTCGGAACCGCGGCGAGACAACGGGCGCTCGAATTCTCTACCCGGCGTTTCGCCCAGAACATTATCCAGATCCTTTCCGAGATAGCACCGGCTTGCCGGCAAGCCGGTAATCGTCTGGTCACTCCCCATTAGCGCCGGGAGGCTCTTACGGAGGCTGCTTTGTGCGGCATTGCGGGTATTGTTTCGGACCAACCTCTTTCGAAGGAGCGCCTGGAGCGCAGCGCCGAGCGCATGCGTCATCGCGGGCCGGATGCGCAGGGCATCACCACGCAGGGAATCGCGTCCCTCGTATTTCGTCGCCTGGCCATCATCGATCTCTCGCCGGACGGCAACCAGCCGATGGCCAACGAGACCGGTACCCTCTGGGTCGTCTTCAACGGGGAGATCTACAACTTCCGTGAGCTGCGGCAAGAGCTGCAGGCCCACCATGCTTTCCACTCCAAGACGGACACGGAAGTGCTCCTGCACGGTTACGAAGAGTGGGGCTTTCAGGAACTTCTGCGCCGTATCGACGGCATGTTCGCCATCGCCCTCTGGGACAGCGCGCGCGGCGAGCTCTTCCTGGCGCGCGACCGGCTGGGCAAGAAGCCGCTCTACTATGCGGACCGGCCGGACTCGCTCGCCTTCGCCTCGACTCTGAACGCTCTGCTGGAACTGCTGCCCGAGACCCCGGACATCGATCCTCTCGCGCTCGATTCCTACCTGGTCTATCAGGCGGTCCCGGCCCCACAGACGATCTATCGCGGTATCCGCGCGCTGCCCCCCGCCCACTACGCCTACTGGCGTGAAGGCCAGCCGCTGGAGATCAAACGCTACTGGCGGCTATCCTACGCCGAAAAACAGCGCCGGTCCGAGCGGGAGCTGCTGGCGGATTTGGACAAGTTGGTGCGCGCCGCGGTCGAGCGACGGCTGCTCTCCGACGTCCCGCTCGGGGCGTTTCTTTCCGGCGGCGTCGATTCCAGCCTGATCGTGGCGGTCATGTCCGATCTGGGCGCCGGGCCGGTCGAGGCGGTGCATGTCGGCTTCGAGGAGGCAGAGTTCGACGAGCGCCCCTACGCGCGTGCGGTCGCCGAAAAGTGGGGAGCGCACCTACACGAGCACGTGATGCGGCCGGACGAGGTCCAGAACCTGCCGCAGATCGTCTGGCACTACGGGCAGCCGCTGGCCGACATCTCCATCGTGCCGACCTACGCGGTGGCCCGCGCCGCCAGGGAGCACGTGACCGTCATCCTGAACGGCGACGGCGGCGACGAGGCTTTTGCCGGCTACGCCCGCCCGATCGTGACGCGGGCGGCGGAGCAGACACGCGCCCTGGTTCCCCCCGCCCTGCAGGGAACGGCCGGCAGGCTGATCGGGCGCGCGGGCAAGCGCGGCCGGATGCTGGCCGGGGCGATCCAACAGAGCGCCGAGGCGGCTTTCAATTACGACCGGGGACTGCGCTCCGTCCGCTCCACGCTTTATACGCCTGGCTTCCTTGCCTGCCTGGAAGACGCCGATCCCGATGCGCACTATCGGCAGGTCTGGCGGGAGGCGGACGGCCCAACGGATACCGACCGCGCCCTGTACGGCGATCTGACCACTTATCTGCCGGACCAGTTGCTGGTGAAGATGGATGTGTCTACCATGGCCCACTCCCTGGAGGCACGCTCTCCGCTCCTGGACCGACAGCTTATCGAATACGCGGCCACGATCCCGGCCCAGCAGCTCACAGCCGGTTATCGGACCAAGCCTCTCTTAAAGCGCCTTGCGGAGCGCTATGTGCCGGCCCATGTCCTCCATCGCCGCAAGCGCGGCTTCGTGATGCCGGCCTCGCGCTGGCTGCGTGGAGAGCTGGCGCCGCACCTGCGCGCCTTGCTGGGCGCGCCGGCCATCGCCGAGCGCGGCCTCTTCCGGCCCGACGTGCTCTGCCATATGCTCGATGAGCACCAGAGCGGGCAGCGCGATTGGGGCGATCCCCTCTGGACGCTGATGGTCCTGGAGATCTGGTCCCGGCTCTTCGTAGACCGCACGCTCTCCAGGGAGGATCGGCTGGATGCGGTCTTATAGGGCGTTTTCGAGGTGAGCATGCGTGTCTTGATGACCGGCATGGACTGGTATCCCAACGAGCCGGGAGGGCTGAACCGGTATTTTTATGAAGAGGCGCAGGCCCTTGCGGCAGCCGGGATGACAGGCATGGCGCTTGTGTCCTACCTGGAGCCAGGACAGACCGGGCCGATGCCTCTGCGCGCCCTGGCCGAGCGTGGAGCGCCTCTTTCCCAGCGCATGCGCGGCGCGAGGCATCTCGCACGTGAAATCCTGAAGCAGGGAGTAGACGTCGCCAATTCGCACTTTGCGCCCTATGCTTATCCCTGGCTTCGGGACCTTCCCCGACAGGTCCCCCTCGTAGCGCACTTCCACGGGCCGTGGGCGGATGAGATGGCCGTCGAGAAGTTCGGCCTCGGAGGGCGCGCGCGCGCCCTGCTGGCCCGACGCATCGAGCGCGCTGTCTACCGCCGCGCCGACCGCATCGTGACTCTTTCCAAGGCGTTCCGGGACGTGGCTCATCGACGCTATGGGGTCCCGGTAGAGCGTATCCGTGTGATTCCCGGTGGCGTAGACCTGTCGCGCTATTTTGCCGCCCCGATCCGTCCGGAGGCGCGGGAGCGGTTGGGCTGGCCGCAGGACGCGCGTATCCTTCTCGCCGTGCGGCGCCTATGGCGCCGCATGGGCCTGGAAAACCTGATCGACGCCATGCAGAGCGTGCGCCGTACCCACCCGGACGCGCGGTTGTTGATTGGCGGGACAGGCCCCATTGCGGCAGAGCTGGCGGCCCGTATCCAGGAAAGAAGCCTCACCGAGCACGTCAAGCTGCTCGGCTTTATTCCCGAATCCGACCTGCCGCTCGCTTATGCCGCTGCCGACATCAGCATTGTGCCGACGATCGCGCTGGAGGGCTTCGGGCTCATCACCGTCGAGTCGCTGGCTGCCGGCACGCCCGTGCTCGGTACGCCGATAGGCGGTACCCCGGAGATTCTGGAAGGCCTGTGCCCTGATCTGATCTTTGCCTCCACGGATCCCACGGACCTGGCGGAACGCATCCATGCCGTGCTTTCCGGACAGGTCGCGTTGCCGGACAGAGCGGACTGCCGTCGTTACTGCACCCGTTATGGCTGGCCGGAAGTCCTGCCTTGCCTCCACGCTGTTTTTGAGGAAGCCTGAAGGGCTGGCCGCAGTCCTGTACAGGCCAGGAAAGGGTGAAAACAGACGATACGATTTACTTTTTGTAATAATGCGATATATTTTTTATTTTCCAGGAGAATAGCTGGTTTGGCACAGATTTTGCAGTAGCCTCTATTGTAGCTACATATCTGTGCCATGTTGACAACATAATTTCGGCATAGGTATTTCGAAAGGAGGGCAATGTGCTAACATTGCGCCACGTTCCGGCCCGGGCTCTCCGTACTGCCATCCTCTGCGGAGTAGTCCTGCTCGCCTATAGCGCCGGAACCGCTCGGGCGGATATCATTCCCCAGCTCGAGCTCCTGGGCGTCGTAGCGGATACTTCCAATCCGGGAGAGTACACCTGGACCTATCGGGTAGACCTGACCAACAATGAATTTCTGAACGGGGGCAACACGGCCGGGAAATATACCAAAAATACCGACTGGGTTACCCTCTACGATTTCGTTGGCTACGACTCTGCCGTAGGCATTAACTTCTCAGATACGAGTGCCTACGACACCGCGGTCGGCACAACCTCGGTGAGCGATTGGTACAATACGGTGCAAAACAAGGGCGTGACTCCAACGCTTGTCGTACCGTCCGACAATGCGGCCATTCCGAACCTGACCTTCGAGTACATTGGAGCAGGTACGGGCGCCGGCCCTCAAACACTGGGCTACTTCACTATCGACTCCAACGTGTCGGTAGTGGATGAGAATGGCAACTTCACCAGCTCGGCGCACAACACGGGCGGCGGGATGGATCAGAACGTCGGTCCACTCGACGTTCCCGCTCCCGAACCGCCTGCCCTCGCTATGCTGGCAGGCACAGGCGTACTGGGGTGGAGTTGGCGTCGGCGCCGCGCCAAGCTGGTCTAGTGTCCCAACACGCCAGGGATGGTTAACCTATGCTATCTCGGGCTGGAGGGATGCTTTTTCGGCAGCTTCCATTTAAGCGATAAACCTCGCCGCTGATGGCACGGCCTGGTGAGGTTTTTGTATAGAAGTTATGTCGCACGTGTCAGCCCTCTAATTGGCAGAGGGCTTTTTTTTGTTCTTTCGGGGAGTCGGTACGCGCTGATTCTTACTTCTCGCTGATTTCAGCCTGTCAGGGAGTCTTGCGGATGATCGCCAGCACCTCTTCGCGCCGTGCGGTCCTCGCTTCCGGGGTCCGAGCTTCCAGGTTCAGGCGCACCAGCGGATCGTTGGCGGAGGGGCGCACGTTGAAGCGCCAGTCCGGATACTCCACCGTAATGCCGTCCGTAAAATCCTGTCGACCATCCGCGTAGCGCGTCTTGAGCCGCTCCAGCACGGCCGCCACGTCCGGCACGGTCGAATTGATCTCCCCCGTTACGTAGTAGTCTCCCAGCCCGGCCACCAGTTGGCGCAGCGATCCGTTCGACTCGGAGAGCATCTGCAGCACAGAAAGCAGGGGAATAAAGCCGTTGTCGGCAAAGAAGTGGTCGCGGAAGTAGTAGTGGCCGGAGACCTCGCCGCCGAAGACCGCGTTTTGGGCGCGCATGGTCTGCTTAATATAGGAGTGGCCGACCCGCTCCGGGATCGGGCGCCCGCCCGCCCGTTTGATCCAGTCGGGCACGGCCCAGGAGGCGCGCAGGTCGTAGACAACTCCTGCGCCCGGATGGCGCGCCAGCATCTGGCGGGCTACCAGGGCCGTGATGAAGTCGCCGGGCACGGGCTCGCCCCGCTCGTCCACGAAGAAGACCCGGTCGGCGTCGCCATCCCAGGCCACGCCCAGATCGGCGCCTTCGGCCTGGACCCGCGCCACCAGCGGCTCGATATTCTCTCGCTCGAAGGGATTGGGATCGTGGTGAGGGAAGCGCCCGTCCGGGGGGAAGCACATCTCGTTCACGGCAAGCTGGGGCAGCCTCGCGAACAGCGCCTGCGCCACCGGCCCTCCGGCGCCGTTGCCTGCGTCCGCCACGATCTTGAGCGGCCGGATTTTCTCCACGTCCACAAACTGCAGCAGATGCGCCAGGTATTCGTCCAGAAGGGCGCGGTGCGTCACCTTTCCCGGATTCGGCGCCTCCGCAAATGCCCCGGACACGACCAGGTCGCGCAGCCGCTCCAGTCCCGATCCCTGCCCGACGATATGAGCGCCCGCCCGCACGATCTTCATGCCGTTGAGTTCTTTGGAGCAGTGGGAGGCCGTGATCTCCACGGCGGGCAGATCGAGCTGGCCGGAGGCATAATAGACCATGTCCGTGGTGGCCAGGCCGATCGCCAAAACATCCAATCCCTGCTGCACGATCCCGCTGGAGAGCGCCTCGACCCATACCGGGCTGGACAGGCGCGCGTCGTGGCCGACGACCACCGGCCCCGTGCCGAAGAAGGCGGCCAGTCCCCGCCCGATCTGCTCTACGCCTTCGGGTGTGAGCGGCGCCTGGTAGGTCTCCGCCAGGCCGATCTTGCCATAGTAGGCGCTCGATGAATCCACCAGGTCCGGCACGAGCGCGCGGATATCGTAGGTGCGAAAGACTTTGGGATCGACCTCCGTCACGAAAACTTCTCCTGTAATGCTTGGTACGGCCGATTCCTGTTTGTTCGCTGGATACCGGCGGCGCTTCTTTCGTTCAACAAGGCCGGGAAGTGTGCGCCGACTCGCGCCGCGCCGGCCCTCCCTGATAGATTACCTTGTACGTGGCCCTCTGCATCACGCGCGGATACCAGATCGTCAATTTCGTGAAGAAGCCCTCGGCCTCCTGGGACGTGGCGAACGGGCCATGAGTCGGACCGAGCAGCGTTGAAGGTAGAGTGCGCCTGCGGCGCGGCGTAGAAATGTGAAGATAAAACATGCGCTCCTCCTCTTCCATCCAGTACCAAATAACGAATACCAGCCTGTTCCGTGGCAACAGCAGTCTCTGCTGTACTCCTTGCATAAACTGTGCCAAGAGGAGGCGTAGAGACAATTCAGTTTTCAACCACGCAGGCTTTCCTCAATCAACTCCTCGGCACTATCGTGCTGACATGCGGAGACACCTGCTTTGCCGAGAGATTTCCTTTCTTTGTTCGGGCGACTGAAGTCGCAGCAACAAGAGCACAAAGTCCGCCTACGCGGACTGCCATTGCAAGGTTTTGCCTCCACCTCTCAGCCCCTACTTACTCAAGAGCAGAGGGAGAGCCTGACGGCTCCAGTCGCCGAAGGGCGACTTCGCGCTCTGGTGGCTGCGGCTTTAGCCGCCCGAACAAAGAAAGAGGATTTTCTTTAAAGCCTACGGGAAAGTTGCCCAACCTGTCAAGCAAATATTCGGTACCTCCAAATAACCCCGCTCTCCAGATACTATCGTCTAGTGGCATTGTGGATCTTCCTGTGCAGCATTACTTGATAGCGTGAAGACGGAGCATGTTGAGGGCGGTGGTGGCGGAGCGGAGGCGGACGACCTGGCGGGAGCCAATAAAATTGGCTTTCTCGACGTCGCAGCCGCCCGCGTAGGCGAGGGCGATGTAGACGAGGCCGACCGGCTTCTCCGGCGTGCCGCCCTCCGGTCCGGCGATGCCGGTGATGCCGATGCCGTAATCCGTTCCAAACCGTTTTCTGGCGCCTTCGGCCAGCGCCTGCCCGACCTCCCGGCTGACCGCGCCGACGCGGGCGATCATCTCGGCCGGCACGCCGACCAGATCGGTCTTCGCTTCATTGCTGTAGACGACCGCGCCGCCGAGGAAGACCGCCGAGCTGCCCGGCACGTCCGTAATGCGCTGGGCCACCAGCCCGCCCGTGCAGCTCTCCGCCGTGGCGACCGTCTTCCCCCGCTCTTTGAGCAGATGGACCACCGCCTGCTCCAACGTCTCCTCATCCTCGCCGTAGATGGCGTCTCCCAGACGCTCCCGCACCAGCGCCGCCCGCTCAGAGATCAGCCGTTCGGCCTCCTCGACTGTGTCCGCCTTCGCCGTGACCCGCAGATGCACCTCGCCCACCTTGGCGTAGGGCGCGACCGTCGGGTTGGCGTCGTGCATCAGGTCCTTGACCTTGTCCTCGGCCACGCTCTCGCCCACGCCCACCACGCGCAGCACTTTGGAGCGGATCGTGCCGGTGTTGCCGGTCTTCTCCCGCAGATAAGGCGCCACCTGATTGTCCACCATCGGGATGAACTCGTTCGGGGGGCCGGGCATCGCGATGCCGATCTTGCCGTCTTTTTCGAAGAGGAGGCCGGGAGCCGTACCGTTGGGGTTGTCGATAGCACGGCCGTGCGTGGGGACCATCGCCTGGCGCAGGTTGCTCTCCAGGACCGGCATGCCGCGCGAGCGAAAGAAGCGGCGCAGCCGCTCGGCGATGGCCTCATCCTGGCGCAGCATGTCGCTGAAGGCGGCGGCAAGGCCGTCGCGGGTGATGTCGTCCATCGTCGGGCCTAACCCGCCGATCGTGAGGACGATGTCCGAGTCGGCCAGGGCCTGCCGCAGGGCCGCGACCAGCCGCTCCATGTTGTCGCCCACCGTGACGCGGCGATACAGAGAGATACCCAGTTCCGACAGCACGCGCGCCAGGTAGGCGGCGTTCGTGTCCACGATCTGACCGAGCAGCAGTTCGGTCCCCACAGAGACGATTTCCGCGCGCAACCTTTACCCACCTCCATCGAAGGTGTTCCATTATAACGCGGCGGCGCGCCGGATTGCAAGCTTTTTCAGTCCTGCACGGGCTCACTCGGAGAAACGTCCGCAGGCGCCTTGTCGTGCAGAAAGTGAGGGGTAAGCTGGAGCACGATCTCCGCCACCGCCTCCGATCCCTCGCCGCTTAAATGCAGCTTCGAGCGGGTCAGCGTCAGGGTCTGCCCATCCGCGACGCGGCCCACGCCGGTATAATCGTTGTGCAGGCGCAGCGGCTTCTCGGCGCCGGCCACGCGCCAGGAGCAGTCCAGCTTCCAGTCGGCATTCAGATCCACCGTTCCGTTGCCGTTCATGCGCGGATGGACGCGGACGCTGTAATTGCCGGCGATCAGGCCGATAGCCGCAGCCGCCAGCGACTGGGGATTGGCGGTCGTATTCAGCTCGATCGGGTGCTCGTTGACCGTCTGCCCATCGGCCTCGATCTTCGCCTGATGCTCGTGACCCGCGCTGTCGGTGACCTTGATCAGGCCTTCCGCGTGAATCGTAAACTGTTGCGGCAGCACGTCGACAAGCCGAATATCAGCGCGCAGGTCGCGCAGTTGCTCCGGGTCCGTATAGGTGACGATCAGCGAATTATCCGCCGGATTGGCCTGGACGATCGGGTAAGCCGCCACGGCGCCCGGTCGATATTTGGGCAGTTGTTGAAGATCGGCCAGAATCGTCGTTGCGGAAGTCGTCAGCGACGAAGACGGAATCTTGATCGTCCTGGGCGGAAAGACGACATCCTGCTGCGCCTGGAGCAGCGGCCCGGTATCGCCGCTCACAACCAGCAAACCGAGCACAAGGAGAATACCCGGCATGTATCTTTGAAGACGGATCACGATGTTGCCTTCCTTTCTGTAGCGCGCGTTTCGCTGCTTCGCTCTTCTCCGAAAAATCGGAATGCAGGCAGAGAAGCGGGCAGGCGATTGCCCTTATCTGGTGATGCCGGGCGGGATGGCGCTCTTTAGACGATAGGCCAGATCGACCGGTTACCAGGCCACTTCTCTCCGAGCGACTTCCTTTTTTAGCTTTTCCGTCCGCAGGACGGTTGTCCTGTTCCTTAATTCCCCCTCTCCTTACGAAGGAGAGGCAGGGCCGCAAGGCCCGTGGTGAGTGGGGGTGAGGTCTTTCCGTCCGCAGGACGGTTGTCCGAAGGACCTCCAGACGAGTCGTTCACGACCCGGCTATACGAGTCGTTCACGACCCGGCTATACGGGTCATTCATGGCCCGGCTACACGGGTCGTTCACGACCCGGCCAAAAGGCCCGGCGAATACGGCGGCTAACCGGGTCGTTCACGACCCGGCACGAGGTAACTCCGATCACCCGTGCAGGAAATCACGTTCTAATAGCGTAATCAATAATCCGGCCCGCAATTTGCGGTGTACGTGTCAAATGAAGGAGTTGGCTTCCGTGAAGGGACATCGCGCCCCCGCATTTCCATGCATTCCTGATTATTCCGCCTTCCAGCGGCCTCGAAGGACCGGGAGGCGTTTCCTGCTCGCTCTGCTCTGCAGCCTGTGTGTCCTGGCGATTATGCCTGGCTGCACGACCGGGCGCCATTCCGCCAACAGTGGCGCGCAGGCCGGAGGCAAGACCTTCCGCTACCCGCTCTTCAGTGAGCCGACTACGCTCGATCCCGCTCTGGTCGAGGATGGCATGACCATCGACCTGCTCCAGAACATCTATGAGGGACTGGTCAAGTGGGATGAGCAGAACCAGATCGTGCCTAACCTGGCGGAGAAGTGGGACGTCAGCCCGGACGGCAAGACCTATACCTTCCATATCCGGCACGGCATCAAGTTCCACAACGGCCGGGAGTTGACTGCCCAGGACTTCAAATACAGCATGGAGCGCTGCTGCGACCCCAAGATGCAGTCGCCTACCGCGCCCACGTACCTCAAAGACATCGTCGGCGCGATGGACCGCATCAACGGCAAGGCATCCGAAGTCTCCGGCATCAAGGTCCTCGATCCCTATACCCTCCAGATCACTATCGACGCCTTTAAGCCCTACTGGCTCGGCAACATGACCTATCCCACGGGATACGCCGTGTGCAAGGAGGCCATCGATCAGACCGGCGGCAAAGTGGACGAGCACTCGGCCATCGGCACGGGGCCGTTCAAGCTGGTAAGCTTCCGGCGCGATTACCAGGTCACCCTGGAAGCCAACCCGGACTACCACGAGGGCCGGCCCAAGCTCGATGGCATCGAGCGGCCCGTCCTGCAGGACGGCACCACCCGCCTGAACAAGTACGCCGCCAACGAGCTCGACGACCTGATCATCTCGCCGCAGGACCTGGACCGCGTCAATAACGACCCTAATCTGAAGCCCGACCTGCACACCTTTCCGCGCGCCGAAATCTGGTATCTGGCGCTCAACCAGGCGGCGTCTGGCTCGCCCTTCGGCAATCGCGACGTGCGCCGAGCCTTTGCGATGGCCGTCGATAAGACCGAGGTGATCCGCGTCGCCTTGAAGGATACGGCAGACCTGGCGAACGGCATCGTGCCGCCCGAAATGCCCAACTACCACTCGGATGTCCGGCCGATCTCCTACGACCCCGCGCAAGCGCGGCAGTTGCTGGCAAAGGCGGGCTATCCCGGCGGCAAGGGCTTTCCCCTGCTCACCGTCTCGTTCCGCCAGGACCAGCCGGAGGTCGGAAAAGCCGCCGAGATCATGGTCGAGCAGTTGCGGACCAATCTCGGCATCAATCTCCAGTTGCGCCCCACGGAGTGGTCCCAGCTTCTTACCGAGCGGATGAACAAGTCGCTGCCGATCATCTTCCTGCGCTGGGCCGCCGACTACCTCGATCCCCAGGATTTCCTCTCGGTCATGCTGCATACCAGCCACAAAGTCAACGGCCAGGAAGACCATCCGGAGAACGGCGTCGGGTACAGCAACGCGCAGTTCGACACGCTCTGCGACCAGGCTGACGTGGAGCACGACCCACAGAAGCGCATGGCCCTCTACCGGCAGGCCGAGCAGATCGCCGTGGACGATGCGCCCTGGGTGCCAATCTACTTCAAGAAAGATGTCGAGTTGATTAAGCCGTGGGTCGGCGGGATTCGCGACAGCATGTTCGGCCATCTGCCCCACGTCACCACGACCGTATCCCGTTGATGCCCATGCCGAAAATAGACCTCACCCCCCTCCTCGCCACGGACCTTGCGGTCCTGCCTCTCCTTCGTAAGCAGAGGAGGAGATTTGCCGTAGGGATGCTGCTCCTCTTGGCGCTTGCGCTTTCCGGCTGCACGACCGGACGGCATGGCGAGCCCTCAGCCTCCGATCTGCACACGCTGCGCGAATCGCTCTATGTGGAGCCGACCACGCTCGAGCCGGCCAACATCCCGGACCAGCCCACAGCGGAGCTGCTCATGCATATCTTCGAGGGGCTGGTCCGCATCAACCAGAACAATCAGGTCGAGCCTGCCCTGGCGGAGACATGGGAGATCAGCAAGGACGGCAAGGCCTACACCTTCCATCTGCGTAAAGGCGTCACCTTCTCCAATGGGCGTCCGCTGGCCGCCGCCGACTTCAAGTACAGTTGGGAGCACGCGCTCTCGCCGCAGACCGCCTCGCCCGTCGCCGCCAACTACCTGGACGGCATCCTGGGCGTTAAAGACGTGGTCGCCGGCCGGCGCAAGGACCTGCCCGGCGTCAAAGCCCTCGACGACCAGACCCTTCAGGTGCAGATCGACCGGCCGCGCGCCTACTTCTTAGATATGCTCACCTATCCCACCGGCTGGGTGATCTGCAAGGAGGCGGTCGAAAAGAATGGCGGCGTCGTGAATCAGAACTCCCTGATCGGAACGGGGCCGTATACCCTCGAATCCTACCGGCCGGGCAACGACCTGACCCTCGCCGCCAACCCCAGCTACTGGGGCGGCAGGCCCAAACTGGACCGGATCGAGATGCCCATCATCCTCGATCGGGATACCATCTACAACAACTTCGTCACCGGCCGACTGGACTTCGTCGCCCTCATATCTCCCATCCGCTACGCGCAGGACCGCGACGCGCATAAGCTGACCGACGAATACAAGCTCGTTCCGGAAGCGGTCGTGGATTACGTCTCCATGAACGAGGCGATTCCCGCGTTCGCGAACAAGCTGGTACGGCAGGCGATCCTCCTGGCGATCGACCGCGATCAGATCTACCGGGTCGCCTACAAGAACGTCGGCGCCATCGCAGAAGGCATGCTTCCGCCGGAGCTGCCCGACGCCGGCCCGCCCCCTCCGCATATTCCCTACGATCCGGCCAGGGCGCGGCAGTTGCTGTCCCAGGCGGGCTATCCTGGCGGCAAGGACTTCCCTCCGATCACGCTCACGTTTCAGCAGCACGAGCCCACGTATGCTGCGGTCGCGCAGATCATCATGGCGAACTTGCGCGACAACCTGGGCCTGACGGTCAACCCGCAGGTATTGGAGTTCGGAGAGTTCATCAACGCCGAGACCAGGCATGCGCTGCAGTTATATATCTCGAACTGGGTGGCAGACTACCCGGACCCGCAGGATTTCCTTTCCACCCTGTTCGTGTCTACCGCGCCCCTGGACCGCACCGGCCACAAGAATCCGGCCTTCGATGCTCTGTGCGCGCGGGCCGACGCAGAGTCCAATCATGCCCTTCGGGCCAGTCTCTACTCCCAGGCCAATCGAATCCTGATGGACGATGCGGCCGTCCTGCCGCTGGTCTTCTCGCCGCGCATCATCCTCGTCCAGCCCAACGTGCAGGGCTGGCGAGCGAACCTGTGCAACCTTCTGCCCCACACGCAGACGGTAAAAACAAGCAACCGGGGTTAAAACCCCGGTCTGAAATACGAGACCCGCCTTCGCGGGTTAAAGCCTTCACCTCCATCCCCTCCCACGAATCGGGGAGGAGGTTAGGGGATGAGGTCTCTAACCTCCGCTTAAAAAGTCCGCCCGTGAGGGCGGTTGGCAGCAACGCTGCCTTCCAGACGGGTCGTTCACGGCCCGGCGAAAACCCGTGTCAAAAAGCTCATGCTACCCTTCATCCTAAAACGCATCGCGCTGGCGATCCCGACACTGATCGCCGTCTCGTTCCTGGTGTTCGTCGCCGCCCGGCTGGCGCCGGCCAGCCCCGTCGAGATCATCCTGGGCGAGAAGGCCACGCCCGAAGCGGTCGCGCGTCTCAAGCATGAGTACGGACTGGACAAGCCGTTCCTGATCCAGTACGTGGATTACGTCTGGAACATCGTGGCGCACGGCGATTTCGGAAGGTCCTTCTCGCGCGGACAGGAGCCGATCTCCGAGATGATCGCCACCGACTTTCCGGTCACGGCGCAGTTGGCGATCATGGCGCTGCTGTTCGCGATGGTCCTGGGGCTGTCGATGGGCACGCTAGCCGCGCTCTACCACAACTCCTGGTTCGATCGGGCGGCGATGGCGGTTGTCGTCGGGCTGGTCTCGATCCCCAGCATCGTGCTGGGGCCGGTGCTGGTGCTGTTCCTGGCCATCCGGCTGCGCGCGTGGACGCATCTGCCCGTTAGTGGCTGGGATGCGCCCATCTACACGGTCCTCCCCACGGTGACGCTGGGCGCGCGTACCGCTGCCCTGCTGGCCCGCTTCCAGCGCGCCTCGCTGCTGGAGGTCTTGCGGCAGGACTATATACGCACGGCCATGGCCAAAGGCCTATCGCGCGGCAAGGCGGTCTGGCGGCACGCCCTCAAGAACGCGTTCCTGCCCGTCCTGACGGTCATCGGGACCAACTTCGGCGCGCTCCTGACCGGCTCGTTCGTCGTGGAGACCATCTTTCAGGTGCCCGGCATCGGCTACGAGTCGATCAACTCTATCACCAAGCGCGACTATCCGGTGATCCAGGGCATGGCCTTGCTGGTCGCGGTCATCTACATCCTGGTCAACCTGGGGGTGGACATCCTCTACGGCGTGGTGGATCCGCGCGTGCGCTCGCAGGAGGCGCGCTCGTGACCGAGGTCCCCCTGCCGGAAGTCCGCGAAGCCGCCGGAGCCGCGTTCCGCCCGGCGGAGCTGCCGCCGCCGGTCAGTCCCGGCGCCGATGCCTGGCGGCGCCTGCGCCGCAATCCCGTTGCCGTGGCCTGCATGCTCTACATCGGGCTTCTCCTGCTGGCGGCCCTGTTCGCCAATTTCCTCGCCCCGTATCGCTACGATTTTCAGGACCTCCAGCGCTACACCTCCCTGCCCGCGCCGCCCGATCGCCATCACCTCCTCGGCACGGACGATCTCGGCCAGGATGTCCTCAGCCGCCTGCTCTACGGGGCGCGCGTCTCGCTCGGCGTGACCGTGGTCGTGGTGGGCATCGAGGTGCTCATCGGCGTGCCGCTGGGGCTGGCCGCCGGCTACTTCAGCGGCCGGATCGACCTGTTTCTCATGCGGATCACCGACGTGATGTTCGCCTTCCCGGACATCCTTCTGGCGATCCTGCTCACGGCCATCATCCGGGCGGGCAGCCAGGCATTGCCTCCCATCTATAGCCTGCTCACGCTCTTTGCGGCGCTGGGGGTCGTCGGCTGGCCGGGCATCGCGCGCCTGGTGCGCGGCCAGGCGCTCTCGCTGCGGGAGAAAGAGTTCATGGAAGCCGCCCGCGCGATGGGCGTCCGCAACAGCACGATCATCCGCCGCCATCTCCTTCCCAACCTGCTCAGCCCCATCATCGTGCAGGTGACCCAGGATGTGGCGGGGGTCATCCTCGCCGAGGCCACCCTCTCCTTCCTCGGCCTGGGCGTGCAGCCGCCCTTCCCCAGTTGGGGCCGCATGATCCAGGACGCTCTGCCCTACAAGGAAGCCTATCCCCTCTTGCTGCTCCTGCCCAGCCTCGTCCTCGCCCTGACCGTCATGGCCTTCAACTTCTTCGGCGACGCCCTCCGCGACGCCCTCGATCCCCGCCTCCGTTCCTAGCCTTTCTCTGCGCTCGGCTGCGAGGGTGTCGCGTGAACGAAAGATAGTAGAGTCCCGTATTGTATGTTGACTTTTGCTGAGAAAAGGAAATGGCAGGGCGCAGCGATAGCAAGATGGTACAGAAAGCAGCTCCCCTCTCGATTCAAGAACGGCAGTTGACTGTCACGCGCTATCTTCGCGCCTCGACGCGGGCGGCCGAGCAGATGGCCCTGATATTCGATCTGGACGGTCTGCTGGAAAAGGTCGCCACCACGCTCGTAGACGATTTTGATGCGGTCCTGGCGCGCGTGTGGCTCTATGAGCCGGAGACCCGCGCGCTGCGCCTGACGGCCGGCGCCGGGATTTCGAACCAGAAACTGGACGCCCTGCACGCGCAGATCGACGTAGCCTCCTATCCGCACCCGGCCGGCGAGGCGGCCCGTACCCTCCGGCCGGTCGTGCAGAACGCTCTGGCAGGCGACTCGCCGCTTCCGGAGTGGGCGCGGCACGCGGGGATCGTCTCCCTGGCGGCGTTTCCGCTGGTCATCGGCAGGACGCTGCGCGGCGTACTGGCCTTCTTCTCTCGCCAGACACTCTACGACGAGGTCATGGAGGCGCTGGCAAACTTCGCCGCCATCGTCACCGCCGCCGTCAGCGACATCGACCAACTGGAGCGCGAGCGCGCCGCCCGCGAGGAGCTGGAGCGGAAGGAGCAGGCATTGCGGGAGACCGAAGAGCGCTTCCGGATCATGGCCGACAGCGCTCCGGTCCTGCTCTGGATGTCGGATACGGAGGGAAGCTGCACCTTCCTGAACGAGGGCTGGCTGAAATTCACCGGCCGCGCGATGGAGCAGGAGATGGGAGACGGCTGGAAGGAATCCATCCATCCGGAAGACCTCAAGTTCGTGATAGACACCTATCGACAAGCGCTGCAGACTCGGCAAGGTTACCAGATCGAATACCGCCTGCGCCGCGCCGACGGCGGCTATCGCTGGCTTTTCAGCAGCGCCGCGCCGCGCTTCCTGCCGGATGGGCAGTTTGCCGGCTTTATCGGCTCCTGCGTCGACATCACCGAGCGCAAGGAGACGGAAGAGGCGCAGTTGCGTACTCAGCGAGAGATCGAATCGCTCAACGCGCGGCTGCAGCGGGCGATGACGGAAACGCACCATCGGGTTAAAAACAGCCTGCAGATCGTGGCGGCGATGGTGGACATGCAGAGGATGGAGGAAGACAACGCCCTTCGGGCCGAGAGCCTCAAGCAGTTGGGCATGCATATCCATACGCTGGCCGTCGTCCATGACATCCTGACGGAGCAGGCCAAGCAAGACGGCCTGGCGCACAGCGTCTCCGCGCAGGCCGTCCTGGAGCGGCTGCTGCCCGCGCTGCAAAACATGGCCGGCGCGCGCCCGATCCGCTTCTCGCTGGCGGACGCGCATCTCTCCTCCCAGCAAGGCACGTCCCTGGCGCTGGTCGCCAACGAGCTGGTCAACAACGCGCTCAAATACGGCCAGGGCGCCGTCGAAGTCCATCTCAGCGTCCAGGATCACCACGCCCTGCTGAAGGTGCGGGACCACGGCCCTGGCTTCCCGCCGGACTTCGATTCGCGTCAGGCGGCCAACACGGGCCTGGAACTGGTTCAGAACCTGGTCCGCTCCGACCTCTCCGGTCAGATCCAATTCGCCAACCAGCCGGAGGGCGGCGCCTGCGTCACCGTCTCCTTCCCCATCAAAAGCTAGTCCAAATGAGACCCCCCGCTCGCTAAAAGCGAGCGGGGGGTTCCTTCTTCGAGCCAGTACGTAAACGCCGATACGCTCACGAATATCAAAAGCTTTTCCGTCCGCTTCCTTAAAATTCCCCCTCTCCTTACGATGGAGAGGGGCAGGGGTGAGGTCTATGGGTGAGGTCCGTCCGCAGGACGGTTGTCCGAAGGCCCTCCAGACGGGTATTTCAATGCCCGGCTATATGGGTCATTCATGGCCCGGCTAAGAAGCCTTAGAGGAGAGCGTAGGGACGGACGCGGCCGGCGAGGTCGCGCGTGATGCGCGCCTCCACATAGATGCCGTCTTCGCGGTAGTCTGCTTTGAGGACCCGGCCATACTCATAGCACTGCGCGACGAGGTCGCTGCGGTCGTAGGGGACTCGCAGGCGCACCTCCACCAGCAGGCTCTCGATGGTGGACACCACCCGGTCCATCAGGTCCGGGATGCCCTCGGCGGTCCGGGCGGAGATCGCCGTCGAATTCTCCGTGTTGGCGACCAGCTCCCGTAGCGCGTACTGGTCTTTGACCAGATCGGCTTTGTTGAAGGCGGTGATCATCGGCTTGTCTGCGGCCCCCAGCTCCTCCAGTACCTCCATCACCGCCTCTTGCTGCACCTCCCGGTGCGGGTGATTGGCGTCCACGATATGGATCAGGAAGTCCGCCTCGATGGTCTCCTCCAACGTCGCGCGGAAGGCGGCGACCAGATTGGTAGGCAGGTTGCGGATAAAGCCGACCGTGTCGGTGAGCAGGATCGCCCAGCCGTCGGGCAGGACCACGCGGCGCGTCGTCGGGTCCAACGTGGCGAACAGCTTGGGATCGGCGTAGACCTCGCTGCCGGAGAGCGTGTTGAGCAGGGTCGATTTGCCGGCGCTGGTGTAGCCGACGAGCGCGGCGGTCGGGAAGGGCAGGCGGCGCCGCTGCGCCCGCTGCTGCTGGCGTGTGCTGCGCACCTCCGCCAACTGCGCCTCCAGGTCGCTGATGGTCTCGCGGACCTTGCGCCGGTCGGTCTCCAGCTTCGTCTCACCCGCGCCGCCGCGCACCCCGATGCCGCCCTGCTGGCGCTCGAATTTCGTGTAGAGGTTAGAGAGCCGCGGCAGCAGATAAGTCAGCTGCGCCAACGAGACCTGCAGCTTGCCTTCGCGGGTGTGCGCTCGCTGCGCGAAGATGTCGAGGATAAGCTGCGTGCGGTCGATGACGCGGCACTTGATCGCCTCTTCGAGGTTGCGCGCCTGCACCGGCGACAGCTCACTGTCCACGATGACCAGGTTCGCGCGGGCATCCTGCACGCCGGCAAAAAGGTCCTGCGTCTTACCCGGCCCGATATAGTAGGCGGGGTCCGGACGGTCGCGCCGCTGGTAGAACTCGCCGACCACCTCGGCGCCGGCCGTCTCGGCCAGCGCGGTCAATTCCTGCTGGGCGTAAGGCCGAATCTCCTCGTCCGGCTCAACGGAAACCAGTACGGCCCGCTCGCTATCAGTGACTTCATGCATAATGGGCGTTCTAGACATACTCTATTGTCCCAGACGGAAACCCACCTGTCAAGCGGGCTAATTCTCTATTGATAGACGGGCTGGCGGCGAAAACCCGCCAACGGATCAAGGCGAAGGGGTGGACCCAGACTCAAGCAGCCCGGGTATTAGGCGCCAGGGCCATCGCATTTGGAATTTCCGCCCGCCAGGGCGGTGGGCCGCCCACCTTAAGTTCCCCCTCTCCTTACGAAGGAGAGGGGGAGGGGTGCCGAACCATTGAGGCACCGATGGCGATTGGACAGGGGTGAGGTCCGCCCGCCAGGGCGGTTGGCCGAAGGCCTGCCAGACGGGTCGTTCACGGCCCGGCCAAAACCAGGGACGCGTTTCCGATGTCATGACGGGTAAAATGGGTGGCATGGCCTATGATCGCCTCCTGTGGTTCCTCAAGCGGCTCGAAGGCAACATACGCATTATCGTGGAGGAGCCCAACGAGGATCACTCGCAAGGGCGCATCTTCGTCGGATCGCTAAACTATTAAATCCCTGTAGATAGGAAACGCTATGCTTCTGGGAGGACTGCTGATGACCGCGATAGCCGGCGTGATGGCGCTGGGCGCCTTGCATCCGGCGACACTGCGCTGCGAATACCGGACCGACCCGCTCGGCATCGACGTGGCCGCGCCGCGCCTGAGCTGGACGCTCGAAGCCAAGCCGCGCGGCCAGATGCAGGCGGCCTATCAGGTGCTCGTTGCCAGCAGTCCGGGGACACTTCGGCACGACCAGGGCGACCTCTGGGACAGCGGCAAAGTCGCCTCCGACCGGTCGGTCCAGATCGTGTACGGAGGCCAGCCGCTCGCCTCCCGGCAACGGGTCTGGTGGAAAGTGCGCGTCTGGGACCAGCAGGACCATCCTTCCGACTACAGCGCGCCCGCCTGGTGGGAGATGGGCCTGCTCCAGCCGGCGGACTGGAAGGCGCAGTGGATCGGCTTCCAGACCGTTCCCGACACCAGCCAGTCCGGCCCCGCTCCCTATCTGCGCCAGACCTTCGCGGTGCAAAAGGGCGTGCGCCAGGCGCGCCTCTACGCCAGTGCCATGGGCCTCTACAAAGCGTTCCTCAATGGCAGGCGCGTCGGAGACGACATCTTCACGCCCGGCTGGACCGACTACCACAAGCGCATCCAGGTTCAGACCTACGACGTGACGGACCTGATCCGATCCGGACAGAATGCCATCGGCGTGATTCTGGGAGATGGCTGGTACTGCGGGAACGTCGGCTGGACCGGCCGCAACCACTACGGCCCGATGCCCCGCGCGCTCGTCCAGTTGGAGATCACCTACCGGGACGGCACGACCCAGACGCTCGTCTCCGACAGCTCCTGGAAAGGCGCCGCCGGCCCCATTCTCGCCTCGGACCTGCTCATGGGCGAGACCTACGACGCCCGCAAGGAGATGCCCGGCTGGGATAGACCCCGCTTCAACGACGCCGGCTGGGACAACGTCACCGCGCTGCCGCGAGAAAGCCGGGAGGATTTCCCCGGCGGCGTTCCGCTCGTCGCCCAGTACGCCCCGACCGTCCAGCAGGTGGACGAGATTCATCCTATCGGCATCGCGGAGCATCCGCAAGGCGCCTACGTGTTCGACCTGGGGCAGAATATGGTCGGCTGGGCGCGCCTGCGGGTGAGCGGCCCGGCGGGAACGACGGTCACGCTGCGCTTTGCAGAGATGCTCAACCCGGACGGCACTATCTACACGGCCAACCTGCGCCGCGCCAAATGCACCGACCACTATACCCTCAAGGGCCAGGGCGAAGAGGTCTACGAGCCCAGCTTCACCTTCCACGGCTTCCGCTACGTCGAGGTGACCGGCTATCCGGGCACGCCCGGCCTCGACGCCATCACCGGCATCGTGGTCCACTCCAATACGCCGCCCTCCGGCACCTTCGCCTGCTCCAACCCGATGGTCAATCAGTTGCAGCACAACATCGTCTGGGGCCAGCGCGGCAACTATCTCGAAGTCCCCACCGACTGCCCGCAGCGCGACGAGCGGCTGGGCTGGATGGGCGACGCGCAGATCTTCGCCCGCACCGGCACCTACAACATGGACATCGCCGCCTTTATGACCAAGTGGATCCAGGACGTGGAGGACGCACAGTCGCCGGAAGGAGCCTATTCGGACATCTCGCCGCGCGTCAAAGACGACATGGCCGACGGCGCGCCGGGGTGGGGCGATGCCGGCGTCATCGTGCCCTGGACGCTCTATGCCGTCTATGACGACACGCGGCTGATTGAGCGGCACTACGAGTCGATGGCGAAGTGGATCGACTATATCCATGCCGCCAACCCGAACCTGTTATGGGAGAACCGCCGCAACCACGATTTCGGCGACTGGCTCAACATCGACGCCGACATTCCCCGCGACGTGATGGCGACGGCCTACTTCGCCTACGACGCCCACCTGCTCGCGCAGATGGCGCAGGCGCTCGGCAAAGCGGACGACGCGCAAAAGTACCAGCAGCTCTTCGAGGGCATCCGGGACGCCTTCGATACCGCCTTCGTCAGCCCGGACGGGCGCATCAAGGGCGATACGCAGACCTGCTACGTGCTGGCCCTGCGCTTCGATCTGCTGCCGGAGAATCTGCGTCCCTTAGCGGCGCAGCATCTGGTCGAGAACATCCAGAAACGCGACGGGCACCTCTCCACCGGCTTCATCGGCGTCGGCTACCTGCTGCCCACGCTCACCCGGACCGGCCATCTCGACGTCGCCTACCGCTTGCTCAACAACGACACGTTCCCCTCCTGGGGTTACTCCATCAAGCACGGCGCGACGACCATCTGGGAGCGCTGGGACGGTTGGACCGAGGAGAAGGGCTTCCAGAACCCCGGCATGAACTCCTTCAACCACTACTCCCTCGGCTCGGTGGGCGAATGGCTGTACGAGACGGTCGCAGGCATCGACCTCGATCCCACTCAGCCGGGCTATAAGCACATGATCCTGCACCCACAGCCGGGCGGCGGCCTGACCTGGGCGCAGGCCACCTACGACTCGCTCTACGGTCCCATCACCAGCGACTGGAAGCTCGATAACGGCGCCTTCTCCTGGAAAGTGACCGTGCCCGCCAACACCACCGCTACCGTTTACGTTCCCGCCAAAGACGCCGCTGGCGTCACCGAAAGCGGCCATCCCGCCAATCAGGCCGAAGGCGTCAAATTCTTACGCATGGAGGCCGGCTTCGCCGTCTACGCGATCGGCTCCGGCGACTACACCTTCACCTCGCCCCAATAGAGGTCACGAAAAAAGCCTTTCTGTTTTCTCGTCCGGGCATTAAAACTGCAGCCCCTGAGACCCCTGCTCGAACCTCTTTCACGGTGAATGCACACACTCCCTCTATCATCCTGAAGAAGGGGCCAGACCAGTTTAGAATTGGTTTAGACTTGCCCCTATACTCCCATCGACGATAGCGCTTGTTCCCACCTCCCTTCGGAAGGGAACCGTGCAGGTCTGTGAAAGGATTCTGAAAGGCCCAGTTCTGTATACTCGGCACAGACCTGCGAAAGGCAGCCATGCAAGACCCATGATCCGGCCAGGAAGGAAGGCCTCAAGATGAAGCTCTCGCGTGAAAGCTGGATACTCATACTCCTCGGTAGCGCCGATCTGGCGACCACCATCCTCTGGATCGATCGCGGGATGGCCCAGGAAGCCAACCCCCTCTTCCATTTCTTTTGGAACCAGGGACTGCTGGCCTTCATCGCCGCCAAGTACCTCTTTCTACTGGGGCCGATCCTCATCCTGGAATGGGCGCGCTGGCGCAGACCCCGATTTGCGCTTATGGGATTACGCACCGGAGTGCTGGCTTATGTCCTGCTGTATGGGGCTGGAGTCACCGGTATCAACTAAAGGAGAACTCGGATGAGCAATACATCGCTGCTCAGGCGCGAAGTGATGCGCGCCGCCTGCTCGGAGCTGATCTTCGACAGTGAAAGCCGGGAGTTTTTCGGCACCGTCACCGTTACCAACATAAGCCCGCAAGCCGTCGCCGGACCGATCCGGGTCCGTCTGGGCGGCCTGGGAATGGGCTTACGCCTCGTACAGCCCGGCGGCCGCCAGACGCAGGAGCCCCAGGTGCTCACCTGCCTGGAAAACGGCCAGTTGCTGCCCGGCGGCTCCGTAGACGTTCCGATCCGCGTGCGAGCATCCTTCTGGCGGTTGGGCCTGGTACGCTTGACCGCCTGCGCGTCCGGAGCCGGATATGGTCTTACCCACGCCGCCCGACCGGTCTACGACGCCGCATGAACATAGAAAGAAAAAGGCCGCCGAGCATTCCGGTGCTCGGCGGCCTTTTCTCCCTGCGGCCAGGGAGTTCGGTTCACTGCGGAGGCTAGGGCTTGACGGTCAGCTTGGCGGATTTGCTGATGGTCGCGGTTCCTGTAATGCTCACCGTCGTCTGCGCCGCCACCGTCTTGGTCTTGACCGTGAAGGTCGCCGCGCTCTGCCCCGCCGAGATCGTGACGCTGGCCGGGACCGTGGCGATCGCCGTGTTGCTGCTCGTGAGCGTGACCGTCACGCTGGCGCCGCTGGCTACCGGCCCGGTCAAGGTCGCCGTGCCCGTGGACGACTGCCCGCCCGTAACAGTAGTCGGATTGAGCTTGACCGACGACATCTCCGGAGCTTTGACGGTCAGCTTGGCGGTCTTCTTGATGCCGTTATAGCTGGCCGTGATGGTGGCGGAGGTCGTCGTCGCGACCGGCGTCGTCGCGATCGTGAAGGAGCCGGAAGACGAGCCGGCCGGGATGGTGATGCTGTTGACCGTCGGATGCGCCACGGAGGCGTTGCTGCTGGAGAGGCTGACTGTGACGCCGCCGGACGGCGCCGGGCCGTTCAGGGACACGATGCCGGTCGAGCTCTTGCTGCCGGTCACCGCCGCCGGACTCAGCTTTTCGCTGTAAAGGCTGGGCGCGTCTACGGTGACCGTGCCCGCCTTGGTCACCTGATTGTAAGTCGCCGTGACGGTGACGGGCGTATTCGTGGAGACCGTACCGGTGAGGATTTCGATGGCCGCGTTCGAGTAGCCCTGCGCTACCGTGATCGTACCGGGCACGGACAAGACGCTCGAATCGCTCGAAGACAGTGAGAGGGTGATATCCGAGGGCGCGGGCCGGTCGAGCGTGACGATCAGCTCGGTATAGGCGCCGCCCACGACCGTGGTCGGACTGAACGTGACGCTCGCGACCACGGCGTCTGCCGCCACCTGCCGGTCCCAGAACCCGCGACCGTAGGTGCCGATGTGCAGCAGGGCCGGGCTGGCGTCGTCGTAGTTGAGCTCCAGGCCCACCACGCTTTCGACAGCCGGCAGGCCGTTCATGAAGCTATACCAGTTGACGCCGCCGTTGTCACTGCGGTAGATGCCCGTGTCCGTCGCCAGGAAAAGCTGGGTCTGATCGTTGGGATTGGCAACGAGCTTCCAGTAGTTGCCGTCCGGCAGCTTGCTCTTCAGGTCTCCGGTCACGTCCGTCCAGTGAAGACCGCGATCGTTGGAAAGGAACGCGCGGGAGGGCCGCGAAGCGCCGGTAGTGTAGGTGATGGTATAGGGCCGCAGGCTGGAGCGGTCCGCGGCGATCTGGCAGTCGTTGTCCCAGGAGCCGGCAGGTAAGGGCGGCGTGCGCACTTCCCAGCCCATGTTGCCCAGGGCGCCGTCGCTGTAGCCGTCCATCACGTACAGCTCGCCGCTGCCCCAGCTTTCGATGTAGAACACATAGTTGTAGGGATCGTTGCTGGCATCCATGCCGCGCGGGCTGTAGCCGCTGGGCAGAGGCGTCGAGTTGGCCGCCTGCCAGTCGTCGCTGTTATCGACCGGCTTGTACCAGACGTACACGTCCGAGTAGGTGTAGATGTAGGGCGTGAAGCCGGCGGGCGGGGTCTGATCGATCATGACCGTCGGCACCCAGTTGTTGGGCAGGAAGTAGTTGATGCCGGTCCAATTGGCGCCCTGGTTCGTGGAGTAGTAGCGGTTATAGGCGGTCCCGGAGCTGAAGATGAACGTGTTTGGGTCGCCCGGCGCAATGCTGGCGGCGCCGCCGTCTCCACCCCCCAATTCCAGAATCTCCGGATCGTCGTTGCGGTCGATACGGATCATCCCGTTGTCTTGAAGTCCGGCCAGCAGAAGGTCGGGCACGGTGCGCGCTCCGGCCAGGCAATCGACCGGCCCCATGGTCTGCTGGCAGTCCAGGCCAAGCTCGTTGAGGACCCCACTGACCGAGCTGGAAGAGTAGTCGAACACGTAGACGCCGCCATCGTTGGTGATGATGACGTTGGTGGTGCCCGGCTCGAAATTGAAGGACGTGAAGTCGGCGTGGCCGCCGTCGCTGTTGTAGTTCCAGGAGGGGGAGCTGGCGGTGGCGTTCTGGGTCCACTGCAGGCCGCCCATGCCCACGAACAGCCGGTCCGCGTCGCTCGGATCGACGCCGATGGCGCAGGTATGCATAGCCTGCCCCCAACTGATGTGGTCTGTGCTCTCGATCGCGTGCCACGTGCCGTCGCCATAGTCGTCCGAGCGCCAGATACCGCCCAGAGCGCCGAAGGTGCCTTCCGTAAGGGCGTAGACATGCCAGGATGCCGCCGCGCTCACGGCCACCGAGACCCGGCCGATCGGGCTGGAGATGCCGGTGCCGATGGGCGCAAACGAGGTGCCGTAGCTGGTCGAGCGCAGCACGCCGGTTCCTGGAGCGCCTGCGTACCAGATCCAGGGATAGTTGGGGTCCTGCACCAGATCGGACGCGCTGCCGGCGTAGACCTGGGTCCAGGTGCTGCCGAAGTCGGTCGAGCGCCAGATACCGGAGTCGCCTTCGGCCAGAACGGTATTGCCGCTCGAATCGTTATAGTCGTCGATGATCTTCTGGAAGGCGCTGGGCCAGTAACTACCGTCCGTGGGATTGACTTCCGTCCAGGTGCTGCCGCCGTCGGTGGACTTGTAGAGGCCCGAGCCGCCATAGCGATAGGAATCGCCGGATCCGATGAGGATTTTGCTGGAATCGCCCGGATGCACCAGGAAGGCGCCGACCGAGGGCGAGCCGGGCAGCGTGTCGCTGACGGGAACGAAGACGGCGCCGAAGATGCCCAGCAGGACCGCCTTCCACAGCCCACCCCCTGAGGAGCCGACCCAGAGGACGGAATTTCCCTGGCTGTTGTCGTAGGCGTAAGCCGAGCCGCGCTCCCGCCCGGATTGGTGGTGGACGCCATCGTTATTGATGTCGCCCGCGCCGATCTGCGACCAGCCGCTGGAAATGGCAGCCGCCGCCAGTTGAGCCTGCCCGCTCGACGGTGCGGTCGTGTGCGGCTCCCGTGGCATGGTCAGGGCCTGGCCGACCACGGACTGGAGTTGCTGGGGAGTGCGGCGGTGTTTCCACATCTCCACCAGATGGCGCGTGTCCTCCAGCTCGGCGTCGGCTGGGAAATTCTCAGGCAAGGCCCCTAGGGCGGGACCGGGACGGTAGGGGACTTTGGAACCGGCGCCTGGAGCGGGCGGCGGATGGGCCATGTCCCCGGAAGGTCTGGGCCTGGCGGCCACAGCGGGGGGCCGCAGATACGGAATCGCTTCGCTATGCGCCTGATTCGCCTGCGCAAAGGCGGCTGCCGGCAGGCTGCTTATTCCGGCGCACAGCGCGGCGAGGCGCAGAGTCTTGGATACGCTCGTTCGCATGGGATTCTCCTTGCAGCGGATCGGCCCTGCCGATCCGAAATACGCGGTTGTCGAACACATGGGACCGTTGAGAGCCTGTACGTAAACACCGATATGCTCACGAATATCAAAAGCGTTTCCGTCCGCAGGACGGTTGGCCGAAGGCCCTCCAGACGGGTAATTCATTGCCCGGCTAAAAAGCCTGCAGGTTTCCGTACAAGCTCTGACAGTCTCAGTCTACAGAGAGGGCGTAAAAAAATCGTAAAATCAGCGCAAATTCTCAGCACGCCTGGGAAGGAATCCGCCGGACGCCCTGCGAAACGCTCTGATGGTGAGACTATTGTAAGGTCGAGCCATTCCGAAGGTTCAAGCGACGATGGCGATTGGAAAGAGGTGGGGGCCAATGCCCAACAAACAAGATTTAAAAATTAACGGAAGCCTGCATACCATTCAGGCGGATCCGGAGCGCAGCCTGCTCGGCGTCCTGCGCGATGACCTGGACCTGACCGGGACCAAATACGGCTGTGGAGAGGGGCAGTGCGCCGCCTGCACCGTGCTGATCGACGGGCAGCCGGCTCCCTCCTGCATCACGCCGGTGGGATCCGTGATAGGCCGGCAGATCGTGACCATCGAAGGGCTGGAAAAAGATGGCAAGCTGCATCCGGTCCAGGAGGCCTTTCTGGCGGAAGATGCGCTTCAGTGCGCCTACTGCACGCCGGGCATGATCCTGGGCGCCGCCGCGCTGCTGCAGGAGAATCCGAACCCCTCCGACGCCGAGATCGCGCAGGCCATGCAGAACCATATCTGCCGCTGCGGCACCTATCCCCGAATCCTTCGGGCGGTGCGTAAAGCCGCCCAGATGCAGACATCACGGAGGAGCAGCCGATGAGCCGATCCGATTCTCCGGAAGAGCTTGCCGAGCCGGAGCGCTACGAGCTCCAGGCCGGGCCTCTCTACCAATTCGACTTGACCCGCCGCGATCTGTTCCGCTTGCTGGGCGCGGGCCTGGTCATCCTCGTTCTCCTGCCGGACACGGACCCCTTGAAAGCGGCCGCCCAGGAATCGGGCGGCAGGCGGTTCATGGGCCGGGAGCTGCCCCAGGAGATCGGCGCCTGGCTGCATATCGCCGAAGACGGCAGCGTCACGGTCTACACCGGCAAGGTGGAAGTCGGCCAGAACATTCGAACGTCGCTGTCCCAGGCCGCCGCCGAGGAGCTGCGTGTGCCGACCGCCTACATTCAGATGGTGATGGGCGACACGCAGCTCACGCCCTTCGACATGGGCACGTTCGGCAGCCGTACCACGCCCACGATGGCGCCGCAAATCCGCCGGGCCGCTGCCGCCGCTCGTGACGTGGTGGTCGGACTGGCCGCGAAGCAGTGGCAGCTCGATCCAGCTTCTCTGACCGTCGCGGACGGCAGGGTCCTCGATCCAGCCTCCCACCGCTCGCTCGGCTATGGCGAGATCCTCAAAGGGCAGAAGCTGATGCAGACCATCGGCGCGGGCGTCGCCCTGACGCCGGCGGACCGGTGGAAAGTGGCGGGGACCTCGGTGCCCAAAGTCGATGGCCGCGCGTTCGTCACCGGCCGCCATCGCTACACCTCCGACTTCAAGCGCGACGGGATGCTTCACGGCAAGGTGCTGCGACCCGCCGCCTTCAACGCGGAGCTGAAATCGCTCAACACCCGTAATGCCGAGGCGATGCCCGGCGTCACCGTCGTCCATGACGGCAACTTCGTGGGCGTTGCCGCGCCCACGCTGCACGACGCCGAGCGGGCACTGGCGGCGATCGAGGCGGAGTGGCAGGCGCCGGACCAACCCGCGGACCGCGACCTCGTCGCCGTATTGCGGCCCCATCCAACCGCGTTTCAGGGCGCGCCTTCCGCCTCCCGCCTGCAGGCCACCTACACGGTTCCCTACATCGCCCACGCGCCGCTGGAGCCGCGCGCCGCCGTGGCCGAGTGGAAGGACGGCCGCCTGACCGTCTGGACCGGCACACAGCGCCCGTTCGGCGTGCGCGGCGAGCTGGCGGCGGCGTTCCACCTGCCGGAAGACCAGATTCGCGTCATCGTGCCGGACACAGGTTCGGGCTATGGCGGCAAGCACACCGGCGAAGCCGCCGTCGAGGCAGCCCGGCTGGCCAAAGCCGCCGGCAAGCCGGTCAAGATCGTCTGGACGCGCGAAGAGGAGTTTACCTGGGCCTACTTCCGTCCCGGCGGCGTTATCGACGTCTCCGCCGTCATCCGCCCGGACGGAACTATATCTGAATGGGAGTTTCACAACTACAATTCCGGCGGCGCCGGCATCCGCTCCCCCTACGACATTCCGGGCCAGCAGACCGAATTCCACGAAGCGCCCTCGCCGCTTCGCCAGGGCTCCTATCGCGCGCTCGCCGCCACGGCCAACCATTTCGCCCGCGAATCCCACATGGACGATCTGGCCCGTGTCGCAAAAATGGACCCGCTCGCCTTCCGCCTCAAGAATCTCAAAGACGAGCGGCTGCGCGCCGTCTTCCAGGCGGCAGCCCAACACTTCGGCTGGGAGGGCCGCAAGGCGGCTCCCGATCGCGGTTTCGGGATCGCGGGCGGAACGGAGAAAGGCGGCTATGTGGCCTGCTGCGCGGAGGTCGCGGTGGACCGCGCCGGCGGCAAGGTTTCGGTGATTCGCGCGGTCGAAGCCTTCGAGTGCGGCGCGATCGTCAATCCGGCCCATCTCGAAAATCAGGTGGAGGGCGCCATCGTCATGGGGTTGGGCGGCGCGCTCTGGGAGGCGATCCACTTCGACCAGGGCCGTATCCTCAACCCGCATTTTTCCGGCTACCGCGTGCCGCGCTTCACCGACGTGCCTCAGATCGAAGTGGTCCTCCTCGACCGCAAGGACCTGCCCTCCGCCGGCGCCGGAGAGTCACCGATCGTCGCCATCGCCCCGGCCATCCGCAACGCCATCCTCGACGCGACCGGCATCGCCCTCCGCTCCCTGCCCCTAGAAAAACTGAGCGGGTGAAAAACGAAATCCCCTCTCTCCGTCACGAGGAGAGAGGGGATTTAATGTAAGGGCACTGCAGGCAGCGCCCAAATCTCCCCCTCTCCTTCGTAAGGAGAGGGGGATTAAGGGGGTGAGGTTTCACCCGTTCACCAGGTCAGAATTAGTCGCCACCGCCGCCCGGTCCCCCAGGACCGCGTTCCCGAACGATGGTGAACGGCGTGCCGAGCATCTGTTTCCAGTGCGCTCTCTGCTCGCCGGTAAGCACGGCGGCCATTTTCTCGCCGGTAGCCTTCTGCATGGACTGGAAGCGCTGCCGCATCTGCTGGCGCTCTTCCTGCGACATGTTTCGTGGATCAACACCCTGCATGCTGTTGCGCATCTGGTTCTCAGCATCCGTCCGGATGCTGTCGATGCTCTGCCGCTGGGATGCAGTGAGATGGAGCGCATCCTGAACGTCCTTGCGCATGAGCGCACCGGGTCCCATCTGCTGCAGCTCGATCTGCCGGAATCGGTGCAGTTGCCGGCTGTCGAGAATGTCGGCGACCGCCTGTTCCTGCGCCTGCTGCATCTTCTGGAAATTGGCGCGCATAGCTTCCGGATTCGGCTGTCCGCCCTGCTGTCCCTGCTGGAACATCTGGCGCATCTGCTCGCGCAGCTCCTGCGATTTGGCTTGCGCCTTATCGATCTGCGGCTGGGTCATGTGCAGTTCCTCCTGCACGGATTTGTTGTCTAGGAGCATCAGGCCGCCCCCGCGGCCACGTCCCATCATGCCAAACATCATGCCGCCGCGCCGGCCCTGAGCGGATGCCGCGCCGACGGACAGGATGAGCAGTGCCGCCCCGACGAGGGCGAGGCCGGTCTTGCTTCTCAAGATCATCCTAAATTCTCCTTTGGATCAGACTGGGCGATCTATTTCACTGAATCGCCCCGATGAAAGCTAGAAGGCCGGGGAATGTCTTGCCTGGCGCCGGCCGGAATCGGGAGCGCGTATCCTTGCCGTCCTGGTAAGGCATCTGAACTTGCATCGAATTGATTATAGAAGCAATACATGAGGAAAGCATGTGCGAAATGGGGGTTAGGTGTTGCGTATTCGGAGAAGCCTATTCCCAGGACCCGATCCAGCAAGAGGGCAGCCCTCAACGGGCCGCCCTCTTGCTGGATTCACGGAGTAGATGTCGAGGCGCCTGTCGCCTCAGCTTTTATCCCCGCACAAACTGATAGTATGTTTGTCCGTTCCTGTGAACGGTCCGGCGGTGATACCGCACGCCGTTGCGGTAGAAGTACGGCCGGCTGAAATAGGCGGCGCGCGCTCTCTGCATCTGGCTCTGGCTGTGCCGGTCGTGCTCGTACCGGGAGAGCGAGTAGAGGGCGCCGGCCCCGCCGACAATAGCCAGGGTCGGATCGTGCCTCAGCAGTCCATAGACGCCAAGCGCGCCCGCGCCGATGGCGACATTGCGCCACGTATTCTTGGTCTGCTGGCGATGATGAATCTGATTGTTCAGCCAGCTCTGCGCGCCCGCCGTGGCAGGCATCACCACGCAGGGAGCGATCATAGTCGCGGCCAGAAGGCCGGCGGAAATCATCTTGCTTCTCATTCTGAACTCCTTTGCCTTTTGGCGCGAACGCCAAAGTAAAGTTGTCTTTCCCTTTCCTAACGAACGCCGGGGTTCGCTGTGACCGCGTTGCGATCCGGTCGTAAGCTCATTATTGACCGGTACCAGCCTCAGGCTTACAGTTAGGCTTTCCGGTTCGTATAAAGGCGCCAACTACAAGACGAGTGGCGAGTGGAAAAGTTCCGAGAGAATGGCCGTCTCCTTCATAGCCGTGATGCTTCCCGTTTCACAGCTTGCCAAAGGGGGTCGCCTACGGTAGAGTAGACCGGATGCTTCCCCACGGTATAAACCGCGATCTGCGCGTCTGCCTATGTCAGACCGGAGGCCGGGAGCATCAGCGGTCCCAGGAGTTACGTTTCTCCAGAAACTCACGCAGGTTATCCGCCGGAACTGGAATCGGGTGAGACGGCATCATGGTTGCCGAGGCGCAAAATCTGCGGCTCGCCGAGATCGTCGCTCCAGGGGAGGGTGTAGGGAATACCCGGCAGCAGGTCGAAACAGTTGTCCGCGAGCGCCCGCTCTCCGTCCAAATCCAGGCAGACGCCCCAGGCAAAAGCATCCGATGTGAGGGTTAGCCGGCCGTTTTCACGCTTAAGCTGGATCGTAGGCTCGATGAAGCGCAGGTCTTTGAACCTCCCCACAAAGAGCCGGTGCTGCGCGACCGTCTGGCCGTTCTGCGTGAGAAGGGCGAAAGCGCCACTTCGGGTCGTTCCCAATGCTTCCCACTCCGCGTAGTCGAGTTGCGCCAGGAGGGTGGAGGCGTTGGCGGGCAGCGTGATCGGCACTTGTGTGTCCCCAGGCAGGCCGCCCGCAAGGTCGAACAGCCCGAAGCGCAGGTCGCCTTTCCAGTCCACCGGCGTGTCGTTGATGCCATAGACGGAAATCATTCTTGAGCGTTCCGACGGTTCGACGCTCACTCCCGGCTCTTCCTCTTTTCCCTTTTCCCTTTTCCCTTTTCGCTCTTCCCTTTCCCCTTTTCCCTCCTCTTCTGCAACGACCACGACGGTGATCGGCTGGAAGGCGCGGCGGACCGGATGATACGCCAACCGCTTGCGCAGATAGGTGTCCACGATGGCCCAGGTGTGGGTCGTGGGCCACGAGTCGTTGTACATCCAGAAGATGGCGGAGGCGCTGCTGAACATGCGTCGCCGGTAGTTGTGGATATACTCGCATACCCCTTCGGCATGGAGCAGGGCGCTCACGAAGGCGTACTCTTCCCAGTCCATCGCCAGCGGGTCGCGGCCCGTCCAGAGCTCGATCGTCTGGTAGGCGTGGCCCAAATGGCCGCGCCGGGTATCGAATCGAGCGTTCTCGTTGTCGTGGTGCTGCCAGCTTGGGGAATTCAGGTACCGCTCGTTTTCCGGCAGGAACTGGCGCAGCGTGGCGGGCGTGGAAGCGCCCAGCACGCCCCCCTCGTTGGGAAAGCGGTCTACGTAGTCGCGGTAGTGCCACCAGTCCGCGCCGCCCGGCTCCTGGAGCGAGACCTTCCAGGGATGCTGGTCGCCGACCGTAGGATCGCGCGGGCTCTTATAGTCCGGCGACCAGGGCGAACTGATCCAGTAGAGCTTGGAGGGGTCCTCTTCGGTGACGATTTTGGGGAAATCGTGATGGAAGAGCGCGTAGTGCGGATGCGTCCGGTAATGGCCGTCATAACCCCAATGCCAGTCGCCTTCCTCGATCTCGTTGTTGCCGCACCAGACGACAAGCGCGGGGTGATGCGCCATCTCGCGCACGCCCCAGGCCACTTCGCGCCGCGCTTCCCGCGCCCACTCCGGAAAGTCGCCGGGATATTTGGAGCAGGCGAAGAGCAGGTCGTGCCAGAGCATCATGCCGGTCGCGTCGCAGGCGTCGCACAGCGCCTCGTCCGCATAGAGCCCACCGCCCCAGATGCGCAGCATGTTGAAGTTGGCCTCCACCGCAAGGTCCACCAGTTGCCGCGTGCGCTCGGGGGAAACAGTGCTGTAGAGCATGTCCGCCGGGACCCAGTTGGCCCCTTTGCAGAAGATCGGGCGGTTGTTGATCTTGAGGATGCAGTATTGCCCCTCGACCGGATGCGGGGACTGGTCCATCTCCACGCGCCGCACGCCGGTCCGCCGCGTCCGCGTCTGTGATTCGCCTGCCGTCTCCAGCGTCACCTCGACCTTATACAGAGCCTGCTCGCCGTGGCCGCGCGGCCACCAGAGGCGCGGATTCGGCAGGACCAGATGCGCTTCGCGATGCGAGCGGCCGGGAGGCAGCCGAACGGGCAGGGCCACCTCCTGCCCCGTCTCTATCACGCGAGCGCGCAGCGTGCCCTCCACGTCGGCGTTCCCTGGATGGTCCACGTAGACACGCGCCGTCACGGTCGCCTGCGTGAGGTCTTCGATCGGGATCGCGAAGACCATCGCCTGCTCTAGCAGCGGCCCCGGCGTCCACTCCAGGCGCGCGTCGCCCAGAATCCCGACATTCATCAGCCGCTCCTGCCAGTCCCATCCGCACTGGTAAGCCGGCTTACGGGACCAGGGCCGACCGGTCAGCTTGGCGCGCGGCTCCCGGTGATACTCCCCGACCGGTCTGTCGATCACGTCGTAGAGGCCCGACTCGATCTTGACGACCAGCAGGTTCTCGCCTGCCTTCAGCTTGCCGGTCACCAAAAAGCGCGCAGGGCGCTGCGCGTTGGCGTGGGTTCCCACCTCCTGGCCGTTCAGCCAGACCGTCGCGTTCAGCTCCAGCCGGTCGAAGCAGAGCCAGATGTTCTGCTGGGCGGCTTCTTTCGGCGCCGTGAAGGTGTGCCGGTAGACCCAGAACTGCTCCTCGACCCAGCGCGCTTTGAGCGAGTTCAGTCCGATGCGCGGGTCCTCCACCAGTCCAAGATCCATCAACACCTGATGGATCGGTGCAGGCACGGCAGCCGGAAACATCCGGCGCCCATGCAGAGTCGGGGCGGTATAGTAATCAGGGTCGAATTCCGTGTGCGTCAGCTCCCAGGTCCCGTTCAACGACAATACTCCGCCCATCCCCGCTCCTTTTCTTTTCTAGGCTGCGCCAGGTCCCATAGGCTCTCGGCGTAACATAAGATTACCCGGCAAGCCTCTTTTTTCTAAACCCTGGAAAGAGCCAGAGGTTTCCAGTCTCTGGCTAGACAAAAAGCGTTCTTGCGGCCGCACCAGCCTCCTGAAGATTCCCCCTCTCCTTCGTAAGGAGAGGGGGATTAAGGGGGTGAGGTCTTCTGCCGGGTGTTTTCAACACCCGGTAAAGAGAAGGGTTTCGGCGGCCAAAAAAAGAGGGAGGCGGATTCCCAGCCGCGTCTCCCTCAACGTTTGATCGAGTTGCTATGCAGTCAAGGGCCATTATAAGGAGCGAGCGTTCAAAAATCGTTCAAGAAAGGGTAACGCGAAAATAAATTTAAGCGCTAGACAAGGAATTGCTTGCCATATGGCGAACAAACAGTCATGGCAGTACGTAAGCCCCTGTTGGCCTGCAGTCATGATCAATGCCTCCACGCCGCAGCCGCCACGATGTCTACCTCTATACGCAGCATCCTCCCGACGAGCACATCATAATGAGGCCACAATGAGGACTATCCATCGCTGGGAGCGAACGGGGCTAATTCGTATACTATCGCTCTAAAAAATATTCGTTATTTGGTTGCTCCCAATATCATCCTCGCCAAAGCCACCCCCGGCGCTGCCGCCACTTCCACCACCCTGCCTATCAATGTCGGCTCCGTGGATGCCGGCTCGACCGCCAATAGCACGCTCACCTTCCCTGTCTCGGCAGGCGCCTCCGGCGCCGTCGTTTCCCTGAAAGTCTCCGGCGCCTTCACCGGAGGCAAGTTCAGCGACTCCTTCAAAGTCACCCTACCCTGAAGGCGCGCTGGGACTTCGTGTCAGGTTCCGATACCGAACGGGCATTAACGTCTACCTACCCGTTACGTGCGGACCAGGGCAGTATCAAATAGCACCATTTTATGCGTGGACGGCCTGACGCCCCACGCAGAGACCTCCCATCAAAATGTTCCGGCTGGCGCTCTCAAAGCAGGTAAGAGCCTGGTCATCCCTGGCTGGAAGGTACGGGATGGGTCTCGGGAGCGGGCAGCATGGGCGGCTGCGGCGCGAGCACCCGATAAGGCTGCACGGGCACGGAGACGCCCTTCACCCGCACCGGCTCGCCGCCCTCCATCCGGAACGCAGACGCCACCTCCTGATAGATGGCGTCGCTGACCACCACCTCGCCGCCCGCCGCCAGCGTCTGCAGCCGCGCGCTGATCACCACCGTGTAGCCGAGCGCGGTATAGTTGATCTGCCGCACCGGGTTGCCCACGATGCCCAAGACCGCCTCGCCGTAGTGCATTCCGATACCGACGTTCAGCGGCAGCTTGCCCTCCTTCGTCCGCTGCTCGGAGAGCGTCTGGGCGGCATCGCGCATTGCCAGCGCCGCCCAGACCGCCCGCTCCACTTCCTCGCGCGGCGCTTCATGGGTCACCGGGAAGAGCGCCATCAATCCGTCCCCGGTGTACTTGTCCAGGATGCCTCCGTAGCGGTCCAGCGCGTCGGTCATCGCGGTCATATAAAGGTTCGTCACGCCGATCACCTCTTCCGGCGTGTGCTGCTCCGCGAAGCCGGTGAAGTTGCGCACGTCCGCGAACAGCACGCAGACCCGGCGCCGCACGCCTCCCAGCCCCAGCTTCTCCGGCGAGTCCAGGAACTCTTCCACCACCTGCGGCGCGACGAACCGCTGCAGCAGCGCCCGGTTGCGCTCGCGCTCGCCGTGCTCCAGCGCAAACGTAAGCTGGGTCGCCAGCAGAAACGCCGCGCCGATGGTCACCGCCGGCACGATCGGGTCGAGCCATTCGCCCAACCCTATGAAAATACTGAAGGCGTAGGCGACGACACAGAACAGCACGATGGAGACACGCCATAGCCCGTCCAGCGGCGGACGGCGCGTGCAGACCGCGCCGGTAACCGCTCCCAGCAGCAGCACCCACAAAACCCACAACTGCGGGTCCGGCCGCGCAATGGTATCGCCCGCCAGGAGGGCCGCCGTCACCCCGGCGACGATCTCCGCGCGCGGCAGCACGCCCGCCGACGTCTCGTGCCGGTCCGGCAGCAGCGTATCCAGAAACACGATCTTGTCCTTGAAGAACGCTTTCGGCGGCATCCAGCGCGCCGTCTTTCGCGAAGTCCCTGTCCCGGTGACCGGCTGGCCGTAGACCAGATCGCCGTGCAGCACGCTGCTATAGGGCACGTGCGGGAAAGGAGAGGTCGCCTGGCCCTCCAGCAGCTCGGGCAGAACCGTATCCGGCGCGATCCGCGGCATGGAGACCCCGGCGATCTGAACTCGGTCGCCCGGCAGCGTGCGGACACTCAGCGCCGTTCCCCTGGCGCCGGAGGCGAGCAGAATAGGCAGAGGGGGATCGTGCGTCCAGCGTGTCGGAACCGCGATCAACTGGGAAGTGTGGAAGGTGGTCAGATCCGCATTCCCGACTTCGCGCGCGGCGCCTTCGAGCTTGCCCACGACGGCGCTCACGTCTACCGGCGTTACGGGCTTCGCCGGTTGGCCTGGAACCACATCGGAATGCGTATCGGCCAGAGTCACATTTCCGGCAGACCGCATCGCCGCCAGGAGAGCGGGCAGGTCGTGCGCCGTGCGCGCGGCCTCCTCGGCATCCGGCAAAGGCGTTCCCTGCAGCCAGGCGCCGGTCATCGTCATCGAATCTCTGTTGGGAGGCGTCAGCAGGGGGACCGGCAGCACGATGCGCGTCACCCCCCACGCGCTCAGGCGGTGAATCATCGCCGCCTGGAGGGCGGCTTCCGAGCGGGAAGTCAGCGCGTCCCGACGGACGGAATCGTCCATCTCCAGCAGGACGAACCGGTCTCGCGGGATCGCCCGCGAGAGAGAGCCTTGCGGCCCGGCCTCGCGCGTGATCGCCGTATTTTCGCCGAGCATCGTGCTCTGAAAGGTGGCGAGCGACCGGATCGCCGCCCGGACACGCAGCAGCGAGCCCAGAGTGGCGGTCCGCATCGGCATGAGCAGGGCCTGGCTATTGAGCACGAGCAGCAGCGCCGCCGCTGCCAGCCCCAGCGCCATGCCGCGCAGGTCTAGCCGGCGCGCGTTTCCCCGCCATTTCACCCGCCATACCAGCTTTCTTCCCCAGGCGTCGAGCCAGTCCATGACCGGCGAGCGCGTGCGCCCAGGAGACCGCTGCGCCAGCCGAAACAGCCCCACCGTAAAGAACGGTATGCCCAGAAAGAGCGCCGGAAGAACAGCGTCGCTCGGTCCTGCCGAGGATAGCAGCCAGACGGCCACACCGGCGCCCATGCAGACGACCCACCAGGCACGCACGCCGCTGCGCGCCGTCGCCTCCGAAGGAGCTTCCTTGCGGCTCGCAAACACCACCAGCGCCGCGCCGAATAAGCCCAGCAGAAAAAACGTCACAAACAGCAGCGGCCAGGTCCCCAGCGCCACCAAACCGATTAGGAAGGAGGAGGGAATCGGCAGGGCGCCGGGCAGTCCTGCCAGGGCGCGGTCCGTTTGAGAATAGGCCCATAACGTGCCGAACAGCGCCAACCAGAACGCCGCCTTCAGCGCCGATTCTCGCCCGCGTCCCACCATGCGCGGATGGAAAAGCGCCCAGCCCCAGGCCGCCAGCGCGAAGAATACATTGGCCGCCGCCCAGCAAGCAAACGTGATCGGGCGGAGGGCCGGAGAAACCACCGCTAATGTGAGCAGCGCCAGCACGACAGCCCACCATCCGAACCGCTCGATCCGGCGCGGACTGCGGCGCATATTCCACAACAGGCGCATCCAGTTACGCATATAATTTACGGTATCCTATGAAACGAGGCGGCAGTTGCTGCCGTCCGTATTATACCTTTGCCCTCACCCCTGACCCCCTCTCCCACGCTGTGAAAGAGGGGGAGATTTGGGGGATGAACCGCGAAGGCGGGTCTCGTATTTCAGCACGGGGTTTTAAACCCGTCGAAGGAGGACACGATGGAGGGTTTGCGGCCGTTTCGGATGGAAGATGTCGAGGCTTTGATCCCGCTGATTGCCGCCTGCGAGGAGGAGGACCGGAGCGGTTTCAGGCCCAGCGTGGAGTCGCTGCGCCATCAGATCGCCTTTCCGGGCATCGATGTCGAGAATCACTGCTTTGTCCTGCCGGACTCTACCGGCGCGCTGATCGCCTCTGCGGGAGCCATACCGATCCCTGGCCCGGACCACCTTACCTTCCAGATGATTCTAAGCGTACATCCGGAATATCGCCCGCGCGGGCTGGAAGACGAGCTGCTGGGCATGATCGAGGCGCATGCGGCGGAATACTGTGCGCAGACGCAAAGCCAGGGCGTGCTGCACACCGGCGTGCAGGCGCAGCAGCAGCGCTTCATCGACCTGTACACGCGCCACGGCTATCACGTGATCCGGTGGTTCCTGGAGCTGGAGCGCGACCTGTCCGAACCGATCCTGGACGCCCCACTGCCTCCTGATATCCGCATCCGCCGGATGGATCCGGAAAGGGACATCCAGGCCTACTATCTTGCGATGACCGACTCCTTCCAGGACCACTGGGACCCGCACGACCTGACCCTGGAGCAGATCACGCACATGGTCTTCTCCCCCTCCTTCCGTCCGGACCTGACGCTGCTGGCGTTCGGGGAGGATGGCGAGCCGGCAGGCTTGTGCGCGGGCCAGGGCCGCGAAGAGCGCAACCGGCAGAACGGCACGCAAGAAGGCTATATCAGCACCGTCGGCGTCCGGCGTCCCTTCCGCCGTCGGGGGCTGGCGCGCGCCCTGCTGACGCAGTCGATGCGCCTGCTGCAGGAGGCAGGCAGGACCATGGCCGTGCTGCATGTCGACGCGGACAGCCCCACGGGTGCCACGCGACTCTATGAGTCCGTCGGGTTTCGGGAGCGGAAGCGCAGCCTGGTTTTCGAGAAGCCGGTCGGGGCGCCTGCAGCGGCGAAGGGCGTGTAGGCGCCCGCGCATCCCTTTCGACCCTGATTACTCCTTAAACACCTCGCAGCCCTTATGCTGCTCGCGCTTGGCAAACTTGTCGAAAAAGCCCAGCGGCTTGCCGCACATGACGCATACGCCCTTCTCGCGACGCGTCTTTCGGAGATCCCGCAGCCGTTTCTCCTCCGCTTCCCAGGGAAATACTTTCTCGGTCGTCTGTTGGGTCTCCTCGGCACTCGTATCGGACATCGTGATTCTCCTTTGGCGCGCTTCCGGCATCTGTAAAGACTACAATAACAGAATCATTACTTCGATACCAACGCGATTTATCCTGCCTCCCTGCCTTTTCAAAAAAGAACCGCCTCCGGAAAAGCTCCGGAGGCGGTTTGCATTCTCGCTTCCCTCTTTACGGAGAGAAACGGGAGATCATTTGAAGATGACCAGGTAGGCCTGCTGCGTCACGTTGTTGTAGGTAGCGCCGATGGTCGCTTCCTGGTTGACGCTGGGCAGCGTTGTTGTAATGGTGAAGCTGGCGCTGGTGGCCCCGCCGGAAACGAACACCTTCGATGGGACCGAAGCGTAGCTGTTGTTGCTGGACAACACCACGTAGATACCGTTGGAAGGCGCGGGACTGTTGAGCGTGACCGTGCCTTTGGCGGAGCCTCCACCGGTCACGCTGGACGGGCTGATCGCCAGCGAGCTCGGCGTGGGCGCCAGAACCGACAGTGCCGTCTGCTTGGAGCCGCCGTTGTAGCCGGCTGTGATCGTCACGTTCGTGTTCTGTGCGACGCCGTAGGTCTTGATCGTGAAGGTGGCGCTCGTCTGGCCGGCCGGGACGGTGATACTGGATGGCACCGATGCCGCGCTCGAATCGCTGCTGGACAGCGAGACGGCCAGCCCGCCGGACGGCGCCGGCATGCTGATGAACACCGTGCCCGTTACCGATGTCGTCCCCTGGACGGTCGAGGGATTGACGGCGATCGAGTTGACCTGCTCTGTGGTGGCCAGGGTGATGCGCCAGATGCCGCGTCCCCAGGTCGCCGCGAAGAGGTAGTTGCTGCCGGGCACGGCCTTCAGGTCGTTGACCTGTACGTTGGGCAGGCCCAGCGGTCCGGTCGCGTTGCTCCAGCTCGTACCGCCGTTGGTCGTCTGGAAGACGCCGATGTCGGTGCCGATGTAGTAGGTGGTCGCGTAGTTGGCCGGATCGAGCGCGATGGTATTGACCGGAATGTCGGGCAGAGCGCCCGTGCCGGAGCCGCTCAAATTGGCCCAGATACGCGAGCCCGCCGTCGTGTTGTTGCACGCCCAGACGTGAGCGCTGCCGGTGCCGGAAAGTCCGACCAGAATGGCGTTCTCGTTGGACGGATTGACGGCGATGCTGGTCACGGCGCGGGCGGGCAGCGAGGGAGAACCCGAATTGATCTGGGTCCAGATGCTGCCGCCGTTGGAGGTCATCCAGACCTCGCCGTCGTCCGAGCCGGTGTAGATGCGGCTGCTGTCCGAAGGCGCGACCGCGATGCAGAGCACGACGCCCTGCGCGGTGCCCACCTTGGTAGCCAAACGCTTGCCGCCCAGGTTGGCCGTCCACGACCAGTTGTTGTCGTTCCAGCGGTACAGGTAGTTGGTCGCCGCATAGATGGTGGAGGAATTGTTCGGATCCATCACCATCGGGGCGATATAGGCCATAGGCTGTCCGTTGGTGGTGGGCGTAAAGTCGTACTGCGAAACCCACGCATCACTGGTGCGGCGGAAGCCCAGATAGGCAAAGGTGAGGAACTGGACAGCGTCGTTGCTGGGATTGATCGCGCTGCACCCACCGTCCCCGGTATTCTGAGACAGCCAGGCATTCAGCGTATCGAAGGAGTAGATGGTCGAGGCTCCCTGCGAGCCGGAGAGAATATAGTTGGGATCGGTCGGATGGTAACTTGCCCTGTAAATCTGGCCGATCGGCAGATGGGTGCTGAGCGAAGTAAACACACACGCGCCCGTCGAGGGATTGTAGGCCAGCCGGTAGACGCCGCCATCATTGCAGATGAGCAGGTCGTTGGGGTTGTTCGGATCGACCGCTACATAGTGCTGGTGGATGTGGATGAGCGCGTTGGGGCCATTGGCCGGTCCGCCGATCGCATGCCAGCTGCTGCCGCCATTGGTCGACTGCGTCAGGTCGGTAATGCCGACGTAAAGCACGTCCGCCCCGTTATGGCTCGCGCACTGCAGAGCATAGCAGGTGAGCACCGGACGCCAGTCGTCCGTGAAGTTGCTGGTGATGCTGGTCCAACTGCTGCCGGCGTTGGTGCTGGCCCAGATCTTGCGGTCGTGGCCGGACAGAAGGTAGACAGCAGCCGGGTTGGTCGGCGAGGTGGCGATGCAGAGGCCCTTCTGATAGTAGCTGGTCGTCGGCAAGGTGAGCCGGGTCCAGGTCGCGCCATAGTCGCCGGAGCGCCATACTTCGCCGCCGTTATCCTGCCCACTGGCGTAGAGCCAGCGGCCATTGGTGCTGGAGTTGTAGGCGCCGTAAGTGACGACGCTCCACTCCGCCGAAGTGCCGATCATCTTGGTCCAGGTGCTGCCCCCGTTCGTAGAACGCCAGACATACCCGGCGCCGGCCGTGCCGTTCCCGGTGGCCACCGTGATGATGGAGCTGTTCTCCGGCGCGATGGCAATGGAGCTGACGGCGCAGTTGCCGAACTGGGACGCGCCCAGGTTCGTCCAGGAGTTGCCGCCATCGGTGCTCTTCATCAGGCCGAAGCCGTAGATCCCGAAGCTCGGGAAGTCGCCCGTGCCCACATAGACGTTATTGTGGTTGTTAGGATCGATGGCGATGCTGCTGACCTGAAGGGAAGGCCAGGAATCGCTCAGGGGAGTCCAGGTCGCTCCGCCATTGGTGGTCTTCCAGAGACCGCCCGTTGCGGCAGCGACGTAGATGGTGTTGCCGGTGCTGTCGGCCGGGTCGAAGGCGGCGGCGTTGACCCGCCCGCTGAGCTGGCCGGGGCCGTTATAGGTGTTATCCGTGGCGAGCAGGTCGTTGGGGCCGAGATAGCTCCACGTGGACGACAGGCCCGACGAATCGGGGAGAATGCCACCGGTGAGAGTGCTACTGGCAAGTGCAGATCCCATTCTTGCGGGCGCCATACGCTCCCTCTGAGCCAGGGCGCGCGCAAACGCGCTGGAATCGATCCCGTTATAGGGAAAAGCGCGCTGGGTGTACTGATACTGAAGAGCGCCGTAAGGGTCGCTCTCCTGGGCCTTCGCCACTCCGAAGGCGCCGATCAGAAGCAGGCTTGGCCACAACCATCCCATGGTGCGGCGCAAGCGCGCGGGGGACAAACAAGACAACATCATGTTCTCCTCTGTTGTTGACGGCGCTGAGAAGCCTGCCTGGGAAACGGTGGGGCGCTGCGCCGCTGAGGCCACTGGCCCTCAGCAGGCTCGCTTTCCTGTTCGTCCGGTTCTCAGCGTGCAGCAGACTCATAGTTTGGACATTGACAGCACGACATGTCTGGCCGGCACATCGGCCGGCCGAGCCATTGCGGTGCATGGAACCCTGTAACGAGAGAACGTTAGATGGCCTTGTGGGAATCAGCAGGAGGTAAGGCGAGGATATGGGTTCGCAGCCTGGGCACCGACTTAGCCCTTGCTTGCTCAGGCGGAAGATAGCTGCCCCGACATGGGGACAACGGCAAGGTAGATTGCCTGGACCTGCAGTTCGGTAGCGAGGTGCCGGGTCGTATCGTCTTCGGCGAAGACCGGTCGCTACGTACAGGCTCCGATCCAGATTCCCGGATGGCTCAACGTCGCATGCCTGTTGACCATCGGGCGACTGAGTGCAATCTGATCGCTTTCTGGCCAAGTATACCTCCCGGCAGCCATGCTGTCAATACTACGGTGGTAAACCATAGTTAGAAAAAAACGGACGCCGGTAGAGATTATTGGCCGAATCGTTATGGGTTGCAGGGCTGGAGAATCAATCCCGCATCTTTACGGGTGGTTTTCAAACGAGGAAAACGTCGAGAGCACGATCTTTCGTTGTATAGCAGCAAGGCAATGGCGGCAAGGCCTTGAATGGCTTCTACGCAGCCGAATCCTGTCATAGTTCCCAGCTTCTTTAGGTTTTACCACTTTCCTCCTCTTCTGTCAAGCGCATGCTCTCCAGGAGGGGCCGGCAGCCCAGGGCGACCGCCAGGGCGTAGAGGCCCGCGATCAGCGCGCTGCAGACGGTGGCCCGGTTCACGCCGAACCGGTCGGCAGCCCAGCTCAGGGGCAGCGCGCCGAGCGGCGAGAGGCCGATCATGCAGATGGTGAACAGGCTCATCACCCGCCCGCGCATCTGGTCGGAGGTGATCTGCTGCAGGAGCGTCAGCACCGTCGAGGTGAATACCGTGGTGAACAGACCCACGACGAAGAGCAGCGCGACGGCGCCGGGCAGCCAGCCGGTGAAGCAGAAGGCGATGAGGGCCGCGCAGAACCCGATCCCACCGCCCACGGCCAGGCGGCCTTTGTGCCGGATACTGGAAAAGTGCGCCAGCAGAAAGCCGCCCACCCGCTCCTCCCCCTGGCGCGGCGGCGCCGGGGGCAGCCGCAGGGCGTAGACCGCCCAGATGACGGCGAAGAAGCTGGCGGCGTTGACGTAGAAGCTGCCCGCAAGCCCTACCGCCCGCACGACCGGGCCGGCCCGATGGCCGCGGCCCCCGTAAAGGTGACCGATTGGAGCGCAATGGCGTTGAACAGGTCCCGGCGGGGCACTAGCTGGGGTAAAAGGGCCTGTCGCGCCGGCTGATCGACCGCCAGGATCACGGCATTGAAAAAGGAAAGGGCGATAATGTGCCAGACCTGCACGACCCGCCACTGCACCAGCAGGCCGAGCAGGGCGGCGGAGAGGGTAAAGAGGGTCTGCGTGACCAGGAGCAGCCGCCGCTTATCGACCCGATCGACGATCGCGCCGCCCAGGAACGACAGCGAGATCAGCGCGATCGCCCGCGCGGCGTTCACGTAACCCAGATCCAGGGCGCGGCCCGTCAGCCGGTAGACCAGCCAGTCCTGCGCGACGCTCTGCAGCCAGGTTCCGCTATTGGAGACGATCAGGCTGATCCACATCAGCCGGAAGTTGCGGTGCCGCAGCGCGGCGAAGGTGCCGGGACGGGAAGGGGACGGGGATTCCTGGGCGCCGGACAACAGCCTTTCTCCTTACGAAAGAGAGGGGGATAAAGGGGGTGAGGTCCGCAGCGTTTGGAGCAGCCAGACATAGGTGGCGGGCATCCAGGGGCTGAGAGACATGCCCTGGCTTTCGCCGGTGTCGCCGTCGAGCCATTCCGGGAACTGGCCCGGCACGCTCACGCCGGGCGCAGCCCAGGTCTCCGGCCAGAGCGCGCTGGCGATCTCCTCGGCCAGCTCCCAGGCCAGGTCCGGCCGGTAGGGGGCCAGCGCGGCGGCGGCCCAGGCCGTAGCGTTGGGCCAGCTTCCGCCCATGAGTCCGAATCCGAAGCGCGGATGGTAGGCCGGGTCGTTCTCGCTCATCGTGCGCAGGCCGTGCGGGCCGCGAAAGTCTTTCTCGACGAGCCGCAGGAGCGTGCGCACGCGTGCCTCCTCCGGGCCTGCCCGCAGGAGCGCGGGAAAGACGAGATCGATCGTCAGCAGGGGGTTGGGGCCGTTCTCGTCGCGGGTCAGGATGAAATAGCCGGTCTCCGGGTCTACCAGTTGCGCCATCGCCGCGTCCAAGTCGGCGGCGGCTTCGGCGAAGCGCGAGACGTTTTGCGTATCCTCGAACGCTGCTGCCAGCTCTGCGGCGCCTCGCAGCGCCGCCACGCACTCGGCGTTCAATTCCGTCAGCGCGCCTGCCAGGCGATAGCCGGGAATGATGTTGCGCCAGCCGCCAATGCCGAACACGTTGGTCCCGCGCCCATCGCACCAGACGAGACCGTCTTCTTTCCGCTGCCGGAGAATCCAGTCGGCGGCGTCCCGCGCGGCCGGATAGAAGCGCTGAAGCGCGTTCCTGTCGCCGGTCGTCTGCCAGTGATGCGCGACGGCCATAACGAACAGCGAGGTGGCATCGTTGATGTTCAGGCCGTAATCGTTGCGCTCGACACCGGACGGAGAGAGGCGCACGTACTCGGCGATCTTGCCGCCGGGATAGGGGGCATGGCGCGCCAGCGTCTCCAGCAGCACCCGCGACCATTCCGGCGCGAAATGATCCGCCCCGAAGAGAAACCACGTCGCATCCCGCGTCACGACGATGCTGCCGGGCGGATCGTTCGTAAAGCCCCGGTCCCCGGTCGCGTAGCGATGCCAGACGCGCCGGCTGCCGATCTTGCCCCAGGCCGCTGCCCGCGCTATCGGCAGCGGAACACCTTCCGGCCTGGGACCGGCGATGGCGGCGACCGCCTGCTCCGCTTCCGTAAAGGCGGTTTCGGCAGGCGGAGCCGCCCCCTCGGAGCCGAGACTCCAGCGCAGCCAGAAGTCCAGCGTGCCGTCCTCCCGGACAGGCACGGCGAACCGCATCTGCGCCCTGGCCGGCAGCGACCATACGCGCTCTATTGCAGCATGACTGGCCTGCAGCGTCTGGGGGTCTGTATCCCCATCGCAAGGGCTGACGCGCAGGTCAGCCGGAAGCTCCTCCGCGCGCTGCCACTGCCGCTCGCAGTCGACGCCCGGTTGCCGGCGGTGCATTCCACTTCCGGCCGCGCCCACCCGCCAGCGACATTCTGTTTCGACCGGGGAAGCCTGCTCTTTAGAGCCAGAAGCAAAGCCCTCGCCACGGACCCACAGGTACGCCTGCGCCCCCTCCGCCGCGACGAACAGCCGCTTCTCCAATGTCGCCCCCGCCGCATCGGCATAGATCGCGGCCTGATAGGCCGGCGCATAGACCACCCGCTGCAGTATCAGGCCCTTCGGCCGGACGGCGCGCAGGCTGAGCTCCCCGGTGTACCAGCGGTCCGTGGCGGCAACCCAGATGCCGTCAATGTTTGCCTCGGCATCCGCGCGCAGAAAGCAGTCCGGATTGCCCAGGCTGCTTCCCCGCCGCGCCTGCTCCGGCGATCCTTCCCATGTCAGCCAATCCAAAGGCCCCCACCCCCGACCCCTCCCCCAATTCTAGGGGAGGGGGGACTAAATTGGAAGCGAATACTGCTTGCTAAAGCTCCTCTTGCCTCCAGGCAGAGGCGCAAAAGGTCTATAGGCTGCTTCCCTGTCGCCTAATTATATCCTGTAAAGGGCGATGGAGAGGGCTTGGAATAGAATCTCCCCTCCCCTAAAATTGGGGGAGGGGTCGGGGGTGGGGGCCTCTAAAAACTGCCGGTGAGCGAGAAGAGGACGCGCCGTCCCTGCATGAAGCGCGTGCCGCTGAAGCCGGACAGGAAGTTGAGGACGTCCCGCGCGTCGAACACGTTGAGGATGCTCAGGCCCAGGCCGGCATGCCCGTGGAAAAGACGCGGGCCGGTCTCGAAGTTCAGATCGACGCGCGTGTTCGGAGTGCGTTTGTCGCCGGGCGGCACGATACTGCTCGCCAGACCGCTGCCGTGGTAGAGAGTCAGCCCGGCCAGCCCGCCGCCTTTGAAGTCGTAGTTCAAATCCATGCCCACGGTGTTGCGCTGATCGTGGTCGTTGAAATCCGGGGCGGGCGCGCCGGTGTTGTCCATGCCGTTGGGAGCGGCGATGGAGTAGGTATAGTTCAGATCGGCGTCCCAGCCGACGCCGCGCCGGGGCGTGACCTCGTATGCGAACTCGATGCCATGCACGGCGCCGATCTCGAAGTTGACCGCCGAGTAGAGGCCGATCCAGCTTCCGGGAACGAGCAGGCCGGTATCCACCTGGTTGTGCATCTGCTTGACGTAGTAGGCGATGTCGATGGTCTGGCTGGGCGCGATCTGCCGCTCCATGCTCACGTCGTACTGATCGAGGATTTCCGGCTGGATGGGCGATCCGACGATCGCCCCCTGCGCCAGCGGCGGCGTGTTGAGCAGGTGGTTGTAGGACCAGCGCAGGACGGTCAGCCGGTCCAGATTATAGGAGAAGTTGAGGCGTGGAGAGATCACTTTGACATCCACGACCGGCTGGCCCAGGTTCAGGGACTGCTTGTACCAGTCGAAGCGCAGACCGTAGTTGACGGTCAGCCGGTGGGAGGCATGCCAGGTATCCTGAAGGTAGGCGGCCCGATAGAATCCGGAGCGGTGGACGCTGAGCGTCGGTGTGACGCCCGACGTGGGAATATAGACCGGGTTGCCGTTCACGTCCAGGACCGGCTTTCCCTGGGCGTTCATCTGCACGCTGCCCGCCGGAACCAGCCTGGAATCGAGCGCCGCCAGCTCGTCCAGGGCCAACTGGCTGGCCGGAGTGATATTGTAGCTCTCATTCCCGAACTGATCGTCCAGCAGGAAGCCTGTTTTGACCTCGTGCCGCCCGCGCGTATAGGTCAGGCTGCCGGTCTCCTGGACGTGGTGGATGTTGCGCGCCGCCGTCGGGTTGTATTCGATGGAGTTGTCGATGGGCAGGTGCAGCAGATCGACCGCCGGATTGTGATTATGCACGTCCTGGCCGGCATGCAGCAGTGTGAGCGCCAGCAGGCCGGAGGTGCTGGCGGACAACTGCCGCTGCCAGGAGAGCGTGCCGAACTCATTGGCCTCGCGGATATAGATGTCCTGTCCTTCGGCTTCCTGAGACGGCAGTGGGATCACTTCCGAGCCGAGTCCGCCGGGATTGATCTGGTTGGTATCCGGGATCACGCCGTTGGCATCGCGCAGGCCCAGAAAGCCAAAGCCCTGTCCTGCCGCGGCAAAAGAGGCGGGCAGCCCGGTTCGATTCGAGACCTGAAAGGCGTCCGGATTGCTGCTCAGGGTCAACTGAAGCACGTCCCGATGGCTGGGCTCGTAGCGGAGCTTGGAGAAGTAGTTTTCGGTGACGCCGGAATTATGGGCCGTCTGATCGCCCGGCTGCTGAGGCTCGATGTAGTTGCGCGTGCGGGTGGCGCCCAGGTCGAACACATAGCCCAGACGCGTGCCCACCGGGCCGACCGCCGTAAAATCGCCGCTGGAAGTGTCGTAGGCGCCGATCTCTCCCGCCAGGTCGTTACTGCGGCGACGGGGGACGGGCAGGGTGATCACGTTCAGGATCGCCGCCGTCTGTCCGCCGAATTCCGGCGCAAAGCCGCCGGTGAGAATCTCCAGCCGCTGGATGGTCGAGGGCACGACCACAGAGCCCTGCCGCCCGGAGAGCGTATCGGGCAGCGGCACGCCGTCCACCACGTAGCTGATGTCGGCGTGCTCGCCGCGCACGTGGACCTGGCCGGCCGAGTCGGAGGCCGCGCCCGTCGTGCCGGAGATCACCTTGTTGAGGTTGCCGCCGACGCCGGCCTTGTTCTCGATCTGCTGCCGGTTGACGGTCGTGCCGGGCGCAATGGGATTGGCGTGCTGCGGAATGAGGCGCGTGGCCGTGACCTTGACATAGATCTCCCGGACAGGCGGCTGGGGTTGCGCCTGCGGTGTCGTCGTCGCCTGCAGCGTCACCGTCGCGCCCAGAGGAACGGTGACAAGGACCGGTGTCTCTCCCGGCAGCGGAGTCTCTTCGCACGCCCAGGTACGCAGATCCAACTCGGCCGTCGGGGAGGCCGTCAGAAGGCCCGTAGAGAGCGCCCGCGCGGCGTGAAGGCCACTCGGGTCTTCCACGCGCACCAAAGCTCCGGCCACCGGCTGATGCGTCACCGGGTCCACGACCAGAAATCGCACGTGCTCCAGATCAACGCCTCGTAGGGAGGGCAGCAGATTGCCGCCGCTTTCGCTGAGGCGGCTTGCCACCGCTGGTATAGAAGGCGCGGTTAACAGCAGCCCCAGCATGAAAGCCAGGAAGACCTCACCCCCTGTGCCACCACAGGCCTTGCGGCCCTGCCTCTCCTTCGTAAGGAGAGGGGGAATTCTTTGAATTTGGAGTCCCCGGAGGGGACTTGGGGCCCTGGTTGCCGCAGTTTTAACTGCCCGCAATCGGCTGAGGGCGGCCCGGTTAGCCATCGTGTGGGAAAACATGTGTCAACTCACCTGGAATTCGATGTGCAGGCGGACCTGGCTCTGGACCGGCTGGCCGTCGCGTGTGGCGGGCTTGAAGCGCCACTGCCGCGCGGTGTCCAGCGCGATCCGGTCCAGCTCGTCATAGCCCGTGGATTGCACGATCTTGACGTCGCTGGGCGTGCCGTCCGGCTCGACGGTGAATTCGGCGGTGCAGCTTTTATCCAGCGCATCGCCGCGCAGATCGTCCGGAATGGTCGGCTGTGGCGAGTGGTTCGGGAGCGGCTCCGCCTCCGTGAATACGGGCGCTTTGGAAGCGGGCAGGGCAGGCTTCGTTATCGGCGGCGCGGGCTTTGTCTCGGCCGGGGGCGGAGTCACCGGCGGAGTCGGCTGCGTCGCTTTCGGCTGCGGCTGGACTGGCGGCGGGGCTGCAGGCGCCGTCGCATTTTTCGGCCCGCCTCCGCCGAGCGCCTGCGGCAGTTGCCCGGCCTTTCCGGTCCCGTTCGCGTCTACGGTCGGCCCGTTATCGTTTCCGCCGCCGAGGCCGCCGGCAGAGGCGATCACCTTCGGTTGAGAAAGGTGCGGCTGCGACGCCATCTGGCGGGGATGGGACGTAGGAGCCGGGCTCTTATGGGCCGCCGCATGGTGCGCGATATGATGCGGCTGCGGTCTCTTGACCTCGGTCTTCTCTTTTTCCGGCGGCGGCAGCTTGATAAGCTCCGTCTGGATGGGCGTGCTGAACTCCCGCTGAATCTTCTTGAAGGCGCCGTAGTGGGCCAGGACCGGCAGCGCGATAAGATGCAGCAGGATCGAGATGCCGATGATCCGCATGAGCAGGGGATTGCGCTGGTGTCTGCGTCGCATCGTGTCCTCCTTATCCCTGGTCCGTCGCAATCGCGAAGCGCGTCACGCCGGCCTTACGCGCCTCGTCCATCGCCGAGACGACGTAGCCGTGCTCCACGTGCTTGTCCGCGTTGATGATGACCAGATTGTTCGGGCCGACCTTCAGGGCTTCCAGGCCGTTCTTGATCTGGTCCAGCGTGGTCGGAGTCGTGTTCAGAAAGATGCGGTTGTCCCGCATGATCGTGATGGTCACGTTCTGCGAGGAGTGCTGGCTGGCCGTCGAGGCTTTCGGCAGATCGACCGGCAGGCCGGCCTGAACCACCATCGCCAGCGAGGCGACCATGAAGAAGAAGAGCAGGAACATCATGACGTCGATCATCGGAATGACGATGATCTCCGCCTCTTCGATCGGCTTGCGCCCGGCGATCCGGACGCGCTTTCGCATTGCCATCGGCCGGCCTCCTTCTAGTCCACGCGCCCGGTCAGGTAGTTGACCAGCTCGGAGCCGTAGTATTCCATGTCCTCGATGATCTTCCGGGAAAGGTTGGCGAAGTAGTTGTAACAGACGAAGCCGATGACGGCCAGGGAGATGCCCGTCGCGGTCGAGATCAGCGCCTCGGCGATCCCGCCCAGGATCTGGGTCGGATTGGAGAGACCGACCTGCGAGGCCGCGCGGAAGGAGGTGATCATACCGGCGATGGTGCCCAGCAATCCCAGCAGGGGCGAGATATTGACGATGGTCTTGAGCACCGACAGGTTGGCTTCCAGGGCCGGCTGCTCGTTGGCGGCTTCCTGCTCCATCGCCATCTCGATGGCGTCTGCCGAGCGGTGCGCGTTCTTCAGGCCGCGCGCAAACATTCTGCCGACCGGCCCGCCGGTCTGCGTAGCGAGCGCGATGGCGCCGGTCGGATCGGCGTCTTTGCCGGGTTTATAGGCGGTCTTGACTTCGTCCAGAAGCGTGTCGCCGTCTACCGCGGCCCTGCGCAGGGAGATCGCCCGCTCGATGGCCACGGCGATCAAGATGATAGAACAGAGGATCAGCGGGTACATCATAAACCCGCCACCATGAATAAATCGCATTACCTCAGACATGATGAATCGTTTCTCCTCAGAAATTCAGAAAGGACACAGGATGGCAGGCAGATCCACGAACGTTTTCCTGGCCGCCGCCCGGAAAAGGCGACCGGCAGGCAGGCATAAAGGCATGCCGATTTCAGCCCGGGTCATCGCCTTACAAGGAGAGCTTCAGGAAACGTTGGAGATGCGTAACAGGAGGATCAGGCGCAGGGAGGCGCGCGTGAGGAGAAGCGCGCAAGGAAAGCCGTGTGGATGCCGCCGGTCCGCCCGACGGGCGCTTCCGGGGCCGCAGCCGTATAGAGGATGTGGAAGGGCGGCAGAGCCGCCGAGACACTGTTGGCCTGCCAGTCGCAGAAGGGGCAGTCTTTGAGCGTGGAGACATGCCCCTGGAACAGGGCCGCGTGGCGCAAGGCGCCATGCGCCGTGGTCGATGCCATTGCGACAAGCCCATGATCGCCTTCCGGCCCGGCGTGCGAATGCGTTAGCATGCCGACCGTACTGAGGAACAGATACAGCACGGCGACAAGCAGCGCCTGCGCGCGGACGGATTTTCGGTTGGCAAGCCTGAAAATGCGCACGACCGGCAACCCTCTGCGGCTTTCTCTGCCTCTATTGTAGGCAAAGAAGGCAAAAGCCTGAAGTGTTTACGGAAAGCCCTCGGAAGGGCGGCAAAAGCATTATAGCATACATTCCATCGGCGTGCATGAGGATGGGCGACTGCATCCGACAACCGCCCATCCATCTAGGTTCGCCTGTGCGGCAGGCAGAATGGCGAGCAGGAAGGTCAGAGTCGCGCCGCCGCGCGTGGCTGCGCGTCGAAGCCTATTGAATTCCCCCGGTTCATCAGGGCATGCTCTGATTCTACACGATCTGCCTCCCTTCTGTTCAGCGGTCGAGCTTTCGACAAGTGTGGGTTAAAACCCCGTGTGAACCGGTTGTTAGCGCCTGCGGCGCCACGTGGCACGGCCTCCCTGGCGGGCGCGATAGCGCGGCAGGCGCTGTCGGATCACCCGAACGTCCCGAGACAGCCATCGGGACAGCACGCGCCCCAGGCGCAGTGGAAGAGAGCTATGGCGCCCCGGATGCACGGCGCGATAACACGCCAGCGCCAGCCAGGCTGCCGTGAAGAGGCAAGC